>MDTE01204447.1_pt1 | contig 35263 bp, 37 predicted proteins | sample 811231 | NCBI WGS metagenome assembly MDTE01 (sample SAMN05326651, study PRJNA326480) | marine metagenome | isolation source: seawater | place: Indian Ocean: Red Sea | collected 2010
CCCCTGCAATCAAGACAGAAGGCAAACACCTCCAATTGAATTCCTAGATTGAATCCAATTGGTTCCCGCAAGCCTTATGACATGTTACGACTGTTATTTTGGTACCAGGCTACTCCAATCTTGCGATTCTAAGGTCCCATTTCTTAGGTATTGGATGTTTTTTCAGGCGCATGCTATCGGCGTCTTGTGTTTCTCTTGGTGGATAATTATGTTATCTTGATCCGGTCCAGAAATCAGTGAGCGTGGTACGCCTTTCTCTAAATATTTTGAATCATAGGGAACGCAGCGTGTCTAATGACAAAAGTCTATGTCGTTTGAGGCTAAGCAAATGGAACTTGCTATCAATATAACCAATTCGATACGAAAGACTCAAACCCAGCAATTGTCGTCGGTGATCCCGTATGTGCCAGTAGGCTATCCAGATATAGAGACCACCTTTGAGATTGTTAAGAAATTTGATGCATTAGGAGCTCCGGCAGTCGAATTGGGAATTCCATTCAGTGATCCATTGGCCGACGGGGTGACGATTCAAAGGGCTAGTCAGATTTCGTTAGAAAATGGCATTAACTTGAAGGCGTGTATTCAACTGTCAGCTAGGCTAAGGGATCAAGGAGTGACTGTGCCGTTAATTCTAATGGGCTACTACAATACTATTCATCATTATGGTATAGAGCAGTGTGTGAAAGAAGCTTCCTCGAGTGGGGTCAATGGATTTATCGTTCCGGACCTACCTCATGAAGAAAGTGGGTTGATGCGAATCCAGACCCAGAAGTACGGAATGGCTCTAGTGCCATTAATTGCTTTGACCAGTAGTGAAGCACGGATTGAGGCAACTTGTGCTGGGGCTTCGGGATTTTTGTATTGTGTAAGCATCACAGGGGTAACCGGTATGCGCAATGATTTGAATGTTGCATCTTTGCATAAGATGATGGACGCAGTTCGAAGTAATAGTGATTTACCGATAGCTGTTGGCTTTGGGGTATCGACTAGAAGTCAAGTGGAAGAGTTGTGTTCAGTCGCAGACACGGTTGTAGTAGGTAGTGCTTTCGTACAGACAATTGATAGTGCCGGTCACGATAAAGCAGTCGACGCTGCCGCCGATCTTTATAGCCGACTTGTTGGAATCAAATAAATCCGTTCAAATAGCGCAACTTTTGAAAGCGAGAGGTTACCAAATGTCTGCAGTCAGAGGAATAAGGGGAGCAACAACCGCACAGGAGAATAGTAAACAGGCCATTATAGAGGCCTCTCAAGAATTATTTGCCAGTCTTATTGAGCAGAACGAAATAGATGAGAGTCAAGTGGCTGCAGTATTTTTTACGACGACAGCTGATTTGAATGCGGAGTTTCCAGCTCAGGTCGTGAGGCTTTTGGGATGGACAAACAGTGCAATGATGTGTGGGCATGAGATGTTAGTACCTGATGGGCTGCCAATGTGCATTCGCATCCTAATACTCGTGAATACCGAAAAAGGGCAGGATCAGATCCAGCATGTTTACCTGAATGGTGCAGTTGGATTACGCTCAAGAGGGCTAGATACCTAGCAGCTTAAGCTAAATACTATGGGAGATTACAACGGATATGTCACAATTACATAATGTTAACGTTCAGAGAATTGAGCCATTGGCCACACCTAAGGAATATCAAGAGAAATTCCCCATTCCCAACGAGGTAGCTGGCTTTGTGGCTGAGGGCAGGGATCAAATTGCTCGTATATTGCAGGGCAAAGACGATCGACTGTTGTTGATTACTGGTCCATGTTCACTGCATGATTTGGAGAGTGCTGAAGAGTATCTTTTGCGGTTGAAAGAGCTTGCTGACGCATACAAAGATCGGCTTTTGATTGTAATGCGGGTCTATTTTGAAAAACCTCGTACCACCGTCGGATGGAAGGGATTGATCTATGATCCGCACTTGAATGGAAGTAGTGATATTACCACCGGGCTAACGATGGCTCGTGAGTTCTTAATTAAAGTCGGGAAAACTGGAGTATTAGCTGCCACGGAGATTGTAGATCCAATAACTCCTCAATATATTGCTGATTTAGTCTCGTGGGCTGCAATTGGAGCCAGAACATCGGAAAGCCAAACTCACAGGCAGATGAGTAGTGGGTTAAGTATGCCTGTAGGTTTTAAGAATGGCACGGGGGGAAGTATCCAACTTGCCGTTGATGGGGTTGTTGCCGCACGGAGCAATCAGGCTTTTATTGGGGTTGATGAGAACGGACGTGCTTCCATGGTTGTCACCGATGGTAATCCCAACTGCCACATAGTTCTTCGAGGTGGTAGTAACGGGCCGAATTTTGATAGTGATTCGATTGCTGATGCATCACAACGCTTGGGTAGAAGGAATTTGCCGACACAGTTGGTAGTCGACTGTTCTCATGCTAACTGCAACAAAGATTTCAAATTGCAGAGGGTGGCGTTTCTTGATTTATTGGAGCAGCGTGTTGCAGGCAATCTCAATATAGCAGGTATGATGTTGGAGAGTAATTTGTACGAAGGTAATCAGCCTTTGGATGAAAATGATCCAGGGAATCTACAGTATGGCGTCTCAATTACCGATCCTTGCGTGGGATGGGCTGAGACAGTAGAGTTGATCAAGACAGCTTACGACATGCTAGGCTAAGAACACGGACGAGATACTAATAGATAAGTGTTGCATTTCTTGACGCCTTATGTGGTGCGTGCTAGTATCGCCACACCCACGAAATCACCCCCAAATTTTGGGGATGTAGAAAGAGCATTGCCGTTCTTATATGCCTCTTGATCAGGAACTCTCAAAACCCCGGCCTAGCAAAGACGTAGTCTTCGCAATAGGTGTGTTTGATGGAGTACACAGAGGGCATCAGTATCTCATGGGAATAGTTAGAGATGAGGCTGAGCGCTTGGAGGCTCTGTCTGGTGCGATCACGTTTATAGATCATCCCCGAAACGTGTTGTCTCCCACCAATCCCATATCGCTAATCAACGTAATTGAAGACAGGGTAGCTTTGCTTAACCAGCAAGTTGATGTGGTGGTGCCACTTACATTCGACATTGCTGTGTCTCAGACACGAGCCAAGGAATTTTGCCGTCTTCTAGTGGAATTGGTAAGGATGAGAGAACTTGTAGTTGGTCCAGATTTTGCTCTAGGGTTTCAACGAGAAGGAACACCTGAGGTACTGAGGGCAATAGGTGAAGAGCTCGGATTCTCTGTTCGCGTGGTCCAGCCGTTTCTGGAAGAAGAAAAAGGTATAAGTAGTACAGCTATTAGGGCTATGATTGAAAATGGAGATGTCGACAGAGCTGGGAAATGGTTAGGATATCCAGTATTTATAAAAGGAGTGGTGCAGTCTGGTGACCAACGTGGAAGGACGCTTGGATTCCCCACTGCAAATGTTATCCCCTTCACTCAATCGGTAACACCTGCAGACGGAGTTTACGCGGGCTTAGTTGATATTGGCGATGATCAATTAAGGCCTGCTGCTATTAGTGTGGGTACCAAGCCCACATTCGGAGTGAACAGCCGTGTCGTCGAGGCATTTATTATTGACTTTAGTGCTGATATATACGGCAAACTTATCAAGATGGAGTTTCATCGCCGGTTGCGGGATCAGGTGGAATTTAATTCCATAGAAGATTTGAAATTACAAATGGCATTGGATGTTGAAGGTGCCCTGCGAATCGTGGGATCAGTTTAGGGTGTTGCGGATGTTTATAATCTAAGACGCGATAAATGGGGCAGTTACGAAGGGTTGGTGATTTTTGGCAAATGGCTGATATCGATTTCATCCTAAGGCGTGGGGTCGCTGAGATTATACCGGAAAAAGAATTTGTTGAGCGCTTAAATCGTGGCACTCCGTTGCGACTCAAAATGGGATTTGATCCGAGTAAACCAGACATACATTTGGGGCATGTTGTAGGGCTTCGAAAGCTTAGACAGTTGCAAGACGCAGGTCACCATGTAGTTCTTATTGTTGGTGATTGGACTGCACAAATTGGTGACCCTAGTGGACGATCCGTTACGCGTCCTATGATCTCTCGGGACGAAGTAGTCGAAAACGCTAAAACCTACACTAAGCAATTTTTTAAGGTAGTCGATCGAGCCAGAACCGAAGTGGTTTGGCAAAGTGAGTGGTTCGGTAGGTTTGGTTTGGAAGATGTGGTGAAGTTAGCTTCGGTCTTTACTACGGCTCAAATATTAGCGAGAGAAGATTTTTCGGTTCGCTATACGCAAGGCCATCCGATCAGTATGAGCGAATTAATGTACCCCCTACTTCAGGCTTATGATTCAGTAGCGATTCGAGCAGATGTTGAATTTGGAGGTACTGATCAGAAATTCAATGTTTTGGCTGGTCGCCAATTGCAGCAGTCTTGGGGATATGATCCGCAAATTTGTTTCTTCGTTCCCGTTATCCCTGGTACTGATGGGACAGCTAAGATGAGTAAGAGCCTAGACAACTATATTGGGATTGATGAGTTACCCGTAGAAATGTATGGCAAGATTATGTCTATTCCCGATGAGTTGGTGTGGACGTACTTAGAGGTGCTCACTGATGTTCCAGGCGCTGATTTATTAGAAATGAAAATAGAGGTTCAAGAAAGTCGGCTGAATCCCTTAGAGGTGAAAAAGATTTTAGCGAAGCAGTTGGTTAGTAATTTTCATGGCATTGATGCTAGTAATGAGGCTAGTGACCATTTCGAGAATGTATACCAACGAGGAAATGTTCCAACGCAAATACCGCACATTGAAATTGAGAGTACAGGAACCACTGCCACCCTCACACTCACACGATTTCTACTTGAACATAATCTAGTTGATAGCAGATCTGAAGCTAAGCGTTTATTAACACAGGGTGCGGTTCAAGTAAACGGGCAAAAGGTCACAGCGGATACTATTGTGGTGGAGCATGATAGTGTAATCAAGATTGGAAGGCATAAATGGGCCCGGATAGTGCTATTAGTGTGATTGCCCTCGCATTTTCAAGTTGCTTCGGCATAGCAGAAAATTGACTATTCATCAGGTTGTCTTAATTACATAATCAATGTCTGTGGACTAGCAGATTGTAGTGCTTTTTGTTATGCTTTAACGCTCATGATACAACAAATTAAGTGGAGGAACTGTGAACTTACGTATACCTGGTCCGACTCCAGTACCGGATGATATTTTAAATGCCGGTGCTCGCCAAATGATTGATCACCGAGGTCCAGAATTTCAATCGATATTATCGAATGTTACTGAGGGGCTCAAATTAGTGTTTGGGACTAAAGGCGATCTCCTGATTCTAACTGGATCGGGAACATCTGCGATGGAATCAGCTGTGGTGAATACACTGTCTTCAGGTGATAAAGTTTTAGCTATAAGTATAGGCGTGTTTGGAACCCGTTTCGCTGATATAGCTTCGGTCTACGGGGTTGATGTACAACGCGTGAATTACGAATTTGGAGAGGCTGCTTCCCCTAGCGATATCGCTACTATACTTAGTCAAGATCCTGAGATTAAAGCTGTTATGGTTACCCATAACGAAACATCGACTGGGGTGACGAATGATATAAAAGCCATTGCAAAGATTGTTAAGGAAGACTCCAACCGACTGCTGTTGATAGATGCAGTCAGTAGTCTTGGTTCAATTCCGTGTCCAGTCGACGAATTGGGTGCAGATGTAGTCATTAGTGGCTCTCAAAAAGGTTGGATGGTTCCACCTGGGCTTGCAATGGTTGCAATGAGTACCAGAGCTTGGGAGGCATATGAGCAGTCCAATTTACCAAAATTCTATTTGGATCTAGGTAAGGCCAAGGATTATCTAGCCAGAGGGCAAACGCCATGGACACCTGCAGTTTCGGTGTTTTACGCTTTGGAGGCATCGCTTAAGAAGATATTGGATGAGGGTATCGAAAATGTCTATACTCGCCATAAATCCTTAGCTGAAAAAACTAGGACGCAGGTAAAAGGTCTCGGGCTTGAGCTGCTGGCCGACGAAAGAGTCGCGTCTAACACAGTAACCGCGATAAGGGTACCTGATGGCATTGATGGCAGGCAACTTAGTAAGCATATTCGAGAGACGTATAACGTAGTTTTAGGTGGTGGCCAACAGAGTCTGGCGGGTAAAATAGTTCGGGTTGCTCACTTAGGGTATGTTGAACCAACAGAGATAGACGATGCTTTGAGCGCTCTGGATAGAGGGTTGAACGATTTGAAGTCTATGGGAAGTCAGAATTAGCATCTCAAGGAGAATGTATGCCTAAGGTACTCGTAGCAGATCCTCTACATAAAGTTGGGCAGGAGTTATTACTTCAAGAAACTGAGGTTGAGATCGCTACTGGACTTGCTGAAAATGAATTGATCGCGAGAATTTCGGAATATGACGGGTTAGTCGTTCGCAGCGAAACTCAAGTCACCAAGGCAGTACTTAAGGCCGGAACTAGCTTGAAGGTGGTTGCCCGTGCTGGTGTTGGGGTGGATAACATAGACTTGGAAGCGGCTACGGATTTGGGCATTGCTGTAGTGAATGCGCCGACAGGAAATACTGTGGCAGCTGCGGAGCATACAATCGCGTTATTATTAGCCTTGGCACGCAACATTCCTCAATCTAATCAGTCATTGCAGTCCAAGGAATGGAGCAGGAGTCAGTTTATTGGAGTTGAGGTGCGGCATAAGGTGCTTGCAGTAGCTGGGTTAGGCAAGGTAGGCACGGAGGTTGCTAGACGAGCTAGAGGCTTGGAAATGAAAGTGGTGGGATATGACCCTTTCGTTAGTCAAGATTATGCTAATAGATTGGGGGTAGAACTTGTTACCAAGGAAGAATTGTTGGCACAAGGTGATTTCCTGACCCTGCATCTTCCATTTACTCCTGCCACCGAAAATTTTCTTAATGCTGATTCTCTGAAATTGGTAAAACCTGGAATCAGAATTTTGAATGTAGCAAGAGGCGGATTGGTTGAGGATAGAGCTCTATTGCAGGCCCTCAACGAAGAGCGGGTTGCCGGAGCAGGGCTTGATGTTTTCCATTCTGAACCGCCAACTGACTATCAACTTATAGATCATCCTCGGGTCATAGCAACCCCCCACCTTGGGGCGTCCACACGGGAGGCTCAGGAGGAAGTAGCACGTGAGGCAGTAGCACAACTGCTAATGGTTCTTCGGGGTGAACCAGCTCCATATACTGTTAATGCCAGCTTCGCACCGCCAAGGCCAGAGGGTATGTCGAATTCGTATGTTGGCTTAGCCAAGCTTATTGGTAAGCTGGCAATGCAGCTTTCGCGAGGCCAACTCAGTGGATTGACTATACGATATCAAGGGGACATCGCTAGTGAAGACACAAGTATGTTAAAGGCATCATGCTTAGTTGGAGTTCTTGAAGAATCGAGTAGTGAAAGAGTCAATCTTGTAAATGTCCATTTGGTAGCCGAAAGAAAAGGACTGCGAATCCTTGAAGAGAAAATCTCAGGGGATTCAGAAAATTATGGGAACTTGATAACTATAGATATTCATACTGATAGTGGTTCTACTACAGTGATAGGGACGATGTTAAGAAACCAGCCTAGGATTGTTCGCATTGATGACTATTGGGTAGATATTGACCCTTCTAATAAATATCTTCTGGTTACGCGGCATCAGGATCAGCCAGGTTTGATTGGAGCAGTTGGAACCGTAGCCGGTGAATGTGGAATCAATATAAGTTTCATGGAAGTTGGCAGGCAGGCTCCTAGGGGACAGGCTATGATGATAATTGGGCTGGATGACACATTGGACAAGGACGCCTTGGATAAGATTCGAGATATACCGTATATAGATGAGGTCTCATTAGTCACTCTCTGAGCTGCTTTTGATCGGTGGGAAACATGGCAGTTGACATTACCGCACTGACTCCCGGGACACAGCTTACCCGGAATGAATTTAGTATAGATGATGAGTACGCGCGCAGGTATATAGCAGTAGTCAATCCACACTACAGTGCCGTAAGAGATTGGGTACCGCCTCATGGAATCGCTACCCGGGCGGTTCTGTCACTCCTCGATTCCCTCAGTCTTCCTGCTGGCACTGTGCATGTGTCTCAGTCAGTAACTTCTCATGCTCAGGCTAATTTGGGATCGATACTCAGTATGTTGACGACTGTGACTCAGACTCGAGTCGTTCGGGGATATTTGCATATAGGGTTGAGTTTTAATGTTTATGATAATAAATGTGATGCAGAAACATTAATATTACAGGGAGACACAGTAGTTATGGTGCCACTAGAGACAGATCGGGAACTATGATTGAGATTCCTGAGGAAATTATTGGGCACACTGAAGAATTCACCCAAGAGAGGGTGAATCAGTATGCCGTGGCCTCTGGCGATCATAATCCAATCCATATTGATCCTGAATATGCTCTGACTACACCTTTCAAGGCAACTATAGTTCACGGTATGCTAATCTTCGGAGTCTTGGCAGAAATGTTACTAAGTCAATTCGGAGAAAGTATGATGAGAGGGGTATCGCTTAAAGTACGATTCCGCGCTCCAGTGTATGTTGGGACGATAGTGTTCCCTCGTGCAAAATTCAGGTCAGATAGTACCGAAAGTGGATTGCGTATAGTTGAATACCGTATTAGTTGCGCGGATCAGCAAGGGACTATTTTCGTGGATGGGACTGCTCGTTTTGAGTGGGTGTAATAAAGAAATAGATACTCAGAAAGCACCAGTTGCAATGTTCACAAGTGTTAAAGAGTTGGGTGCTCGCTTGGGATTGGTGTCCTTGATGCTCTACTAAGTATATGAGTCGATGACATCGTGCGTTAGTTATATTAGGCGATGGTTAGTTGATTATAGCCGAAAGTGATCAGATTTATTGGTATTACATATTCAGAGGTAGATTATGGGTGCAGACAAAAGGCGTTTCCGGATAGCCGTTGATGCCATGGGGGGCGATTTAGCTCCGGCGGAAATGATAAAAGGAGCTATACATGCAACGCACGACGATGCATTAGAAGTTTTGCTAGTGGGAGAAACTGATTTGGTCGAACCTGTTTTGCAGCAAGAGGATTTTGATCCAAAATCAATTTCAGTTGTTAATTCCGAAGGAGTCATTCGTGAGGATGAATCGCCCGTGAATGCTTTACGGCAAAAGCCCAACTCCTCAATTGCCGTGTCGGTCGGTTTGGTGAAAAATGGCTATGCTGATGCCTGTGTTACGATGGGTTCCACTGGAGCTGCTGTTGCTGCCTCTACGTTTGGCTTCGGATTAATTCCTGGAGTTGAAAGACCCGCTTTAGCAGGTCCAGTGATAGGATTTAATCCTAATGTGGTTCTTCTGGACGTAGGTGCAGGAGTTGACCTTAGGGCGTCTCAGTTGCTGAATTGTGGAATTATGGGCAAAGTTTTTGCGGAAAAGGTTCTGGATATGGGGAGTGTGTCTATAGGCACACTGAGTGTGGGGTCGGAGGATGAGAAGGGGAATAGGCAAATCAAAGAAGCATTCCCCCTCTTTGCGGAAAGTGGGATGTCGTTTATTGGTAATGTCGAAGGGGTGGACCTATTTGATGATCGTCCCAAGGTGATTGTTTGTGATGGTTTCATTGGGAATATACTTATGAAATACACTGAAGGTCTTGGATTGGCAATACAGAAGTTTATTACTGAAGAGTTAGGTTCAATTCTGGATAATGACACTATGACAGCTATTCAACAAAAGATTTTTTCTAATACGAACGTGGTAGAGAGTTTTGGGGGTGGTCCATTGTTAGGTGTTGAGGGTATAACAATTATTGGCCACGGGAGGTCGGCAGCCTTGGCGATAGGGAGTGCGATAAAATTGGCTAAGCATGCATGTGAACAAGATTTTCTGGAAAACATGCGACAAGAAATCCAACAGTTTTCTGGAGCAAATCACTAGTCACGTGGGTAAGGTCAACTCCTCAGTGATCAAGGTAAGCAGTTTGTGGGATTTTTATAGTGGGATTGTGAGGGCATGAACTCGATGGCAGACAAAAGAGTTGCATTGATTACAGGTAGCTCAAGAGGTATTGGGAGGGCCATAGCCTTGAATTTGGCGGCATCTATGAAAGTTGTGGTCAATTATAGGACTAATGAGTCTGAGGCTAATTCAGCTGTTGAGCAGATAATTGCCATGGGAGGAGATGCGATAGCAGTGAGGGCTGATGTCAGCGTGTCTGCAGAAGTATCAGATATGTTTCGCTTCGTGAATAAAAACTTCGGTCCTATTGATGTGTTAGTTAATAACGCTGGGATAACTAGAGATAACTTGCTTATGAGAATATCAGAGGATGATTGGGATTCTGTCATAAACACTAATCTGAAAAGTGCTTATTTGTGCTCAAAAATTGCGGTGAGAACCATGTTGCGGCAAAGGTGGGGGAGAATCATTAATATTTCGTCAGTTGTCGGATCCATCGGAAATGCAGGGCAGGTTAATTATGCCGCTTCAAAGTCAGGGATGATTGGTTTCACGAAGAGTTTGGCTAAAGAAGTAGCGGGCAGAAACATTACAGTAAACGTTATCACTCCAGGGTATATCGCTACTGATATAGTAGAAATACTCTCTCAAACCACGCAAAATCAAATCTTGTCGCGTATCCCTGTAGGTAGGTTTGGAATAGCTGATGATGTGGCAAACTTAGTGAATTTTCTGTCCAGCGATGGGGCTTCATACATCACCGGACAGACCGTTGGGGTCGATGGCGGCTTAGGCATGAATTAGTCTCAAGGTTAGAGCAGATTGCAGTCTGGGGGGATAGTTACAAGACATGGAAGAGAGAAAAGTGGTAGTTGTGACTGGAGGTTCAGGCGATATAGGTAGGGCAATTTGCTTGCAATTTGCTCATCAGGGATATGCTGTTGCTTTCACCTATATGCGGAGCTATGAATCTGCGCGTTTACTTGAAGATGAACTGCAGGCTTTAGGGATACCAGTTTTGAGTGTGAAAGCTCAACTTGCGAATACTGCTGATATAACTGCGCTGTTTAATGAAGTTGAAAAAAAATACGGTCGTTTGGATTGCTTGGTTAATAATGCTGCTTCCGGGGTTCAGCGTTCAGTAAAAGAAATAACGGAAAAACACTGGAATTGGACTCATGATGTCAACGTCAAGGCTCCTTGGTTATGTTCCGTCGCGGCGGCTAAGCTGATGTCGGCAGGCGGATCAATCGTTAATATAAGTAGTCTTGGATCCAACAGGGTATTGCCATATTATGTGGCGGTTGGTACCTCAAAAGCTGCCTTGGAATCCCTTACACGATATCTTGCGGTAGAGTTTGCATCTGATGATATCCGCGTAAACGCAGTTTCGGGAGGAGTGGTCAGAACTGATGCGCTGACTCACTTTCCAAACAGGGATTACATGGAAAAAATTTCTGAAGAAAGAACTCCCGCTGGTCGTCTAGTAAGGCCGGATGATATAGCGAAGGCGACAGTATTTCTTGCTTCAGAGGATGCATTGATGATTAGGGGTCAAGTGTTGGTAGTGGATGGGGGATATTCATTGGTGGGGATCTGATAAGGGTTTTATTCAGAAAGCGAAAGTGGGTGCAAGTTAGCCTTCCAGGTTGTATCAGTTTGATGAATCTCGAAAGTCTGATTGAAATCTTGTACAGCAGATTTTACGAGAGCCAATCCTTCAAACCCTTTACCTTCAATCTTCTCAGAGATAGAGGTCACTTTCCCAGAAGGGACTGAATCACCACTTCGAACTATATTACTTCCGATCTTTGGGGGAGACTCAGTCTCAAGCGTTATTCTTACCAGATGCCTTTTGACCTTTTTGTAAGTATCGAGCCGAAGTATAACTTCTTGTCCAATATAGCAACCCTTTTCAAAATCAATATCGCCGCGTAGTCCAACTTCGAGAGGGTTGGTTTGAAGATTAATTTCATTAGGGGATTGTGGTATTCCCGAGCGAATCCGGAGGGATTCACGGTTAGAGGAAGTGATCCACTTAAAGTTAGAGGGTAAGTCATGATAGGCCCAGAAGGGATCGCTACGTGAGCGATGAATAAGATATGTAGGGTCTATTGGTCCACTTGTCCTCGTCGCAATTTCTTTGTATTGCGGGGAATTATCGTCTTGTAGGAGCTTGGTGGCTGCATACACTGATGCAACTTGGTTTTGGTCGAGGGAGACGTAAGGTTTGGAGGATACATGTTTCCCATATGACTCCCAGTACCGATGACCTTCCATCGATTCTGATCCGATTAACTCGAATATTAGGCTTTCTGTCGTCAAATCATGGACGGTGATGTCTTCCATGAATGTGTAGCTGTCTAGCCACTCAGTAATGGTATGAGCGAGACCGGGGCTAGTATACATATAGATGGTATCTTCAATGATTGAAATTCGCACACGATCAATGATTCGGCCTTTTGGAGTGGCGAATATCGTAGTGGTGGATATTCCATCTTCCAGACTCATAATGTCGTTCGTTGACAGCCTGTGGAGGAGATCTTTAGCATCAGGTCCGCCTATCTCGAGCAGACCATATCCAGTCTCCCATATGTATACAGAATCTGTGGTAGCAGTATCAGGCACTTGCTTCCCTCGGTAATTGGGGTAAAGATCGCATCAAACTATGCATGCGCGGTGGTAGTGGAGTAGACATCAAATTTAGCTTTAGTATATGGCTCAGTTCGGATCATATGTATTATACAGAGAAGGAAGTGCCACATCCGCACGTGCTCTTGGCATTTGGATTTTTAAACTCAAATCCTTTGCCGTTGAGACCGTCGTCGTATTCAAGGACAGTACCTGCTAGGAACACGTAGCTTTTCTTATCGACAAATATGCGCACTCCGTGTTCTTCAATGATCTTATCGTCCGTGCGGGGCTCTGCTTCAATATTCAGGACATATGTCAGTCCAGAGCACCCCCCACCCTTGACGCCGACTCGAAGTCCGAACTGTTCCAGTTTTTCCAGCTCGGCGAATTCCCTCACCTTATCTGCTGCTTTATGATCTATGCTGATAGTTAGAGACATATTAATCCTCACTGATATTTGCCGTGCTGCCACAAGTCTAAACAATTTTGTGGCGGATAGTCAAATCAGGTTAGGTATTGTATGGCATTTTGAAATAGCATTCGTTGCGCCTATCGATCCTCAGTGTTACGATTAATCACTAAGAGGTGAACAATTGGGAGCTGCTGAATTACTAGCAATTCTGAGTGATTTGATCATTATAATCGTCTCAGGGTTGATATTGGTACTGCTGGTGATACTGACTTTTATGGCTTTCGTGCTGTATAGAAAGTTGGTGCCTATAATAGAGTCTACGAAGGAAGCGTCCGATCGTGTTAATAAAGTCACTGAGGTAGTACATGGGCAACTTGGAAGATCTTCGAATGTTTTGGTGACTACAGGTAGTATTATCAAGCTCATTATAGGGTTGTCGCGAAGGAAAGGGGAAAAAGATGGGAAAGAATAGTGGGGGTTCAGGATTTTTCTCTGGATTGGTAATTGGTGCTGTTGCTGGGTTTGTTGCTGGTGTTTTATTAACCCCTAAAACGGGGGAAGAAACACGGTCAATTCTCAAAAGAAACGCAGAAGAAAAGATGCCCGAGCTTCGTGAGAAGGCTCAATGGATCCGAGAAAAGGCTGCGGAGCGTGCGCCTGAAATTCGTGAAAGAGCAGAAGAATTGGCCGCACTTGCACGAGATCGAGGGATTGCAGCTGTAGAAGAAATACGAGCTGCCACCAAGGGTCGGGATGGCGATGATCCGGATGATAACACTCGTAATACTGAAACCGTATAGTGAGAAACTGGAAGGCTGCTCTAATCAAAAGTGATCGGAGTTTCAACTATTGGGTGCTCTTGGGTAGGAGCCAAGTATCTTAACACTTGCGGTATGCTCTCGTAGTGACTGTAGTGCGTCTATTACATGGGCTTCAGATCGGTGTCCTTCTAGGTCAATGAGGAACACATACCTTCCCAAGGTTTCCCTATTGGGGCGCGACTCTACTTTAGAAAGATTTATGTTGCGACGTGCAAATTCCCCCAAGCTGTTGTAAAGCAAGCCTGGTTGATCTCCTTGAAATGCGATGCAAAGAGACGTCTTATCCTCCCCTGTAGGTTTGTGCTCTTCGTGGGCTAGGACGACGAATCGAGTTGCGTTACCTTGGGAGTCTTGGATGCTATCAGCCAGTATTTCAGCGTTATATATTGATGCGGCACGTTTGTTTGCTATTGCTGCTGAATTCGCCGATTCTGGTTTAAGTACTTGTTCGACGGCAGATGCCGTGCTCAACGATGCGACCTGGGTCGCTTTTGGATAGTGCTGATCGAGGAAGAACTTGCACTGGCCCAGAGCTTGAGGGTGCGAATATATAGTATTTATGGTTCTTGGATCGGTCTCGGGTTTCGCGATTAAGCTATGTTCTATTTTGATTACTAGTTCCTGGTATATCAGCAGTGCAGTTTCTTGAATTAGGATATCAAGCGTGTCGGTAACGGAACCTTGTAGGCTATTTTCAATAGGGACAATGCCCTGATTGGCATTACCGTCAACTACCGACTGATAGATGTCCCGAATAGAAGAGTGTGGGATCAAATTTGCTGCGGTATCGTACAGCATTGCTGCTGCTTCAGTGTGAGTTCCAACCGGTCCCAGGTATGCCAAATTCCGTTGCATTTAGTCAACTCCTGTGAAAACTCTCCGGACTTCTAGTTCTCTCTCGGGTGTAGTAACTACCAGAGCTTGATCATTGGGTTGCAGTTCAAAAATTTCATCTGGGAATCGGGTATCCCCTCCCGTTGTGACTATGAGGGATACTAGACTTTCAGTTGGCATGTTCAGGTCTGATAGGCGTTTGCCTACCGCAGAAGCGTCTGGTGGAATCGTTATAGATACCAGTTCTCTTGTTGAACTACCCAAAGCTTGCATATGAACTACAGAGGCTGATAATTCTTCCTCGATGTGCTGCAGGATGAGGGAGGTGCTACTGATCCTCACATCTACTCCGAGTATTCGAAAAAGTTCTTCATTGTTTGGGTTGTTTATTAGCGCAATAGTTTTTGGCACCTCAAAGACGTGTTTTGCGAGTTGACACGAGATCAAATTATCTTCGTCTGTTCCAGAAAGCGCTATGAAGACATCTGCGCGACCTAGCCCTGCTGATTTGAGCAATTGCTGTTGACATCCGTCCCCAACTATAGTGACCTCTCCCAGCAGGTCATTTGCCTGATCAGATCGAATTCTATCTTTTTCTATGATGGTGACCTCTTGCCCTTGTTCAAGTAATTCCTTTGCAAGATTCAGGCCTGTCCGGCCACACCCAAGAATTATAGCGTACATTTCACTGCCCTTTGATTGAATCCGATAGGCATTGTCCGACAAGGCGAGTTATATTGAATACCTCAATACCTTTTTCCTGATAGACATTAGGCATCTGATCGCCGCGAGTGATACAAATAACCTGATCTACTCCGAAAACTTCGCGTGCTAACTGTGCAGTGAACAAATTAGAGGCATCTTTGTTCAGCGTGGATATCAGTACGTCAGACTGCATGATTCCGGCTCGCAGCAAATCCTCGCGTGATGTACCATCACCAAGTATACAAGCTTCTGCTATACTAGGGTCCTCAGTTTCGGATGATAACCGGCGCAAACTCTCTGGATCGTTGTCAAGAATTGTCACATGCATACCTTTATCGATGAGTTCCTTTGATAGCCAACGACCTATCCAGCCACATCCAACTATAAGCACTTCCATTTTGGTATCCCTCTACGCAGTGGGTTGATGAATTAGGGGTTCTCTGTTAAGCAAGACCTGACACGGGGCATTCTTTAGTACGTAGGGGGCCGTAGTCCCGATACTATAGCTGCCGTATTTTTCTTTATATGGCAGGCTTACCAGAATAATGGTTGCCTGACTTTCTATCGATTCTTGCACGATGGCAGGTCCAACTTCTCGTGCCTGAATCAGTTGTGCGTCCACAGGGCATTTGCGTTTTTTTGCCATGGTTTCTGCTGCGGTTAGAATATCCTCACCTAAAGAAGTAGCTCTCCGGTCTTCAATATCTAATGGGTGCTCTCTTGGTATTTCGAGTACGTATAGAAGGATTAGTTTGCCTCCGCTATGCCGAACCATATCGCACGCCATCGCGATAGTGTTTGAATCCTGGAGGGTTCCTTTGATGGGGACTAGAACGATTTCAGCGGTCATCAGTTGCTTTCGTGATAGAATCGATTCCTTGTGTCTATTTTGTCAGTGGCTGTTAGGCGCCACAGTATACCGTGAGGCGGAAGGTCATTGCAAGGGGTGATGTCATAAGAAATTTAATGATCCTGAACGACAGTTTCAAGTCCTTCGTCTGTCCCTGCTAGCAATAGCCAGTCTCCCATAATGACTCTCTCATCTTCGTCAGGCGCAAGAATCACATTCCTGTCTCTTCTTAATGCTAAGACTACTACGTGGTGTCTATCTCGGTTGCCGGAGAAGCCTAACTCTCGTAATGACTTATCAGCCCAGTGATCAGGTGAGCGAAGCATTCCTACCCCATAATTTGGCGTTAGCGCTATATATTCTCGAAGCTCTTGGCTGAATATTGTATGGGCTAGGCGGGTCCCAGTTTCTTCTTCAGGAGTTATTATTTTTTCTATCCCTAATCGCCTTAATGTATCTGCATGGAGCCGATTGTTGGCGCGTGCGATGATGTTTGATTCGCTAACTCCTAAGCTGAGCAGCAGAACAGTTGTCATGATATTAGAAGTGACATTTGTGCTGATAGCTACCACAATAATGTCGTATTCTGTGATTCCTAGATCGTGGAGCACGCTTTCTGCAGTGGCATCAGCTTGCACCGGATATGTGGTGATGCCTCTATGTTCTTCAATTATTCTAGGGTCACTATCAATCGCCAGAACGTTGTGCCCCATTTGGTGCAAAGTACGTGCAACTCGTGATCCAAATCTTCCGAGACCGATGACTGCTATTTGCTTTGCCATGTTATCCTCAATTTCTCCACTGATGGGACAGGGTAATACATTAATTGATCAACTTATCCTATCGTTACTTCTTCTGAAGGGTATCGATATAATTCATTGGGTTCTCTTCGAAACAGAACCAATGCTAAGGTTAAGGGTCCTAATCTTCCTACAAACATGGTTATGATTACTACCAGTTCTCCCCATCGCCCGACATGTTCTAACCCTCCCGAGCTTAGCCCATTTGTTGAGTAAGCTGACACTGCGTCGAATAATATAGACAGAAATGGTGCCGAGTCGGGGTTATTAACCGTCGAGCTACCCAAAATCGTAAGTATTAGGGCTGAAATTGCTACGGCTGCGAGAGATAGCAACGATACAGACAGCGCAAGATTTACGGAAGAACTCGGGATTTCGCGCTTGAATGCCACTATATGAGATCTGTTTGTTAGAGATGTTATCACCGCTGCTATCAGGATTGCCACAGTAGTTACTTTTATTCCACCTGCTGTTGATCCAGAAGCTCCACCAATGAACATCAACAAGATATACCATAGAGAGGTGTGTTGCTCCAAATTAGCAAATTCAAATGCTTCAAATCCTGCTGTGCGACCACTTACGGAATTGAAGACGGAGGAGGTAATTTTTTCATGAAATTGCATTGGTGCTAGTGTGTCTGGATTATTGTATTCTCCTCCTAACAAGGTCAAGGCCCCTAGAATTGTCAGGATAGCACTTGTAGAGAGAATCAATTTTGTATTTAGAGACCACCGGCTAGTCCTCAGCTTATTATTCTTTATATCTGACAACGTGAAATAACCGATGCTTCCACAGATTATAAGTAATGTCATTATCCCTGTAGATATATATCCATAGGCCCCGAATATTTGAGGCGCGTCATTTTGGTGTATGTCAAATCCAGAATTATTGAAAGCTGAAACAGTGTGGAAAAGCGAATTCCAAATAGTATCAGTGAGCGCTCTGTCGGCTCCTGTCGCAACTTCATTACCCAAGATTGCCAAGAACCCTATGACTTGGATCACTATTGTGACCAGAACGATATTTCGAGCTAACTTGCGTATGGTCCCCCGCGGTCTAAGGGTCCCCATACTTCTGCTGAATTGAATACTATCACTAAGGGTGACTGTGCGCTTGCCTAGGAATATGGAATAGAGGACTACAGCTGATGTGATCATCCCCAATCCACCTAGAAAAATCAGGCATAGTAGAATCGCTTGCCCGGTCAGGCTCCAATACGATGCAGTGTCAACGACTATTAGCCCCGTCACTGTCACAGCTGAGGTAGCAGTAAAAAGAGCATCACGAATATCGGCGGATTGTCCTGACGTGGTAGCTACAGGAAGCAATAGTAGGACAGTTCCCGCAAGTATCAGAAGCGCGAAAACTGCGATTGGGGTAATCGGGCTTGAGATGAAACCTCGATTTATACGCTGTCGTACAACGGGTATTTCGATTGGAGCCAATTCTGATTGACGTGGTCGCCTGACTATTTGATCTCCACGCTTGGGCTTCCAAGATTGTTCCAAAGTTTAGTCTCCGATACGGAGTCGTCGGGACGCTATTTCCCGGCGCCAAATTTTATATATGGCTTATAGGTATGTCAACTAGGATTTCAATTGATTGTAAAAGTAGATCCAGCTTCTTCTGTTTTTAATATCTCGATTCTAAATGGGAACGCATCTTTGATTTCATCAATATGGGTGACAACTAGAATGCACTTGAAGTCTTCACGAATAGTGTTAATAGACTCAATAAGTAGAGATCGGCCTTCGGCATCCTGAGTTCCAAATCCTTCATCAATGAACAAAGTTGGCAGTGGTGAACCAGCTCGACGGGCGAGCATTCTAGAAAGAGCTATCCGCAAGGCGAAGTTCACTCGAAATGCTTCTCCCCCACTGAAAAGTTCGTATGGGCGCGTTCCTTTTTCATCCGCGACGAGAATGTCTAGAGTCTCGCGGGGTGGCCCTTTGGATGATCGTCGTTCCCTTTGAGTTTCTAATTTTACACTCATACGGTTATTTGTTAATCTACTCAAAAGTTCTGCAGCTTCATACTCAAGTTCTGGTAAAGCTTCGTCTATCATATAGGCCTGTAAGCCGTTCTTTCCGAACGTCGTACTAAGCTCTTGAAATATGTTTCGTTCGTGCTGCAACTCGCTAAGTCGAAACCCGGTAGTTTCCTGATCGGATTTGAGCTTGTCTATACGTTCGAGTTGCCAGTTCGCTTCATGGAGTTCCAAGGATAAAGCAGCAGATTGCTTTTGTAATTGATCGACGTTTGATAATGCATTGTTGAGTTGATTTATTGATTTACTGAGATCATCAGGAGAGACGGTTGGGTTGGCCATTTTCCCCCTAAGGGTTTGTAGTTTTTCAGTAAGTTGTGCTCCCTGAAGTGTGAGATTTTCATAAATGTCTTGATCTGTGGTCAGCGCGTCATTTGCATATTGCAACTCGTCATAATTTCTTTGGTATGTAGCTCCGGGGTTTTGTATTAGTAAGTTAATTTCTCGGTGTCTTGTTCCATCATAGGCTAGCCGGACAATTTCCTGAGTAAGTGAATTTAAAGTTGATCGATCTTCCTCAGCGTAGGATTCTAGTTTCAAGGCACTATCGATCCCTTGGAGTTCAACTAAGACTTCTTCTAGGGTAATATTCGCTTCTTTAGCTGATTCAAGAGCTACCTGCGCTTCGGCGGTTGCCGTATCGATTTTTCTTCTTTGATCATTGATCGCAAGTCGCATTTCTTCAACTTTGGCAGATAATTGGGATTCTTGGATTTCCAAGTCGTGTAAATGGGTTTTTAACCCTTCCCTCTTTTCTTCTACATACTCCTGTTCTCTTTCGAGTTGACTTCTTATTTCCTTGCGATGCACTTCCTTAAGTTCGTCTCCGCATAAAGGGCAAAGTGCGCCGGATACGGAAAGCAAATCTAGTTTTGCAGTATTTTCTTTCGCTAGTGTGACCATATTGGTTTCTTGCATTCTATTATGTTGCAGATCAGTTAATAATTTTGACAAAGACTCTGATTTTTCCTCCAGTTTGGAGCGTGCTGCGTCAAGCGATAATTTTTGATTATTGAGACGACTCAGAGACGCCTCAATAGTTGGTATAGTAGCCGTTCGTGGTTCTAATTCTCGGGAGATACGATTTTGGAGAACACTTGCTTGGGATTTTAAGCGTTCTTTTTCCACATCAAGCTTGTGACGAACTTTTTGTACTTGATCGGTCAAAAGCTCAAACGATTCTCGTTTGATTTCCATTGCAGTTACTTCGTTCAATTGTTGTTGCAGGGTTTTATAATCGTTTTCAATTGCCGTGCGCCTGTTCAGTATTCCTTGATTAGTCTCAATTCTTTCCCTTAACTGAGATCGGGCACGGGAATTCTGTTCAAGGTTGTCGGTCAGGGTCGAAATTAGCTGGAGGGATTCTTCTAGTTCCTGCAATGCGGTTTGCTGTTGGTCACGTTGCTCTTGTAGTGTGGCGACATTCTTACGGGCTAAATCCAAGTCGTCGGTAATTTGTTGTAGATTGCGAGATGCAGTCTCGGCCATAAGTTGGAACCGAGGGGTCGCTGATATTTCGTCATTCAGTCTTTCTAGTTCGCCGCTAAGTTTATTTTCATTGTTTTCGTATTCTCGTGCACGCACTCTTGCCCGCTCGCTAATACGGTCATATTTCCGCAGATCTAATACATCTGCAAGCAAGATTTTTCGTTCAGTAGGCTTTGATGTTGCAAATTGATCCGCTTTCCCCTGCATCAGGAATGATGTGTTTATAAATGTAGAGTAATCCATGTTGAGGAGTTCTTTTATTATGCCTTCGGTATCTCGTACTGAGTTACCCGTAATGGGGGTTTGGGTAGAGCCTTCAACATGTAGCAATTCTAGTTCGGTCTTACCTTGTCGACCTCGTGATCCAGCGATGTGTTTGCGAATTGCTTTGTATTCTTGGTCGTGAGCAAGGAAGACTAACTCAACGGACATTTCTCGAGCTCCTTGGTAGATTAAGTCCTCTTGTCGTTCTGCTCGCGATTCCCCCCATAATACCCATGTGGTTGCATCTAAAAGGGCGCTTTTCCCGTGCCCGTTGTCTCCACAGAGACATGCCAATCCAATGCCATTTAAATCTAACGGCGAACTCATATGTTGCCAACTGAGGAAATTGGTTAGGCTTAAGCGAAGAGGTAACAATGTTGTTTCTCCGAGTGAGTTCTTATTCGCTATTTTACCTCTTAGGTCGGTGCTTTGCGATATTGGTTAATTTTGATTTCTACGTATCTGTTGGTTGCACTTGCTGTGATTAATCCGTAGACTTCTCGAGTGTTTCGATTATTTAGTCTTGAGGTTTAAGGTATGGGTGAAAACAAGTATCGATCAACGTACGAATTAGGGATACAGATAAAGGCTAACATTGAAAAGATCATCACAGGGGTAGGAGATTCTGTAGAATTAGTTATCGCGGTGTTATTTAGCAAGGGGCACGTGCTAATCGAAGACCTCCCAGGTACGGGGAAGACAACGTTGGCTAGAACTCTTGCTGCAACTCTAGAGTGTTCTTTCGGTCGCATTCAGTTTACCCCCGATCTTATGCCTAGTGATATTACTGGGCTCTATTTTTATAACCAAAAGTCTAGCGAGTTTGAATTTCATAGAGGGCCGATTTTTGGACAAGTGATCTTGGCAGATGAAATCAACCGAGCTACACCTAGAACGCAATCGGCTTTGCTGGAGGCGATGCAAGAACAGCAGGTTACTGTTGAAGGAGTAACCTGGAAACTACCTGAGCCTTTCATGGTAATTGCTACCCAAAATCCATTGGAGTTGGAGGGAACCTTTCCGTTACCTGAGGCGCAGCTTGACAGGTTTATGGTTAGATGTTCACTGGGCTATCCAAGCTTCGAAAGTGAATTGCATGTCCTAAACAGTGTTGCGTCTGAACTTGCTTTGGCTAGCGTTCAACCTATAGCTACTGCTGAAGATTTGATCCAGGCACAAGAGCATGTTAATCAGGTTGAGGTTGAAGAGACGGTTTCACGCTATTTGCTTGAAATTGTTAGAACTACTAGGGCTTATGATGGAATTGAGATAGGAGCTAGTACTCGCTCCGCGTTGGCCCTTCATCGACTGTCTCAAGCTATTGCAATTGTGAATGACCGTGATTTTGTTATACCTGATGATGTAAAAAAGGCTGCTCCGTCTGTTTTAGCACATAGACTTCTTTTGGATGCTCAGGGGAGGATGACTGGGGGATCAGGAGTCGAGGTTGTGCAAAATATTCTTACGGAAATACCAGTTCCTGTTCGATAGTCATTTGTGTGATTTCTGAGTTGAATATCTTGGATATTATTTAGGAGACTTTGAATGATTGGACTTCCTAGCCTTGGGGTTTTCTTCTCTTTAATGGTTCTAGGATTTGCTGTGAGTGAAGGGTTTTTGGTTGGATTAGGAGTGATGGGAGCTTTGATGATCGGTGTTGGATGGGCGTGGAATCGACTGTCATTAGAAGACGTCAGCTATACTAGACAAATTTCGTCAAACAGGACGTTTGCAGGCGAATCACTTCATTTGCACATTTCTATTAGTAACGATAAGCCCTTACCTCTATCAAAACTCAAGGTGATGGACTCTGTTCCTGCAGATATCAGTATCGATGGAGCACATACCGATGCCACTGCAAATCCGGATTCTAGAAAATTGGTGCACTCTTGTGCGATCGGTTGGTACGAAACGGTAGAGTGGGACTATGAGGCACTTTTCCCTAGGAGAGGCCATTACCCAATGGGTCCAGCAGAAGTGCAATCCGGAGATTTGTTTGGCTTGTTTAAGTCTGAGATGCTTCAGTCATTAGTGACTCACATATTGGTATATCCGAATAAGGCTCCAATTCCCATGAACATGATTAACCTTGCGCCTAAGAAACCAGTTGGCGAATTGAGGACGCGCTCTTGGATCTTCCATGATTCGACTCGTTTTACAGGAATACGGGATTATCGTTTCGGGGATTCAGTGAGACATGTTGATTGGAAGGCGACTGCTAGAACGCAAACACTCAAAGTACGAGAATTCGAATCAGAGGCACAGCATTCCGTTATATTGGCATTGAATTTGGACACCCTTGGAGTTGGATGGAGGGGATATTCAAGTGTTAGCTTGGAGAATGCTGTATCAGTTGCTGCTTCGCTCGCTGAGACCGGATTGGAATTAGGATATAGTGTTGGACTTATTACAAATGGTACTTCAGTAGTTGAAGAAAGACCTATGAGTGTACCGCCTTCGCGGAATCCGAAACAAGGTTCTAGAATATATGATGTTCTTGCGATGGTTGGTCCATATCTGACTGGTTCTATCCAGAACGTTATAGAAAAAGAGAGGGCTAGGTTTCCGTATGGTTCCACTTTGGTCCTCGTTACCGCTGATTATTCAGAGTCCCTAGATGGTGCGATGCGTGGGTTGGCCAAGCTGCATTACTCGCCAGTTGTTGTGTACGTTGGAGATGCCGAGCAACCGAAGGCTCCTACGTCTTTACCATTTTATGATGTTAGAAAAGAGCTTGACCTGTGGAATGAAAAAGTAGGATGACACTTCTTCGATCTTCTCAATTAATATTGGTTCTAGTGGTCGAGTCCTCGCTGGTCTATACGGCGATGGCAATCTTGGGATGCATTCTGAAGATGGATGGGAGTTCATTGAATCCGATCGCAATTTTCGCGATCCTCGGGATTTCTAGCTTGACATCACTGTATTTCCAGAATTCCCAAAGTGATCCACTACGACCGCAGATAGTTTCGTTTGTGTTAGGGCTTTTAGTGCTTTATGCAGCTATTGGTATCAGCGTGAAATCGCCAGTAGGTGTAGCTGGTGAATATGCATGGATATTCAAGAGTTTCAATGGAGAGTACGAGTATGTTGAACTAGGGCGTCAAGTACTAGGGATGTTACTAGGTGTGATTGTTTGGTCTCGAGGTATGTCTATCGCAGCAACATATGAGATTGACACTTTGTTATTTCGGAGCTTTCGTATTGGCTCAATAATAGTCACTTTTGGTGCAGTAGTGGATGCATTATTTCCCGTTTGGCTTGGGATGGAGTGGGTTGCCCCAGGGTTTTTCCTTAGCGGATTACTGTGCCTAGTCCTAATGCAATTTGATTCATATGAAAACGGTGCTACGGTTCGAACTAGTTGGTTGTGGCTTGGGCTCTCCATCTGCGTGCTGGTTGTTGTCATGGGTATGGTCTTTACGCTTGCTGTTGGTGGATCGGCTTCTGATTTGGCAGAAGAGCTCCTTCGTGGGGTTGGAGTCGGGGTTACGTACTTACTTTTAGCTTTGGCGATACCTATGTTGTATGTAGCTGATTGGGCAATTAATGGTCTTTTTTGGATTTTGGACTGGATTTTGGGAGAAGGATGGCAGGCTCAAGTCGGTGGAGTCATTGATAGTTTGCGAACTTTTGAACAGGTTCGATCTGACGACGCTGGCAAATCTGACGGACCCGGGTGGATTGCTACCGTTATTCGATGGGTCATAATTTGCATCTTTCTATCTATAATTTTTGTTGGGCTGTTCTTTGCCTATGCTACTGGGTCGAAGCGTAGACGGCAAATGGCGACTAGGATTCAAGAAGGTGATCCAAGAGCCGTAGGTGATGATATTTGGAATCTGTTCAAGAAACTGGTTCCTGAAGGGCTGGGTACCAAGAAGGATACGGAGGAGGTACCCATAGGGCATGACGCGAGGGCAGTTATTTTGCGAACCTACTACAAAATGCTGGAAAGAGCAGAGGCTAATGGATTGGTACGTCCTGTGTGGCAGACATCCTTTGAATATCATAAATCTACGCTTATCAGGATATTGCCATCTGACCTTGGACTCAAACTTACCTTTTTGTTTAATCAGGCTAGGTATAACAAGCAATCAGTAATGAGCCTGAATGTTACTGAGGCTATTGCGCTTGAACAAGAGTGTGAGTATCAGAAAAAGGTAGACTTGGCTTAGTGCTGATTTTGTGCAAATATAGTGTATTCGTATAAAACTTGAGATTGGAGTTATTATGGCTATTTATGAATTTGAAGGTAGACGTCCGAGGATTGGCAGGACAAGTTACGTTCACCCCTCAGCGGTCATTATCGGTGACGTGGAGATAGGAGAAGGTTGTTGGATTGGACCTCAAGTATCAATCCGTGCGGATGTGAATTCCATACGTATTGCGGACAAATCAAACCTTCAGGATAACGTGGTAGTGCATGGCAATACGACCTTAGGTGAGTATTCTCACATTGGGCACGCTGCTGTGCTTCATGGGTGCACTTTGGAGGAACATGTTCTTGTCGCTATCAATGCCGTTGTGCTGGATGGAGTAAAAGTAGGAGAATGGTCTGTTATTGCAGCGGGTGCTGTGGTTGCGCCTAGAGCGGAGATACCTGCTTACAGCATGGTAATGGGCGTCCCCGCAAGCGTCGTAGGAACGGTTCCTGCTGAGCGAAAGGATACTTTTAGCGAAGAAGGGGCCTACCTAACGTTCCCGGCGCGCTACCCAGAAAATTTGATAGAAATTTCTTTAGATGATGCTCACGGTATCAGCGGCTAATAGAATAGGAGAATTGCTATGACTACTAACTTGGACGACATCAAGGGCCAATACTTGGCGCTGGATAAGCAGGTTGAAATAGGTCCAGAATCTTCCATTGATTCTAGTTGTCTTATAGTATTTCCGTACGAATATGCTGACAATGACTCAGTGGTCACAATAAAGACGAGTGAATTTACTGCAGTGTGCCCATGGACTGGGCTCCCAGATATTGGCCTACTTTCCATTGAATATAAGCCAGGAGCGTCGTGTATTGAATTAAAATCGTTAAAATATTACCTATTGTCTTATCGTAGTGTAGGCATAGTCCAAGAACATGCTGCTAATAGAATATTGAAAGATCTTGTTGATGCCTGTGATCCTGAGTGGATGAGAATTACCTTGATTTATAATGTTAGAGGAGGTATGGAGACAACAGTGCTTGCTTCACATTGTTCCTAGTGACGCAGCCCCTAGATTGAGTTTGGTTTGTTCGTCCTGAGGTACCATTATTCTTCCTGCGTGGGCGTCACGCAGGTACCTTTCAACTGGGGTGCGTTTAGCGTAGGCAGATCCGCCTCCCAAGAGCATCGCTACATCCGTTATTTTTAGTGCCGTTTCATCAGCTGATACACAGGACGCCATACAAAGTTCCAGATCTGCGGTACCAGCGTCTACTTCGGCTGCAGCACGATACAAGAGCGCTCGAGTTGCTTCTAATGTCACCTTGGACTCTCCGAGGTGTTTTCGTACTGTTTCAGGAACATCTGATGCCACACTATATCGTCCTGTCACTTGGGTTACCATTTCACGAAATGCTCCACTAGCTATACCCAAGTAAACCCCTGCGTATGACAGAAACACGAAAGGGATATGCAATGGGCGTATTTCCTTCCAGCCACCTATAGTGCCTACTAGACCTGATGCAGGTATTGATCCTGCGAATGTCATGGAGCAGCTATCGTTTCCGCGCATGCCAAAACCGTTCCATGTGCTATCAACTGTTATTAGAGAATTTGGGGTATTTCTTCTCACAAGAAAGCTGGTTATATCAGTAGTGGAAGGGTCATGTTTTGCTATGAGTGAGAAGATATCAGCAAAATGTGCAGATGTGACAAAAGATTTATGACAGTTCTCAAGGATAAAATCACCTGAGGTATTTTGAATTGCGAGGGAAGCGATATTGCCTGGGCCTCTGCCAGCTTCATTGGCCGCTACTCCGGCAAATAATTCGCCTGCTGCTATAGGTCTTAAAAATTCGTTGATTTGTTCTTTTGTTGCTAACTCTTTAATGGGATTTATTGCTTCAAGATGCATTTTGAAGCACATCGCGGTAGATGGGCATGCCTCTGCGAGTTTTTCAATTACCTTGACTGTGGTAAGTAGGTCGCTTCCCAAGCCTCCATGCTCACGGGATATCGTAAGCCCCCAGTAGCCGTTATCCCCTAATGCCTTGAGTCCTTCGGTTGGGTAATTGCCCGATTGGTCTATGTCGGCTGCTAGTGGTCTCAGTATTGTTTCCGCGATGGTCTTGGCATTTTCAATTATTTGGACACTGTTAATGGACATATTTTTTTGCATTTAAGTATTCTCACCCGATTTCAGCAACGTACTCTGTGCCAATATGTCCTTCTTGTACTAGTTCATTGAACTCTGCGTCAGAAACTCCTAGAACCTCTCGATATACGTAGTCATTGTCTTGCCCAAGCATCACGGGTCCCCTTCTGATAGTCAGCGGCGTTTCAGACATTTTGAATGGGGTGGTGGGATAGCGATACGTACCTGTGTCCGGGGTGGAGGCCTCTACGTAGAAATTGCGATCCTTAAGGTGTGGATCATTGAGGGCATCTCGAACGTCCATAATGGGACCAGAAATAACGCCAGCAGATTGGAGTAGGTGCATTGCTTCCTGATTATCTTGTGATTGAGTCCACGATGAAATGTGTTCGTCAAGCAAGTCATGATGCTGACGTCGACTCAAATGATTCTTGAATTCAGGTTGCATGGCCCACGCGGGGTTACCTATGGCTGTTACGAATTGGTTCCACTCGTGGTCATTCGTGATTGTTATCGCAATCCAGCGATCATCACCTATACAGGGATAGCATCCTTGTATTGCAGTGGAATCTCTGTTACCTAGAGATTCAGGAATCCTTCCTGTTATCGTATGCTCCAAGAATGACTTTGATAGGTATGCGAATGTTGCCCTTGCGGAAGGGAGTTCAATTAACTGCCCCTTTCCGGACTTATTTCTGTAAATTAAGGCCATCATAGCAGCAGCAGCAGCTTGAGCTCCGGCAGCGGCATCGACAACAAATTCACCTGAGTTTGTAGATGGATCCATATCGGGATATCCTCTTACCAATCCGTGTCCCAGCGCGTTAGCCATATGTACACCGAACGCTCTGTATCGTTTGTAATCGCCGGAGTCACCATAAGCGGGCATTCGAATGGCGATGATATCTTCCTTTATTGATTTCATAGCAGCGTAGCTTATCCCTAGTTTTTCCATGGTCTCGGCGACGTTGTTGTCGATGAATATGTCGGAGACGGAGACTAGGCGATTGAATATCTCTTTGCCTCGTGTTGTTCGAAGGTCGACGGTCATACTTAATTTATTGCGACCGTGGCTGTTGAATTGAGGTGATCTGTTCCATGGACGGTCTCCACCTTGACGATCTGGATAGCCTCCAGCAAAAGGAGGTAGATTCTGAATCACGGTCTCTGGTGGCCTGGCCATGATGCCTCTGGTAGTAGGCGCCAGAGTCTGGATAGATTCAATTCTGATTACCTCTGCCCCTAGATCTGCAAGCAGGGTTGCAGCGTATGGGCCAGCCCAGACCACAGTCATATCCAGTATGCGTGTGCCTTGTAGGGGAAGTTTATCCATAATTATTACCCTCCGAAACCTATATGCAATTTTGTTCTCTAAGGCGAACTAAGTCGTTAGGGGTATATCCGATAGCTGAGAGTAGTTCTTGTGTATGTTCTCCCAATAGAGGAGCTGGAGTTTGAATTTCCCATGGAGTCTCACTCATTATCCAGGGTGCTCCTGGGAATAAGAAGTCGCCGGCGACAGGATGAGATATATTTGTGAAATAGCCTTGCTCTTTAAAGTAGGGGTCAGAGGCAACATCTTCCATATTGTTCAATGGAGCTGATTGAATATTATTAGCCTGCGCAAGGCTCCAAAGCTCCTGTTTAGTTTTACTTAAGATCCAAGGAAAGAAGATTTCATCGAATTCAGCATTAAGTTCGGGGTCTTGCATAGCTTCTGGGGTTGACCATTTGGGATCCAATAATTCAGGCGGACTCCCTAGCATTTGAACGACTTGATTCCATCGCAGTAGTCCTCCTACTAGTTCAAAGTATCCATCAGCACATGGATACACGCCTAAGGGATAGCCTACTGCAGATAGGGCCTTTCTTTCAGTGATCTCCCCGGTATATTCATAAGCTAGCGTTGTTGCCATTCTTCTATCAATTGACCCCGCCAAGCATTCCATTAATGAAATATCTACATGTTGACCGGAACCCTCTAATTGAGACCTATAAATAGCACCTAGTGAGCCGACTGCAGCTATCGCTCCCCCTTGAAAAAGGCTCATGTTTGGGCCCAGCATCAGAGGAGATTCATCTTCCAATCCTGTACTGTACATTTCGCCACCCATGGCATACAGCACTATTTCAGATAGGTCATAATCTTTGTAAGGACCTGTCTGTCCGAAATTGCTTATAGAGATATAGGACAATTTCGGGTTGATTTCCTTCACGTTTTGATAGCTGAGACCAAACCTATCCATAGTACCTGGTTTGTAACTCTCCACAATAGCGTCAGCATTTTTCAGTAATTCTTGGGCGATTTTCGCTCCGGCATTTGTTTCAAGATTCAATGTCACACTCTTCTTGTTTGTGTTTAGAAACAAGAACATGCCACTTTTTTCGATATGTGGAAGATCGTCAGGGAAAGGTCCTGACCTTCTAGTGCCGTCACCGACACCAGGGCTTTCAATCTTGATTACTGTGGCTCCATAATCTGCCAGGAGTTTAGTTGCATATGGCCCACTGATTCCTTCAGTGAAATCTATGACAGTTATCCCAGAAAGGGCTTTGTCGGTCATATTGTCTCCCCCTCAATAGCATTTGTTCTAGTCAACTGCACTCAGTCACTATATTACGGTGAGTGCTAATCGGAGTTGCCTAGTGAGCAGTATTAGTCCGATTCATCTTGTTCGTCTGCAGTTACTGAATAGCTAAGAGCGCCACCTATAGCCGCGTTAGGTCCTTTTTTCTCTGGCCGCTTTTCTTTCTTTGGTATTGAGTTTATTAGGTCCCTGATTTTTGTTATAGGTGTGAAATCGTTGTCGCTTGTATCTACTACTAGTCCTTCGACACCTAAATCTTTTATCAGGGACAGTAATGTGATTGGTATGTCACTTGGCAGTTCGAGTAGGAGGGGTTTATCAATGATGGAACGAATTGTTCCTAGGCGGCCAATTGTCTCCAATGAAACTTTGGTGTTGTCTTCTATGCATACTGTAATTGCATCTATAGGTACGTTTGACATGTCCAAAAGAGAATCGGTACTGATTGATAAGGGTATTCGTAGAATCTTAGCAATATCAGTTTGCCTCATTAGTTCTAAGGAGAGTATATCGGCTGAGAACGCTATGAAATCTGGCTTATTAGCGTCATCTTCACATATTTTAGTAATAACTTTGTCTGTGTTTTTGCTATCCCATATACCCCAAGGAAGATTCACCTTCGTATCCGAATGTTTTTTTAGGCTGCTTAGAGTTGGAACCATGCTCGCAACACCATCAGCAGGTATCGAATTCTTGCCTGATGCAGTAACATCTGCGATTGCGATTATGATTGGTAGTTGTCCGGTAGACTGTTCTTGTGACTGCGCAAATCCTATACGACGTTCCGGTCCAGTAGTCAGTCTTCCTATTAAATCTATGATGTCACTCATGTAGTCCGCCTTCGTATTAATTTTTGCATTGTTGGTTAACTATGGTAGAGGTGTTTCAATTCCCGGTGTGAATCGTATTAGGTCTCGCCCTCGAGTGTGGAAGCGGCTACTATGATGCGAGTTGCCACATCTATTCCTAACGGTACCGAGGTACCCACAGAATTTTGAATTACGATAATACCTCTATAAGAGGCATTCTCCACTAACGATACCGTATTGTCTGGGAGAATCTCATTATCAACTAGATATTCTAGCAATACAGTATCTTCTTCTGGTACCCGGCAGACTACATATTGAACATTTTCGACCCCGGTATTTAGCGAGATCCTGCTTTTGTAGTTACGTGGGAGCTCATGACCAGGAATTAAGCCCCCGAATGGGCATGTACTAGGGTTTCCCAATTTTTGGATAGCAGCTGCCAGGAATTCCGATGACATGGCGTGCTCGAGTCTATGTGCCTCAATATGAGCTCTGTGGAGGGGCACTCCAATCAAATCAACAACCATTCTTTCCGCTATTCTGTGTCTGCGCACTATGTCTTTTGCATTCGCTGATCCGGTATTTGTGAGAATGACTTCTTTGTTCGAGGTGATATCAACTAGTCCCTCCTTTGCCATTCTGCGAAGCATTCCGGCCACAGATGATGTCGAAGTCCCAAGGCGTTCCCCTTCGGGTAAATTGCGAAGACGTGAGGATAAGTTCTTGAAATTTGGGTCCAGCCCTTCCTCTTGCAGCGTGTACAAGCAAAGCAGATAGTTTTCTGCTACTGATGATAATTCTTGCGATTGTGCGTCATTAGTCACTGTACGATCCTTGTGTTGTTTCTATGTATGTTCACGCGGTCAATTCTTTCGTCTTATCTGAACTGTCTTGCCATACCCTACTCTTTCCCATAATTGATGGTCAAGAGACATAGACATGAAATTAAAGTTGCAGTATGACTAGATTTGATGTAAAAGTGAAATTATGCAGCATCGGCAGAATTAATAGGTGGCTGGTAATTGATCTAGAATGAGGTGTTTGATGACCTATGGTGTTGTAGGTGTGACTATATGGACTCAAAATGACGATAGCCTTGAGTCCATGATTGGGTTTTATCGAGACCAACTTGGTATGGATGTGCATTCTCGGCATGAAGGATGGGCTTCGTTTAATTTTGGTGGTATGAGGTTTAACATAGGGGTGCATAATTCCATTACCCATGCACCCCGTGATCCGTATAGGACAATGATTAATTTTGGAACCGACGATATATTTGAACTTTTTGATAAACTTGAAAGTTGGGGGGTTGATGTGATACGGAATCCTGAAAAAGAGCATTGGGGAGGATGGGTCGCGACTTTTCATGATCCGGATGGGAATGTGATTCAATTGCTTCAACTGGAGGATTAGTTGCCTGTGTGTCTGGCGATTAAGTGGAGGCGCAATTGGGTGATACATATAATATTAAGGGGCGAAGGAGATCTGTTATTGCCCATTTGCGATAAGGAGATAGCAGTATGCTAATTATATCTAAAAAAACAGCAGAAGAAATAATTAAGCATGCGCGTGACGATATTCCTAACGAATGTTGCGGCATCTTAGCGGGTACCGAGAATCTTGTGCGTGGTCACTGGCGTGTTTCCAATGCAGAGTCAAGTCCGTATCGGTATAGAATGGATCCAAAAGAATTCTTAAACGTTAATTATGTGGTAGAAGAGAACAATTGGGAAATCTTAGCTTTTTATCATTCTCATACTAAAACGGAAGCTTACCCTTCAGATACTGATGTACGATTGGCGCGACTGGTTGATTGGCCCGGTGCTTATTATCTTCTAGTTTCTCTTATGTCCCCGGAAAGTCCTGTGATTAGGGGATTTTGTATAACAGATGATGGAGTGGATGAAATCACCATTGAAATAAGATAAATGCTATTATTCACGTTGGCCTATGCGAATCTACAAATTATTGGAGCTAGATATGAAAATAGGTTTAATATCCGATACTCACACTCCTGGAGACGGTCAAGGTGTTCCTAAGAGTGTTCATAGGGTTTTTGATGGAGTTGATCTGATTTTGCACGCTGGGAACATATTTGTCAGTTCTATTTTGGATGAACTAGAGACTATTGCCCCAGTGAAAGCAGCCGGCAGCAAAGACCGTGATAAGTTGTGTTTAGATGGTAGCCATAGCTGGAAGCCTGCCGGGTGTTGGTGCGCCGATGATCGGGTAGAAGAAATCCAAGTGATAGAAGCAGAAGGTTTGACTATCGGGCTTATTCATGAACTAGTAGTTCCGGGCTATAGTGATCGCATATACCCGGGGTCACTGACCCGAGGATTTCATTATGATGAATCGCAGCCGTTGATCCCTGATGAGACGTTTGGTAAACGCGTGGATACAATTGTTTTTGGGCACACCTGTACTGCTTTACATGAAGAATATGGGTCAACTGTGTTAATCAATCCTGGCAGTCCAACCTTGCGGAATGAACTGAGACGAGTAGGAACTGTGGCGACGCTTGAGATAGTTGATCAGAAGCAAACGGTCGAGATAATTGATTTGGCCGCTCTTTAGCAGTCTGACTAGCTGGCCCAGAAGATTGGGAACCAATTTCTAGCGCCTTATGCATGTCAGATAATTTCAATTACATGGTGAGATTTTGGTGTGATTTCACCAATGACTGTAGATTGAGGCACTCCTGCTGATGCTAATTTCGCTACAAGTTGATCCGCTAGGTCTGCATGTACTGAAATTAACAATCCTCCAGATGTCTGGGCGTCACATAGCAAGGTTTGATTGTCTGTTGACATATCTTGTGGCCACAATGTGTAGTCGATGCTTGCTATTCTGTTGTTTTCGGTTCCTCTGGGTATAACTCCCTTGCGGACATAATCAAGACATCCATCTATTTTCGGCACACTTGTGGAATAAATTTTGGCGGTTACGTTACTGGCTTTAGCCATTTCTGCGGCGTGACCAACTAGACCGTATCCCGTTATATCAGTGCAAGCATGGGGATTGAAATCGAGCATTATTTGCGCAGCCACATTATTTAGCTCTGACATGATGTTAACTGTTGGCTCAAGTTCTTTGCGATGGATTAGTTGCTGTTTCGCAGCTGTTGTCATTATCCCAGTCCCGATTGGTTTTGTTAAAACCAATCGATCGCCGGGCAAACTTCCTGCATTAGTTACGTACGAAGTGTCGCCTACAATACCGGTCACAGCAAGTCCGTACTTCGGTTCATCATCTTTTATAGTGTGTCCCCCAGCTAGGACAGCTCCAGATTCTTGGATTTTTTGGGCGCCTCCTTGTAAGATTTCAGCCAATATGCCTGGATCCAAATGTTCCGGGAAAGCCACTAAATTCAACGCGGTTAATGGTTTCCCTCCCATTGCATATATGTCACTTAGTGCATTAGCTGCAGCGATCATACCGAATTCGTAAGGATCATCTACAATTGGAGGGAAGAAATCAGCGGATTGCACCAATGCCAGACCGTTGCCAATGCGGTATACAGAAGCATCATCATTCGTATTCAGGCCTACCAAAAGGTCGGGGTGTTCAAATCTTGGGACATTCTTTAAAACCCGCTCCAAGTCCTTGGAGCCAAATTTTGCTGCTCAACCACTGCAACTGGCAAGGTGAGTGAGTTTTATGCTGTCTCGATCCAAAATTGCCTCCTTCGCGTTGAGTGGTCAATTCCCTTCAAAAGTTGCACTTATGTAGTGTGGTTCTTATGAGTGGACTTGATTTATAATAACATGGCGAATTTCGTTAACATCATTGTATAACAAACGACACAACTAACAGTATGGTTGTTAATATTTCTACTTAGGGGCATTGAATTAATGAGTAACGTGGTTGATATTCGGGCTCGTAGCATATTGGATTCTAGAGGCTATCCCACTGTGGAGGCCCAAGTAGTCGTATCTGGAGGAGTAATTGGTACAGCAGCTGTCCCGTCTGGTGCCAGTACAGGCAAACATGAGGCTGTGGAACTTCGGGATATGGATCGAGCTCGGTATCGTGGTAAGGGAGTAGAAAAGGCGGTATCAAATGTGACTAGTGTGTTGAAAGATTCCATTTTGGGTATGAATATTCATGACCAAGTACAAATTGATCATGCTCTGATCCTTGCCGATGGAACTAGCGACAAACATCGCATGGGTGCAAATGCATTGTTGGCGGTCTCTTTGGCTTGTGCTCATGCAGCAGCCAATTACGAGCAGGTACCCCTATATGACTACTTTGGTGCTAACGACGATAAAGTACTTCCTGTTCCATTCCTTAATGTTCTCAACGGAGGGCGTCATGCTTCTGGGGCATCTGACATTCAAGAATTTATGCTAGTTCCGGCCGGGTTCGATTGTTTTAGTGATGCGCTCAGATGTGGAGTTGAAATATATCATGCTCTTGGACGGTTGTTGGAAGAGAAACAATTGTCGACAACTGTGGGTGACGAAGGGGGATTTGCCCCCTCTTTGGGTTCAAATCGTGCTGCTTTGGATTTGTTGATGATCGCGATTGAGTATGCAGGGTATAAACCTGGCGATCAGGTAATGTTGGCGCTCGACGTTGCTGCAACGGAATTGTGGTCTGAAAAAGGCTATAATCTTTTAGTTGAAAACACCTCACTAAGTGGGGAACAAATGGTAGATATGTATCAAGATTGGATTAAGAGTTATCCACTGATAAGCATAGAGGATGGGTTAGGAGAAGATGCGTGGGAAGACTGGAAATTGATGAATTACCGACTAGGACAGCGGGTGCAATCAGTAGGTGATGACTTGTATACTACTAATATAAATAGGATCAATAAAG
>MDTE01120648.1_pt1 | contig 35251 bp, 35 predicted proteins | sample 811231 | NCBI WGS metagenome assembly MDTE01 (sample SAMN05326651, study PRJNA326480) | marine metagenome | isolation source: seawater | place: Indian Ocean: Red Sea | collected 2010
AATTCTTCGCCAAATAATTTTAGAATATCTGATGAAATAAAATAAATTATAGTACATAATACTGCTGATAATGAAATCATTATTTTACTTGTTTGATAAAATAATTGAGTTATTTCTTTATTTTTTTTTGCACCAAATAGGTTTGATATTTCTGGAAGGAATACCTGGGTGAAAAGTTTGGGTATGAACATAAGAATACTCACGATAGCAAGGACTGAAGAATAAAGTCCTGCGTCTGACTGACTAAGGTACATTCCTATTACAAGTATTGATAGATAACCAGTGCCTGTACTAGCTACAGTACCTACCATACTTACTATGCCATAATGAGAAAATTTTTTCATAATATCATTTTTATTGAAGTTATCCAAATAAGACATATTTTTTGTTATAGTTTGATAATTTCTCAACAAAAGTATTATGCTAATAATAACAAAAGCTGCATAGCCCAAAACATAACAGTCTAATAAAAGAGTAGTTTTACCTTTAAAAGCAACTAAGATGATTGCTAAAAACAAAATTATATCTGATATAATTTCAATTTTTGCATATATAGAAACTAGATCTACACTGTAATAGATTCTTCTAAAGATAATGTAGAAAGACCGGAAAAAGATGTACAATATGATTTTTATAAATAACTCATATGGTAACGAAAAGTTTTTACTAAAATAATCCCATTTTATAAGCAATATTGTGTTTAGAAGTAATAAAATTATTATTGGTCCAAATATGACTATCTTTAAAACATACACAAATTGATTAAAACTATTCTTTCCTCTGTACTCGGCAAGAAATTTATTTCCAGCACTGCCAAAAAAATTTGTTACAAAAATTGTAATTATAAGACAAAAACTAATCATTATATTGAATTCTCCTAGGACTTCTTGTCCAAAGAACCTTGCAATAATGAAATTAAATAGCGGAGTTATTATTCCAGCAAATACCAGAGCAAGCCCTGTGTAAAATGAGTTTTTTAAAATACGTTTACTGAAAATAGAGGGTTTAATTTTCTTGTCTATCAATATATATTGCAAAAGGGATTGCTAAAATAATTCCCAAAAATAATGAAAGAATTACTATCAATGTTCGTTTAGGCTTTGCCTTCTTAACTGCAGGTTCAGCAGTATCCAAAATACTGATTAGAAGTCGTTCCTTTGCTTCGTCAATTTTTGCTATTTCAAATTGTTGTCTTAGTGTAATGTCAACAGCGCGATTTTCTTCAACAGCGCTTTCAAGTCTTTCCCTTGTCATTTCTATGGAAGGGGTATCAAGCCTAAGAGGGTGGCTTTTTCTAAAATCTGTTAAAATATCCTCTGAATATTCCGTTTGTGATTTTGCATCTTCCATTTGATTCTCAATAAACACTCTATTTCTTGATGCTTCTCTTTTTTGTTCTATCGATATGAAATTTTTGACATATTCAGCGATATAGTTTGCTATGTCAGATGAAAGTTTTGGATCTTCTGTTAAAACTTTGACCGTTATCAAGCCCGAAATTTCCTCTTTGACTGAAATTAATTCATCTAATTGTAATATAGCTTCATAGGTTTGTTTATCAATTTTATTTGAGCTAAAACCGCCCGTTGGTAAAATTTTTTTAATTAATTTAAGTGGTGAGAAAAAGGGAGGTTTGTCTAGTTCCCAATATTTAATTAGGTTTGAGCCGTTTGGATAAAGTTTTGATTCCCATTTTTTTAAGACAATATCTTTTTTTAATCTTCTGCTCTTAATGATATCAGGTATGTTGTATGTCGTAGTACTAGTAAGACCTCCAATTCCAAAAGATTTTGCAAGGCCTTGAAAATCGCCAAGCATTCCTCCTGAGTTATTTTGTTCTCCAGCAGGATATAGTGATATTTTTGATTCGAAATAGATAGTAGCAAGAAGGGAATAAACCAGCCCAATTAAAGTAAAAAATATGCCAAATTTTAAAATAAAAGTTTTTTTATTACTGATAATTTTAAATATTGCCTCGACATTAATTTCATCATTTTCATTTATTAATTGGAGATGACTCTTCTCCCCCTTTAAGTGCTCAAGTTTAATAAGGTCTCTTTTTTTTAGTTCAGCAATACGGTTTCTTAAAGTTTTTTCGGTTAATCCATATTTTGAGGCAGTTTTAGTTCTTTCGCTAGGATTATCAATAATTTTAGGATTTTCATTAATAATATTTAAAATCTTTTCTTCGTGTGGAGTCAATTTCATATTTTCAATTTTTTATCAAATTTTTTTGTATTTATTGGTCTCTTTCTCTAATAATAATCGATTGGAGATAATACATTAATAGCCCTCCTTGATATAAAGCTCCCACTAATTCTTTAGCTGCTACCCATTCATTATAATCAACTTTGTCTGGTATAAAAATTATATCACCATAAGATAGGCTTTCATTTTTATTTAATTTTAGTCTTTGACCAGTTGTAGATTTTATAATAAACTTTTTTCTACTTGCGTTTTTTGATACACCGCCAGCTAATTTAATGTAATCTTTTGCATTGTTAATTGGTTTGTATAAGTATCTACCAGGTGCATTTACAGCACCTATGACCTCTATGTATGGAAAGTAACGCGGAATGTATATCTCATCACTATTATTTAGGATTATGTCTTTTTGTTTAAGGCTATTTACAGATGTTTCAATGGAGCCTTTTTGAGTTCTTATTCGTGCTTTTACATAGGCATTTTCTTCAATTGACCTTACTACTTCATTTTTAAGTAATATACGTTCTAACTCTTTATCTGGAATGCGCGCTATAATATTGTTATTGATATAAATTTTGGAACTGTCAGCACTTGGAAGAAATCCACCTGCTTTCTTAATTATATCATTTACGGTTGTTTTTCCTTTTGTGATTGGGTAAATACCTGGGAATTTAACTTCGCCTAAAATTTGTGCAATACTATAAGAATCGTTATCCTCAAAATAAGTTACCATAATATGATCGTCAGGAAGTAATCTTGTAAGATTAGTTTTATTTGAATTAACAAAAAAGGATTCTGATTGGTTCTTCAATTTTGACCTTGTAATAAAAATGCTATCTTTTGTTGCATTCGGATGTAGACCTCCAGCTATATTAATGGCATTAAGTATATTGTCTTCAGGATTATATTCATATTTTCCTGGCATTTGCACACCGCCTTGGATAGTAAAAAACTGTTTTTTATATGGAATACTTATAATATCATTTTGTCTTATGTATACATTATGGTTTTCATCACCGGTTACCTTAAATTTTTCTAGGTCTATTTTTAATGTATCTGATTGCCTGAATATTAAAATGTTTCGGTTTGAAAGAAGATCTGATTCAAGCATTTGTTTATCAGACATTCCCAACTTTCTATCGTAAAAATCATCTACAGCTATTCGAGAACGCATACCAAATGTTTCTGAAGCACTTAATTGTCTAGCATCCAAATCTAAAATTTCTTTTTTCTTAAGGTTATGATCAGATATAATTTGTTCATACAAATCAGATACTCTTGTCATTGGTGTTACAATAAAATAACCTGCGTTGCTAAACTGACCAATTACTAATACCCTAAATTCTCTAATTACTTCTAGCTCTACATTGATTTTTACATTTGCATTCCAAGATTTTATTTCTTTTTTTATTACTTCAATCAATGTTTTTAAAGTCAAACCATTACAGGTTACGATGCCTACAGACGGGATTAATAAATTTCCGGTTGGGTTTATAATCAGGTTATGGTCAAATGTTTCATTACTAGATATTATGTTAATATGCAATTGATCGCCCGGGCCAACATAATAATTATTAGGATCAACAACTTTGTCAGCTATAAAATGTTCTCTATTTTGATTTCGCTTGGATATTTTATTTGACTGATTGGAAGTTCTTGATAATTGTTTTTGAGCAATCCTAATTGCACTTAAGTCAAGATTTTGTAATTTAGCAGTAGTACTAATACAAAGCAGTAGCACTGAAAGTTTAATAATTTTTTTCATCTATTTTTATATAATCTGTTGTAATGAGGCTTAGAAATAGGAATAACATTACACAACAGCTTTTGATTAATTTACCTTTACCTTTATTTAATTAAAACTTGGCGCGGTTTTTTCAGATAGTATTCCTTTGTATTATAATAAAAATTATTCTTATATAATCAATATTACAAATTATATTTAGCCCGGGCAAATGCCCATATGTATCTATTCTATTCATAAGGTTTGAAATAGAATAATAATCAAAATAAATTAATGCTCTTCATAATGGTTATTATATATGATATCAATTAAAAAACTAAGAACTGAAACTCAGTACTGTCAGGAGAGATTAAGTTTAAAGCAGCAAAACATAAAACTTACTAGTATTATTGAACTAGATCAGAAACTTCGGAAGTTAAAAACAAGCTCTAGCGATATGCGTGCTAAGCGCAATGCTGAATCTGAAAAAATCGGTCATCTTAAAAGAGATGGCTTAGATACTAAAAAATCAATTGAGAATATGAGAATCCTAGGTTCCAAGTTAAAAACACTCGAAGCTGAGCTTAGTGAAGTTTCAGATATGTTAAGAAATAAATTATACCAACTACCAAATATCCCTCATGAAACTGTGCCAAAAGGTCTTGATTCAAATGAAAATAAAGTAGTGAGATATTGGGGTGAAAAACCGAAATTTAATTTCACGCCCCTATCTCATTTAGAAATTGGAGATAAACTTAATTTATTTGATTTTAAAAGAAGTGCAAAATTATCAGGTAGTGGTTTCCCTTTATATAAGGGATTTGGTGCAAAACTTGAACGAGAGCTAATTAATTCAATGATGAATTACCATCGAGACAAATATAATTTCGAAGAAATTTTTCCGCCAGTATTGATGAGAAAAAAATCTATGCTAACAACAGGGCAGTTACCCAAATTTGAAGATGACATGTACCATACTGAAACTGATAATCTTTATCTTGCTCCCACTGCAGAAGTTCCTATCACTAACCTTCATCGCGATGAAATATTAGATGAATCTGAATTACCAATATATTATGTCGCTTACTCTCCTTGTTTTAGGAGAGAGTCTGGTTCCTATGGGAAGGATACGAGAGGCTTACTTCGTGTACACCAGTTTAATAAAGTAGAATTAGTGAAATTTGTAGTTCCTGATACTTCTTACGATGAATTAGAAAGCTTGACTATGCAAGCAGAATCAATTTTACAAAATTTGGGTTTGCATTATCGCATTGTAGAATTGTGTATAGGAGATTTGGGATTCGCAGCTTCTAAATGTTATGACATTGAGGTTTGGGCACCGGGTGAATGTAAATGGTTAGAGGTATCATCTTGTAGCAATTTTGAATCGTTTCAGGCTCGCAGAGGTAATATTAGATTTAGGAATGTTAACAATGATGTGAAATATCTTCACACTTTGAATGGATCTGGCCTTGCTACTCCAAGATTAATGATTGCATTACTTGAGACATACCAAACAGAAAATGGTAGTGTAGAATTCCCAGAATCCGTTTCAAAATTTTTAGGCATTTAGGGGATATAATAAATTGAGATTTATATGGGCATTATTTAATACTGTAATTTTTACCATAATCTATGGTTTGCCAGGCATATTATTAACTTTCTTTGAATCAAAAAAAGGTAAAATTTTAAGTCATTGTGCACGAATGTGGGGTAAAAGTATTTTATTTTTTAGTGGTGTTAAATACACTGTCAAAGGTCTGGAGAATCTTAAACCAAAAGGAAATTATGTTTTTGCAGGGAACCACGCTTCTGTTTTTGATATACCAATTGCCTTTTCTTGTTTACCATATTGGTTGGTTCCGGTTGCAAAAATTGAATTGAAATCAATTATTTTACTTGGTTGGATTATGAGGTCTGCTGGACATATTTTTATTGATAGGAAAAAAAGAGATAGCGCTATCCAGACCCTAGAAAAGGCAAAAGATTCATTAATTAATCATCCCAGATCAATATTATTATTTCCTGAAGGGACTCGCACAATTGATGGTTCACTTGGACAGTTTAAAAGAGGAGGGATGTTATTATCAATAAATACAAACTTACCGATTGTCCCTATTGCATTTGTTGGCACTTTTGATTTGCTTGAGAAAGGAGCTTGGAAAATGAAAAGAATGGCTGTTGAATTAAGAATAGGTCATCCGCTTAATACTGAAAAGTTTTCTTATGAAGATCGTGGAAATGTAGCTGATACCCTTAGGGAAAAAGTTTATGAATTACTTCAAAACTGAATAATTTTGACAAAACAATTAACTCAAATAGCAGATGATTCAAGAAATTGGAAAAATCTTGGAAAAAAAATTGTATTTACAAATGGATGTTTTGATCTCTTGCATAAGGGACATTTGGATTTGTTATTCAATGCCTCCAGACTTGGCGACCTATTGATTGTTGGACTAAATTCTGATAATTCAGTAAAAAAATTAAAAGGCAGAGATAGACCAGTACAACCTGAGGCAGATAGAAAAGAAGCAATACTAAATACAAAATTTGTTGAAAAAGTTTATATTTTTAATACTGAAACTCCAAAAGCAATAATAGAAACACTTCGTCCAGATTATTTGGTTAAGGGTGGTGATTACAAATCAGACGAAATTATTGGTGCAGAAGATGTTCATAGCTGGGGTGGAAAAGTGAAGATTTTTCCATTGACACCCGGATATAGCACTACTAAAAAAATAAAAAAAATGAGAACACAAGGTCTTGTATAATTAAATATTTAAAGTTTATATTTAGGTGCGGAGTTTCACTAAATACCTTTGAATAAAATACTTACAGTCATAGTAAATATCTATATCACTGCCTCAGTAGTCATTGGCGCAGAGACTAAATCCATTACAAAAGTAAATCCTACCCCGTCTTTTTTTACTACCATTCAAGATTCCACAATGGATATTGATGAAACAAGAAATAGGTTCCCTGCAATATTAAAAGATGCAAAACTATTAATGTCTGAAGCGATGATATCAGACTTTAATAGAGATACATTGGAGGTTGCTTATATACTAAGTAAAATTTTTGAACTCCTTATGGAAGCAGACCAAATTGGTGATATGAACCTTGAAGATAAAGAAGAATTTGATAGATTTAATAGAACATTTACTGAATTGTATACCCATAATTTAGCTACTGTGCAGAGTATAGATGCTCCGGTAATGGCGGAAAAGTTAAGGACCGTTATAAACGAGAGTTTTGAGATTGAGATGGGTGAAACAAAATTCACGGTAGTTGAAGATAGGGATGGTCATTTACCACTTGTTCGCACGAAACAGGTCGATCAATATATTAATTATTTTCAAACAAAAGGTAGAAAACAATTTCAGATATGGTTAGAGCGTTATGACAAATATAAAGGTTTAATTTTACCAATTCTAAAAGAACATGAAATGCCACAAGAGTTTATGTATTTGGCAATGATTGAGTCTGGTTTAAATCCAAAGGCCTATAGTAAAGCTAAAGCTTCAGGTATGTGGCAGTTCATTTATTCAACCGGAAAGAAATATGGTTTAGATAGGGACTGGTATAAAGATGAAAGGAGAGACCCTGAGAAAGCTACCCATGCCGCATGTATGTACTTAAAGGATTTATATAAGCAATTTGACAATTGGTATTTAGCTATTGCAGCATATAATTGCGGTAGTGGTAGGGTGATGAGAGCATCGAAGATTCATCAAACTTATGATTTTTGGCAAATGCATTCACTACCAAGAGAAACAAGAAATTATATTCCATACTTTTTATCTGCAGCAATTATTGCACGAAGCCCAGAAGCATATGGTTTTACAATACCAAAAAATATCCAACCTTTTCGATACGAAACGATAGAATTAGAAAAAAGTGCAGATATTGCAGTTTTGGCTCGTGTTGTAGGAGTTAAACCTAAAGTTTTAAGAGATTATAATCCTGAGCTTAGACAATCAGCGACTCCTACCGAACCTGGTTACCAGCTAAAATTACCATTAGGTAAAAAAGATGATTTTATAAATGCATGGAATGCCATTCCTGAAGAAGAAAGATTTGCACCTCAGTTTGTTGTTCATAGAGTTAGATATGGTGAAAGTCTTTGGACAATATCAAAAAAGTATAATGTTTCGATTCACGATTTGGCCGCTGTAAATAAAATAAGAAATAGAAATAAAGTAAGAGTAGGTCAAAAATTAAATGTCCCACTAAAAGGAGGACGAATTTGGGGTAATGGAGAAAATGGAGGACCACCTGGCTATGCTAAGAAAATATACCGTGTAAAACGTGGAGATACCCTTGGGCAAATCGCTGAAAACTTTGGTACTCGAGCGAGTAAGATAAGGCGTTGGAATAATATGAAGTATGGCTCACATCTAATTCATCCAGGCCAGAAACTGGTGATTTGGGTTAAATAAAAAAAGATGCATAAATATTAGGAGATTAAAATGACAAAACAGGAAATTGTCAATTCAGTGTCAGAAGCAACAGGTTTAACTAAAGTTGAAACTGAAACGGTAATGAATGGGGTAATGGGTACAATTATTGATTCATTAGCGAATAATGAAAAAGTTGAATTGAGAGGTTTTGGTACATTTGGGATTAAACACAGGATGCCAAAAAAAGCGAGGAACCCTGGTACTGGGGAACCAGTTTTTTTACCAGAAAGGTTTGTTCCTACATTTAAACCTAGTAAACTTATGCGCCTTCGGGTTAATGATTTGATTAATAAATAAATGGATTTTCAATGCCAAGCGGTAAAAAAAGAAAAAAGAAAAAAATGAATACACACAAACGAAAGAAACGTTTGCGTGCTAATCGTCACAAGAAAAAAGATAAATAAATTATAAGATTTTAATCCTTCATACCGAAAACAATGTATTTTTAGACAATTTGACTTATGGCTAGCTATAAAGATTGTTTAACTGTTTCTGGTTTAAACTCCATAATAAGTGAAAAGTTTGAAAAGCAACTCTCCAATATTTGGGTCAAGGGAGAAATATCAAATTATCACCATCATACCTCATCTGGGCATATGTATTTTACTTTGAAAGATGCATCAAGTGAGATGAAATGTGTTATGTTTCGTTTAAATAATTCGCATTTAAGATTTTCTCCTGGTAATGGAATGAGCGTTCGAATTTTTGGATCTATAAAATTGTATGAAAAAAAAGGTGAAGTACAATTAAAAATTTCCACAATGGAGCAAGAGGGTATTGGAGATTTATATAAATCATTTGAAGAGTTAAAAAAAATGCTAGGGAATGAAGGATTATTTGATCAAAAGCATAAAAAAGAAATACCTCCCTACCCCAAAGCCATAGGAATATTAACATCTGAAACAGGCGCAGCTATTAAAGATATATTAGATGTTCTAGATAGACGATCTCCTCATATTTTAAAAATTTTATACCCGGTAAAAGTGCAGGGTGACGGTGCTTCAGAAGATCTGGTAGAGGGAATTGAAATTTTTAATCAATACAAAGATATTGATATTATTATTATTGGGAGAGGTGGTGGCTCTATAGAAGATTTATGGTGTTTTAATGAAGAAATTGTTGCACGTGCCATATTCAATTCAAAAATTCCTATAATTTCAGCTGTTGGTCATCAGACTGACTTTACAATAAGTGATTTTGTTTGTGACCTTCGTGCACCTACACCATCAGGAGGCGCAGAATTATCCGGTCCAAATTTTGATGACCTTTTACGTAGATTGAAAAATCATAAAAATAGATTAATAAATATGATTAAAAACTACATTGAGCAAAAGTCACTATACTTAGACCAATTTGACAATCGAATTTCAAATCAAAAACCAAACAAAAAGCTCAAGGCAAAGTACGAAGTTCTAGAAAACTTAAAACAAAGAATGGTTTTGTCTGTAGATACAAAACAAAATTTTATTCATGAAAAATTAAAATATTTTGTAAAACAATTGAATAATTTAGATTCAAAGCGAATACTTGAAAAAGGATATGCTTTACCAATAAAAGGGAATAATAAAATAATACGTGATGCTAATGAAATAGCCATTGGTGAAACTTTTACATTGAAAATGTTAAATAATCAAATTATTGCAAAAAAGATATCAGTTCTAAAAGAAAATAAAAATTAATGTAACTTTAATTATGCCAAAAAAATCAGAATCCAATCACTTTGAAGAATCAATAAATCGTCTTGAGAAGTTAGTTGAGAAAATGGAATCACGAGAAACTTCTCTTGAACAAAATTTAGCTTGGTTTGAAGAGGGGGTGTTGCTAGTGCAAAAATGTCAGGAGGAGTTAAGAATTTCTGAGAAACGTGTTCAGAAATTAATTAAAAGTGTTGATGGATTTAAAATTGAGGATTTAAAATGAAAATTCCAAAAAAATTTGGAGTTTGGGGAAACACTGAAAAGTCTTCCTTTTGGAAAGTAGTACCTGAAATAATTGATTGGTCGATAACCCGTGGTATGGAATGTTATTTAACTACTAGGATTATCAACCATCATAATGGCTCAAACTTTAAAACAAAAGTGATAAGTTCCAAAAATGAAATAGCAGATCTTGATTTCATGCTTGTTTTAGGAGGTGATGGTACCTTTCTATCACTAGCACGTGTAATAAAAGGAGTAGATACTCCTATTCTTGGAATACACCTTGGAGATCTTGGTTTCCTTGCAAAGGTCACTTTGAAGGACCTATTTTATCGCTTAGGCCAGGTTTTAAAGGGGGACTATCTAATTGAAAATAGAACTTTACTTGAGGCAAGAATTAAAAAAGTTTCTGGTGAAATTGTTTATGTCTCATTGAATGATTTCGTTATTTGTAATGAACAAACTCATCGTATGCTTAATGTATCGGTGGATGTTGATGGGCATAAAGTTGCTAATTACAAGGCGGATGGATTAGTTATATCCACTCCTACAGGTTCTACGGCATATTCCTTATCTGCTGGAGGTCCTATTGTTATTCCAAAAGTTGATTCCTCAATAATCACACCTATCGCACCCCATAGCCTTACATCTCGACCACTAGTTATACCATCTAGTTCAAAAATTACAATAAGTTTTCCTAAAACTAATGAATCAATTCAGTGTATTGCAGATGGGCAATTACACGAGATTTTAGATTCAGAATGCAAAGTAAGAATAAAAAAATCAAATTATAATGTTAGTTTAATTGACTTTCACGATTCTAATTACTTTGAAACCTTGCGGGTAAAAATGGGGTGGGGAAAACGTGGCGAACAATAATTATTGAAGAATATAAGATTTAATCTAATCCGGCTTTTTCTAATAATTATTACATTTGCTGATTCAAGAAATGTTGAGGGTAAAATCAAAAATCAGGATGATGATTTTTTAACTAATGCGAATGTTATTTCATTACCTTCTGGGGTCGGTACCCAATCTGATAATTGGGGCTATTTTTCCTTATCAATTCCAGATAATGATGAATATTTGATATTCAGTTTTATTGGTTATTTATCAGATACAATCTTGGTAAAGAAGATTCTCCCTTACAATAATATTATTCTAAAAAAAAATGTAATACAAATGGAAGCATTGAATGTAAAAGCTAAAGGAGAAAGAATAAAAAACTCAATGCAAGACAATGAGTTAGTTAGTTATATAAACATGGATGGAGAAATGATGAGAAGTTCATTTGATTTAGGTGATGGTTTGCAGTCCAATTATCCAATCTTTATGAATGAGACGGTAAGTGGCGCAAAAAACATATCATTTAGAGGTTTAGGAAGTGAGGAACTTATACTTTATTACGACGGGGTAAGAATAAATAACTTTAGCAATAGTACAGTTGATTTATCTCGTTATAGCTCTCTTGGTTTAGATGGAATTCAGTTAATGTTTGGGAATACCGAAAATTCGCTCTCTTCATCTGGAGCAATCAATTTGGTTCCTAAAATTTTAAAAAAAAACACATTTAGTTTTAATCAGAAATTTGGAACTTATGATTACGGGGGTTATGATACATACGGATCAATTGGCAATAAAAAAGTATCTCTAAATAGTGGTTTCTCTGAAGTCCAATTTAAACAAAGATATCAAGGCTCATATCGTGATGAAGTTATCACATCATATAATAAAAAAATTATGAATACTTCAATGAAAGTTGATTCAAGACTTTTGATAAAAATGATGATTTTTGAAAATGGGAAAAAATATGTTGACAGAAGAGCGAATGATTCTCTTGACCTTTTAAATAACCATTTCATTTTCAAGTTGGATAATGAAAATAAAATTCTAGGAGATATTTCATTCTATGGGTCGTCCCAAGAATGTGAAGAAATAGGGATTGTGAATTTAAAAGAAAATAGTAAATCAGACCTTTCCAATGGATTTGGAATGAAAATAAAAAGAAAAATTAATCATGCAAGCTTTGGATTATCAATTGAACAAAATAGGATTAAATCTAACCATATCTTTTATGATGATAAAATTTCTGCTAATAGAAATCAATATGGTATTAATTTTAATATAGAATTAATTGGTCAGAAAAAAATATCCAAAGTTGGGATTCGGAATATAAAAATCATGTTCAATCAAGAAGAAATCGACGATAGTTTTATTAGTCAAAATAATTTGTTCAATGAAAATAAATTTTGGAAAAATAATAACTCAAAAATCTTTGCATCAATCATCGATAATAATGATTGGCAAAAGTTATTGTTTATAACTTACTCTAGTTCGAATAGGGTTCCCAGTATTGATGAAATTATTAAAAATAAGATTGGAGCATTTTTATTGAATGATGGTTTATTAAATGAGAAAAAATCAATGTTTGAATTCGGTTATAAAATTCACCGTAATGACACAGACAAGCTTAAATCAGTAAATACTACTTTTAAGATTTTTAGCTATCAATATATTGATAAAATAAAGCATATTTATTATGATGATTCAATTTTAATGATTCCAGTAAATTATGGTAATGAAAAAATCTCAGGTTATGAGTTCGCATTAAATATAAAAAATCAAGACTTTATATTTAATACTTTCTATGTTAATCATTTTTTTTCTGACCAAATGGCTTTCCAATTATATCCAAAGGATATGTTACGACTCTCTTTGCAATTAAAGTATCTCAAAACTTTTTTTAAATTAATTTATCGAAAAGAGAGTCAAAAGTTCCTTACTTCTTTAAACTCTGAAAATAATTTAAGCTATTCAATGCTTGATGGAATACAAACATTTGATTTAGCTATCGATAAAAAGATTAAATACAGAATGTTAGATTTGGGTTTAAATTTTTCAGCTAAGAATCTAAATAGCCCTAACCAAGAGTTGATCGGTGTTTCAGTATATGATAGGAGATATGTTTTTTCAATCAGCCTTCTAATAATGTGAAGAATAATCATATCCCGCTATTTTTATTTTTGACTTATCTTTCGTGCACATCTAACCCCATTTGGAATGATAGCAGTACAAGTGGTTCAATCATTTCAGGTACAGTTGTTCCTGAAAATCGAAATGGAAATGTAAGAGTTTGCATTTGGCTAGAGGATTTTAACATAATTACCTATACTAATGAACAAGATAGATTCATAATAAATATAAATGAAGGATTGAAAGATGTATCTGGACAAAGAAAAATCTACTTTTTCATACATAATTATCTTCTCGATTCAATTCCGGTAAACTTTATTAATGGTAGATTGGCGAATAATCAGTTATCTCTGGATGAAAATGGTGAATTAGTCAATACAATTTATATGAAAAAAGTTTTATCCTGCATTGCAAATCCAAATAATCAAATTAATGAAAGTCTTGAATTAAGCAGTCCTTATATAGGTTTTAACACAATTGTTCACCAAAATTCTAGTATTGATATATATAGATTTTCTTTTGGTGATTCTACGTTGTATAACTCAGGTCTCATGATTTATAATATTACCAATAATGATAAAGTTTTACATAGGTACGCAACTATTGATAATAATGGAAATCCTTTACAGGATTATTCATTTCCATTAAATGTAGAGATTTATGATGAATTGGTATGGAATTATTTAATAAATATAGATGAGCTTAACCTAGCGCAAGGAGAATACTTAGTAGCACCATATTTTCAAATCAAGCATAGTTATTTACCAATTGGTTTAATAAATGCACTGGGGGGAATGGAAATTTTTACTTTCAGTAATGAATACTTTAATATGCCAATGGATATTGTCTCTGCGAATATTCTGATAGATTGACTCTTATTTGGGATAAATCATTTGTATTTATGACATCCTTTAAATGGCATATGCTCACCATCAATAAATATCGGTTTATCAATATAATTATTTTTAATTCCCTCGACGTTTTTACCTCTCAGTAAAACACATTCCCAATTTGTCCTGTTAACATAAGTCGTTGTAGGTATGAATCGAAGTGTCAGCCCTATTCTCCATAAAGTAGATTTATTGGGATTAGATCCGTGTATTATGAAAGGGTTATGTATGGACATATCACCTGGGTTGAGTTTAATGTCCAATGCCGAATGGTCGTCAATTTCCTCAGGTCTAATGGCCAAGTCAAGTACAAATTCACTTGTATCAAGTTTTATCATTTGACTTGGTTTAAGTAATCGGTTTTTTTGTGTTCCTGGTATCACTCTCATACAGCCGTTTTCAGGCCCTGAGTATGTACCCGCCAGCCAAATTGAAACTACATTCATAGGTTCGAGTGGCCAATATGAACCATCTTGATGCCAACCTACTGGCTGTCCAGAAAGAGGTTTTTTAGCAATATAATGTGCGCCGAATAATGCAATGTTTTGACCAATAATTGCTTGAACATAGTCTAATATAATATCCTGATTAATAAGATGATGAATGAAAGGATCATGGATTAACATATTGTGATGAAAAGCTTCTGGCCTTGTGTTTGGATATTTTCCACTTAGCCATTTTATATGATTTTTTATTTCGTTTGCAAGTGATGGTTTTATGACACCTTTAACCACTGAAAAACCATTATTATCATAAGAATCCTTGAAGTTGTTTTTTTTCATCATTTTAATAATCTAATAAGACGTTTGTGTTGTCTCATTAGGCAATCATTCATAATCACCATGATGCCAGCTTTTTTTGCTTTTGTTGCAGATTCAATATTATGGACAGAATCTTGCATCCATATGGATTTTGCTTTAATTGAAATTGCTGATTCAACGATTTCAGGAACATATTCGTTTCTCCTGAATATATTTACAATATCGACTTTTTCATTTATTGATTCAAGGTTTGGAAAACATTCCAATGTTCCAATTTTTTTTTGAGTTGGATTTACTGGAATTATTTTATAGCCATTTTCTTTCATATACTTGGAGACGAAATTACTAGGGCGTTCAATTTTTGAACTGAAACCCACTACAGCAATAGTTCTTAATTTTAGTATCTTAATAATTGTGCTTGAATCAATCATGATTTTATCAGATTAGATAATACATATCCTACTAAATTGGGGTTTTCTTTGAGTCTTCTGATAGAATAATCAAACCAATCTGGACCAAAGGGTACATATACTCTAACCGAAAATCCTTTTTTTATTAGTTCATCAAGTTTATTTCCCATAGGTACTCCATACAGTACCTGGAACTCAAATAAATTTGATGGTATTTTTTCCTCATTAATCCATTCTAATAGCCTGTCAATTAGAAACAAATCGTGTGTGGCATATCCGCAAAACCCTCCTTTAAGAGCTACTTTTTTTGCTAGAAGGAGAAAGTTATTCTGTATGTCATCATAGTTCTTGTAAGCAATTTTTTCAGGTTCATTGTAAATACCTTTACATATTCTCAAGTTAAAGTGATTATTGCTAAAATTATCTATGTCATTTTCACTTCTGTATAAATAAGCCTGAATTGCAACACCAACATTCTCATATAAATTTCTACATTCATTTAAAATTTCAAGTGTCTGGTCTGTGTATTTTGAATTTTCCATATCAATTCGAAGAAAATTCCCTAAGTCAGACGCTTTATTCGCAATTTTAGTCATATTTGCAATTGCTTCATTTTTTGATATGCTTAGTCCAATGTGTGTAGGCTTAACAGAAATACTACAATCAAGTAATGCTTCATCAATTTTATCATATAACAAACAATATTGAGCTGTGATTTTCTTAGCTTCTCCAGGATGGTTAATATGTTCTCCAAGTATGTCCAAAGTTGCTTTAAAGCCTCTGTCATTTAATTCACGAACTTTCTTTAAAGCTTCATCAAAAGTTTCACCAGCGACGTAGGATTTCGCAAATGGTTTTGCAAACCACTTCGGTAAAAAAGGAAGAACTTTGGTAATTATTAAATTAAAAAGTCTCATAAGAAAAATTTATGCTAAACTGTTTTATTCAACAAATAAGTTTTACTGATATTGATAAAAAATTAACAATTAATAATAATTAGATATTCTTGAAGTTTAAATTGACTAAGCAAAATATCGATAAGTAAATTTAGTGTCTATTTACCTCATAATTATAAAATGTATAGAGATTTCGGAACCGTATTCTTTGCAACCATTGTTGCTATTATTTTTGTCATAGTTCCATTGATTATTCAATGGCTTGTCGCACCGTCAAAAAAAACCAAGGAAAAACTTGAAACATATGAATGTGGTGAGGTAGTAGAGGGCTCTGCGTGGTTGCAATTCAATATCAGGTTTTATGTTATAGCTCTGATTTTTTTGATTTTTGATGTTGAAGTAATCTTTTTATTCCCTTGGGCAGTTGTTTTTAAGGAATTAGGCCTTCTTGCTTTAATTGAAATGGGAATATTCCTCATTATTCTTACAGTAGGGCTTGCTTATGTTTGGGTAAAATCAGACCTTGACTGGGTTAAGCGAAGGGTTCGTTATGGAACTGGACGTTACAGAAAAATCGCAATTAATCAGGATAATTAATATGGGACTGCTAACAAATAAATTTGAACAAGATAATGTAATTGTTGCTAAACTCGAAAAGTTGCTAAACTGGAGTCGTAGTACAAGCCCTTGGTTCTTTCAATTTGGCACAGCATGTTGCGCAATAGAAATGATGGCCGCTGCAGCACCAAGACACGACATAAAAAGAATTGGGTTTATTCCACGATCTTCACCAAGGCAGGCTGATGTTATGATTGTCGCCGGAACTGTGACAATGAAAATGGCGATTCGTGTTAAAAAGCTATATGAGCAAATGGCAGACCCAAAATATGTAGTTGCCATGGGGTCGTGTGCAACTAGTGGTGGACCATACTGGCAACATGGTTACCACGTTCTAAAAGGAGTAGACATAGTAATCCCAGTCGATGTCTACGTACCAGGATGTCCACCCAGACCAGAATCCTTAATTGAAGGTCTGTTAAAGCTTGAAGAGCAAATACTTGAAGATCGACCATTAACAAGAAAATTGGCATGAATAGCAAAGACAGGCTTATAGCTGAATTGGTTAACAAGGGTCTAGATGGTGACATGGATGCGGTAAATGCATGTGAAGATAAGATGGTTCGCGCTAAGGCCAAGGCGATGATTCTGAAGGTAAACAAAGGTACTGCTGAACGTCCGCCGATGCCTGAAGTTGTCAGTCAACCTTCTAATGTTTCAGACCCTGGTTCATTTGATTCAGCTTCATTATCAAAAGATGATATGTTGTCATATTTGGTTAACAAGGGTCTAGATGGTGACATGGATGCGGTAAATGCGTGTGAAGATAAGATGGTTCGCGCTAAGGCCAAGGCAATGATTTTGAAGGTAAATAAAGGTACTGTTGAACGTCCGCCGATGCCTGAAGTTGTCAGTCAACCTTCTGATATAACTGGTAATCAAGAAGAACCAAGTGTTGAAAAAAATAAAAACATATATGAAAAAACGAGGAAAATTATTAATGATAACTTTCCAGAGTCTACTATTGGTAATGATGCATTTATCCAACTTCATCCTGAGAAGTGGCATGAGATAGCTGCGCTACTAAAATTTGATAAGTCATTAATGTTCGATTCTCTACAATGTCAGATGGGTATAGATATCGGTGATGATAATTTAGAGTCCAGATATAATCTACATTCAATGGAGTACGATCATTATGTTGAAATTAGGATAAGAGTACCAAGATTAAATGCTAAAATTCCATCAGTAGAGAAGATATGGAGGATTGCTGATTGGTTTGAAAGAGAAACCTATGATATGTTAGGTATTGAATATGTAGGGCATAGAGATTTAAGAAGAATCCTTCTCCCTGATGATTGGGAAGGTTGGCCGCTAAGGAAGGATTATAAAGAACAAGAAACTTATCATGGTATTGTTGTGCCTAAAATGAAGGAAGGATGGGACTAGTTCACGGCGAAGAAATGGTCCTCAACATTGGACCGCAGCATCCAGCTACTCATGGGGTTTTGCGATTACAAGTGAGAACTGATGGAGAGGTTGTTTCTCAGATTACACCCTATATGGGATATCTTCACAGGTGCTTTGAAAAACATTGTGAAAATGTAACTTATGAGCAGGTTATACCATTTACTGATAGATGTGATTATTTATCATCAATGTCTATGAACTTTGGCTATGTCGTTGCTATGGAAAAACTTATGGATATTAAGGTAAATGATAGAGTGGAGCACATTAGGGTAATTATGGCAGAATTGCAGAGAATCGCTAGCCATTTACTATGTACTGGAGTATACGGTCTTGATTTAGGTGCTTTTACTCCTTTTCTATGGGCCTTAAGAGATAGAGAAAGAATATTGGATCTCTTTGAATTTACTTGTGGTGCTCGACTACTATATAACTATATGTGGGTTGGTGGATTAAGTCACGATATACCAACCGGTTTTGTTGAGTCGACTCTTGAATTTCTCGATTATTTTGAACCAAAGGTCGATGAGTTGGAAAACATACTCGCGCACAATAAAATTTTAGTTGAGCGTTCCGCGGATATTGGAGTTATGCCAAAGGATATAGCTATCAGCTATGGAGTAACAGGTCCAAATCTCAGAGCATCAGGTGTGAAATGGGACCTTAGGAAAAATGATCCATATTCTATTTATGATAGGTTTGAATTTGATGTTCCAGTTGGTGTTGGAGGTAAAGGCACTGTTGGAGATTGTTGGGATAGGTTTTATGTTAGAATAATTGAGATAAGAGAAAGTGTTAGAATTATCAGACAAGCAATTGCAAGTATGCCCAAAGAAGGAGATGTGCACCAGTCATTACCAAAGAAAATTCGCCCCCCAAAAGGGTCAATCTATGCAAGGACGGAGACTCCAAGAGGTGATCTTGGCTATTATATTGAAAGCGATGGGAGTCCTATTCCATATAGACTGAAAATGAGGTCTCCAGCGTTTACCGCCCTTTCAGTTCTTGATGAAATTGCCTCAGGCTGGCTACTTTCAGATGTGCTTGCTATACTTGGTAGTCTTGATATTGTTTTGGGAGAGATTGATAGATGACTGTAGACTACATTTTTGATAGTTTAAATCAGCTCTTGCCAGAGTTAGCTGGAAGTTCACTATTTCTTATCATTTCGATGTTATTGCCAATTGCCCTATTACTCGGATTTATCACGATCTATGGATTTGGTGTAATTTATTCGGAAATAAAAGTATCATCATTCATCCAAGATAAAACAGGGCCTATGGGGCAGGGACCAGGTCTGCATGCTGGTAAATGGGGACTATTGCAACCAGTGGCAGATGGGTTAAAATTATTTATAAAAGAAGATATTATTCCTGCAAGTGCTGATAGGCCCCTATTTATACTAGCTCCATTTTTGATTTTTATTGGAGCCTTAACATCATTTATCGCAGTTCCATTCGGGGAAAAAATCATAATCACTGATATGAATATTGGTATTTTCTATATTGTCGGGATGGGTAGTCTTGCTGTAATTGCATTGATCCTTGCTGGCTGGTCCTCAAATAATAAATGGGCATTATACGGTGGTATGAGATCAGCTGCACAGATTATTAGCTATGAGATACCAGCAGGAATCTCTCTTGTTGCGGTCATAATGATTGCAAGTTCATTAAGTATGCAAGAAATTATAGCATATCAAAGTGGTGGTATTACTAATTGGATTATATTTGATAATCCATTTATGCCAATAGTTTTCATCATTTTTTTTATAAGTACTCTTGCAGAAACAAATAGAACACCATTTGATTTACCAGAATCAGAATCGGAGTTAGTAGCAGGATTTGTAACTGAGTATTCTGGTACTCGTTATGCTATTTTTTTTCTTAGTGAATACGCAAATATGTTTGTTGTGAGTGCTGTTAGCGCAACAGCCTTTTTCGGAGGTTGGCAAAGCCCTGTAGATGGATTTTTAGATTCACCTGCGTGGAGTGTGTTTTGGATGATAAGTAAAACGTTTTTCCTGGTTTTCGTGATGATATGGATTAGATGGACAGTACCTAGACTACGTGTAGATCAACTAATGCATATGTGCTGGAAGGTTTTCATACCAATTGGATTGTTTAATGTGTTTGGTGTTGCAATCTGGACTATTTTAAGAGGTTAATATAATGATCAAATTCTTTAGTGATATATATACTGCTAGTGTGACCATAATGGGAGGAATGCTAATCACACTCAAACATCTTTTTAATGCTAAGAATGGCATTGCTACCCTACAATATCCTGAAGAACGTTGGCCAAGACCAGAAAGGAATATTGGCTTCGATCTCGGCAGTTATAATGTTATAAGATCTAGATTACACGTAGATATGGATGATTGTATTGGATGTCTAAAGTGTGAAAGAGCATGCCCTGTAGATTGTATTAAAATAGAAACAGCTAAAGCTCCAGAAAGAGGTGAGGATATCAAAGATGTAAAACATGTTGGTGTTACTACTAACGGTACTAGAAAAGCAATGGTGGTAACTCGGTTTGACATAGATATGACTGAATGTTGCTATTGTAACTTGTGTACTTATCCCTGTCCTGAGGAGTGTATTTTTATGACTGGAGGACCTAATAGTAAAAAACATCCAATTGATTATGAGTTTTCAGAGTCAAATCGAAGCGATCTTATATATAGGTTTGCGAAACCAGGAACAAAAGAAGGTATGGATAAACTCCTTGAAGATGGCGAAAGTGTGGGAGCCTGATATAAATGTCTGAATTATTATTCTGGTTCATATCAGCCTTTACAATAATCTCTGCGCTGGTCGTTGTACTAAATAATCAGTTACTATATTCGGCAATAGCGCTTTTATTTACTTTATTTGGAGTAGCAGGTCTATATATATACCTTTGGGCAGATTTCATTGCAGGGGTCCAACTACTAGTATACATAGGTGGTATTAATGTACTGATTATTTTTGGTATAATGCTTACAAATAGAATTTCATCTGTGAGATTATCGCAAACAAATATACAGCAGGGTGTTGGTGGTGTATTTGCTCTTTGGGTTTTTATTTTCATTGGACTCATTATTTCAAAGACAGAGTGGTTTCAAATGACTAGTGCAGAACCATCAAGTACTGTTCGTGAAATAGGTACGCTTCTTATGACAAAATATTTACTACCTTTTGAAGCTGCTTCTGTATTATTGCTTGGTGCGTTGATTGGTGCAGCTATTCTTTCAAGAGAGGCAAATTAATGGATCAGTTGAATAACTATTTATTCATAGCAGCAGCTCTTTTTTCGATTGGTTTATTTGGTGTTATGACAAGAAGGAATGGTATTGCAGTATTGATGGGAGTCGAGCTGATACTTAATGCTGCAAATATAAACTTTATAGCATTCTCACGATTTGGCGGTATGAATTTAGATGGACATATTTTTGGTCTTGTTGTAATAGTTTTAGCAGCTGCTGAGGCAGCAGTAGCCCTTGCAATTGTTATTAACATATATAATAATATGAATACGATTAATATTGATGACGCTTCTACAATGAAAGAATAATGGATATGCATATTCAATACTCCCTCTTTATTCTATTCTTACCTCTTCTGGCTTTTTTGATTCAGATTTTTTTTGGTAAACGACTTCCTAGACAAGGTGATTGGGTATCAATATCAGCGATTTTTACGACATTGTTCTTTGCACTTATCATGTTCATTTCAATGCTAACAAATTATAATCCAGATTTTAAACAGGAAGCATCATTTGTATGGTTGGATATGGGAGAATTCCAGATAAGGCTTGGCTTTCTGATTGATAACATAACCATAATAATGCTACTAATTGTTGCTTTGATTTCAACTTGCACACACATCTTTTCAATAAAATACTTGGAAGATGACATTAGGTATTCAAGATATTTTGCTTATCTTGGATTATTTACCTTCTCAATGAATGGAATAGTGCTGGCAAATAATTTAATGTCAATGTATATGTTTTGGGAACTAGTTGGTGTTAGTTCCTATCTCCTAATTGGTCATTGGTTTGAAAAGAAATCTGCTGCTAATGCAAGTAAAAAAGCATTTTTGACAAACAGGGTCGGTGACATTGGATTTTTCATCGGTATAATGTTGATTTATAATGCAGTTGGTTCGTTCGCCTTTTCGGATGTTTTTAGCGGTGTATCTTCTGGCTTAATTGCAGGTACTACATTAACAATTGCAGGCCTAGGACTGTTCATGGGCGCAATGGGGAAATCATCGCAATTTCCCTTGCATATATGGTTGCCAGATGCAATGGAAGGCCCAACACCAGTATCAGCTCTGATGCATGCTGCAACTATGGTTGCTGCAGGTGTGTACTTATCTGTCAGAATATTTCCTATTTTGACTCCGGATGCTTTATTAGTAGTAGCATATGTAGGAGGGTTTACAGCCTTTTTTGCTGCTTCGATTGCAATTACACAGTCTGACATAAAAAAGGTACTTGCATACTCAACTGTTAGTCAGCTTGGTTATATGATTTTAGCTGTAGGAACGGGTGTATATACAGCTGCATTTTTTCATTTATTGACTCATGCCATGTTTAAGGCTAATCTTTTTTATGGTTCTGGTTCAGTAATACATTCAATGCATCATGCATTGCATAAAAAGCATGACCACCACACTGATCCTCAGGATATGAATAATATGGGAGGATTTAAAGATAAGATGCCCATAACCTATTGGTCAATGTTATTGAGCACGATGGCAATTGCAGGAGTGCCAATTTTTTCAGGATTTTTATCAAAAGATGCTATTTTGGCTGGCACTTTGTCATTTGCTCAACACAACCCACAGCATTTTTTACTTGCAATCTTTGGATTTGGAGCAGCAGCAATTACTGCTTTTTATATGTTTAGAATGATGTTTCTAACTTTTCACGGTAATCCGAAAATTCCTGATTTAATCGATGATATACATGAATCTCCGAAAGAAATGACGGGACCCTTGATTCTTTTGGGTGGTCTTAGTTTTTTTATCTGGTATACTCTTCCAAACTACAATCCTTTTTCTACCTATGGGTGGTTCACGGATCTTGTTAAACCTATGAATGCAGTTGTGCCTGGTAATATGACTGCGGAGGAAATTGAAGCTGGTGCTCATCACGCGCATTACCTTGCTATGTATGTTTCTATTGGTGTTGCTGCTTTTGGTATCTTTCTTTCTTGGTTATTTTATATTAAAAAGGGATTGTCTGCTGAGGTATGGGCAAAGCGATGGGGGTTCCTTTATGATTGGAGCATTAATAAATATTATTTTGATGAAAATTATGATAAATACATATACCAACCAACTCTGAGACTCGCAGAAAAAATAGCTTGGATAGATTGGGAATTATATGATAAATATTTCATCAATGGATTCGGTCGCTTGACAAATTGGGCGAGCAAAATCTCCGGTAAAATTGATTATGATTTTATTGATCAAATTATTGTAGATGGAACAGGTAAAGCTGCTTCACTTTTTGGAAGAACTTTTAAGAAGATTCAAACTGGGAAGCTTCAAAATTATGTGCTGTATGTTACAGCAGGAGTAATCATATTAATGGTTATTCAATCATTTTAATTCATTGTTTGAGGTGAGGACAAGATGGACTATATTCTTAGTTTGCTAATTTGGTTACCAATCATTGGGATGATTGTTGTTGCAATAATACCTCGGGAAAAAGAGGAGAGTATTAGGATTACTGCAGCGGTAACAACAGGTATTCAATTCCTATTGACTTTGATTCTTTGGTATGATTTTGATTCACAAGATGGATCAATGCAATTCAAAGAATGGGCAGAATGGATACCCTCTTTCAATATTGCTTATCATTTGGGTGTTGATGGTTTAAGTCTTCCTATGGTGGTTTTGACTGGGTTACTCTTTTTTATAGGCGTGTTTGTTAGCTGGAATATTAAAAAAGCAGTAAAAGGCTATTTTGCCCTTTTCTTATTATTAAATACTGGCGTAATGGGTGTTTTCCTATCCCTAGACTTCTTTCTGTTCTACATCTTTTGGGAAGTAATGTTATTGCCAATGTACTTTCTAATCGGTATGTGGGGAGGGCCACAGAGAGAATATGCAGCAATAAAGTTTTTTCTTTACACTTTATTTGGCTCAGTTCTGATGCTTGTTGGAATCTTAGGATTATATTTTGCATGTGGTAAAACCTTTGATATTTTAGAATTAACTAGAATAGCTCCTCATGCACTAGATGGGATGTTATGGTGGGGCATAAGTGCAATTAAGGTAATATGGGTATTATTGTTTATTGGTTTTGCAATAAAAGTTCCTGTTTTCCCATTCCATACATGGCTGCCGCTAGCCCATGTAGAAGCACCTACTGCAATTTCGGTTCTTCTAGCCGGTATTCTTTTAAAGTTAGGAGTCTATGGAATAATTCGGGTTAATTATGGACTAATGCCAGATGGGGTTTACTGGTTTTCCACTGCACTAGCATTTTTGGGACTAATCAATGTCGTATGGGGTGGTTTGTGTGCTCTTGCCCAAAAAGATCTTAAAAAATTAGTAGCTTATTCAAGCGTTAACCATATGGGTTATTCCCTTATTGGCATGGCGGCAGTAGTTGCTGCAGGAGAGGCTAATGGGTTGAATATGAAGGCTGCTCAAGCCGGTTTAGGTGGTGCTGTATTTCAAATGTTTAATCACGGCACGATTTCCGCAATGCTATTTATCCTTGTTGGTGTCATTTATGAGAGGGCACACCATAGAGAAATTGAAGGTTTTGGAGGCTTAGCTAGTCAAATGCCAGTATATACAGGCATAACTGCAGTAGCTTTTTTTGCAGGACTTGGTCTCCCTGGGCTATCAGGTTTTATTAGTGAAGCAATGTGCTTTATAGGTGCTTTTCCAGTATTTAAAGGTATTGTTATTGCATCGACAATTGGAATTCTACTCAACGCAGCCTACTTTTTATGGGCATTCCAAAGAATCTTTTTTGGTGAATTAAATGATAAATATTCAGACCTTCCGGAGATAAATAAATTAGAATTATTTACAGTCATCCCATTACTGTTAATTACATTATTTTTTGGGATATATCCATCTCCTTATCTAGATATCATATCAAGCACAATGGATAGTATTATTAATCACGTTATTTCTCTTTCAACCTATGCAAGTATGTAATAATGAATAACCTTCAAAGCCTGCCTTATTTTTATCCTGAAATACTACTTACAATAGTCATATTATTTGCAATAATATATGATTTATTTTTGGAAAAAGAAGATTCAGGAAGGGTTGGTTGGGTTTTAATAATTGGATTAGTAGCGGTTTCAATTTTTATTATAAATCAGAATTACTTGCCATATGAAACTACAACTCTTTTTACTGAGGCAGTTGTAGTAGATCCTTTTGCTAGTTTTTTTAAACAAGTTGTTATTATTTCAACAATACTTGTCTCGCTGATAAGTTTATATAATAATGAACTAAACGATTATAGGAAAGGTGAATACTTTGCTCTGTTAGGTATTATTACTTTTGGTTTATTTCTTATGGTGTCATCTGTGGATCTCTTAATGGTATATCTTTCCATTGAAATAGTATCTATAATGTCATTTGTTCTCGCGGGATACCTCAAGCAAAACACAAAATCCAATGAAGCTGCTCTTAAATATGTTGTTTATGGTGCTTTCTCATCTGGAATTATGTTGTTTGGGCTTAGTTATGTTTTTGGACTTACGGGTAGTACAAATTTTTTTCATATACAACAAGCAATTATAAGTTCAAACCAATCATCTGCTATAATTTTAGCAATGATCATGATTTTTGCTGGTTTTGGATATAAGATTTCTGCTGTACCATTCCATTTTTGGACTCCAGATGTATATGAAGGTTCACCATCAACTATAACTGCTTATTTATCTGTAGCACCAAAAGCTGGAGCATTGGGAATGATGATAAGGTTTTTTAATCAGGTTCTAGCAGATGGTGGTGCGATTAATGGTCTTAATAATGCGGTATCAGCAACTGAATTACCTTGGGATAATATATTAAGCTTAGTTGCAGTAATAACAATGACTCTTGGTAATTTAGTAGCCTTACAACAAAATAATATTAAGCGTATGCTTGCTTATTCCAGTATTGCCCATGCTGGATACATGTTACTAGCAATGCCACTTATGTCAAGTGATGGTATATACGCAATAATGATATACATAGTGATGTATCTTTTTATGAATCTTGGTGCTTTCTTTGTTGTAATTGCTATCAAAAATAAGACCAATGGTGAAACTTTTGATGATTATAAAGGTATAGGTTGGGAAATGCCATTAGTCGGTGGTGTAATGACATTATTTATGGTTTCACTAACTGGACTTCCACCAACCTCGGGATTTATTGGTAAGTTTTATATTTTTGCTTCATTAATTAAGGGTGGAGATTCTTTTTATTGGCTCGTCCTGGCAGGTGGTATAAATAGTGTTATATCATTGTACTATTATTTAAAGGTTGTTAAGGTAATGTATTTTGAAGGCGAAAGAAAAGACTCGATTTTGACACCTCCAACCATAATATCAGGATTGCTTCTTATTACTGCAATTCCAACCCTGATATTCGGTGTTTACTGGGTTCCTATTTCGGATTGGATTGAAAGCTCTATGATTTTTTTTATTAAAACTATTTAATCGAAAAATATTGAAACAAATAATAATTAAAAAAGGACATGACTTAAAAATCAAAGGATGTCCAGATAGTAATAATGTATTACCGATAGCTGCTAGAAAAGTATCTATTTCTCCCAAATCATTTAGGGGAGTCAAACCAAAGTTACTTGTTAATGAAGGAGATATCGTATCTGCTGGTTCTGCGCTCTTTTTTGATAAACTAAAGCCTGATGTAAGGTGGGGGGCACCTGCAAGTGGAAAAGTAAGTGCCATTGAATTTGGTCCAAGAAGAGTTATAAACAAGATTGAGATTCATTTAGATGATGTAAAACCAGAGCCTTATAAATTCATTACTGATTTAAAACTATCTTCTGCAAGTAATAAGGAAGTGCTAGATTGTTTTCTTAAGGCAAATATTTTTCCATTGATAAGGCAGCGCCCGTTTAATAAGGTTGCTGATCCAGGTGTTGCTCCAAGAGATATTTTCATTTCGGCTTATAATACCTCACCTTTATCAGTTGATTTGTCAAAATTAATTGAACAAAATCAAGAATTATTTCAAATTGGTTTAAATGCCATATCTAAACTGACTACGGGCAATGTTTACTTGGCCTCAGCAAAAAACACCATCGATTTCGAAAATGTAGAGAACTACAAAATCTCTGGTCCGCATCCTGCTGGAAATGTAGGGATACAGATTCATCATATAAAACCAATTAAGCCTGGCGAAATCATATGGACCGTAAATGCACAACATGTTATTACAATAGGCAGATTATTTAAAACAGGAATTTATGATTCAAAATGTATTGTTTCCATTGGTGGGTCAGGGGCTACAAATCCAAGACTGATTGAAGTAAAATCTGGTGCAAATATCCAATCAATTTTAAAAAATCAGTCCTCAAATAAGGCTGTTAGAATTATATCAGGCGATGTATACACTGGAACTTCAGTTAATTTAAATGACTATCTAGGGTACTATGATACTACAATTTCAATAATTAATGATGAAGTCAAAAGACCATTCTTAGGAATGTTGGCTCCTGGTAGTACCGCTACTAAATATAGTCTTACGAATACATTTTTTTCTTTTAATCCTAAAGAATTTAATTTTACGACATCTCAGAATGGAGAGCTACGTGCGATGGTACCTTTGAATGCCTGGGAAAAAGTCTTGCCAATGGATATTTTTCCAAACCCTTTGTATCGAGCAATACTTGCCGAAGATTTTGAAGAAATGGAAAAATTAGGCATTTGGGAATGCGATGATGAAGATTTTGCACTTTGTTCTTTTGCGTGTCCATCAAAAATAGATGTTGGTGGTGTGATTAGAAAAGGTCTAGATCTATTGGAGGCTGAAAGTTAATTATGAAATGGCTTAGAGATGTACTAGACACCGTAGCACCACAATTCCAAAAAGGTGGAAAACTGGAGCGATTTGCTCCTATTTATGAGGCCACAGATACCATTCTTTTTAGTACTGATGAACGCACTGAAATTGGTCCTCATATTAAAGATAGCGTTGATATAAAAAGAGTTATGATTCTTGTTGTTCTCTCATTGATTCCATGCTACATATTCGGTGCAATAAATATTGGATATCAAAAAGCACTTACATTTAATATGGAATCCAACTGGTTCGATAATTTAATTGTTGGCCTTTTTTCTATAGGGCCAATTATCGCAGTAACATTTATTTCAGGCGCTTTTTGGGAATTACTTTTTGGAGTCGTGCGTAAACATCCTATATCAGAGGGCTTTTTAGTAACATGTGCACTGATTCCATTAACTCTGCCACCAAGCATTCCATTATGGCAGGTAGCAGTAGCTACAAGTTTTGGAATTGTAATTGGTAAGGAAATTTTTGGTGGTGTAGGAATGAATATATTTAACCCAGCTCTTATGGCAAGAGCGTTTCTTTATTTTACATATCCTGCAGATATTTCTGGTGATAAAGTCTGGGTAATATCACCAGATGGATTTTCAGGGCCGACTGCTCTAAGTATACCTGCTGGCCAAACGAATGCAAATGCTATTGATCTTTTAAATAATGCTAGTTCTGAACTTGTTTTTGATTTTTCGTGGATTAATATGTTTATGGGTTGGATTCCAGGGTCAATTGGTGAAACAAACAAGTGGCTAATTTTACTAAGCGCATTATTTCTAATTTTCTTAGGAATTACAAATTGGAGAATAATTCTTGGATCAGTCTTAGGTATGACTATTATGGCCCTTATCACTAATTTGCTTGCTCCCTATTCTTCTAATGCAATGCTATCAATACCACCTCATTATCATTTGGTTATGGGAAGTTTTATGTTTGGCACAGTATTTATGGCCACAGAACCTGTGACTGGTACACATACTGATATTGGGCGATGGATATATGGGATTCTTATTGGAATGTTAACGGTAATTATTCGTAGTATTAACCCAGCATATCCAGAAGGAATTATGTTAGCAATATTACTAATGAATGCATTTGCACCATTAATTGACTACTTTATAGTTCAAAGAAATATTAAACAGCGTCTAGCTCGTTATGCACAGTAATACTTATACAATTATTTTTACTTCTATAATAACTATTATTTTAGGAAGCTTTTTATCAGTAGCGGCAGGAACTTTAGAAGAGACTCAAAAGCTTAATGTTGAAAATGATAGTAAAAAAAATATACTATCATCACTCGGGTACAAACCTGAAAAAAATAAAGAATGGAATTCTAATGATATTAAAAATATATTTGAAAAAAATATAGACGCATATGTACTCGATGGTAAAGGAAATCGAACCGATAACGATACACGTTCAATAAATCCTGAAACTGATGATAGAAATTTTCCTATTTATGTAGACATGCAAAACGGAAGTGTTAATGGATATGCAATTCCTATTTCAGGCAAGGGACTGTGGTCGACGCTTTACGGTTATTTTGCGATTGAGCCAGATGGAATAACTGCCAAAGGAATCACATTCTATGCGCACAAAGAGACTCCTGGCCTAGGGGGTGAGGTAGATAAGCCTTGGTTTCAAAATAATTTTATAGGAAAAAGATTTATTGATGAACAGGGTAACTTAGTTGGCATAAAAGTATTAAAAGGAAAAGCTAATCCTGAAAGTCCATATGAGGTAGATGGAATATCTGGTGCAACAATAACCAGTAAAGGTCTTGAATCATTTCTTGTTGAAGATTTAAAAAAATATGAACCATTTTTTCAAAAAGTAAGAAATAAAAAAATATAATGGCTATACTAGATAAAAAATCAAAAGAGGCATTAGCTGACCCATTAATGAAAAATAACCCAATAAGTCTTCAGGTTCTTGGGATATGTTCTGCTCTGGCTGTTACTGTGCAGTTAAATACGGCAGTAGTAATGACCTTGGCAGTAGTTGCAGTATTGTCAATCTCTAATACAGTTATATCCATTTTGAGGAATTTGATACCTAGTAAGGTTAGAATTATTGTGCAATTATCTGTAATTGCCAGCTTGGTTATTTTGACAGATCAAATTTTGCAGGCGTATATGTACGATATAAGTAAACAACTATCAGTGTTTGTTGCGCTCATAATTACAAATTGTATTGTCATGGGAAGAGCAGAAGCTTTTGCAATGCAAAACACACCTGGTAAATCCTTTTTAGATGGGCTTGGTAATGGACTAGGATATGGAGGGATACTTATCTCTGTAGCATTTTTTCGAGAATTATTAGGCTCTGGATCAATATATGGTATCAGTGTTGTACCTGATTCATTTTATGATGCTGGATACCAGAATATGGGACTAATGGTTCTTTCTCCAGGTGCTTTTATTATTTTAGGACTCATAGTATGGGCCCAACGATATGTTAGTGGTATCGAGGAAGAATAAAATTCATGGAACACTATATAAGTATATTAACAAAAGCCATATTCATAGAGAATATTCTATTAGCTTATTTTTTAGGAATGTGTTCATTCCTTGCTATATCCAAAAAGGTTGATACATCAATTGGACTTGGTTTTGCAGTTATATTTGTTTTGACTATTACTGCACCTACAAACTGGTTTATTCATAATTACCTACTAAAAGAAGGAGCCTTAGTTTGGCTAAACTCTGATTATGGTGTAGCTGGGTCAAATACTATTAATCTTAGTTTCTTAAATAGTATTATCTTTATAGCTGTAATTGCTGCTATGGTACAGCTAGTAGAAATGACGTTAGATCGTTTTGCTCCTAAGCTCTACATTAGTCTAGGTATTTTTCTCCCTCTGATTGCTGTTAATTGTGCCATACTAGGTGGTTCAATGTTTCTTGTAGAAAGAGAGTATACTTTTATTGAGTCAACAGTTTATGGTTTTGGTTCTGGAATTGGATTCTTCTTAGCAATTTCATCGATGGCTGCTATTCGACATAGAATTAGATATTCCAATGTACCTGTTCAACTAAGAGGTGTAGGAATAACTATGTTGCTAACCGGATTAGTATCAATGGCATTTATGGCCTTTTCAGGAATTGATTTATGATTGAACAAATACTTTTAAGCATTATGGTTTTTACTAGTATAGTATTGATACTCGTTCTAATTCTAAATTTTGCTGAAAGTAAATTGCTTCCGCAAGGAGATGTTGTAATTGAAATTAATGGAGATGCTGATAAGAACATCTCCACTAGACCTGGGGGCACATTATTAAGTGCATTAGCAAGTCAATCCGTTTTTTTGCCTTCAGCTTGTGGTGGTGGTGGCACTTGTGCTATGTGTGAATGCCAAGTTCTAGATGGCGGAGGTGAAATTCTCCCCACTGAGACAGGGCATATAAATCGTTCAAAAGCTAAAGATCATTGGAGATTAGCTTGCCAAGTCAAAATCAAAGAGAATATGAAGATTAATGTTCCTGACGAAATTTTTAGTATACAAAAATGGGAGTGCACTGTTGAATCAAACAAAAATGTTGCAACATTCATTAAGGAATTAGTGCTCAATCTTCCAGAAGGTGAAAATTTAAACTTTCAAGCTGGTGGATACATCCAAATAGATATACCTGAGTACCATAATTTATCGTTTAGTGACTTTTTGATCGAAAATGAATATCACCCAGATTGGGATAAATACAAAATATGGGATTTAGAAGCAAACAATGAAGAGCCAGTTTTCAGAGCATATTCAATGGCCAATCATCCTGCAGAAGGGAATCGAGTAATGCTAAATGTTAGGATTGCCACACCACCTCCACCCTTATGGAATGAAGCACCACCAGGTTTGGCCTCTTCTTATATTTTTAATTTAAATCCTGGTGATAAGGTAACTATTTCAGGACCATATGGTGAGTTTTTCATCAAGGATACAGAAAGAGAAATGGTTTACATTGGCGGTGGAGCAGGAATGGCACCTATGAGATCTCATCTCTTTCATCTTTTTCAGACACTAAAAACTGGTCGAAAAGTTTCATTTTGGTATGGAGCAAGGTCAGTTAGAGAAATGTTTTATGATGAGCATTTTAAAAAAATTGAAAAAGATTTCCCTAATTTTACTTATAATGTTGCATTGTCAGAGCCGATGGAGGAAGATAATTGGTCTGGCCATACAGGTTTTATTCATCAGGTTCTGCACGATGAATATCTTAGTGCACATGAGGATCCAACTGAGATCGAATACTATATGTGTGGTCCCCCACCAATGATCAATGCCTGTGATAATATGTTGGATAGCTTAGGCGTTGAAAAGGAAATGATAGCTTATGATAGTTTTGGCTAATTACCATATTAGAGTAATAATTATAAAAGCCCAACTTATGTTGGGCTTTTTATTTCTTTTTAGTGGATGTACAAAAAATAGAATTGAGACCACTATAATTGGGAATACAATGGGAACGACTTATTTGGTGAAATTAATTTTAGAAAACGATTCACTAGATTATAAAAATATACAGCAAGGTATTGATTCTGTATTAAATACGGTGAATAGGCATATGTCTACTTGGGACCCTAAAAGTGAGATATCGATGTTTAACTTTTCTAATTCAATATTACCATTTGTTGCATCTGAATCGCTTATAGATATTATGAGAAGCTCCTTGGATATTTCGAAAAAAACTGATGGATTATTTGATGTTACAGTATATGAGCTGATGAGATTATGGGGTTTTGGTCCCAATCCAAAATCTGGTATTCCAACTATGGATGAAGTTAAATCTGTGCTACAAAGTTCAGGATATGAAAACATAAAAATAGAAAATGGAACTCTCATTAAAAAGAATAAAAATCTTAAATTAGATTTAAATGCAATCGCAAAAGGTTATGGGGTAGATAAGGTTTTCGACTATGTTAAAAAGCAAGGATATAATGACATATTCATTGAAATAGGAGGTGAGGTAAGATGTTCTGGTAAAAATAAGAGGAACCAAAAATGGACAATTGGAATTGAAAATCCTATATCTAAAAATGATATAAAATCTAACATCTGTGGTATTTTAGATTTGGAAGCAGGTGCTGTTGCAACATCAGGAAATTATAGAAATTTTACTAATCTTGCAGGTGATATCATAGGACACACTCTTAATCCAAAAACTGGTTTCCCAATTATAACTGATGTTCTTTCGGTAACAGTTTTGGCTAAGTCTTGCATGTTAGCAGATTCATGGGCTACTGCACTTATGGTAATGAATTTTAGAAATGGTTATCAATATGTGAAAAATAACCCTGAAATTGAAGCAATATGGTTACTCAAAGAAAAAGAAAATCAAAACCGATACTTTTCCTTGTCTAGTAATATTCCTATCAGAGATACAATTTATCCAATTAGATAGCTGGAAATTTAATTTCTTCATTTTCACATTTATTCGCATCACCTCCGCAGATTGAGCAGTTACTATTCGAATTTAATCCTCCACATGAGCCTGATAAGGGTTTTCTGTTAAAAATAACTCCTATGGACATTGCAGTTATGGCAAGGAACAAAATAATTAAACTTAACACATATTCCATTACAGGAATTTAATAATAAATTCTTCTTTGGTTTTTAAAAAATAATTCATGTTTTCATGTTATAAGAGAATAATCGTAATTTATTGGCTATTAAAAAAGACAAAAAAGAATGAATATTGCTAAATTAAAATACTTACTACCATTATTTATAATATCTGCAGCTTTTGGTGCAGATGGAGGTTATGGTTCAGCGCCCCATGTCAATGGTGAGGATTTAGTTATTTTCTGGATAATTCCATTTGCTGGAATATTATTGTCTATTGCAATTTTTCCACTTGTTGCAAATGACTTTTGGCATCATAATTTTGGAAAAATTTCATTATTTTGGGCGCTTTCATTAATATTACCTTTTCTTTTTCACCAAGGTTTCGAGATAACTCTTTATGAGATACTCCATGTTGGGTTATTAGAATACATACCTTTTATTATTCTTCTCCTTTCACTGTTCACGATATCTGGAGGTGTCAGATTAAAAGGGACTCTTGTTGGAACACCAATATTAAATACTACAATTATTTTTGTTGGAACATGTCTAGCTAGTTGGATGGGTACAACAGGAGCAGCAATGTTATTAATTCGTCCTCTGATTCGTGCCAATGCTCATCGTAAACAAAAGGTTCATATCATTGTTTTCTTTATCTTTCTTGTTGCTAACATTGGCGGGTCACTCACACCTCTTGGTGACCCACCCTTATTTTTAGGATTTCTAAAAGGTGTGGATTTTTTCTGGACCACTACTGCTATGTTTATGCCTATGCTTTTTTTGGTAGTCTGCTTACTGATTATTTTCTTTCTCCTAGATTCTTTCTACTATAAAAAGGAGAACATTTTGCAGGCTGAGAAAGAAGAGTCTGTAAAATTAGGCATAGAAGGGTCATTTAACTTATTTTTATTGTTGGGTGTAATTGGAGGGGTTTTGCTGAGCGGATTTTGGAGGCCAGATATTTCATTTGAAGTATATTATGTGCACCTAGAATTACAGAATATCGCTCGGGATTTATTACTCCTAGGATTAACATATGCAAGTTGGGTCCTAACCCCAAAAAGAATTAGAGAAGGCAATGAGTATACATGGTTTCCAATTGTGGAAGTAGCAAAACTTTTTGCGGGAATTTTTGTAACGATCATTCCTGCTATCTCAATTCTAAAAGCGGGTACAAAGGGAGCCTTAGAGAAAATTGTCTCATCTGTATCGACTGCTAATGGAGAACCAATTGATTACATGTACTTTTGGTTAACGGGTATATTGTCTAGCTTTTTAGATAATGCACCTACTTACCTTGTGTTTTTTAATACAAGTGGTGGATCTGATAAGGTAAGACAAACTGTTATAAATAGTAAAGACTATAACCCTGACTCACTACAATTGCAGCAGCTCTTAG
>MDTE01148410.1_pt1 | contig 35249 bp, 24 predicted proteins | sample 811231 | NCBI WGS metagenome assembly MDTE01 (sample SAMN05326651, study PRJNA326480) | marine metagenome | isolation source: seawater | place: Indian Ocean: Red Sea | collected 2010
AGCGGCACGATCGAGAGCATCTTGGCACTGGTTCCCAACTCGAGAATCGGGAACAGGTCGGTCAGGTAGTCACGCAGGACGTTGCCGGTGACCGAGATGGTGTCCAGCCCGTCGCGGGCCCGCTCGCAACTGAACCGCGCCGCTTCGACGGGAGGCAGGACCTGGATCTCCAAGCCCTCCGTATCATGATCCGGCAGGTACTGGTCGACCTTGGCAATCAACGTCGCGTCGTGAGATCGCTCGGAATTGAGCCAGAACACGGCCGGTGCCCCGGTCGCTCGCGCCCGGCTCACCGCCAATCGCACCCAGTCCCGGATCGCGATGTCCTTCGTCTGGCACATCCGCCAGATGTCGCCGGTCTCGACGGCATGCTCAGTCAGGACCACGCCGTTGGCGTTGATCACACGAACGGTCCCGTCATGCGGAATTTCGAATGTCTTGTCATGGGACCCGTATTCCTCGGCCTTTTGAGCCATCAGTCCGACATTGCTGACATTGCCCATCGTGGCCACGTCGAAGGCCCCGTGCTCGCGACAGAAATCCAGCACGGCCTGGTAGACGCCGGCGTAGGACCGATCGGGGATTACGCACTTCACCTCGTGTTGCTGCCCGTCAGGCCCCCACATGGTCCCGCTGTCTCTCACGACCACCGGCATCGAGGCATCGATGATGATGTCGCTGGGAACGTGCAGGTTGGTGATCCCGAGATCCGAGTTGACCATCGCCAATCGGGGCCGCGTTGCATAAACCGCCTCAACTTCCGCACGCACCTCATCGGCCAACGCGGCCTGATCCTCACCCACCCCCTCCAGCTTGACGTAGAGGTCACCGATCCCGTTGTTCGGGTCGACACCGAGCTGGTCGAGCAACTCGCCGTGCTTCGACCAGACGTCGGCGTAAAAGACGCTGACCGCGTGCCCGAAGATGATCGGGTCCGAGACCTTCATCATCGTCGCCTTCATGTGCAGCGAGAACAGCAGGTCTTGCTCACGAGCGTCCTCAATCTCGACCGCCAGGAATTCACGGAGTGCCGTCCGGCTCATTACCGCCGAGTCAATGACCTCGTCCGCCTGCAACTCCAGCCCGTCCTTGAGTACGCGGCTGCCGCCGTCGGAGGACTCGAGCACGATCTGAACGGTCGTGGCTTCGCCGACGGCGGTCGATTGTTCGCTGCCAAAAAAGTCGCCGCTGCTCATCGAGGCCACGTGTGCCCGCACGTCTGAATTCCACTCGCCCATCGGATGGGGATTGGCCTGGGCGTACTCCTTGACCGGCCCCGCTACCCGGCGGTCCGAGTTCCCTTCCCGCAACACCGGATTGACGGCACTTCCCAGGACGCGGGCGTAGCGGGACTTGATCTCCTGCTCGGCGTCATTCGACGGTTCCTCCGGGTAGTCCGGCACCTGGTAACCGTGGTCCTGCAGCTCCTTGATCGTGGCCTGCAGTTGTGGGATCGACGCACTGATATTCGGGAGCTTGATGATGTTGGCCTGGGGCGTCTTGGCCAATTCGCCCAACTCGGTCAGCGCATCGGTCTGCCTCTGATCGTCAGACAGTTGCTCGGGGAAATTCGCAATAATCCGACCGGCGAGCGAGATGTCCTGCAATTCAAATGAGACTCCCGCGGGTGCCGTGAAGGCCCGGAGAATCGGCAGCAGCGACCGAGTCGCCAGGGCCGGCGCCTCATCGGTCTTCGTGTAGATGATCTTCAGTGCGTCGTCAGTCATCGTGGCCATCACCTCCCCTTCGCCTGGCATTGCGAACCACCCAACGTAAGAGCCACTGCTGCGCAACGCAACGCACGCACCGCAACAGAGTCTGCTCGTTGCCGCGTCGGAGGCCTCGGCGTTTTGCCCTGGGAGGTCTTGCCCTCTGAAGACTCTCGGCCTCCGCTGGACACAACCAAAGCCGTCAGCGGGAATCCCCTCACGCCGGCTCTCGCCGGTTCAATCCGACGGCAGCGGACCGATAAGATATCCCGCTGGTTCTCACCTGTCTTTCACCACCGGATTTCACCAAGGACACGATCATGTCTCGCTGGATCACCACGGCTCTGCTTGTTGCCATGGCCACCCCGCTCGCCGCCGCCGACAAGCCGCTCGCTCACATGGTCTTTTTCACGCTCGATGAGAATACTGCTGCCAACCGTGAGACCCTCATCAAGGCGTGCTACAAGCACCTCACCCGGCATACCGGGACGCTCTACTTCTCGGCCGGTGCTCGGGTCGCTGACCTCAAGCGAGACGTGAATGACCTCAAATTTGATGTCGCCCTGCACATCGTTTTTGCCTCACGCAAGGACCATGACACCTACCAGGACCACCCACGACACCTCAAGTTCATCTCCGAGAACAAGGCTCTGTGGAAAAATGTGCGGGTCTTTGACTCACACCTTCCGCCTCCAGCCGCGGATGTCCTCCCGGCTGGCGCCCGGGGATTCGCCGGGATGATCCGGGGCCGGGTACAACAGATCGGTGGCGGACAGATCATCTTATCTGTTTCAGGAGTCGCCAAAGTCTGGCGTACCAACAAGGCCGAGACTCCTCGGAGCATTGTCGGCAAGAGGGTGACGGTGACTGCACCGGCAGGAGAAAACCTGATCCGCAAGTACCTCGGGACGCTCAAGGCCGGAGATGTCGTCCAGCTCGATGTTGCCAACCGCGAGGGAAGCTCGCTGCGGGTCCTGGAATTGACCGAGGGGCAACGGGAGCGGGCAAAACAGTAGCTGCCGGTGTCGCTGGGAATCAGTCGCGACGTGAGAGCTTCGAGAGCAATCTCAGGATCTCCAGGTACAACCACACCAGCGTCACCAGCAAACCGAACGCCGCGTACCACTCCATGTACTTGGGAGCACCGATCTCTGCTCCATTCTCGATGAAGTCAAAATCGAGCACGAGATTGAGGGCGGCGATCACCACCACAAAAGCGCTGATTCCGATTCCGATCGGGCCGGCACTGTGGATGTAGGGCATCGTGCCGAATCCCCAGATCATGTTGACCACAAATGACACCAGGTAGACCAGGCAGATTCCCCCGGTCGCCGCACACACGCCCAGCTTGAAGTTCTCCGTCGCCTTGATCAGCCCCGATTTGTAAGCGCCCAGCAGCCCGAACAACGTGCAAAACGTCAGGCAAACTGCCTGAAATGCGATGCCGGGATACCGCGCCTCAAACAACGCGGAGATCCCACCCAGGACGGCGCCCTCGGCCAGTGCGTACAGCGGCGCCGTAAAAGAAGCCCAGCGTGGCTTGAATACCGTGATCGTGGCAAACACCAGGCCAATGATGGCTCCACCCAACACGAGCCCTATCGGTGGAACCGCCGCACCACCATTCATCATCGCATTCCATGAGAATGCGGCAGAAGCCGCGAGGAACAGCAACAAGACAAGCGTCTTGTTGGCTGTGCCACCGATGGTCATCGTCGACGACTCGGTGAAATCACGGAATTGTTCGAACGTCCCTGCCTTGAGCGTCGGGTTGGCAGATCGCATCTTCAACTCCTGGGTCAGTCAGCGTTTGGGCCAGTGTAGGCGGACCCCCTCATTGGGTCCCAAGCCTCAATTCTAACTCGGTGTTACACATTTTCGGTAGACGAGTCGCAATTGTCGTCTCACTGCTGCCTCAGCGTCATCCGTCGGCCACCCCGTAGCACACCAATCGACACCGTCTCGCCTCGCATGTGAGCGCGAAGCAGCACGTCCAGGTAATCGGTCTCGGCGGAACGACCGGCCAGGCCTGACCCAGCGACAATGACCTCTCCCTTCCGGAACCCGGCTCGCCTGGAGACTGCGTGGCCTCCGCATCGGCCGGCGTACTTCACGTGAAGTGCCAGGCACACAAGTCCTTCGCGTCCCGGCAACAGCCTGCGAACAAAGTTGATGTTGCTAGGCGGCTTGCCCTTGTGAAGCAGCTTTCCACCGGCCATGTCCTCGTTATCGGTCAGCCGGTCCATCACGAACACGAGACCGTCGCAAACTGAAGGCCCCGAACCCCCTCCCCCCAGTGGCTGCTTCCAGCGCAATGGCAGACCGTCCTTGAGGATCCGCGTGCTCACACCAGATTCCCTCCACACGCAGTCTCGACGCGGGCCCAGACACTGCGGCCAGTCGTCGGCGCGGCCTCAGTTCGCACGACACAGAGTCATCGCCAACATGCCCAAAACGCCGCCGCAGAGTCGATTTCCGTGGAGTCTCATCTGGTCCCTCTCGCCATTTCGGACAGATCGCCTCGAACGGTTCTTGTCCACGGGCTGATTCCAACAGCGTTTCGATCGCAGAGGGTCGAGAGCATCGCGAGGAGGGTTGGCGGCGACGTCGCTAGTTCGCCGTCAACCGCTGAAAGTGTGCATCGATGGCGGCCGCGTCCTGCACGCTCCAGCCGTCGGTTTCCTTCAGCCCGGCGTACTTCCAATCCCGACCGAAACGGATCGAGATGAACTCCAATTGCACATCCCTTGGCTCAGCCCGAATCGTGATCACGCCATGGTACTGTTGGCCCACCACCTGAGCTGCCACGTTCGCGCCGCCGGCCCACCTGAGTGGATCGACGCCATCGAGAGTCTCTCCCAATTGGCCGGTCAGGTCCTCAGCCAACTTGGTCAATCTGTCTGACATCAACTCCAACCTCGCCTCTTCACTGAGCTCTTCGACCCGGGCCTTTTGGGCGTCGACTTCGGCCTGCTCCCGCGCCTCCTTGGCGGCCTGTGCCTCCTGATCAGCCTCCGCCTGTCGCTTCCGGGCTTCAATCTGCTGCGAGACAGTATCAGCCACCACCGCTTCCCATGCTTGCTTCAACTCCGTCAACCTTCCCCCGTCGGGAAGCGACGCGGCCAACAAGTCGGATTCCTCGGTGAATTCGCTTTCGTTGAAGAACTGGAATGCCACGGCGACCTGTTGCAGCCGCCAACTCCCTTGGTGAAACACGAGACGTCCACGTTGCCTGACCAGGTTTTCGTGCGTCTCTCCCGCAATCGTGACCGGGAACTGGCAAGTGAACCCGATTGTCGCCACGCGGTCTGAATGAGTCTGGGCCGACACGCCGTGTTGGAATGTCACAGGTTCCTTGATGGTCCACACTCCAAGATCGAGATCGGTCAACTTGGCATCCAGCGCCGCCGCAATCTGCTCGACCTCAACTGCCAGTTGGCTCTGCCTGGCAGCCGCCTGCTTTTCGGCTTCGCCGGGCTTCGCGTCACCACAGCCGACGACCTGGACCACGAGCATCGCAAGCCACACTCCTGGTGGGCACCATGACTCACGCATCACTTTCCCTCCGCGTACTTGTACGAGAGGGCTTCTCGGACCGCCGGCAGCAGCACGACCCCCTTCGGATCTTCCTGCGCGGTCCTCTTCAAAGGGCGGCCGGCACGCGACTTGGTGGCCTCGAATGCCGCGAGAGCGAATTCATTCCAACTCGACTGCGACGACTCTCTCAGTTTCACGCTCTCACCCAGGCGTCGCTTGCGGAGAGCCAGGGTTGCCTCGACACTCGCGGTCACCCGACGATACCGCGCCAGATCGGCCTGGTAGGCCAGCCAGACACGGTCCGTCTTGTACGCTCCGTTTTTGATGTTGGCCAGGTGAGCGGCCACGGCGGCCTTGTGCACCGCTGCCTGTCGCATGGCATGCTCACGACACGCCTGCTGACCATCCGCGTCACCGGGTTCGACAATCGTCACTGGAACAGGGGGAGCCTTGGGGTCCTGCGGTTGCTCGGGCAAGTCCGGTTCAAACACAGCGACGTCGGGATCACGATCGGTCGGGACGAGTGGCTTGCGGTCTCCCTTGAGGTAAAAGCCAGCTCGCGGCAACACCTTCTCTGCCAGCTCGCACAATTCCGCCGTCGACAGCAACCAGACGCCATCACGCGACAGCACTCGCACCAGGACGCGATTCCGGATCTCAGAATCAAACAGCATCAGTCCCTTGGCTGACAGGGACGCCGCCATCGCAGTCATGTTGTACGCGTACTGCGCTCCGTTTTCGTAAAGCCGGTCGCTGCCGGAGGCCAGCCGATGGACGCCATCGAGAGCCCGCAGCCCAGCACCACCAATGTTTCGTGCGTCGACCTTGGCCTGGCTATTCCCGACCAATGGTCTGAGCCCCTGTTCCAGTCGAACCAGGGTCACGGCGGGGAGAATCGTCTGCGTCTTTTTGACCTCGGCGTGCATATGAGCCTTGAGCTTCGAGTTCAGCGATTCGATCTTGGTGGCATCCGTGGCGGCCATGACGCCCCGCAGGTAGCCGATTTGTCCACCCGGTACAGCCGCATAAGGATCAAATGCGATTCCAGTTTCACTGCCCAGCATTTTCAGAGTCCGCGGCCTGTGCAGCGTGCCCGGAAAACTCGAATTCGCCGTGATGACGCGTGCCATCAGCCCCCAGGTCGTACGATTGTGGTCCAGCGTCGCCAGCGAGGGTGGCATCGCGACCACGATCGACCGTACCTCCAGCACGACACGCCCCGTCACATCTCCGTCGGACAGCTGCAATTCCCCCGCAAGCACCAATTCCGGTGCGCAGCCCCATTCACCAGTCCGTAGGTAGCGGTCCTTGGCCAATTTCGAAACGTCGTACAGCGGGCTCTCACCTTCGGGCTTGCCATTGAGTGACTCGAATTCTCGTTTCCGCAGGTCTTCCACCCACCCGGTCCATTGTTCGAGCAACGCTGCAGGTCCTCGGATTTCGATCGAGCTGTCCGATCGCGGCCAGACCGGCATCCCGGCAGTCTGCGTTCTGGAGGCGAGCTCTTCTTCAACCCTTTCTCCAACACTCCAGAATGCGTCGCATGCCGGAGACCACGTCGCAATGACCTGCTGCCCGACGCGAGACGCGATGTCCCTGGCAGCCTGCTGCCATTCAGCTGGTGTCAGCAACACCACTCGCTCGTCCCGAGTCGCCTCTCGGTTCGTGGCCACAGTCGCCACCAGTTGCTCTGCCGCCAACTTGAGACGTCTGACGCGAGCTTCGTCGGCCATCCTCAGTGCCGCATGAAATCTCGCCAGCCTCAAGAGCCGCTCGTTGCTCGAATCCGAACGCAACGGCACCACGCGGATCGCTCGTTCAAAATCGCTCGCGGCCAACGGCACCAACCGGGCCAGTGCCCTCTGATCGTCCGTGGCGACGGCCAGGACTTCGAGAAACTCGTCGGCTTGCCGCGTCAGGCGTGCCACGCCGACGCGCTTCGCTGCCACGGCCGTCTCTCGCGGTTCCAGGTAACGCGGGCGTGCCGGGTCGAGATCCACGAACTGTTTTCTAGCCCGCGCCAGAGTGGCCTGCACCTTGAGATGGCGCCCCAGCAATTCGTCGAGTCGTTGCCCCTCCTGGCCAACCGCATGGCGATCGCCGTAGTCGCTGGCCACCGCGTCCAACTCGGTGCGGCGGCCGACGATGTCGCCATCGTCCGCGGCGTCTGAGTCAGCCACCCAGGCATGGGCCCGATCCAGAACTCTCGCCGCCCGGTCCAACTTCAGGGCGCGTTCAAACAACTCAGCCCCATCGCTCAAAGGCGTGGGCCGGGGCGGCGGTTCGTCTCCACGAGTCGGCTGACGGACCAGCCACCAGGTCACGCCCCCCCCTGTTGACAGCAGAACGAGCACGCTGCCGACGATCACCCAGGGCAACCATGTTGCCCCGGGTGCCTGGCGATCGGGATCATAAGACGCGGCGCGCGGACGGTCCTTCCCTGGTCGTTCAGTCTTGCCCGTCCTCGCCATGCCAACCGACTCTCCATTACCTCGGTCTGCGAGCCCCATTCTATGACGACGCGAACTGGGATTGCGTGGGTCGACATGCGAATTCTCGCTCCCGGTCAGCTCGAAGTCGGCTGGCACCATGAAGACTCGGACCACCGCTGCGGACCGAGGAGCGGTTCGTTTGCCGTCGGCCAACGGGGTGACGTATTGTGACTGACCCTTTTTGCCAACCAGATGTCTTCATCCGCTGCCTCAGATGAACCGCCAGGGACTCTTCGTTTCCGACTTTCACATGTTCACCAGGCGGAGCGTAGCGGCCGGGCTTGGCAACGCTCTCGACCTCGCCGCCTCGGAATCCGACATCGTCGTGTTCGGAGGAGACCTGATTGACTTCAAGTGGTCGACGTGGCCAGACACCGAGCAGACCATTGCAAACGGCGTCTCTTGGGTCAGCAACTTCCTGGCAAGGCACCCGCAACGGCAGGTGATCTATCTGGTTGGAAATCACGATTGCCACCCCCGGTTCCTGGACCGTCTTCGCGCCCTCGCAGACCAGCACGACACATTTGAGTTGTTCGAATTCTGGCTCCGGTTGGACGACACGGTGTTCCTGCATGGCGACGTGATCCATGGACAACCCCAACACGCCGCTCTCGAGGCCCAACGGAAACTCTGGGAGCAACACCGCACGCAGGGCCGGATCGCCAACCTGCTCTATGACGCCGTGTTTGCTGCACGCATTCCGAGGTGGGTGGCTCGTTGGTCATCACAACCCGAGACGATCTGCCCGAAACTCGCTGCATACCTCGACGACATCGGACAGGGAAAAGCCAGCGGCACGAATCGCGTGTATTTTGGGCACACGCATCATCCCGTCGACGGATACGAGTTTGAGGGCATGCAATTCTTCAACCCGGGTGCGCCCCTGAAGCACATGTCCTACAACCTGCTTCGATTCCCCATCACCGGAGACCGACGTGATGGCCGATGACCAGAAGCTCCAGGCCGATTGCTATTCGGAGGGCGAGCGTGAGGGGATGATCCGCTTTCAGCAGATGCGAGCATTGCTGCTCGGGCCACTGCTCACACTGATGACCCGCCTCCGGCTCACCGCGAACCACATTACCGTCCTCTCGTTTCTGGCAGGTCTCGGATTCTGCGTCGTGTGGTGGGAGACTCCCCGCTGGGCTCTGTCGTGCCTTTTGGCACACGCGATCCTGGATGGACTCGACGGCCCCCTGGCACGCCATCAACGGACCGACTCGGCACAGGGGTCGCTGACCGACTCGATGTGCGACCAACTCGTGGTCACTGCCTCGATGATTGTGCTCATGCTCGACGAGCGGATCGGCATCGTGGCCGGTTCGACATACATCTTCTGCTACGCGATCGTGGTGGCGTTCGCCATGGTCCGAAACGCTATCCAGCAACCGTACAGCTGGGTGCTCCGGCCCCGGTTCTACGTCTACGCCTGGGTCGCCGCTGAGGTGCTTTGGCTCGGAGACACCGGGTGGAGCGACGCGGTCATCTGGGCCTGCAACGTGCCACTGGCGTGGAAAACCTGCACCGGCTTCCTGGCCATCCGCCGATCGCTCGGGCCAGGCCGAGACCCGGGCTGAGACCGGTCATTCGTCTTCCAGTCTCACCGCCGTGCCGTAAGCCATCATCTCGGCCGCACCGCCCATGATCACCGACGTCTGAAACTGCAGCCCCAGGATGGCATTGGCCCCCAGTGCTACCGCCTTCGCCTTCATGCGATCCAGCGCCTGCTCACGACTCTCTGCCAACAGCTTGGCGTACTCGACCACTTCGCCGCCGACGATGTTTCGCAAGCCGGCCATGATGTCCTTGCCCAGGTGACGCGCACGAATCGTATTGCCCGACACCAGTCCAAACGTCTCGGCCACCCTTTTGCCTCCGACTCCCGGAGTGGTGACCACCAGGATCGCGTCCGCTGCCGCCGTCTGGTCGTCTCCGCTCATTGCCTCTCTCCCGCCACCTAGTCCTGGACGTCGGTGTACTTATCCGTCTTGGCTGCCTGGATTCTCTGAATGAGCACGGTCACGAACAGCACCGAAAAGCCCACCACGAGCGTTGGCACGCCGATCTTGATCCACCAGGGGGTCTTGTCATCCCCGATGAGTTCGAAGGAGAGCCAGAACGCCCCCACTCCGTAGACCAGCAAGATCCCAATGATGACCAGCGCCTGGCCGATCCGGGAGCTAGCCCCTTGCCGCTGTTCGCTCATACCAGCACTCCGTCTTGGCTGATCATGACTTCGGGCCGATCGCCCCAGCGATCTCACACGATCATAGCCGAAATCCGCCAGGCGAGACGAGACGTGACCGGTTGTCTCCGTATCCTCTGCCGATCCGCCGCGTCACGGCATCGCGACTCCGGGCCGTTCAAAGATCACGGCGTCATCACCAAGCACGGTCATCGTCGCTCCCCAGATGTCGGCCAGCCATTCGAGAGTCTCCCTGGCAAAGAAACTGACGTGCGTGGGGTCCAGCCGGTAGTGCCATGACGAGAACGCTTCGACACCGGTCACCCGTTTTGTCATGACCCCCAGCAGACCACCTGCTTTGACGCAGGCCCAGATCCGTTCCAGGTCGGCTCGCGGATCCTGGAAATGCTCGAACACCTCGGTCGCTGTCACGAAGTCATACTCGGTTGACAGCACGCTGTCGCCGGGTGCGTAAATGGGATCAAACAGGGCCACCTCGTGGCCTGCCTCTTCAAACATCACGGACAACGTCGGGCCCGGCCCGCATCCAAAATCCAGACCATGGCTCCGCGGCGGCAGTCGCTGCAACATCGGGGCACAGATCCGCTCCAGGAACAACCGGTACCCCGGATCATCGGGAGAATTCTGGTGGAGGTCGTATACCTCACGCTGAGCCTGCCAGTCCAGGAACGACGCCCGTTCGGCCATCACGAGACCGCATGTTGAACACCGATCGTATCGGCGACCTCCGGCGTGGGCATCCTCGTGGAAAAACAGGACCTCATCACCACCACACAGCCGGCACGGTGCCGCGGCGAGCTCCGCTGATCGCTTCATCACCGCCCCCTATTCGCTCCGTTGCTGCCGAACGCTAACATAGGCCATGGTGCCATCGCGAGCAGCACGAGTCCCTCCACCGACACCCATGCTCGATAGCCACTCATGCCCCAGCTCTCCACCCCACTCGCTGGCCTCTTCGTCCTGCTGGGACTCCTGCTCGCCCCGACGACGACCGTGGCTGCGGATTCTGACACGGTTCGCGTGCCGACCAGCGGTGGTCAATCCGAGGAGTGGACGCAGCGACGCTATGACCCTCGCAAGATCTGGGCCTACCGCCCGATCCGGGACGTGCAGCCTCCGCGAGGGGACACCCATCCGATCGACGCCTTCCTGTCTCAGCGATGGGCAGCCGGCCTCGCTCCTGCTCCTCGGGCCGACCGGGTCACCCTGATCCGTCGCTTGTCCTACGATCTGACCGGCCTCCCTCCCTCACCCAGCACCGTCGAACAGTTTGTCGCTGACAAGCGACCTGGCGCCTACCGGCACCTGGTCAATCACCTGCTCGACTCACCCCACTACGGGGAACAGTGGGGACGACATTGGCTCGATGTCGTCCGCTATGCGGACACGTCGGGATTCGCCAACGATTTCCTGCGGCCCAATGCCTGGCGATACCGAGACTACGTCATCCGATCGTTCAACTCCGACAAACCATACGACCAATTTGTCATTGATCAACTGGCGGGAGACGAGGCAACGACGCCAACACCCGAGCAACTGATCGCCGTCGGATTCCTGAGAATGGGGCCCTGGGAACACACCGGCATGGCCGTCGCCAAGGTCACCAGGCAGTTCTTCCTCGACGACATCACCAACTCGGTCGGCCAGGTGTTCCTGGGTCACGTGCTACGCTGCGCAAGGTGTCATGACCACAAGTTCGACCCGGTCCCGACACGTGACTACTACGCGATCCAGGCCGTGTTCGCCACGACGCAGTTTGCTGAAGTCGATGTTCCATTTCTCGAGACGGAAAACACCAGCAGCTTCGGCGTGCATCGCAAGTACCAGCGTCTCCGGTCAGAAGCGAATGAGCAAATGATGCGTGGGCTACCGGGCAGACGCGTCACACCCAATGACTTTGGTCGAGATCGGCTTGGCAGAAAATGGCGAGTTCTCTTCCGCTGGGCCGCCGATGCCGACAAGCCGATTGCGTTCTCCGTATACAACGGTCCATCCAACATAGGACGTCGCGTCTTTCAGCGGCTGCGAAAACCACCGCAGCCCCGACTGGCGTCGGCGCGTGCTGACAGCACGTCCATCCTGGAGGGAGGAGACGTGTTCAGCCCAGGCGACCCGGTCGTACCCGGGACGCTTTCGGCCACTGGCCTCGACTCCGAGATCCCGGTGACCATCAGCGGGCGTCGTACCGCCCTGGCCCGCTGGATCACCGACCCGAAGAATCCGCTCGCCGCCAGGGTCATGGTCAACAGGATCTGGCAAGGGCACTTCGGCCGTGGAATCATCCTGACACCCAACAATCTTGGGGCCACGGGCGTGGTCCCGACCCATCCGGACCTCCTGGACTGGCTCGCCTCTCGGTTCCTCCAGGGTGGCTGGTCCATCAAGGCGCTGCACCGCCTGATCCTCACCTCAGATGCCTACCAGCGATCTAGCCGCCACCCGGATCCAGATCATCTGGCACAATTCGCCGATGACAAGAACTCGTATGCTGTCTTTCAACCACGACGGCTCGCTGCCGAAGAGATCCGCGACTCGATGCTGGCGGTGACGGGCGAACTCAATCGTCAAGGCGGCGGTCTTCCTTCCCGACCCGACAGGAATCTCGAGGCCGCCCTGCAACCGCGGATGATCATGGGGACGTTTGCCCCCAGTTACGTGCCGGACCCATTGCCGGCCCAACGGAATCGTCGGACCATCTACGCGCTCAAGCTGCGAGGCCAGCGAGACCCATTTCTGGTCACCTTCAATCAGCCGACTCCGGACGCGTCGTGTGAGCGTCGTGAGCACTCCAACGTCACTCCCCAGGTCTTCGCCCTCTTCAACAGCACCGAGTCCTCCGACCGCGCTCTCGCACTCGCTCACCGTGTGATCGGTGAATCTGCGACTGACGCGATGGCCATCGACAGGGCATTCCGACTCGTCTTTTCCAGGCCTCCCACCGCGTCCGAACAGGACGCGTGCCTGGCCCACTGGAGACGATCGACCAGGCTTCAGAGCAAGCTGCCGACACGCCGACGGACACTTCCCCTGGCGATCACCCGACGGGCCAACGAGGAGAATACCGGTGAACCCTTCACGTTCACCGAGACTCTGTTTGAGCACAAGGATTACGTTCCCGACCTCCAGCCACACCAGGTCGACGCCAGGACACGTGGCCTCGCACAATTGTGTCTCGTCCTGCTCAACACCAACGAGTTCCTTTACGTCTACTAGACAGTGGTCTCAACGCCGAGTGCATGCCGTGACACGACGCCAGTTCCTCAACGACCTCTACGGCCTGGGCGCAGGGCTGGGGAGTATCGCGCTCACGTCGATGCTCGCCGAGGACGCGCGAGCCGAGTCGACACCGGCCCGTTCACTTCCGGCTCGACCTCATTTCGCCAACCCAACAGCGACCAACTGCATCTTTCTCTACATGGAAGGTGGGCCGTCTCACCTCGACACCTTCGACCCGAAGCCCAAGCTCGCCGAACTGCACCTGCAGGAATTCCAACGCAGCGGCGAGGAGCAAAGCGCCATGAGCTCCGGGAAGCGCTATTACGTGCAAAGCCCGTTTCAGTTTCGGCAGGCCGGAGAAAGCGGAGCGTGGCTCAACACGCGTTGGACTCACCTGTCCGGAGTCGCGGACGACATTTGCTTTTACCGCGGCCTGCAAGGCGAATCGGTCAACCACCCAACGGCCAACTTCCACGTCAACACCGGCAACCGGTTTGGAGGCGATCCGGCCCTGGGAGCATGGGTCAATCTCGGCCTGGGCAGCGAAAACGCCAACCTGCCCGGATTCGTGGTGCTGCCTGAGCTGTCATTCCCGCAGGGTGGCCCGTCCAACTGGTCCCACGGGTTCCTCCCGACGCGATTCCAGGGAACGGCTTTACGGCCCGAGGGCTCACCCCTGTTGGACATTGCCCCGCCGACGACGATCACTCCCACACAGCAACGCCACAACCTCGACCTGCTCTCACAGCTCAATCGCAACCATGCCGACAAGCATCCGGATCACGATGACCTGCTCGCCCGCATGCAAAACTACGAGCTCGCATTCCGGATGCAGACTCGGGTACCCAAGCTGGTGGATCTCGGAGAAGAGACGTTCGCCACTCATGCGATGTATGGACTCGACCGGCCCAACACCCGCAATCTGGGTCGGCGCTGCCTGCTCGCCCGCAAGCTCATCGAACAGGGAGTCCGATTCGTGCAGCTGTACGCCAGCACCTGGGACAGCCACGATTACATCGCCAAGGCCCACGGCGCTCTGATCGACAGCGTCGATCGCCCCATCGCCGGCCTGCTCGCCGATCTCAAGCAACGTGGCCTGCTCGACAATACCCTCGTCGTCTGGATGGGCGAGTTTGGCCGAACGCCCGACAACGGTATCCGTGGCGGAATCAAGTACGGACGAGATCACAACCCCCAGGCGATGGCCGTTTGGATGGCAGGCGGCGGAGTCCGGGCGGGCCACACGGTAGGCGCCACCGACGAGATCGGATCGTCAGCTGTTGAGGTCGTCCATCCGATCCAGGACCTGCACGTCACACTGTTGCGGCTGCTCGGGCTGGATGACGATCGACTTCGCTATTTCCACGCGGGTCGCATGAAACAGCTCAGCCAATTCGGCGGCGAGGTGATCGACGAGTTGATCGCATAACAACCAGATGAAAGAGGGAAACAGATGACCAGTGAGCAAGCCCCCCGTTTGCCATTCGGGGCTGAGGATCTGAGGCTGCCGGACGAACTCCGAGGCCCCCTACGAGAGCACCTGTCTCGGCTGAAGGACAATTACCTGGAACGCGGATGGGGGATGCGGGTCGGCTGGGGTCAGCGCCCTGCATTGATCGTCATCGACATGGCGCGGTACTGGCTCGACCCCGCCCTCCAGATCGGCAGCAATCTCGACAGTGTCATGGAGGGCACCTGCGAGGTCCTGGCCGCATCACGGCGAGCCGGGTTGCCTGTTTTCTTTACGAGCCTGGCCTGGGATCCGGCTGACCCTCCGAGTCCTCAAAACCGCAAGCTGCGCTGGACCATTCCGGACGGCGACGCCGACGGCCTCTTCGCACTCGACCCACGTCTGGAACATCGGCCCGAAGAGAAAATCGTCCACAAGCGGTACGCTTCGGCCTTCAAGGGGACGAACCTGCACGAGATGCTGACGTCGTTGTCGGTCGACACGCTGATCGTCACCGGGATCAGTACCAGTCATTGCGTGTACGCCACCTGTCGCGACGCCGTCGACAGCTTTCGAGTCATCGTCCCACGAGAAGCGGTCGGTGAGCGATGCGAGTTGATGCACGAGGTGAATTTGCTCGACATCGACATCGACCTTGGCGATGTCACGCCGGTCGACGACGTCGTCGAGCACCTCGATGGTCTCTGTAACTGACGCCACTCCCGGCCACAGCCATCCCGCAACCGTCGGGCAGGCCACACGCGACCGATCAATCAGGCCAGCAGGTCGGTCATCACGTGACCATGCACGTCGGTAAGCCGGAAGTCCCGGCCCTGGTACCGGTAAGTCAGTTTCCGGTGATCGATGCCAGACAGGTGCAGGATCGTGGCATTCAGGTCATGAATGTGCATCGTACCGGGCGTCCAGGTTTCGCGGCTTGGCTGAGGGTCCATCGGCTGCCCATCCGGATTGGCGATGTTGTATCCGTAGTCGTCAGTCCGGCCATACGTGATGCCCCCGCGGATGCCGCCGCCGGCCATCCACACCGTGAAACAGCGCGGATGGTGATCACGGCCATAGTTGGACCGGGTCAGCCCTCCCTGGCAATACGAGGTGCGCCCAAATTCGCCGCCCCAGATGACGAGAGTCTCGTCGAGCATGCCACGTTGCTTGAGGTCCTTGATCAGCGCCGCACATCCCTGGTCGATGTCGCGACATTGTGACTCGTGCTCTCTCGGCAGGCTGCCGTGGGCATCCCATCCTCTGTGGAAGATCTGGATGTTTCGGACCCCTCGCTCGGCCAACCGGCGTGCATTGAGACAACACGCGGCAAACGACCCGGGCTGACGCGCTGCTTCGCCGTACAATTCAAACGTGTCCTTGCTCTCTTGCGACAGGTCCATCAATTCAGGCACCGAAGACTGCATCCGGTAGGCCATCTCGTGCTGCTTGATACGAGCCAGCACCTCGGGATCCACGGTCCGGCGAAACTGCTCCCGGTTGAGCACGGCGAGCGTATCCAACTGGGCGCGTCGATCTCCGCGTGCCACGCCGGCCGGATTGCTGAGGTACAAGACAGGGTCGCCCTGGCTGCGAAGCAGGATTCCCTGGTGATCGGATGGCAGGAAGCCGGTTCCCCAGAGCCGGCTGAACAGGCTCTGTTCGGCAAAACTCGTCCGGGCATGCATGACCACGTATCCCGGCAGATTCTCATTCATGCTCCCCAGGCCATAGCTCAGCCACGCACCGAGACTCGGGCGTCCCGGAATCTGGCTTCCCGTCTGGATGTAGGTGATGGCGGGATCATGATTGATCGCCTCGGTGAACGTGCTGTAGACCACGCACAAGTCTTCCGCCACGGTCGCCGTGTGAGGCAGCAATTCGCTGACCCACAACCCGTCGGCGTTGTTGGCGTGCCTGGTGAACTTGTACTTGCTGGGGCAAACCGGCAACGTCTTCTGTCGAGCCGTCATCCCGGTGATCCGCTGGCCGTTGCGAATGTGATCGGGCAATTGCTGCCCAAACATGTCTCGCATTTTCGGCTTGTAATCCCATAGGTCCAGATGGCTGGGGCCGCCGCTCATGAACAGGTAGATCACCCGCTTGGCCTTCGCCGGATGATGCAGGCCCGAACGAGGATCTGCTCCCTCGGCCAGCACATCTCGGCCGAGCAGCTGCGCCATTGCCGCCGTGCCGAGCCCGAGTGCCGTGCGTCCAAACAGGTGGCGACGGGTGATATCCAGCGAATGAGCGTTTTCAGTGATCATGGTCTCTGTCCGGTTGGGACCGGTGGTGAGGTTGGACGTTGGCCGCGGGGCTCAATACAGGGAAATCGCAGCGTCACTGGCCAACACCGTCGCAGCCACCTGGGTCCAGGCTGCATGGTCGGACTGGACCAGATCGGGTGCACCGGCCGCCTGCCCGGCTGCCAGCAGCCTGCCCGCATCAGCAGGGGATCTCGCGTACCGGGCCTTCATGGCCGACAACAGTGACAGGCAGGCTTCTCGTTCACGCTCATTGGGCGGCCGAGACGCCAGCAATTCAAACAGGATGTTCAGCCGCTCTCGGTCTCGGTTGCCTTCCTTAAGCAGGCGGGCCGCCAGGACTCGTGCCACCTCAACACGCTGGATCTCGTTCAGTAACCCCAGGGACTGCAATGACGTGTTCGTACGAGATCGCCTCACACAACTCGACTCGCGACTCGGAGCATCAAAGAGCGTCATCATGGGATGAGGGCTTGTCCGCTTCCAGTAGACATACAGACTGCGGTGATAGAGCCGGTTTCCCTTGTCGGCCACGTAACTCTTCGTGTTGCTCGCCGGATGCATCAACGCCGACCAGAGCCCACCGGGCTGATACGGCTTGGCCCCCTCGCCCCCAGCCTGAGTCACCAGCAACCCACTCGCCCAAAGTCCCATGTCCCGGATCACCTCGGCGTCCAGGCGGTGGCTTGGCCCTCGCGCCAGCAGCCGATTCTCCGGGTCCTCGACATCGATGCGCCAGGCGGCGTCCTGACAAAAGGCCCGGCTGGTGACCATCAGCTTCAGCATCCGCTTGAGATCCCAACCGCTATCGCGGAAGTCCACCGCGAGAAAATCCAGCAGCGTCGGATGAGTCGGCTGCTGCCCCTGCAGGCCAAAATCCTCGGGCGTTCGCACCAGCCCAAAGCCAAACGTCCGTTGCCAGATCCGATTAACCAGCACGCGGGCGGTGAGTGGATGCGTGGACGAGGTCAGCCAGCGCGCGAGGCCCAGGCGGTTTCGCGGCGTTTCCGCAGGAAACGCCCCCATCACGGTCAGAATTCCTGGCTCGAGCGCATCTCCAACCGGCCGGTTGTATTCACCACGCTCCAGCATCTTCGTGACTCGTGGTTTCGGCAGATCTCGCGCCACGAGCGTCGAGGTAAACGTGTTGCGACTGGCCACGATCCGCTTCTGCAGGTCCACCGCCAACTTGTGCAGCTCGGTTTCGGCAAATGGCCCCTTGGGATCGGCCACCCGTTTCAGACGATCCTGCCCTCCCGATGCCTTCCAGGCCTTGCGGTCGTCGTCGGTCGCGGACTTGAGAGTCTTGATCGCTTTGCCGGCCCGGGCCACCAGCCTTTGCCTTTCCGCCTGCAAGTCCGCCCACTGTCGCCAGCCCGGCAGTGTCGAGGGGGCACGCACAACCGGCCCATACTCATACTTGTTGCCGTCCATCGACGATTCGGCCGTGCTGTTGAAGAACGCCATCAGCCGGTAGTACTCGACCTGCGGGATCGGATCGTACTTGTGCGTATGGCATCTTGCGCACGTGAGTGACATCCCCAGGAAGACCGTGCCAAGCGTCTCCACGCGATCAAAGTTGTTCTTGGCCTGGAATTCAGCCGGAATCGCGCCGCCCTCAGCCGTCGTCGGGTTCATCCGCACGTAACCCGTTGCCACCAGCTGCTCGAGTGATGGTGATGGAAGCAAGTCACCGGCCAGCTGCCACGTGATGAAGTCATCAAACGGGAGGTTGCGATTGAACGCCTGGATCACCCAGTCGCGAAACGGGTAGATGCCGCGCCGGTTGTCGAGATGCAGACCGTGCGTGTCGCCGTACCGCACGGCGTCCAGCCAGTACCTGGCCTGGTGTTCGCCGTAGGCAGGATCGGCCAGCAACAGGTCGACATATCTCGAGTAGGCATCTTCTCGCTGATCAGCCAGAAATGCCGACAGACGTTTGCGACCGGGCGGCAGTCCCGTCAGCACGAGCGACACCCGGCGAGCGAGAGTTCTCCGATCCGCTGGAGGTGCAAACCCGATCTTGTGTTTCCTCAGTTGCAGCCCCACAAATCGATCGATGATGTGTTCGCCCTCTCGACGCCCCAGCAACTCGGTCTTACCCGGCGGCACAAAGGCCCAGTGCTTCGCGAATTGGCCACCCTGCTTGACCCAGCGAGTCAGCAAAGTCCTTTCGGCCGCTGTCAGCTGTTTCTGCGCATCGGCCGGCGGCATCGGGTCCTCGGCCGAGTGAATTCGCACGAGGATCTCGCTCTTGGCGAGATTCTCAGGGTCGATCGCGCGACGCCCGTCTCGAGCACGCGTCGCTTCCTGGAAGGAATCCAGCCGCAAGGCGTCGCGAGCTTCACCCGCCGGACCGTGACAGACAAAGCACTTGTCTGACAACACCGGGAGCACCTCCCGGGCGAAGTCCACCGGTCGGTCCGCTTCGGCGGCTCGGACTCGACTGGAACCGAGTCCCAACAGCAGCACACACATCACACCGCGCCACATCACTTCACTCCCATCTCATCGCCAGCGGGCTGGCACATTGTCGTCTCATCGCCCATCGCCATCGACCGTGCATGCGACGTCAGCTGCCCCAGAGCCGCTGCCGCAGCACGCCGCACCACGTCGACCCGGTCATCCTGTTTCAGCCTCTTCAACAGTGCCACCGCCTGCGAGTGGACGACACTGTTTTCGTCCTGTGAACCTGGAGCACCGATTCGCCCGATTGACCGGCACACGGCCCCTCGCGTGTCCGCGTCCGACACGGCCGCCAGTTCCAGCAGGGCGGACATCGCCGGACGAGCACTCGGCCCGATCTGACCAAGCGTCTCGACGACGCGAATCCGCGCCACCCCCTGCGACGACCTCAACGCCGTTGTCAGCTGCCTCACCACAGGTGCCGCTTCAGAACCGATGTCGCCCAGGGCGACGACAGCCGCCTGGCGAGTGTCCGGAAGTGGATGGCTGAGAGCCCGGCTGAGGATGGGGACCCCGGCCGCTCCCTGCGCCCCCAGCACTCGGCCCGTGGACCGCACCACCGAGGGATCGGTCGATGACAGCAGGCGCTCCAGCGTCAGAAGATCTTTACCGGGTAGCCTGCCCATCGATCTCAACGTCTCTGCCGCGAGCCGTCCGGCTCGGCCAGGTTTCCGTTCAATCATGCTCATGAGTCCACCAACCGCCGGTCTCCCGATCCTGGCCAGGTGCCCCGACGCATGTGCGTTGGCCAGCCAGTCGGAATGAGTCAACAGGCCTTGCAGCACACCAGGACTCCGACGGTCTCCCGTCAATTCCCACCAGGCCCACCAGGCGTCTGCACGGACCATCGGCTGCGGATCGGTAAGCAGACGCTGGATCGCCGCCCGGGCCCCTTGGCCGGGTACCCTGAGCTGGCCAACTGCCACGGCCGCCGCGCCACGCACATCGGCATCGCCGTCAGAGCAGGCTCTCACGAGAGCAGAACGGGTCGGACCGTCCGAGGGCTGGCCGATTCGGCCGATCGCCTCGGCGACTTGCCACCGCACGTTGTCGTCAACATCCGAAATCCTACTCAGCAGTGCCGGAATGGCGGCATGGCCGATTTCAACAAGCCGGTTACTGGCAATGGCCATCGCTCGCTTGTCATAGATCCGCGAGGCCGCCACCAGCCGTGCCACCACCCGTTCCGCTGACACCTTCTGCAACTTGCCGGGCGACTCCGCGTGCAGCGTGAGTCCAAAGGCGAAGACAGACACCACGCCGGTCCACAGGACCAGCCGCCGCTTCGACTCTGCGTTTCGCACTTCCTGGCGTCTCACGATGTCATCTCGCTCCACCGACCTGGCAATTTACCTAGGCCATCAGTTCCTTGATGACGCGACCACTCTCGCCCACACCGGTCAATCGAAAATTGAGCCCCTTGAATCGATGCGTCAGTTTTTTGTCATCGACCCCAAACAGCCGCAGGAGCGTCGCCTGAAAATCGTTGACGTGGACCGGATCCTTCTGGATCGACCACCCGAGTTCATCAGTCTGGCCGTGCGTGTAACCGCCCCGGGCGCCGCCACCCGCCATCCAGATGGGAAACGCGTGAGGATGATGATCTCTGCCATCCTTGCCCTGGACAAGCGGCGTGCGGCCGAATTCCGTCCCCCAGACGACCAGCGTCGAGTCCAGCAGGCCACGTTGTTTCAGATCGCTCAGCAATGCTCCCACGGGCTGATCCACGACATTGCAATTGCTGGCCACATTGCCTTCCAGCCCACCATGAGCGTCCCAGCCGCCGTGGAAGACGTTGATGAAGCGGACGCCTCGCTCGACCATTCGCCGCGCCAAAAGGCAGTTGCGGGCAAACTCCCCGGGGACTCCCTTGCGTTCCACACCGTAGCTGGCCAACGTCTGCCGGGTCTCACCCGAGAGATCAATCAGGTCCGGCGCGGCAGTCTGCATGCGGAAGGCCAATTCGTACGCCGCGACCCGGCTGTTGATCTCCTGGTCTCCCAACCGTTTAAAACGCCCTCCGTTGAGATCCCGGAGCGCATCCAGTGACAGCCGTTGCGCTGCCTGGTTGATCCCCTTGGGGTTGTTGAGATTGAGCACGGGCTCGCCACGCGATCGAAACAGGACTCCGGCCACTGTCGATGGCAAGAACCCGCTCGAGTAGAGCGTCGCGCCACCTCGAGCGGCCGGACCGGCGGCGAGGACAATGTACCCCGGCAGGTTGCGAGTGGCCGATCCGAGGCCGTAATTCAGCCACGCCCCCACACTGGGCAGGCCAAACTTCTGCTGTCCACAGCACATCAGCATCTGGGCCGGATGATGATTGAAGGCCTCTGAGTGCATTGTCTGGATCATGCAGATGTCGTCGGCATGCCTGGCAACATGCGGCAGCCGGTCTGAAAACCACATCCCGCTCTCGCCGTGCTGCTTGTAAGGTCGCTTCGACGCCATCAGCGTGGCATTCTTGTTGATGAATGCGAAACGGACCCCCTTGGTGAGCGAATCGGGGAGCTTCTGCCCAGTGAACTTTTCCAGAGTCGGCTTGGGGCTGTAGAGCTCCAGGTGACTCGGCGCCCCGGCGAGGTAAATAAAGATACACGCCTTCGCCCGTCCCGCCGCGTGCGGACGTTGTGCTCGGGCAGGATCGACCTGCACGCTACCGTCCTCGGCCAGCAGGTCGCTGGCCAGGTGGGCAGACAGCGCGAGCCCACCAAGTCCGCTGGCACTCGATGCCAGGAAATCGCGGCGTACCAAGTGCCCCCACGCATGACCCTCATCACGGGGACTGGGTGCTTGAAAGTCCATCATGTCTTCACTCCCTGGTAATCACTTCATCCAGGTTCAACAGTGTCCGGGCCACAGTGATCCACGTGGCCGCCTCCTGGGATGAACGCCCCTTGAGATCCAAGCCGTCCACCAAGGCCGAGGCCGCCTTGGGATTCTCCTGAAACAACTTCGACAGCCTGGCATGCAAATCCTCAACCCGTTGTGTCTCCCGGTCGTTCGGCTGCCGCGACACCACTCTCAGGTACGCTTCGCCGATCCGCTGGCTGGTTGCACCATTTGAAGCTGACAGTTCCACGCCCAGTTGCCTCGCCGCATCGACAAATACCCGTCCGTTGAGCAACGTCAGGGCCTGAAGCGGTGTGTTGGAACGCTCCCTGCGCGTGCAGCTCACGATGCCGTCTGGTCGATCAAACGTCATCAGCATGGGGAGCATCAGGTTTCGCTGCAGGTGGATATACAACCCTCGCCGCCGCAACTCGTCCCCGGAATCCTCGGCCCACTTGTTGACGAATTGAATCGCCTTGGCACCGGGTGGCAACGGTGGACGAAAACTCCGGCCACCGACCTGGGGATTGAGGATGCCCGCCGCCGCCAGGTACTGGTCCCGAATCAGTTCGCCGCTGAGGCGAAATCGGTTTTGCCTCGACAGCCACGAATTCTGAGGATCGACCGATTCCTGGTCCGCACGACGCACCGAGGACTGCCGATATGTGGCCGACATCACGATCCGCTTGATCATGCGTTTCCGGCTCCAGCCCAGGCCCCGATACTCCGTCGCCAACCAGTCGAGTAACTGGGGATGGGTCGGCGGCTCTCCCTGGGTGCCGAAGTCCTCATTGGTCACAACCAGTCCACGACCAAACAGCCGCCTCCAGATTCCATTGGCCGCCACGCGTGCGGTCAATGGGTTCTTGGGACTCATGATCCATCGCGCCAGGTCGAGACGATCGGGCGTTTCGCCTCGAGCCGTCAACTCGGGCAAAAACGCCGGAGTATGCACGTCCACACGCGGACCACGATCCAGGAAATTGCCACGCCTGTGCACATGCGTGGCCCGAGGAGTCGGCCTCCGCGTCATCACGTGTGCCGTGGAGGTCGCGAGCTTCGGGGCCTTCTTCTTCAACTCTGACAGTTGCTTCCGGAGTGGAGTCAGCGTCTTGTCGATCGTGCTGTAGTATTCCAGCAAGCGGGCTGACTGTTGCTTCGTTCGCTTGTCCTGGGCAGTCGACGCGATCTGCAGGACATCTCCGGGGATCATGGACTTTCTCTTCAGCCCCAGCGGATCGTCCGATTCGGTCCACTCGACACGGAATCGTCCCAATGATGACCGACCGTCAGCAAACCCCAGCGTGATGCGAATTCGCGTGACCGGTGCGCCGGCCTTCCTGGCCTGCTCGTCAGTGACAGAAACGGCTGGCGCAAATTCGGCCTGCAGAAAGTACATCCGCGACTCGCGATACCTCGTCAGCTTGTTCAATGAGACGGTTTGACGGGCTTGAGGAAAGGACTTGACCGGATAGAACACCAGGTCCGTCGAGGGTCCCACCCGGTATCCCGGCCCACCATTGCTCGAATTGGCCAACAAGTCGCCTCGCTGCACGTGCCAAGGCTGCGGCAACGCCAACTCGACCACTTGGCCTCCAACACCTTCCGACGTGATGTCGTACTTCTCGATCACACGGTAACTGCCTTCGGTATCGGGTCGCAGCAGGTAGAACCCACATTTTGACCCACGCTTGGCCTGAGACCAGAATCGCAACTTGTCGATCCGGCCGACTGCTGGAATCGGCGAGCCGGCGTAAACAGTAAACACCTGCGTCGCTCCGTCCTGGACGCCGCCTGGAAGCGGATTGCCCACGACCCCGGCCTTGACGGAATGGCCGGCCACCTCGAAGACAGCCGTCGACGGGTCGCCTGGTTTTGGATTCCATCCACGGGGATTTGACGACACGAGCGACGCGTTGGCATCACTCGCTTCGATCCGTGAGGTGTCACGTACGTTGGTCAGCGGCAGTCCCTTGAATGCACGCTCGCCACCAACGGAGCCCTCCAAAGAGATCCCGCTCAGTACAAAGCGACCATCGGGTGCACGCCCGGGTCCTCTGGCAGGGAGGTGATCGGAGGTCAAAGCGGTCAATCGAATCCCGCCGACGTTTTTTTTAGGCACGAAACCGGCGATTTCCAGTGATTCGCGATCTCCCACTTTCCCCGAGATCTCGATTGAGCCATCGTCCCGCACCGTCGCATCGGCACCCGACGCGGCCGTGACTTTGGGCGTCATCAAGCCGTGCCAGGTTCCCTGGTCACTGGTGACCGACGCCACCCAGCGCGTCATTCGTTTTTCCAACGCAGGCCGCATGTCAGCGATCCGTTTCTCAATCGCAGCCATCTTGGCCATGTGACCCGCTTGGTCCTGATCAAACTGCCGCTGCGCTGCCTCAGACGGCGCCACCTGGATGTCCTTTTCGTCCGCGTTGTTGAAGAACCCGAACAGTCCGTAATACTCTCGCTGCGTGATCGGATCGTACTTGTGCGAATGACACTCGCTGCAGCCGACTGTCAGACCCATCCAGACCGTGAATGTCGTGTTGACCCGGTCGACGACGGCCTTCACGCGGAATTCCTCCTGGTCCACGCCCCCCTCACGGTTGGTCAGCGTATTGCGATGAAATCCCGTGGCGAGCACGACCTGGTTGGTCGCCCCCGGAATGAGATCTCCGGCCAGTTGCTGTTCGGTGAACTGGTCGAATGGCAGATCCGCATTGATGGCGCCGATCAACCAGTCTCGCCAACGGTAAGCATGCGGACGGGGCAGGTCCTTTTCGTAACCGTCGCTGTCCGCATAGCGTGCAAGGTCGAGCCACTCGAGGGCCCATCGTTCACCAAAGTGCTTCGAACCGAGCAGTCGATCGACCGCTGTGACGTAGGCCTGCTCCGGCTCCCTCTGTCGGGCCGCCAGGAAACTCTTGATCTCGGCACGCGTCGGTGGAATCCCCGTCAGGTCGAGGTGCAGCCGCCGCAACAAGGTGTGCGGGCCAGCCTCCGGGGACGGAGTCAGTCCTTCCGCAGCCAGCCGCTGCCTGACGAATCGGTCGATATCGTTTCTCACGCCGGAGGCCTGCTTGGGTGACAGACGTGGAATCGTCGGCCGCTCGATGCGCTGAAACGACCAATGATCACTCGTGGTCTCTGCGACTCCGCCGTCGGGCCACCGGGCCCCCTGGGCAATCCACCTGCTGATCAGGGACACCTGTTCCTTGGTCAGCCTTGGTCCCTTCGGCGGCATCTGCTCGTCAGGATCCCTGGAGAGAATTCGCTGCAGCAGAAGACTCTTGCCGGGCATTCCGGGTCGGATCGCAACCCCCGAATCACCGCCGTTCAGCGCAGATTTCCCCACGTCGAGTCGCAATCCCGACTCGCGTTTCTTGGGACCGTGGCATGACAGACATCGCTGGACCAGGATCGGTTTGATGGACTTGGCAAAGTCGACCTGGCCGGGCCGATTGGCCGCCCGCTCACCTGCAGTCACGGCCATCGCGGGCCCAAATGCACAGCACCCGATCACGATCAACAAGACGTCACGCAACGACATGATCCCCACCCCGACAGTATTCGCTCTTCGCCCGCCAGCAGCCGTCTATTATGGGGTCCGAGCTTGAATAATGAATAGCGGGTCCGCTGCGGGCAGAATATGGTGTGTATCGGAAACCGCTATCCATTATTGAAGCTCGGACCCCAAGTTGGTTGTGGGACGCACACATCGAGGAGTGGCGTTTTGAACGAGCACACGATGCGACAACGACTGGCATCGGCCTACCACGTGGTTGAGCACCTCGGATGGAGTGAGTCGATCTACGGCCACATCACGTTGAAAGTGACGGGATCCGAGAACCACTTCCTGATAAACCCCTACGGACTGCGGTACGACGAGGTGACGGCGGACAATCTGGTGAAGATCGACCTCGACGGACAGGCGGTCGACGGATCGCCTCATCCGGTCAACGTGGCGGGATTTGTGATTCACGGCGCCGTGCATGCCGCCCGGTCCGACGTGGCCTGCGTCTTTCACACGCATACCACCGCCGGCATGGCCGTCGCCGCTCAAGCAGACGGCCTGCTCCCGATCAGCATTCATGCCAGCGGTTTTTACAAGCGTCTGGGATACCACGACTACGAGGGCCCCAGTCTCGACCAGGACGAACAGTCTCGCATCGTCGCATCGCTCGGTGACCACAAGGCCCTGATTCTGCGGAACCACGGCCTGCTGACGGCCGGGGCGACACTCGAGGAGGCGTTCATCCTGATGTTCAGGCTCCAGCGAGCCTGCGAAATCCAGGTTGCCGCCCAGGCCGGTGGTTCACCACTGGTCGTGCCCGACGAAGCCACCTGCCGCGGGGCGGCCGAGATGGTCGATCAGTTCCTCGCCGGCAACGAGGGCAAGGGCGTCGGAGAACTGGAATTCGACGCCTGGGTCCGGCTGGTCGACGAGCTTTGATCGCCCGTCATCGGTGTCACGGTCTCAAGACCCTGGCTTCCATCAGCCCGACAGCACTGTGGGCGTACTTGCGCCCGGCTGGCGGCTGACGCCCCTCGGCACCGTACCAGATTCGAACCCGATCGCCCTGTACGATCAGCTTGGAGGGATGGACCGAGTGATTGTTGCCGACCCGACCGTCGGCGGCTCCGAAATTGCCTGGCGCCGCCGGCCCCAACACCGGCTTGCCGTCTCGTTCCGGCCGCCAATGCACTCCATCGTCACTCGACGCGACGAACATCGTCCACAGCGTACCGCCGTTCGCCGAGGGCCTGATGGTGTTGTAATACATGATGTAGCGGTGGCCATCGAAATGGACCGATGGGCCGAGTTGCTTCGGCCCGGCCAGGCCCGTCACGGACCGCCCGCCGTTTTGCTTCGTCCAGCGAATGCCGTCAGGACTGGTCGCCAGGCCTATCGTGTGCTTGCCGTTGTAGGCTCCGTACCACATGACGAATTCCCCGTTGCTCCGGATGATGTGGCAACCGGTCGCCTGGACCGAGTCGATCGATCCAGGGGCGCCGACTTTCATGACCGGCTTCCCGCCGTTGGCTCTCTTCCAGTGAATCCCGTCCGCCGAAGTGGCCAAGCCCACCTGCTCGACCCGTACATGTTTCGGCCCGTCACCGATGTCGTTTCCCGTCCGACCGTCGATCCCGCCATACCAGAGATGGAATCGCCCGTTGACACGTAGCACAAACGGATGAGCGATCCCGCAGTCGTCAAAGGCACCGTCTGGACCGTAATCCATCACGGGCTTCCCACCATTGGCGAGTTCCCAGTGGGTCCCGTCCCGGCTGGTGGCCATTCCGATTCGCTCATCAAACCCATAGGGGATACGTGGGTCCTTGGTGAGCGAAGAACCAACAAACCACATGCGATATATCGACCCGTCGAAGTGGACGGTCGGCGATCCCAGGAACTGGTTACACCACGAGGAACTGGAATCCGGAAATACGCATGAACCTCCATGGGCCGCCCCAGGCACACGATGGAACTCGGCCTGAAGGAGTGAACCTACGCTCAACAATGGACCTGCAGCAGACGCCGAAGAAAACAACGCTGAGAGGACCGTAAGACTCAGGACCTGGATCGTTTGCCTCATCGGGGAATGCTCCTGAATCAGAGACACGTTGGGGACCAGTTGTGGGGTGCTGCAACCTACCCCACCAGGAGACATTTTGGAGCGCCGCTGATGACAACGTAGCCAATCTGGTGACAGATTGGAGGGCCGCTGGTGACTCTCCGAAGTGTTACCACTTCAGCTACATTGCGGATAACTGGCCCGCCGCAGGGTCACCGATAGGGCATCACGGAATCTTGCGATAGTCGGCACCGGTCAGGCTGGTCAAGACCGACGTTTGCCAGGCACGCAGTCCCGTCCTCATCGCCTGGACGCGTTTGGGATCCTGCTTGGCCAGGTTTTCTGCTTCAGCCGGGTCCTTGCGGACGTTAAAGAGCTCAACCTGATCCTGCTTTCTTTTCGAACTCTTGACGACCAGCTTGAACGCTCCGTCCAGCCACACTCGCGTTCCGCCGAAATCACGATCCCGAACTTCGGGATAATGAAAGTTCATGAAATTCCGCGTGTACCGCCCCCCCAGCATCTTGACCAGTGGTGTCGTCCCCTGCTGCTGTTTCGCCGAGATGTACGGCTTCGATCGATCGACACCGCCGATGTTGAATGACCAGAACCCGATCGGTGGCCTACTGTCCAACTTCTGCCCACGGATCAGCGAAAGCAGGCTGACGCCATCCAGTGGACGACGCGGCAGGGGCATGCCCACGATCTCGCACAGCGTCGGCAGGATGTCGCTGGTCACCGAGTTCAAGTCACTTGTGGCTGGACGCGTGACAACGCGGGGCCATTCGATGATCCCCGGCACGCGAATCCCGCCGTCGTACATCGTTCCCTTCCGCCCACGAAACGGGGAGGTGACAATCCCGCCGGCGGGGGTGCCGTTATCTCCACAATACCACAGCATCGTGTTATCCCGTGCCCCGGCATTCTCCAGCCAGGATCTCAACTGACCGATCGACCGATCCATCGCCGTGATCTCCGCCAACCGCTCCTGCAACACCTCGCCGAGCGGTCGAGTCGTCGGCTTCCCGGTCTTGTTGGAGGTCAACCGGACCGTTTTGCCCGGGTACTTATCGCGCACCGATTCGTACAGCGCCAGGTCCTTCGCCAGGCCGCTGTATGGTTCATGGGGCGAGCCATACCAGATGACCACGAAGAATGGCTTGCCGGCCTCGCGAGCCGACTTCATGAACCCGGTCGCCTCACGAACCAGGATCTCGGAACTTTCACCGGCCATTTTCTCCGGTGCCGCCCCCTGCCGACTCAGCACGGGATTCAACTCGAAGAAATTGTCGTGTGAGAGCCACTTGTCAAACCCCATGCTTCCGGGATTCGTCGGTGAATCCGCCTTGACCGGACCGAGATGCCACTTGCCGAAGTGCGCCGTGGCATAACCAGCCGACTTGAGGATCGAGGCGATCGAGATCTCCTCGGGTCGGATCGAGAAGTTTGGTGCGAAGGTCCCACACCGATTCGGATGCCGTCCCGTGATCACGCTGACCCGGGTCGGCGAGCACGATGGATGCCCTGAAAAGAACCGGTTGAGTTTCAGGCCGCGTGAGGCCATCTCGTCCAACACCGGGGTCTTCACGTAGGGGTGGCCGTTGTATCCGGTCTCGTCCCAGCCGTGATCATCTCCCATCAGCAGGATGATGTTGGGGCGGTCGGCCGCCTCGCAGATGCCAGCCGATCCCAGGAGCACAAGCAGACACGCAACCGCCCTGGTCATTCCTCTCCCCTGTCGTTTGACGCCGTAGGCCCGACTCTTCTCGAGATCGCGATTCTCAGGCCAGGATTTCCGGCGGGACATGCCCATGAACATCGGTCAGCCGCTGATCCCGTCCGCCGTGGCGGAACGTCAGCCTCTCGTGATCGATCCCCAATCGGTCCAGGATGATGGCGTGGACGTCATGAATCGTCAGGACGTCAATCACCGCCTCGTTGCCAAACTCGTTGGTTTCTCCATAACTCATCCCACCACGGATTCCCGCACCGGCCATGAAGATCGAGTACCCGTTGACATGATGGTCTCGGCCACATCCGGCGGTCACGCGCGGGGTGTGTGGAGTCCGGCCCATTTCGCCAGCCCACACAACAAGCGTCTCGTCCAACAAGCCTCGTTGCTTCAGGTCTGTGATCAGAGCTGCCACTGACTGCTCGGTGATCCTCGCATTCTTCTCGTGGTTTTGCTTCAGCTTGCCGTGCTGATCCCAGGGCGAGTTGTTGGCATCGAAGCTGGGGCAGGTAATCTCCACAAACCGGACTCCCGCCTCCACCAGTCGACGCGCCCGCAGGGCCTGTGTCGCGTAGTACTGCTGATGCTCGTCCTGGGAATCCACCCCATAGAGCTCCTGGATGTGCCGAGGCTCCCGGCCGATGTTGGCGATTCCGGGCAATTCGCTCTGCATCCGAAACGCCGTCTCCATGTTCGCGATAGCCGCCTCGATCGCGCCCGCATCAGACGTCTCCGAGGCGAATGAACGATCACGCCGTGCCAGGAACGCCAGCTTGCGTCGTTGCACCGCCACCGGGTCCGCCGGCCTGATGTTGTCCACCGGCACCCCCTTGGCACGCAACAACGTCGCCTGGTGGCTGGCCGGCAAATAGGAACTCGCGAAATTCTCCATCCCCCCGTTGGGCACCCAGTCATTGTTGAGCAGGACATAACCGGGCAGATTGCGGTTTTCCGATCCGAGTCCGTAGGAGACCCACGCTCCCAGACTCGGAGCCTGTCCGAGCACGCGCCCGGTATGCAGCAACAGGTTCTGCTGACCATGCAGCGGCTGCAGCCCCTTCATGGACTTCAGCACGCAGATCTCGTCACCAATCCCGGCAATATGGGGAAACAGGTCACTGACCCACAGACCGCTGTCACCGCGCTGTCGAAATTTCCAAGGGGAGCCGAGCCACACGCGATTGGGATCGTTGTAGAGAGGGTTGTTCAGCTTGTCACCGATCTTCTGCCCCTGGTGCCTGGTCAGCATCGGCTTGGGGTCAAACGTGTCGACGTGGCTGGGGCCACCATCCATGAAGCAGAACACAACGCTGCGGGCACGAGGAGAATGGTGAGACGACCGTGTCGCGCCCGAGACCACATTCGCCTCTGACTGCAACGCCCGAAAAGCCGTCCAACCGAAACCCGCCGTGGCCCACTGAAGAGCGGTACGGCGAGAGATCATCTCCAGTGGCGACATCAATGCACTCATGAGGCTGTTCCTGTGTGCGATTCTGCACGGCCCTCGCCATCGAGTCCAGCCGTCCCTGTCACACCGTCGCGTACGGATGAGATCAGGATCACACTAACGGAAATAGAGGAATTCCTTGGTATTGATCAACGTGTGGGCCACGTCTTTCCAGGTCGCCTGGTCCTTCATGACATCCGACACCCCGGGCCCTGCCAGCGTATTGGCCAATTGGACCCATTCGCGAGATTCGGATGCCGATGGCACTCGGCCCAGGGCCCTGACAAACATTCGTTCGATGCGATCCGGCGGCGAAGCACTTCCGTCCTGGACCAATTCGCTGGCCCAATGGTCGGCCAGTGACACCACGAACGGGTTGTTCATCAGGACCAGCGCCTGGGCTGGCACGTTGGTCACGTCGCGACGGCCCGCCGGCAACTTGGGATCCGGAAAGTTGAAATTCAAGAGAAACGTCGACGGTGCCATGATCGACACGTTCAGGTAAATCGATCGTCGGCCATGTCCATCCAGTGGCCCGGAATACAACCGCTTCGCTCCGTCTTCGACATGACGATGCGGGTTGATCGGCCGACCGAACAACTTCGGGTCCAACCTGCCGCTGACAGCCAGCAGGGAATCTCTGATGGCTTCGGCCTCCAACCGCCTGGTCGCAAAGTGATGCAACAGTCGGTTCGACGGATCATGCTCACGTGCCCGTTCCGCCACGACTCCTGATTGTCGAAACACGCGGGACAAGACCAGCCGCTTCAGCATGCTCCGCGTGGACCACCCGCCACGAATGAACTCCCGCGCGAGGTGATCCAGCAATCGGGGATGAGACGGCAGTTCTCCCAGTCGACCGAAATCACTCGGAGTTCTCACCAGCCCCTGCCCGAACACCCATTGCCACAGCCGATTCACATAGACGCGAGCTGCGAGACCGTGCTTGCCGTCCGCCAGGAACTTGGCCAGCGTCAAGCGACCACTGCCCTCAGTGACCTCTCTGGAGACGGGTGTCTGACCTCGGAAGACCTGCAGAAACCGACGAGGGATCCTGGGACCTCGGTCATGAATGCTGCCTCGAATGTTCAGCGGGTAGTTCACGGCTGGAACTTCGCGCTCGTCGAGGCTGTTGACTGTCCTGGCGTATGCAATGTCTGCCTCGGCCCGACGATACTCTTTCACCCATTCGCCTACATCGCTGTCCTCGTTCAATCGGTTTTCCAGCAATTGATTGTCGACCAGCCAGTTGATGACCTGCACGTCATCGGCATCGCCCCGCCCCGCGGACCAGGCGGCCACGCTGTGTTGCAGCCACAGGCCCACACGGTGCGCCGCCTCGTTTCGCGTAGTCGGTGGAGGCGTGACGAACAGCGACCGGTACCTGGCCAGTTCGTCCGACGGTGTGCCCGGGGTGTCATGCACAACCAATCCCGTGACGCTGAACCAGCTCCGCTTTTCAACACCCAGGTCGTTGTCGGGCAGCTTGGTTTCGCCGGCTCGCGCCAGTCCGGTTCGAGGCGGAAAATTGGGATTCAGATCACTGGTGACCAGGTCGTAGCTGACGCGCTGGATGCCGTGCACCAGCTTGATGTCGTCAAACCGCTGCCACGCCGCCCTGGGACGATCGAGAAACGTGATCGCCTCGGTCTGGAACGCATTGTCGGCCATCCGGATCGAACCGCTCCACTCGCCACCAGCCAGCAGCACGCTGACGTGTTTTCCGTCCACCTGCTGCTGCAATGGCATCCGCACGGCGCCCGGCAGTTTTGACGAGAGTGCGTGGGTGTGCAGGCCCGCAGGCAGCAGCCGGCTGATGAGCTTGTCTCCATCCAGGGCCACCAGCGGCGTGCCGTCAGTCACGTGACCGTGTTCGGCCCCGGCCCCCTCCAGGAGCCACCCGTCAGGCCATGCCCCGCCACGCACGTCGCCCAATGACCGGAAGGCCTTCTGATTGGCCACAGCTCGCCCATCGTGAAGCCGCTTCCACTGCGCGGCGGCCGTCTTCCACGCATCAATCGCCTGCTTGTCGGTTTCGGCCGCATGGATTTGCGAGAGCAATTGGGCCAGCCCGTCGATTCCACCGGCCTTGGCCAGGTCCATGGCACGGGCGGCCCCGACCTTGCCCTCAGCACCGTAGACCGCCTTGTTCCAAGCATCCGACGCGGTGCCGGGCTTTGCTGACTTGTCGCCCGTCCGCCCCAGCCATGTCACGAGATCGCCGGGCAGTCGCTGTGCCTGCTTCAACCATGCCCGCTTCAATTCCCTAGCCACCTTCCCGCGGAGGGACTTTAGCCGCTGGATGTCAGCATCGTGGGTGCCGGGTGCCTCGATCGACCTGGCAATCCAGCGAGGTGTCATGAACATCCCGGCCAGCGCGTAGTAGTCTCGTTGCGAGACCGCGTCCCGTTTGTGATCGTGACACCGAGCACAAGCAATTGTCGTTGCAAGAAACGCCTTGGAAAACGCGTCTATCTTGTTGTCGATCATCTCCTCGCGGACACCGTTGATCCGAACATTGTCCCCGTGGCGGTGTTCACCCATGTGATAGAACATCGGGCCGATCAGGCTCTCGTTGAGCCCGCTTTCCCGTCCAATCCGAGCTCGTGGCAACAGGTCGCCCGCCACCTGCTCCAGGATCAACTGGTCAAAGCTCACGTCGTTATTGAACGCGCGGATCAGGTAATCGCGGTACTCCCACGAACCACGCGCCGGGTTGTCCCATTCATAGCCGTACGTGTCGGTGTACCGGACCACATCCATCCAGTGGCGAGCCAACCGCTCGCCGTAGTGTCGAGATCGCAGGAATTGGTCGACCACGGCTTCCAGTGCCGCATCCGGATCACGACTCCAGGCTGCGGGAAATGAACGTACGAGTTTCGGCTCGGGTGGCAGCCCGGTCAGGATCAACGAGATCCGCCGCAACAACACGAGTGGCTCGGCGTCTCGCGCCGGCCCCAACCCCTCCTTCTGCAATCGCGACAGCACAAAACGGTCGATCGAGTCTCTGGACCACTTGTCGCCCTTCACCTCGGGCACCTGGATCGCAGCCACCGGCTGCAGGCTCCACCAGTTCCTGCGTTCGGCCAGCACGAGATCCCAGGCCTGCTGGGCGGCCACATCAGGAGACGGAGGCCGATCGCGGGGATCGGGTGCCCCGAGCTGGATCCACCGTCGAAAGTCAGCAATCACACGCGGACTCAACTTCTTCTTCGGAGGCATCTCAAGCGTACGATGCTCAATCGCATCGATCAGTAGGCTCTTGCCAATCACCCCGGGCACGACTGCTGGTCCCGACTCGCCGCCACGACGAATCGCCTCACGGCTGTCGACTCTCAGCTGCCCCTTGATCTCCGACGACGAAGCCGCATGGCACGAATAGCACTCGCGGACGAGCACTGGCCGGATTCTCTTCTCAAAAAACTCAATTCCGGCAGGCTCCGCCTTCGCCGAGTCCTCGGCCTGCACCAGCGGCAGGAGGTGCGTAGCGACTCCCATCACCATGACGGCCCTGGACACTGTGGCACAAAACACCGATCCCGACGGACGCAGAGTCCATACGGGCGCACGCGTTCGAACTACCGAATGGGACATTTTGGCAGAGAGTCCTGAGTGTACCGGTCAGCCGTGTGTGAGAGTCTAGCATGTGCGGACGGGAGGCGAGTCAGATCGGTCGCCACCGGACAAGGACGCAACAGGACCGATCAGCTACACTCGCAACCATCGACGTCTGCATTGTGACCAATGCAGCTAACCTGACGACAACTGGGAGACTGACGACATGGCACGAGCGAGCGCGCGGCACATATTGGTTGAGGACGAGGCCTTCTGTGAGGACCTCAAGCAGCAGATCGCGGACGGCGCGGAATTTGCCGACATCGCTCGTGAGCACTCACAATGCCCCTCCGGCCGCGATGGCGGCGCTCTGGGTGAATTTGGACGCGGCCAGATGGTCCCGGAATTTGACCAGGTGGTCTTCACCGGAGAGGTCGGCGTCGTACATGGTCCAGTTCAAACCCAGTTTGGATTCCACCTGCTGGAAATCACCAGTCGCACCGAGTGACCCACGTTCCCTGGAGCCTCTTTGCCGTGATCTGGGTACAGCCGCCACGTCGACATCTCGTTGCCCTGTTGTCCCTGGCGTTGTCGCTCTCGACGAGCGCGGCCCTGGCCCAGCGAACGGACCTGTCGCACATCGACACCAACAGCCCGTACCACGTGGGACTGGACACCCCCAGGCTGACAACCCCCCAATGGGTTGGAGAGCCCGGTGTCGAAGCGGTCGTGATCCTGGGCATCGACGACATGCGGGATCCCGGACGTTA
>MDTE01032551.1_pt1 | contig 35244 bp, 17 predicted proteins | sample 811231 | NCBI WGS metagenome assembly MDTE01 (sample SAMN05326651, study PRJNA326480) | marine metagenome | isolation source: seawater | place: Indian Ocean: Red Sea | collected 2010
ATCTACTCGGAATGCATGATATCTGCACAGAGGCCGTAGCACGAGCACGAGCCGGCGAGGGCCCCACATTCATCGAAGCGCTGACCTATCGGGTCGGAGCCCATAGCACAAGCGACGATCCATCCCGCTATCGAGATGAAAATGTCACTGAGGTCTGGGCCACAGAGCGCGATCCGATTCGTCGATTGGCTACATACCTCATCGGCCGAGGCTTGATGACGGCAGAACAGGATGAAGCCTTGTCCGACCGTTATCTCCAGGACGTAAAAGATGTCGTAAGTCTGGCAGGAGATCGGCCAGATCCGCCGATTGGAAGTATGTTCCAGGATGTATTCGCGACGGTTCCAGAGCACTTGAAACGTCAGGCGAATCAGAACGCAATCCAGATCGACGAGAATTACGCTCCATCCCGTATGGATGCGACCCCTCCCCCCTGGGAACGCCCCTTCTAGTTCCTACGGAATCAAGGTTTTCAAGATGTATGATGCTGTGATTATTGGTTCGGGCCCTGGTGGATATGTAGCCGCCATACGCTCGGCACAAAACGGTCTAAAAACCCTACTTATCGATGAAAAATACATGGGTGGGGCTTGCTTGAATGTCGGATGTATACCGAGCAAGGCTCTTATTCATGCCGCTCATGTCGCGCAGATAGAGCACGAAGCCACGGAGATGGGGATTGAATTCCAGTCGCCCATCATCAATATAGAAAAACTTCAGAAGTGGCGTGCCGACATCGTCTCGAAATTGACGAAGGGCATCGAACGCCTGGTCTCTGGAAATGGTGCAGACATCAAGATGGGTCGCGCGCGGTTTACCGGGCCTGGTTCGATTGAAATCACAAAGGACGACGGGACAACCGAGACTGTTCAGGCACGTAACGTCGTACTTGCTACCGGCTCCTCGCCAATCAACATCCCACCGTTTCCTCTTTCGGATGAGCGTATCTGGGATAGCACGAGAGCTCTCGAGTCGGATACGATTCCAGATAAACTCGCCGTGATCGGTGGGGGCTATATCGGGATTGAGCTCGGACAGGTCTATGCGGGGTTGGGCTCGGATGTGACAGTTATTGAGGCTACTGCTGGTCTTCTACCAACCATGCCTAAAGATCTTGTCCAGCCACTCATGCGTCGTCTACGCGAACAAAAGGTCAACGTTCTCACCAACGCCAAAGCCGCAGGCTATCGGGAATCCAAATCCTCCCTGGTCTTGGATGTAGAAACCAAGTCTGGGCCTATCGAGGTTCCAGCTGACCGGGTTCTGGTTACCGTGGGCAGACGACCCAATTCAAGCGATATGGGGCTGGATAAAATCGGATTAACTCCCGACGAACGCGGATTCATTCCGGTCAACGACCGTCTTGAGACAGGAGTCGAAGGTGTTTATGCCATTGGCGATGTAACTGGGAATCCAATGCTCGCTCACCGTGCCAGCAAGATGGGTGAAGTCTGCGCAGACGTGATGGCGGGAAAACCGGCCGCTTTTGATGCCGCCGCGATACCGGCAGTCGTCTTTACGGACCCCGAAATAGCTATGACGGGCCTTACGGAACAAGAGGCACGTGAGGCTGGTAACGATATCGTTGTTGGCAAGTTCCCGTTCGCCGCGAGCGGCCGCGCTATGACAATGAATCATACAAGAGGCTTCGTGAAAATCGTCGCAGAACGGGAATCTGGAGCAATCCTCGGAGTACAAGCTGTCGGGCACGCCGTCTCCGATCTGATTGCCGAAGGGACCCTTTCTATCGAAATGGGGGCTGTACTAGACGACGTCGCAGCCACAATCCACCCTCACCCCACTCTGAGCGAATCCATTATGGAAGCCGCATTAGTTGCATTGGGTGAGGCCGTCCATATTTTGCCCCGTTAAAAAACGTGTAGGATATTGGTCTCAGAATCGATTATGAAACCGCTGCTTCATTCATTTGAGAGTTGAATAAGTTCGCTAGCTCCGGTACATAGAGACTTGTAGAAAAATCTATTTCCGGACCAGAAAAAGTCGGAAGAGGTTAGAAATGCCGCATTTCATCATGGAAAACTGCATCGGGTGCACAGTCTGCGCACAGAAATGCCCAGTTTTCTGTATCCACGGTGAAAACAAGGACCTTCACTATATCGATGACAGTATCTGCATCGATTGTGGAGTATGCGCCGCATGGTGTCCCGTAGAAGCGATTGCCGACCCAACAGGATTCGTTCCTCCGGTTAAGAAAGCGAAAGAAATCCCACGAGCGTACGTCATCGATGAGCTGTGTACGGCGTGTGAGTATTGCATCGATATCTGCCCCTTCGACTGTATTACCCTGGAAGACGACCCGACTGCCGAGTTCTGGCGCGTAGTTCGAGTACACGAGAAAAGCTGCGTATCATGTAAGCTTTGCGAGACCATCTGCGCCAAGGGTGCAATACTGGTTGATCGCGACACTCCGTATCTCGAGTTCATGCAGGCCGGATAATCCGACATGGCAAAAGAACCAACAGCCAAATGGCCGGTCTATCAGGTTTCCACACCTGACCGGGCCTTCCCAGACCCCGACGCGGATGTTCGCAATCCAGATCTTGAGGGTGTGGCGCATACGACCAAGCTGGCCACTATGGTCAACTGGGCTCGTAAAAACTCCCTTTTTCAATACCCATTCGTGACGGCCTGCTGTGCCATGGAATACATGGCCACTGCGGGATCACATTATGATATCGCGCGCTTTGGTGCTGAGATTCCCCGGTTTTCTCCGCGCCAGGCCGATCTTCTGATCGTTGTCGGTACGGTAACCCATAAACAGGCTCCGATTCTTCGCAGAGTCTACGATCAGATGACAGAGCCCAAATGGGTTATCGCATTTGGAGTTTGCGCCAGTACTGGTGGGTTCTATGACAACTACGCCACAGTGCCAGGCATTGACCATGTGGTCCCGGTCGACGTCTATATTCCGGGCTGTCCTCCCCGGCCAGAACAAGTCCTGGACGGACTGATGGCTCTGCAAGACAAGATTAGTCGAGAGCCGCTCCGTATTCGCTAAACGGACCTAAACAAAGTCGGGTTCTCGTACAACACGAAAGATCTTCGCTGCGGTATCGAGAAGAAGTAATTCTCTGCGTCCAGAGACACACGTCCCACTGTTCAGATACAGGTGACTATCGATCTCAAGGCGTTTGGCCAAATGTGTGTGCCCGGTCACCACAACATCCGCGCCAACTTCTTTAGCCATAACTACGGCAGCCTTTTCGAAGCGCCCTGCTTTAGGAGTCTCTGTAAGAATCGTTGCATCTGGGCTCCCATCAAGCCGGCTTGTGATTCCGACACCCATTCTCTCAAGCCAACCGCCAAGCCAGATAAAAAACTGACTCACTTTGGCCTGTCCTCTGGAGATGGGATCCAGCTGGTGGCCATGAAAGAACAACATCCGCATTCCATCTTCATCAATGAGATGGAAATCGGGAATCCCCATAGTACCAGCAACAAGATCGTGATTCCCGTGAACATATTTGTATTGCGGATTCTCAAATATCCGCCGGGAGATATCTGGATAGGCACGAATAATGCCCTTTAGTTCGTCCTGCGCCGATCGAAGGTTGCGCCCGCGTAGGGTCTCGAAGACATCGCCAAGGAGCACGATCCGGTCGACGTTATTCTCGAGATAATTCAGCAGCTTTATGAATCGGGAAACGGAGCCTGGTGTTCGGTCGAAGCGATCCAGGCGATCCCTTCGCCCCAGATGCATATCGCTTACAACCGCTACAAGCATGACTACCTCAAAGAAAAACACGTCAATACGTCTACGTATATAATGCAGAATTCGGTGGATATGTTTCCAGGCTTGAGCATTTTTTTTTCGAATCGGAATTCTTGTGCGTTGAACTCCAATTATTCCATACTTCCACCCCAATAGAATTTACTGAGAATTGCATAACAGCCCGTCGTATTGGGGGATGATCACCCCATGCTTGACACCCACTTCCATCCTGCTTATAAACCGCCACCACGCTTTAGGCGCCTGTAGCTCAGCAGGATAGAGCAACGGACTTCTAATCCGTGGGTCAGAGGTTCGAATCCTCTCAGGCGTGCCTGTGAGACATCTTGTTCTTTGATTTTGTTGGTTTTGGGTCTTGGCTACTAACGATGGTGGGTGTAGCTCAGTCGGTTAGAGCGCCTGGTTGTGGTTCAGGAGGTCGGGGGTTCAATTCCCCTCACTCACCCCAAATGTCTTGATGTCTTTTGATGCCATGTGTGTTCCAAGACAGCACAGGATTGCGCCCGTGGCTCAACTGGATAGAGCATCGGACTTCGGATCCGAGGGTTGCAGGTTCGAGTCCTGCCGGGCGTGCCATCCATCCAAAACCAAAACCTACTTGGCCCCGTAGCTCAACTGGCAGAGCACCGGACTCTTAATCCGTTTGTTGAAGGTTCGATTCCTTCCGGGGTCACCAAGTCCAACCAGGCAATTGGGGTTTTAAACCCCCCATTCGCGAGGATGGCGGAATTTGGTAGACGCACTGGACTTAGGATCCAGCCCGCTTTGCGGATGGGGGTTCGAGTCCCCCTCCTCGCACCAACGACAATGAGTAGACCCCCCAAATACTATGGAGTGATTTGAGATGCAGATACAGCTCGAGCATCCATCGACCATTCGTGTTGATGTCGAAGTCACCATTGAACCCAGTGAAATTTCCTCCGTCCGCAACCAGGTCATTCGTGAAGTAAAGAAACAGGCTCGAATACCTGGCTTCCGCGCCGGTAAGATCCCAACCAACCTGGTCCTTCGCCACTACGGTCCTACCGTAGATGCGCGAGCCCTGGAACGGTTACTCGACACATATGTGCCGAAAGCTCTGGCTGAGGCGGATATACACCCCGTATCACAGCCCAGATTACGGGATGAATTGGGCAAGGTATCGCCCAACGAACCTTTTGCCTTTGTGATTGAGTGCGATGTGATGCCATCTCTCGATCCGGTAGGATATGACTCCCTGGACGTTCCGGACACAGAAGTGAACGTTACGGAAGAAGAAATTGCCGAGCGCATTGCTTCGATTCAGAAGACCCATGCGGAAGCTGTACCCGTCGAAGAGAAAAGCCCTGAGATGGGTAATCGTGTAGAATTCAGCTACTACGGTCGTGCGGGTGAACAGGATATTCCTGAAGATGCACCGTTGAAGGCGCAGGCAGAACTTGGAGACACGCAGCTCTTACCGAATCTGCAGGACGCATTGTTAAATGCCGAAGTAAACACGCCCTTTGAGGTAGAATTCGAATACCCCGAAGACTTTACGGAAGAAGGTCTGCGAGGTCAGTCTGCGGCCCTAACGGTCACTGTAGACGCCATCTACAAGATTGAATACCCGGAACTCGACGACGAGTTCGCAAAGTCCGAGGGCTTCGACACATTAGACGAATTACGAGCAGAGGTTGAAAAACACCTACTTGCCCATCGTACCCAGGAAGCACGTAACGAGCGTGTTGAGAAAGCGTACGATGCTCTTCTTGAGAAGAACCCTTTCGAGGTTCCCCAGAGCGTTGTAGACAATTATGCGCAGACCCTGAGTCAGTACATGGGCCAGAGCATGATGCACCGCGGGGTGCCAGGGGAAACGGCACAACAGGTGGTACAAGACTCCGTTACAGAAGCACAGAAAGTAGCGGAACGTCAGGTGCGTATTGAACATATGCTGCATAGCATTCAGAAAAAGACAGACCTGTCAGTGACCGACGATGACTTCGAAAGTGCAATGGAGAAAGAGGCTGAGCAAACCGGTTCGCCGATTCCCCGTATCAAGGCGAAGTACAATGCTCCGGAACGAAAACGCCAACTTGAAGTTCGAGTGTTGCGCGAAAAAACTATTGCTCTATTGTTGGGGGAAGACAACGAGCCAGTAGTGGAAGATACGTCTACTTCTGATTCGGAGCCTGAAGCTGTTGAACCGGAAGAAACCCAAGAGCAGCCCGCCGAGGAGACCACTGCATGACACATGATCCACACGCGCAATCCCCAATCCATGAAATCCCCGGTATCGTCTCACCAACATTGGGATATATGCCCACGATCGTGGAAACCACGTCGCGGGGGGAACGCGAATGGAATATCTTCTCAAGGTTATTGAAAGATCGGCTCATCTTTCTCGGTTTCCCCATCAACGACAACGTAGCCAATGTCATCATTGCGCAGCTGCTCTTTCTGGAGAGCGACGATCCCGACCTGGAGATCTCGATCTACATTAACAGCCCCGGTGGGCATGTGAACGCAGGGCTCGCAATCTACGACACCATGCAATATGTGAGCTGCCCCATCTCCACAATCTGTGTTGGACAGGCAGCATCCATTGCGGCCCTCCTTCTCGCTGGTGGAACCAAAGGTAAGCGCTTTGCCCTGCCGAATGCTCGTATGTTGCTCCACCAACCGCTGGGTGGATTCTCGGGGCAAGCCACAGATATCGAGATTCAGGCCAAAGAAATCCTTCGAATTAAGAAGACTTTGACGCGACTTCTTTCCAAACACACGGGTCGAGACCCTGACCTTGTCCACGGAGAAACCGATCGTGATTTCTTCATGACAGCAGAAGAAGCCGTGGAATATGGCCTGGTCGATCATATTGTCGACTCGAAAGAGGTTTGAGCCCAAAACAAACGCTAAGCCGTTGTTTTCACGAAACAAACAGCAAAAAACACAGAACTTTACCCGTCCTGTTCTCACCCTTATTTCATTTTTTTTTCTGACATTCTTGATTCCCCCCGTATTCATCACCTAGAATCATGCTGATGGTTGGAACACTTCGATTGTTCTGGCTGTTTAGTGTTACCAACTCGTAACTTTTTTTGGAGCTCGTCTTGGATCGAAGACGCGATAGTAATCTTTCTTGTTCTTTCTGTGGAAAGAGTCAGAGAGAAGTACGCAAGTTGATTGCAGGCCCAACGGTATACATTTGTGACGAATGTATCAGTCTCTGTAACGACATCATCGCGGAAGAGATTGATAAAGATGATGCCCAGTCAGGCGATCTCTCGCTTCCAAAGCCAAAAGAGATCTGCAACACGCTTGATGATTACGTAATCGGCCAGACGCACGCGAAGAAGATTCTCTCGGTAGCGGTGTATAACCACTACAAACGAGTAGAGCTCAATCGCAAGATGAAGAAAAAGACGGACGAGATCGAACTGACGAAGTCGAATATTCTACTTCTTGGTCCGACCGGTTCGGGTAAAACACTTCTGGCTCGGACACTGGCTAGAATCCTGAAAGTGCCGTTCACCATCGTCGATGCAACGACGCTGACAGAAGCGGGTTACGTCGGTGAAGATGTAGAGAACATCATTGTTTATCTGCTGCAGAACGCAGATTACGACATCGACCAGGCCGGTCGAGGCATCGTATACATCGATGAAATTGATAAGATTGCACGCAAAGGGGACAACCCCTCCATTACACGAGACGTGTCGGGTGAAGGCGTGCAGCAAGCGCTGCTGAAGCTCATCGAGGGCACAGTAGCGAATGTCCCACCCAAAGGTGGTCGTAAACATCCACAGCAGGAATTCTTGCAGGTCAACACCCGAGATATTCTGTTCATCTGTGGCGGCGCATTCAACGGTCTTTCCAACCTGATTGAGCAGCGAATTGGATCCAAATCCATCGGCTTCCGGAAAGGTCTCGGCGAGGTAGAGGTCGACGAGAAATTATCTCCGGGTGAGGTCCTTGGACAAGTGCAACCACAAGATCTGATCAAATTCGGGATGATTCCAGAATTCGTCGGTCGTATACCTGTCGTAGCTCCTCTCATCGAACTTGATGAAGAAGCATTGGTAAAGATCCTCACGGAGCCGAAAGATGCTCTCGTAAAGCAATACAAGCGCTTGTTTGAACTCGACAATGTGGAACTTAACATCACAGAGCCGGGTCTTCGTGCCATTGCCAACCAGGCCATCCTACGTAAGACAGGTGCACGAGGACTTCGTGCTATCCTTGAAAATGCCATGCTCGACGTGATGTATGAAATCCCGTCGCAAGAGCAAGTGCGAGAAGTTGTGGTCAACGAGGATACGATTCTCAAGAGTCAGCCACCACTCGTTATTTACGAACAAGAAGCGGAATCTGCCTGATCGCCTTATAAGGCCCTTGTAGTTCCCCCTAAGGTCGTCCGCTATGTCCTCGTACTAAGACTACGAGAGCCCAGTTCTTGTGGACGAATTAAAACATCGTTGCCAGCAAAGTTGGATTACGAAATACTGCCTTTGTATTCTGTAACTTTGGGAGCAAATAGAGAAGTATGGGCACATATACACTGTTACCGTTACGAGACCTTGTTATCTTTCCAGGGCAATACGAATCCCTCTTTGTGGGACGGGCTCGTTCTATCGCGGCTATTGAAAAAGCACAGGAGAGTGAGTCCCTTCTTGTTCTTGCTGCACAACGCAACAAGAATGAAGAAGAACCCGCACCAGAAGACATCTACTCCGTGGGTATATTGGCGCGTATTGAAGAGGTAACACGGTTACCGGATAACAATCTCAAGCTTCGCATCCGCGGACTGTATCGTGTAGGAATACAGAGTTTCGATACTACAGATGAGGTGTATCAGGTTGAGGTCGCAGAGCTCGAAGCTGATGAATCCGAGTCCGTTGAATCCGAAGCCCTTGTTCGAAGTGTACATCAGACTTTCGAAAGTTACGCGACCCTTGCGCGCCGACCAAAGCCCGATATTGCGGTCGCGATCAGCTCCCTGGAAGAGCCAGGACGATTAAGTGATGCCATCGCCCCCTGGCTTCCCAGTAAACTGGAGAAACGGCAAAAGCTATTGGAGATCATTGATCCAGTACAGCGACTGGAACGACTGCTCGACTTACTGCAACGAGAGGTAGAAGTTCTACTCGTGGAACGAAAGATCCGTAACCGAGTAAAGAAGCAACTGGAGCGGGGTCAACGAGAGAGCGGTGAAGGTCAGGGAAATCGCGAAGGCGGACGCGACCGCGACGAATTCCGGGCTGAGCTCGGTGAAATCGAAGATGCGATCGAGGCCAAGGAGATGTCGGAAGAGGCCAAGGAGCGATGCCTCAAAGAGTTGAAAAAACTCAAGCAGATGTCTCCTATGAGTGCCGAAGCTACCGTTCTACGGAATTATATCGATTGGGTTCTTGCACTCCCCTGGAATGAGCTCACAGAAGACAAGATTGACATCGATGCCTCCCAAGCAATTCTCGACGAAGATCACTACGGCTTAGAAAAGCCAAAAGAGCGAATTATCGAGTATCTGGCCGTTCAAGCTCTCGTGAAAGAGATTCGTGGTCCGATCCTTTGCCTGGTTGGCCCTCCGGGGGTCGGTAAAACCTCATTGGCGCGCTCTATCGCCCGTTCTATGGGACGAAACTTTGTCCGTATATCCCTGGGTGGGGTTCGTGACGAAGCAGAGATCAGAGGCCACCGTCGTACCTATATCGGCGCGTTACCTGGAAAGATTTCCCAGGGGCTGAAAAAAGCAGGGTCTAACAATCCAGTCTTCCTTCTCGACGAAGTCGATAAAATGTCGATGGATTTCCGAGGCGATCCCTCCGCGGCTCTTCTGGAGGTGCTCGATCCCGAACAAAACAGCACGTTCATGGATCATTATATTGATCTGGATTACGACCTCTCAAAAGTCCTCTTTATCTGCACTGCAAATAATCAGATGGCGATCCCATTACCCTTGCAGGATCGTATGGAGATCATTCAGCTGAGCAGCTATACGCGAGTGGAAAAGCTGGAAATCGGAAAGAATTTCCTGGTTCCACGCCAGCTGGAGCACCACGGCCTGATGAACGTAAACATCTCCTTCCGAGATGCCGCTATCCGTTCGCTCATCGATCATTACACACGAGAAGCCGGTGTTCGTAACCTCGAGCGTCAACTGGGCTCCGTTTGTCGAAAGGTAGCGAGAAAGGTTGTCCGTGATGGACACGATCAGAAGTTTATCCTGACACCGAAACGGATTCGAGAATACCTTGGACCCCATCGGTATCGCTATGAAAGAGCGGAAAAGGAAGCCGAAGTGGGTCTCGCGCATGGCCTCGCTGTAACCATGGTGGGTGGTGAACTCCTCAAAGCAGAGGTCACTATACTACCAGGTAAAGGGAAGCTGATTATTACGGGTAAACTCGGAGAAGTCATGCAAGAGAGTGCGCACGCAGCCATGAGCTATGTTCGCTCCCGTGCCCGTATGTTGGGTCTATCGCGCGAGTTCTACCAGAATATCGATATTCACGTGCATTTCCCCGAAGGTGCCATCCCGAAAGACGGACCGTCCGCCGGTATCACCATGGCCACCGCCCTGGTGTCCGCTCTGACGAACATTCCTGTCCGTAGTGATGTGGCCATGACTGGTGAAATCACCCTGAGAGGTAGTGTTCTTCCTATCGGAGGATTAAAGGAAAAAACCCTCGCTGCACATCGTGCGGGAGTCAAAATCGTAATCTTCCCCAAGGACAATGAAAAAGATATCGACGATATCCCACAGAGCGTACGACGGAATATGGAGATGGTATCCGCCGAACATATCGATGATGTTCTGAAGATCGCTCTCGCCGTCGAAAAGCCTTCGGATATCTTCCATCCCGTCGAAGAAGAGGAAGATTACCTTCGAATCCGATCAAATGGCGAAACAGGAGTACCGGAAACCTTGAACTAAGGCTCCGGGTCGAATCCTATACCTCGGACGCTGCAATGTCCGAACGGACATGCATGCCTTCATAGTCGATCGCGTCAACCGCGGTATACGCCCGACTGCGCGCATCTGCCATTGTGTCTCCAACGGCTGTAACGCCCAACACACGTCCGCCCGAAGTCACCACCTCTCCATCCTCGAGTCGCGTGCCCGCGTGGAACACCTGGACATTCTCCATCTGAGAGGCTTTCTCCAGGCCCGTAATCGTACGCCCCTTTATCGGGGATTGAGGGTATCCTTCACTCGCAGTAACAAGACACACCGCAGGCCGCGTATCCCAATCGAGCTGGACTCCTTTCAACCCGTCTTGGCATTGCATCAGAACTTCCGCCAAATCCGATTTGAGTCGCATCATTATGGGTTGCGTCTCAGGGTCTCCCAGGCGCACATTGAATTCCAGAGTTTTGGGTCCTTCTTCCGATACCATTAGCCCCGCATAGAGAAAGCCCCGATACCGAAGCCCACGTTCTGCGAGACTTCGTATGGTTGGATACATCACCTCGTGCATAACACGATCCATAAGCCCCTCGGTAAGGATCGGCGAAGGACTATACGCGCCCATTCCACCTGTGTTGGGCCCCGCATCATTATCGAGCAAACGTTTGTGATCCTGACTCGAGACCAGGGGGAGAACGTCCTGGCCATCCACCAGGGCGATAAAAGAAAGCTCGCGCCCTTGTAGACATTCTTCCACGATCAACTGCGAGCCAGCGTCACCAAAAATCCGATCGCCCATAAAATCAGCAACCGTTTCGAGTGCTTGTGAACGCTCCGTACAGACGCGCACACCTTTACCAGCCGCCAACCCATCCGCTTTTACAACCACAGGTATCGAACAAGTCTGGACATAATCCAACGCGGCCTGCTGTTCTTCGAACAAGCGATATTCGGCTGTTGGTACCCCCATTCGGGCCATGACACTCTTTGCAAAGGCTTTGCTCGCTTCCATTTCTGCACAAGCCTTCGTGGGTCCAAAGGCATATAGCCCCTCGTCGGCAAATGCATCAACAATACCCGCGCATAAAGCAGCCTCTGGTCCTGGCACCGTAAGAGCAATACGACGATCTTTAGCCACGCGTACAAGCTCTTGGATATCCGTTGGACCGAGATCAATCGGCTCCACAAATTGCGCCATTCCAGCATTCGGACGCGTCGCAAAAACCTGCTCAACCAAAGGGGACTGAGCTAGCTTCCAGGCGAGCGCATGCTCACGACCACCGTTGCCCACAACCAGCACTCTCATGGGTCTCTCCTGTCCTATTTCAATGACGGAAATGCCGATGGCCTGTACATACCATCGCGATTCCATGCTCGTTACAGGCCTGTACAACCTCTTCATCCCGAATACTACCACCGGGCTGAATAATGGCTGTGACCCCCATCTTGGCCAACTCATCTACTCCATCACGGAATGGAAAGAAGGCATCGGATGCGGCCACTGTACCGGCCAAATCCAACTTCGCTTTCATTGCACATAATTGGACCGCATCAACACGGGACATTTGTCCCGCGCCGATGGCGCTAGTCCCATCACTATCTCCGCAAATGATTGCGTTGGATTTTACGTGCCGACAAACTTCCCACATTAGCCGAAGTCCTTGCGCTTCTGACTCGGATGGCGCGCGCTCAGTAACCACACTCCATGAATCCGCGTCCTCGACTTCAACATCCAATTCCTGTGCAAGAACCCCTCCCCCAATGCTACGTAGCATCCAGGGGATAATCGGAGCCGTTTCGTTCGTCGAAGGCATCTCCATGACGCGGAGATTCTTCTTTTTCTTCAACTGCTCTAATGCACCATCGGTAAAACCAGGAGCGGCCACGATTTCCAGGAAGATTTCGGTCAATACAACAGCCAGGTCCTCGTCTACAACATCGTTGAAGGCTGCGATACCTCCAAACGCGGAGACGGGATCGCACGCTAATGCACGACGATAGGCAGCCAATAATCCATCGGAAGAATAGGCAGCACCACATGGATTTGTATGTTTTACAACAACAGCTGCCGCCTTCGGTAAGGACCGCGCAATGGACCACGCCGCGTCCAGATCCAGCAGGTTATTATACGATAGAGCCTTACCATGGTGTTGATGTGCCCCGACAACATCCGGAGTGCCACCCGCGAAGGCGTACACTGCTGCCTTCTGGTGTGGGTTTTCTCCATACCGGAGCACCTGCGCACAATCTAAGGCGACCAATAATTGATCGGAAGGTAGTTCGTCGTTCTCGACCAGTCGCTGAAACGTTCTCGAAATCAACGAATCATAACGGCCAGTATGTCGAAATGCCTTTGAGGCCAGCAATCGTCTCGTATCGCGTGATATCGCCCCATTCTCTCGTAATTCACTAACCACAACCTCATAATCCGAGGGAGCCGTAAGAACCGCGACATGTTCCCAATTCTTGGCCGCCGACCGGATTAGGGTCGGTCCACCAATGTCTACGTATTCAATCGCCTCTTCGAGCGGTAGCTGTCCCTTTATCGCCTTTTCCTCAAAGGGATAGAGATTAACGACAACCACATCGATGGAAGCCATCTCTAAAGACTCCACCGTATCGCAATGCGCTTGGACATCACGACGATGAAGAATTCCTCCATGAATCCGCGGATGCAGTGTTTTTACTCGCCCATCCAGGCATTCCGGAAAGCCGGTAATCTGCTCTACAGAAGTAACAGCAACACCTTCCGATTCCAGATGTCGTGCTGTTCCGCCGCTAGAGATAAGTTCATACCCCTGTTCAACAAGAGCTCTCGCCAATGTGGTGATTTCTGTCTTATCAGAGACACTGAGTAACGCGTACGCCATCGCGATTTTCTCCGTTCGTGCCGTCCAGTATTCGTCTTTTAGACGCTAATCTGTAACTGCTGTCTGTATATTTCCCGAGAGGCGATCTACACCAAGTGATTCCATCTGACGTATGCGTTCCCGCGTCAGATTCAATAACTCCCCGACTTCTTCTAATGTAAGGCCTCCACGCTCAGCCACATCAAGCGCACAGGTCTCTTCAAGTTCCCATACTTCCTTATGGGGGAAGTTCTTCTTAATGCTGTGGGTATCCGGGTTCACATCTAGATAAAGATGATACTTGCAGCCTACAAATGGACATGGGCGAATCCCATCACGACACTGGCCTCGAGTACGAGGGCGTCGGACATCCATCCAGTCCTGAAGGTCTTTACCTTCCTGCACTTCACGTTGTGTGAGTGTTCTACCCGAGATGGTCTTAGAGCGTTGCTTTTTTGATGCCATCGTTCCGTGAACTGGATGATTGGAATTATCGCTCATCCGTTGTTCCATTTCATATGAATTGGCCTGTCCCCAACCCATGAAAGACACGCAGACTAGGACTGATATCAGCTCTGGCCCAACAGGTAACTTCGCTTGTAGCAGACCCACTTGGATCACCGCAAGCATCGAGTTCTGAAAAGCGCAATTAAACGCAAAAATATGCCAATTTTCTTCCAGACAGCGAATAAATCATGCTCCGCGACCGTCTTTGCTTACAAGAACTGAAGTTCATAGTCCTAAATCAGTTATTGTGATTGGCTCGAGTCGACAACATGACTTGTCTGTGGTGTGTTTGAATTGATACATATGTACCTTAAGAGAAATCGGTTAAAGGCGACTCAAAGAGCCCTAACATTTGGAGAATAGGGATGACACCAGCGAATACAGCTCAAAAGTTACGCGTCCATACGAAGAACCTGGCTTGGACTCTGTTTCTAACCACGCTCTTCCTCGGATGGATGGTGTATCCTGGTATCGACCAGGCAAAGGCCAAAGAAGCCAAGATCTATAAGATCAATCTTCCCAATCCAGATGTCTCCGCAAATGCGGTTGCCCAAAGCCCTATCACGATACTTACAGCCGAAGGCTGGAAATGGAATATGGAATATCCTGCAAGATTCAGCATTAAGACCAGCCCGGTGGTCGCTGCGGTTCCAGGCGAATTCTCCCATAAAACAGCCAACATTAAAGTGGAAGGAAAGCAGGTTACGCTTCCCCTTGAACTCAAAGGTTTAACTTCGGGAAAAGGCACCGTAACACTTACGGGAAATTTCAGTATCTGTAACGACGAGACATGCAAGCTGTTTCGTAACGAATCGTTCGATTTTGACGTGGTCGTAAAATAGATCCCAAGGGGAGGGAATCACACCATGACGAAGCCTGTCCACGAGCTGGTCCAGGATCTATCATCAGTCAGTGAACGCGTATTTGCAGACGAGCACCGCGTACTATCATTCACAGAATACCTAGAGCTCGTCCGCAACCAACCACGTCAACAAACACGTACTGCAGCACAATACGTTGCGGATTGCTTTGACTATTTTGGAACGGAAGAGATCGATACTCCAATCGGGCCACAGACAAACTATAAATTGTTCAAATTTGTACCGGACCACACCACGGAATATCCGGTAGAAGGTCTTGAACATGTGCAAGGGGAGATTTATCGAACAGTCACCCAATTTGTAGCGCAGGCGAAAGTCAATCGGCTGATTTTATTGCACGGTCCCAATGGGTCGGCCAAATCGAGCCTGGTCAGCGCAATAGCCCGAGCGATGGAAGAATATAGCCGCACCGATGAAGGTGCACTATACCGCTTTAGTTGGATTCTTCCGGCCGATCGAATTGCTCGGAAAAAACTCGGATTCTCTGATGACCCCTCTTCATCCCATGGACTAGAGACATACGCCTATCTCGACGATGAAGAGATCGCCACATGCCTTCCAGGTGAACTGAACGAATCTCCACTGCTTTTGTTCGATACGGATTCTAGACGTCAGTTCATAGCTGAAGCATTAGAAGCTGCCGATATTTCTCCTGACTCGTACCACCCCGGGAAATCCATCTCAGAAGGTCAACTTTGTCCAAGATCTATGAAGATTTTCGACGCGTTACTCCGCAGTTATAGCGGGAACCTTAAGGAAGTATGGAGACATATTCGAGTGGAACGTTTTTTCCTGTCTCGAAGATACCGGACGGGCATCGCTACGGTCGAACCGCAACTGCATGTTGATGCAGGAATCCGACAATTGACCATCGAGCAGGGCCTTGCATCACTGCCAACCTCCCTACGTAATATCAGCCTGGAGCAGGTCTTTGGTGACCTGGTAGATGCCAATCGTGGACTCGTGGAATACAACGACCTGCTTAAAAGGCCCGTCGAAGCGTTTAAATACCTTCTCTCCACATGTGAGAAGAGCTCTGTCGCTGTAGCAGGTCAGATTCTCCCACTAGACGTTCTCTTCACTGGTACAAGCAACGAAGCCCATCTGAACGAAATCAAACAAACTACCGATTTTGCGTCGTTCAAGGGACGGTTTGAGCTAATCCAAGTGGCCTATCTTCGTAATTACGAGCAAGAAAAGAGAATATACGACAATCAGGTAGTGTCGCGGTTAGGTGAGCGCCATATCGGTCCGCATACAACCGAATTGGCTGCCCTGTGGGCGATTTTAACACGATTAAAAAAACCCGATCCCAACCAATACCCAGAAGAAGCTCGACCATTACTCGAAAAGATCGGCCCTCTGGAAAAAGCCGATCTCTTTGCGAATGGTACCATCCCAGAAGGTTTCACTGCGGAAGAAGGCCTGGCTTTACGAAACCTTGCCCCACTCCTTTGGGAGGAATCTCGTGGAGCTGTTGTCTACGAAGGCCTTTTCGGTGCAAGCCCTCGCGAAATAAAAGGGATCATATTTCGGGCCAACGAGAGGGCGGCGTACAGGCATCTTTCGCCCCTCGCTCTTTTCGAAGAGATCGAGGCGTTCCAACAGGAAAAAAACCTGTATCCGTTCCTGAAAATCGAACCGATGGGCGACTACCATAACTATTCGAAATTTCTAAGCTATCTCCGAGATCGGTACCGTTCTCATGTACTTCGCGAAGTGCGCACGTCCCTAGGGTATGTGGACGATGGTGAATTCCAACGAATTCTAGAGCGGTATCTGAGTCATTCTGCACATGCGGTACGCAAAGAGTCTATGCGAGACCCGATTACGGGTACAATGCAGGATCCAGACCCAAGAGTAATGTCTGAATTCGAGCAACTGGTCGGTGTTGCAAAGGATCAATCTGAGGTGTTCCGCCAGGAGATTGTACAACGAGTAGGCCACTTCAAGCTGGAAAACCCGGACCAGGAACCGGATCTAACCAAACTATTCTCTGTTGAACTGCAAAAGGCCAAGAAACAGTACTACGCGGGTCATGCCGAGAAATCAGAACGAATCGTCCAAAATGCACTGGACCACCTTGAAGGAAAAAACCGTCGCCTAAACCCTGGTGTGCTCGAAGAGGTCGAGAAATTCATTGAACGGTTATCCACCATGTATGGCTATACAGAACTCAGTATGAAGGAAGCGCTAGGAGAATATCTGCGTTCTGTGGCCTCATGACAGGGTATAGTCCTAGCCCTTTGGGGCATCAACTTTGAGATTTTCGAACGTAAAAAACATTGTTTTTACAGGCCTGTTCTTTAGTCTCCTGTTAAGTGGTTCTGTGTCCGCTATCGCACAAACGACAACACCAAAACAAGACTTCAAACAGGCGGAAAATGCGTTTCGATATCAGAACTACATACAAGCAAAAAAGATATTAAAAACAATACTTTACCCCCTCCCCCGCCTCACAGGTTCAAAGGCGAGAGTGAAGGCGAGAGAGTATCTGGCAGTATCCCATTGGATGCTACAAGAAAAACAGGAAGCGAGGGATGAATTTACGACGCTCTTGATGGAATTTCCGGAGCACAAATTAGATCCATTTTATTACCCTCCACCTCTGGTAACTCTTCTGGATGAATTGCGCGTCGAACTTCAAGAGAAAGGGATCCTGAAAGCGAAAAAAATCGAACGACAGGTCGTACCTGTCAAAGCACAGGTCGCAGCAGCACCATGGTCGGTAAATCTCTTACCTATGGGCATCCCACAATTCTCCCAGAATCGAACGACTCGGGGCTGGTTGTTACTCTCTGGTCAGGGCCTCAGCCTCGGGTTCAATATCATTAGTGCATTATGGATCGAGAGTCTCCGTGGTCCCGATGGTTTCTTTTCCAGTACAGAAATTGAAACAGCTCGAACCCTAAAAACGGGCTGGTGGATAAGCGCGGGAGTATTCACTGCACTTTACGTCATTGGAGTGATTGATGGCTTCTCTGGACAACCCTCTCCCCCAACTATTTCGGTAGTCGCCAATCCCTGATTTTGGTGGCCTCGTTGACAGAGTCTTTGCCTGGGACCGAAAATGGTCGTAATGACCAATGGCGCACATAGAGAAAAATTATCGGTCTTAATCATCGATGATGAACCCGACTACGGTACCCTGATTCCAGCGATGCTGGGACCTAACTACATTACTGAGTACTGTTCTACCGCAAAGAATGCCATCGAGATGATGGCAGCAAGACGATTCGACTTTGTTCTATGTGATGTCCAAATGCCTGAGGTAACTGGACTCGATCTTCTTAAGCAAATTAATGAAGAAGGTCTTCTTGAGGACGGCCCCACGTTCGTAATGATGAGCGCATTCGGCTCTCTTGATACCGCAATTCAATGCCTTTCCTATGGGGCCTACGACTACATATCCAAGCCATTCAAAAGAGATGAAATTCGGCTGACATTCGCAAAAGCCATCGAGCGAGAGCGGTTACGTCATCGGGTTCATGAATTAGAAGAAGCGCTGAATGAGACCTACCACTTCGGCAACATTGTTGCTCGTTCCAAAGCAATGCACGAGGTCTTTGAGGTACTGCGAAAAGTGGCCGGTTATAAGACCACGGTCCTTATCACTGGAGAATCGGGTACTGGAAAGGAGTTGATCGCACGCGCCCTGCACTATAGCTCGCCCAGACGAAACTCCCGGTTCGTTGCAGTCAACTGCGGAGCCATCCCAGAAAATCTTCTAGAAACCGAATTGTTCGGCCATGTCCGAGGTGCCTTCACGGATGCAGCCAGAGACAAGACCGGCCTTTTTGAAGAAGCAGACAAAGGAACATTATTTCTTGACGAAATTGGCGAGCTTCCCCTGGGTCTTCAGGTTAAGCTGCTCCGGGTTATTCAAGAGCAGGAAGTTCGACGAGTAGGAGCCGTCAAATCAACACCTATCGACGTGCGCATCGTAGCCGCAACGATTCGCGACCTCTCCGAAGAAGTTGAAGAAAATAAATTTCGTGAAGATCTGTATTATCGACTGAATGTAATCCCGATTCGTGTACCGCCCTTACGGGATCGGCCAGAGGATATTCCACCGCTCCTCGAACATTTTCTCCAACGAATGAACCAACGAAATAGTACCGGGATTAAAGGTTTTTCGCAGGATGCAATGCGAGAACTGGTCGGTTATGCCTGGCCTGGAAACGTGCGCGAGCTTGAAAATACGGTTGAGCGGTGCACTCTGCTCGTAGAATCCGATGTCATTACGAAAGAGGTCTTACCTGGAATTGTTTCCGGTCAACATGATCCGGCACGAATGGCATTGCTTAGCGGGGATCTCTCAATCAAACGAACTGCTCGCATTGTGGAGGAAGCTCTGATAAGAAGAGCCCTCGAAGAAACAGGAGGTAACCGAACGCACGCAGCAAAAATACTCGAAATTAGCCATCGTGCGCTCTTGTATAAGATCAAGGACTACGGCGTCGACACCTGAGCCCCTATCACCTCCTGGATAGACCATGCTCATACGTGCGGCGACCTTTTTTCAGGAGTCCAATATGTCAGGCCCCTCGATTACAATACCTGCCCTCCAGCAAAAAAAGACTGCGGGGGAGCGAATCACAATGCTGACTTGTTACGACGCGACCTTCGCGCGGTTACTTGATCGAGCAGAAGTAGACGCCCTTCTTGTCGGCGATTCCCTCGGAATGGTCGTGCAAGGTCATGAAAATACCCTCCCCGTGACCCTGGATGAGATTATCTATCATTGTCGTGCAGTGGCTCGAGGCTCATCCCATGCACACATCGTAGCCGACCTACCCTTTATGACATATCAAACCAGCCCTGAGCAGGCCGTTGATAACGCTGGACGCCTACTCAAGGATGGTGGAGCACACGCCGTTAAAATGGAGGGTGGTGCTTCGATTAGAGAACAAATACGCCGCTGTAGTGAAGCCGGGATACCTGTTATGGGACATCTCGGACTCACTCCGCAAAGTGTGCATAAAATGGGTGGCCATAAAGTACAGGGGAAAAACCGTATTCAGGCCGAAAAAATCCTTACTGAGGCGCGCATGGTCGAAGAAGCCGGCGCATACAGCCTTGTTCTTGAAGGAGTACCTGAAGCCCTGGGACAGCTAATAACCGAAGAACTTTCGATTCCGACGATTGGAATCGGCGCTGGTCGCTATACGGATGGTCAAGTCCTTGTGATTTACGATCTACTCGGAATGGATCCAGATTTTCAGCCCCGATTCGTTCGTCGATACATGGAATTGGGCGATCAAATCGTCGATGCGGCGAAAGCCTATTGTGATGACGTAAAACATGGCCATTTTCCAAATGATCATGAAGTCTTCCTGAAGACCGGTTAACGGATGGAACAATATACCGATCCTGCAGCTCTCCAGACCATCTGTCGAACATGGAGAAATAGCGGGCAGCGCATTGGTTTTGTCCCCACTATGGGTGCTCTACACGAAGGGCACCTATCCCTGGTGCGAGCTGCGCGGAAACAATCCGATCAGCTCATCGTCAGCATCTTCGTAAATCCAACACAATTCGGGCCGAACGAAGATTTCGACGACTATCCTCGTCAGTTGGCGAAAGACATGGCCCTTTTGAAAGAAGAAGGGGTCGACGTTGTCTTTTCTCCGTCCGCAGATTCGATCTATCGTGACGGACATCAAACAAGGGTAAACGTCAGCACATTAACCAACCCTCTTTGTGGTGAGAACCGGCCCAGTCATTTTTCTGGTGTCACGACTGTTGTGACCATACTCCTGCAGATCGTCCAACCAGATGCAGTCTATCTCGGCCGAAAGGACTACCAGCAATTTCGTATCATCGAGCGGATGGTACAAGATCTCTTCATCCCAACAGAGGTCGTTGGTCTACCCATTATCCGAGAGCCCGATGGACTCGCCCTATCGAGTCGTAATGCCCATTTATCAAAAATGGGCCGCGAGCGTGCGAATTTCATCATACGTGGCCTTCAAAATGCGAAGGATGCATTTCTGAACGGTACGACTGCAGTGGATGAGCTTCGAAATATCATCTCCGAGCATATCGAAGAACGGTGTGATGCGGTCCATTACATCGCAATTGTTGATAACAAAACCCTGCAGCCCATACGCCATATTGATCGCCCAGCATTAATGGCGATTGCTGTGGTCATTGAAGGTGTTCGTCTGATCGACAATCTAGAGATCGGACCGCGAGCATAGGCTCGATTCACCAAAGAAAAACACCCCGGCTATGCATAAATTTCACAGCTATGAAATTTATGCACAGTGAGACGACGGTTTTTCTTGCCCAAAACCAAGCACATGGGCTACATGCAATGGTTAGGGAGGAGACAACTTCGGCATAGTCTTTGCATTATTTGATATGTTGTCTAGATGATGGATAATCCATTCGTCGTTGTTCGTCTAACCAAGTTGTCGTCGTATCGTATCTGTGTCTGAACCTCAGCCACAAAACCGTAGCCACGGTCTCGTGCTAATTCAAGGCCTCTTTAGAGGCCTTGTAGTGGCATTGGTGTTTTTGGCTACGACGACAAACACTTGGGCAGAGACCTGCGAGACTGGAATGGGCGGCATCTGCACGGCTGGTATCGTGGTAGACATAGACGACGACGACGGTACCTACTGCCAGCCGAACATAGACGACTACGGCGATAAGAGTGAAGCCTCTGTTCCAGCGGGGTTGATTGAGCGTAGCACGGGGACGGTTACTCCGGGCTACTACCTCACCACGACCAATGGACGTTGGGTCTTCAACCTCTCCTGGACCTGTAATGGCATCGAGTACGGTGGCTGGACGGTCCGGATCTTCGACCCCCAGGATGATTTCTCGCTTTATCGTGAAATCAAGACATGCGACGACGACGGCAACACAATGGGGACCGACGATCACTCCTTCTACACCAACGGGATCATAGCAGACGACAACTACCTCTACGCCATCGAATGGGGTGGTGATAACCGAATGATCCGAATCTTCTGGAACCACATCAACCCAGATGAAGCGCCCGTCAGTCCAAATGGTTTTGTCGGGCCCCTCTTAACGGGTGACTTTTGTGCAGACGACTCCGATTGCGAGTTGGGATACGCCTGTTGCAATAGTGGTTGGGATTGTCCAGAAGAAGCCCGATGTACCAGTACTGCCTCGGTAATTACCTATCCGAAAGTGCCACAGCATCCCGGTTATCGATTAGTTTCCGGACAATACGACTGGACCAACAAGCGTATTGTTATGGGTGGCCTCGATGAGCGGAGCATCTGTTATTGGGACCATAATGGGACCTCCCCATGGGTACCCGTTGGCACCAACGGTATGGTCTGCAACCGAGATCTTCAGCATATCGACGGTGTTGGTATTCTAGGTACCGATGGCTACAACATCTACACCCACAAACTGGGTGCTGGTGGCGGTTCTGACCGCGTTGCGCGTTTTGGTACCGGCACATCGGGAACTTCACTTGGTGAATGGCTTGGCTGGGCTTCGGACGATTACCTGTCAGCCGGTATCTCTGGTTTTTATTATCCCGATGGCTACTTCTACCTGGCCGTAACTGGCTGCCCCTACAACTTCGAGCGGATACACGTAACCAACGCTGACCCCTACGATCCCTGTGATGGTGCCGACCAGAACTGCGACGGCGAAGCCGACGAAGTCTGCGATATGGACAACGACAACTATTGCGACCGATACCTTCAGGGTTCTGGACATCCCTCACCAACCTACCCAACCATCTGGGAACCCAATACAGCTCCCCCAACCTGTACTGACGGCCGCCTGGATTGTGATGATTGCGATCCGGACTGGCATTGCAATCTCTACTTTGTTGATGCAGACGGAGACGGGTTTGGTGGGCAGACTCCTACATGTGAATGTACCAAGCCACCCGATGCGGTTTCCAATAACCTGGACTGCAACGATATGCATGCGTTGACCTATCCCGGAGCTCCAGAGCTTTGTGACGGTTTAGACAACGATTGCGATGACGTTGTACCAGCCATAGAGAACGACTCGGACGGAGATTCGTACCGGGTATGTGCTGGTGACTGTGACGACACAAACGCAGACTTCCATCCGCTCGCGCCCGAACTCTGCGACGAACAAGACAACGATTGTGATGGGATTTTACCACCGAACGAATACGACTATGACACAGACGGACATATGGTCTGTGAGAACGACTGTAATGATTCCCATCTCGAAATTTACACTGGCGCGCCGGAAAAATGTGATGGGCGAGACAACGATTGTGATGGCGAGACTGATGAAGGGCTAGCAGACTGTTCCCAAACCAATTGGCCTACTTGTAACACCGTATACCCTGGACCATGTGAAGCAGGACAGCCGGTCCCGGATGGAACAGGCACCTACTGCAAGCCCGGCGTGCCGGACTTTGGTGAAATCACCTATGTGGATATCCCGGGCGGATTGATCGAGCGAACGACCGGCCTCGCAAACCAGGGGAACTTCCTGGTCACCGGTAATGGCGAGCATATGTTTAATCTGGCCAGCGCCTGTGATGCATTGATGGGCCTTGGTTGGACCGTTTACATTCGTGACCCACAAAACGACTTTGAGCTATATCGCTTCTTTGAGACCTGCGACGACGACGACAACGATATCGGTGTCGACGATCATTCATTCCTTGCGAATGGTGTGATCGCTGACAAGACCTATCTCTACGCCATTGAGTGGAACGGTGCGAGTGGGCGTGTGGTTCGCATCTATTGGAACAAAGACGACTATCTGGAGAGCACGCCAGTATACCCACAAGGGTTCTGGGGCCCGAATCCAGCAGACGATGTGAACCCTGTTTCTAATTACCCACGGGTACCCCAACAGACAGGTTATCGACTCGTGAACGGACAATGGGACTGGGTCAATAAACGCATCGTAATGGGTGGTTTGGACGAGGGCGTCCTCTGCTATTGGAATGTTGGAGATAGTGCCTGGTCCCCAGATGGAACCTCCGGCATCACCTGTGATCATGACGTCGATGTAATCAATGGTCTAGGTGTCGTAGGGACCGATGGCTATTTCGTATATAGTCACCGATGGGGTGCCTACGGAGGTATTAATCGAGTTGCACGCCATGGCTATAACGTAGCAGGACAGACCCTTGGGAATTGGTACGGCTGGTCGTCCAACCAATATGTCAGCGATGGTATCAGTGGTTTCTACCACACCGACGGTTATTTCTATTTTGCCGAAGACGGTCCGCCCGAACAGCTTGCTCGAATCAAAGTCACGGGCTCCAACTATACCGGTATTTGTGACAACATCGATCAGAACTGTAACGGCATAATCGACGAATACTGCGACCAGGATAACGACAACGCCTGCGAACGGGGTCTAGAGGGCGTCGAATTTGTATCGACCTGCACCGAGGGAATGATCGATTGCGACGACTGCGATCCATCCTGGACTTGCACCTGGTACTACCGTGACGCCGACGAAGATGGCTTTGGTGATGCCGGTACGGCTACCTGTGAATGTGCCGGTGTTGATGGCTATGTAGAAACTCCGGGCGACTGTAACGACAACAATCCTCTCATGCATCCTGATATGGAGGAACTGTGCGACGGTATCGACAACGATTGTAACGGCTGGGTCCCCAACGACGAGAACGATAACGACGCCGACAATTTCCGAGTCTGTCAGGACGATTGCGACGATACCAACGCAGATATGTATCCAGGCGCTCCCGAGCTCTGCGATGCCAAAGACAACGATTGCGATGGAGTCATCGCTCATAGCGAGCACGACAACGACCTCGATGGATACCCCATCTGTCTGGGTGACTGTAACGAAGGAAACGCTCTTGTATACCCGGGTGCTCCGGAAATCTGTGACGGAAAAGACAACAACTGTGATGGTGTGGCCGACGACGGTCTTGCGGATTGTGGTCCTGGAACCTGGCCAACCTGTAGTACTGGAAAACCAGGGCCCTGCAGCACTGGCTCTGAGATTACAGATGGATCGGGAACGTGGTGTAAGTCGGATCTTGAAGATTATGGCTATATTACCTCTGTAGAAGTCCCCGATGGTCTAATCGACCGTGCCTCCAGCCATGTAGAACCGGGTGAATATCTAGTCACAGGTAATGGCGAACATATGTTCAACCTTTCCTATGCCTGTGATGGAAACGCCTCTCTGGGTTGGACAGTTCGTATCTTCGATCCGGACAATGGTTTCGCCCTGAAGCGCGAGTTTGAGACCTGTACAGCCGACGCCAATGATATTGGAACCGACGATCATTCGTTCTTCACCGGTGGTGTCGTCGCAGACAAAAACTGGGTGTACGCTATCGAGTGGACTGGTGAAACCGGCCGTATCATCCGTATCCGCTGGAATACAGTCACTCCAAATCAAGCTGAAATCTATCCAAACGGCTTCTTCGGACCACTTCCTGCGGATGGCGTAAACCCGATCAACAACTACCCCACTGTTCCGCAAAACCCAGGCTACCGACTTAGTAACGGCCAATGGGACTGGGTCAACAAACGCGTAGTCATGGGTGGTATGGATGAGCCTGTCGTCTGTTATTGGAACGTTGGTGACGCCGTATGGAACCCGAATGGAACCAGCTCGATCACATGTGACAGTGATACGGAAATCATTGGTGCGATGGGTGTCGTCGCGACCGATGGATATTTACTTTATAGCCACCGCTATGGCGGCCAGGAAGGGACAGACCGTGTTGCACGACACGGCTATGATCTCATGGGCTTTGGCCTTGGATCGTGGCAGGGCTGGGCTTCCAACAGCTATTTCTCACAAGGGATCTCTGGGTTCTATCACGTGGACGGATATTTCTATTTCGCGGCCACCACATGTGCCTACGGCCTGCAACGTATCCATGTAAATCAATCCCAGCCGCCAGGGCTTTGTGACAATATCGACCAGAATTGTAACGGCATCACAGACGAAATCTGTGACATGGACAATGACAACGAATGTGACCGTTTCATTCCTGCCATCGACGGATCGTTGAATACCTGTACTGGCGGCAAGAGAGACTGTGATGACTGCGATCCCACCTGGGTCTGTACAAATTATTACCTGGATAACGATGAAGACGGATACGGCGACCCCGGAGAAGCGGTATGTGAATGTGCGAAACCACTGAACTACGTCGAAGACAATAGTGATTGTAATGACGATGACCCCACCATCAATCCAGATGCAGTGGAGCTCTGTGACGGTTTAGATAATGACTGTGACGGTGTCGTCCCATTTGATGAAGTAGATAACGACAACGATTCGTATCGCCTGTGTAATCTAGATTGTGATGATGAAAACGCTCTCGTCTATCCAGGCGCGCCAGAGCTCTGTGATCTATTGGACAACGACTGTGATGGCGTCTTCCTACCAGACGAACATGATCATGATTCAGACGGACAGCGTGGTTGCGATGGTGATTGCGACGACGCCAACGTTGCCATCTACCTGGGTGCACCTGAGATTTGTGATGGCAAAGACAACAACTGCGATGGTGTGGCTGATGAAGGGCTTCCAGGCTGTGCTCCGGGCTCATGGCCAACCTGTGACACATCTCTCTATGGTTCCTGTTCCACAGGCCAAAACGTCACCGACAATCTCGGAACCTTCTGTAAGCCCGATATGGCCGACTTTGGTCATATCTCGGAAGTCGACATCCCCGACGGCCTGGTTGATAAGCAGTCGGGTCTGATTGTCCCCGGTAATTACCTCGTCACCACGAACGGTGAATACTTCTTCAATCTGGCCTACGCCTGTGACGGTGGCGAAAATAAGGGTTGGACGGTCCGAATGTTCGATCCGGACAACGACTATGGCTTGTCTCGATTGATTCTTACCTGTGAATCTGACGACAACGACACAGGTACAGACGATGTCTCGTTCTTCTCGAATGGAGCCGTTGCTGATGACGACTATGTATATGCGATCGAGTGGAGTGGCGAAAATGGTCGTGTCGTACGAATCCTCTGGAATAAGCTGGATTGGCAAAAAGCCATCGTAGAGCCCAACGGCTTTGTGGCGGCCTCTCCCGCAGATGACGTAAGCCCAATAAGCTTCCCATATGTCCCACAGAGCGAAGGATACCGACTCGTAAATGGTCAATGGGACTGGGTGAACAAGCGCGTAGTCATGGGTGGCCTTGATGAACCGACAATCTGTTATTGGAATGTCGGTGATGGCACCTGGATACCGAATGGTACAAGTGGAATTACCTGTAATAGTACCTTCGGTACGGACGAGGGTGACGAAGACATCATTACATGGCCAAACGCAGGAACGAATGGCTTTGGAATCGTGGGTACGGACGGTGTCTTCCTGTACACCCACCGATGGGGTCTGGAAGAAGGAACAGACCGTGTTGCTCGTATCGGCTATGGCGTCAATGGGCTGAGCTTCGGAACCACATACGGTTGGGCTTCAAGTAACTACATGTCCACAGGAGCTTCGGGCTTCTACCACCAGGATGGCTATTTCTATCTCGCGGTAGACGGTTGCCCGTACGCGATGCAGCGCGCTCACGTTTCTTCATCCAACCGACCGGGACCATGTAATAATATTGATGAGAACTGTAACGGTATCGTCGACGAGATCTGTGACATGGATAACGACGATTTCTGTGACCGTTACCTTGAGCATACAGGCTCCTCGGTGGTTTGCGGTGGAGGTTTCCTCGACTGTGACGATTGTGATCCCAGCTGGTCCTGTACGTGGTACTACCACGATGCTGACGGAGACGGATATGGTAACCCGTCCACTGGAACTTGTGAGTGCGATGCCCCTGCAAGTCATGTCACAGACAACACCGACTGTGACGATACCTTTAATGATACATATCCCGGAGCGGAAGAGCTCTGTGACGGTCGCGACAATAACTGTGATGGTATTGTGCCCGCCGACGAAGCCGACGAGGACGAAGATACATACCGCATCTGCCACGGTGACTGTAACGATGAAAATCCAAACACCTATCCGGGCGCGGAAGAGATCTGTGATGGCGAGATCAACGCCTGTGGTGGTGAGCTCCCCTACGAAGAACGTGACGAGGACGAGGACGGCTCACAGCCCTGCTCCGGTGATTGCGACGACAACAATCCAGACACGTATCCCGGTGCCATAGAAGTCTGCGATGTCAAAGACAACGACTGTGACGGCATTATTCCGATTACAGAGTACGACCTCGATGACGATGGCTGGAAACCCTGCGAAGGCGACTGTGATGATGCCGATAACATCACCTACCCTGGCGCCAAGGAGATCTGTGACAACAAAGACAACGATTGTGACGGGTATCTTCCACCAGATGAAACCGATGACGATAACGATGGGTACCTACCGTGTACGGGTGATTGCGATGATTTGAATCCCAACACCTGGCCAGGTGCCCCCGAGATCTGCGACACACAAGACAACGACTGCGACACCTTTATCCCTGTTAATGAGTCGGAACACGACGGAGACGGTCATCGTGTTTGTGAAGGCGACTGCAACGACGCAAATACCGCTGTATATCTGGGCGCCCCCGAGATCTGCGACGGGAAAGATAATAATTGTGACGGCCAGGTCGATGAAGATCTCAGTGGCTGTGGCCCTGGTTCCTGGCCAACTTGTAATACCAACATCACAGGCGCGTGCGCCGTCGGTCAAAACGTAGAAGACGGTAGCGGTACCTTCTGCAAGCCAGACATCTACGACCTTGGTTATCGTGAAATCACCGATATACCCGACGGGCTCGTAGATCGACGTACTGGTGATGTAGAAGAGGGAACGTTCCTCACCACCAGTAATGGCGAAAAGATCTTCAACCTCGCGTTTGGTTGCGAAAGCACAGAAGGAGGCGGATATACAGTTCGTCTCTTTGACTCCGGTGATGAGCTCTCATTCATTCGCGAATTGAGGACCTGTACAGCTGATAGCAACGACTTCGGTACAGACGACAACTCCATGTACATCGACGGGATTATTGCCGATCCGAATTCCGTCTACGCAGTCGAATGGACAGGTGGTACATCGAACTGTCTGCCCAATGATCCGACTTGTACTTATACGGGCGCGCGCGTAGTACGCATAACCTGGAACAAAGAGGCCCCTGCGATCGTAACACCAAATGGTTACGTTGGACCGGGCGCGGAATCGGCAACAACCATTACGAATTACCCCGATGTGATTCAGAACCCTGGCTACCGTTTGATTGCCGGCCAATACGACTGGGTCAACAAACGCGTCATCATGGGTGGTATGGACAACCCGACCGTCTGTTATTGGAATATCGGTGACGGTCATTGGCAGCCCAATGGTCTCGACGGTCTGACCTGTAACCACAGCATGTCGGGTATCGATGGTATGGGTATCGTCGGTACAGATGGCTACTTCATCTACAGTCACCAATGGCAGGGCTTTGCCGGTAGCGACTGGATCGGAAAGCATGGCTATGAGCACGGTACGAGCTTCGGTTCATGGCACGGATGGGCATCGAACCTTGGTACACCGTTGGCTACCTCGGGCTTCTATCATACGGACGGCTTCTTCTATGTGGCCGTAAACGGTACCCCGTACACAATACAACGTTTCCACGTCACAGGCTCCCTCGCCCAAGGCCCATGCAATGGCATCGACGACAACTGCGATGGATCGGTCGACAAATATTGTGACATGGATAACGACGACTACTGTGACAGAGGTCAAATCACAATAGGAAACCCACCAACATGTACTGGTGGTGGCGGCGATTGTGACGATTGCGATCCGTCCTGGTGGTGCACCTGGTATTTCCAGGACAACGACGGCGACGGCTATGGAAACCCGGATACCGCAACCTGCGAATGTGACCCTGTCCCTGGTTACGTCGAAGACGACACAGATTGCGACGACAACAGTTTCTACAATCACCCAGGTGCGATCGAGCTCTGTGATGGCGTCGATAACAACTGCGATGGAAGTCTTCCAGCAACCGAGCGCGATGACGATGGTGATTCCTTCATGGTCTGCGCCGGTGATTGCGATGATACGAGCGCAGCGGCGTACCCCGGAGCTATAGAACTCTGTGATGAGATCGATAACGACTGTGATGGATATTTCTCACCACAGGAGAACGACTCGGACGGCGATGGACAACGCGGTTGTGAAGGTGACTGCGACGACGCCAATACCGCTATATATAGTGGCGCCCCCGAAATCTGCGATGGCAAAGACAATAATTGTAACGGTATTGTCGATGACACCACCGGCTTTAGCATCGCCACCGACATATTCAATTATAATCTGTCCTCAGCAGCTGGGTGGTCACATACGGGCGGAAATCATCAACCTGGTTCGGGTGTTGTCGTCTCCTTCACCAACGGACCTGGTTCCAAGACCTTCAACCCCCATCCCCTTGTACATACATGGGTCGTACCGCAGGGTGTGAACAACTTTGACGTAGCGATCTGGGGTGCTGGCGGACAATGGTGTGATGGAAACTGCAACGGTCGCCCCGGTTACGGCGGCTTTGTAGAAGGGCGCGTTGATCTCGATGCCATCGGCATAACCCCCGGTTCGTCTCTTAACATCGCAGTTGGTGCGGCCGATGGCTCCGCTCATGGTTCAGGGCTCGGACCATCGAACGCAGGTAATGGCGGTGGATACTCCGGCTTGTTCACCGGATCACCAGACCATTCCACAACGATTATGGTCGCCGGTGGTGGTGGCGGTGGTGGTCCCGGTAACTGCGTAGATCAGAGTGGTGGTGACGCCGGTGGTCTTGATGGCGAAACAGGTGCTGGTGGCTGCGGTGGTGGCTGTGTACCTGGATTCTACGGACCTGGAGGTGGCGGAGCCACACAAACAACCGGTGGATCCATCGGTTCTCGATACGCGGGTGGTGCTACCGTTGGTGAGCCCCTGAACGGTGGACAGGGTTCTACCTTCCTTATGGGCGGCGGCGGCGGCGGCGGCGGCTACTACGGCGGCGGCGGCGGCGGCGGCGGTGACTTCGAATGCTGTGGTGGTTGTAATAACTCGCAGGGTTCTGGTGGCGGTGGTGGTTCCAGTTTTGTCCGTAATCCCGGCAACTGGGTTAAACAATATGGAACAAATAACGGCAGCACCCTCCCCGACAACTATGTCAACGTATTCCAGGACAGCCATCCCCAATACCCGGGCGGATCGGTTGGACGACCGGGAGGCTCTGGCGGCTTTGTGCACTTTACGTATAACCATGACATCGCCGAAGATCTGTCCCTTCTCTCCGACATCCATCCAGTTGGTTCTCAACCAGACGAACTCAGCGTCGAGGTCGTAGTTGAAGCCGCTGGCCTCGCATTGAATGCAGATATTGAAGTCCATGTGTCACGAGATGGTGGATCCAGCTTCAAGAAGGGAACCCTCTTAGATCTCGGTTTCGTTGCGGGCGGCTCTGGTCCGAAGCTCTATCGTGCCGTTGTGGATATGTCGGATATGCCGGCCGGTACCGATACCCGCCTCCGTGTTGATGTACATAACGACACCTTCCTGGCCATCCACAATATTGCCATGTCGGCTCCGCAGTTGAATGAGGGTGGATGTTCTCCAGGCTCATGGCCAACCTGCAACACCAATATCCCGGGTGCCTGTTCGGTTGGTTCGAATGTAACCGATGGAAGCGGCACATATTGTAAGCCTGACCTCTCTCATTTCGGAAGCAAGAGCACTGTCAATGTGCCAGAAGGACTCGTGGAGAAATCGACGGGCCTGGTTGAACCTGGTGCCTATCTTATCACCACCAATAGCGAACTTATGTTCAACCTGTCCCACGCTTGTAATCTCGGTGAAGATCGTGGGTATACCGTACGCATCTTTGACCCAATGCAGGACTTCGCCCTCCAGGACATCATCTGGACATGCGATGCAGATGACAACGACCAGGGAACTGACGACAACTCCTTCTTTGCCGGCGGTGTCGTCGCCGATAAAGACTACGTCTATGCGATCGAATGGGACAGTGAAAGTGGCCGCGTCATTCGAATTCGATGGAATAAGGAGAACCCGGAGCTCGCGGTTATCTGGCCGCAGGGTTACACAGGAAGCTTCACGGGTGACGATGTTCATCCCATCAACAATTATCCCCGTGTACCGCAAGGTCCCAATTACCGACTGATTAATGGCCAATGGGATTGGGTCAACAAACGCGTAGTCATGGGCGGTATGGATGCACCAGTCGTCTGCTATTGGAATGTTGGCGACGGAACATGGAACCCCGATGGAACGAACGGCATCAATTGTAATTCGAGCGTCACCAATAACAATGGTGCCGGTATCGTCGGTACCGATGGTACACTCCTCTACACCCACCGATACGACACCTTCACCGGTACGGATCGTGTCAGTCGAATCGGTTATGACACCCACGGCATGAGTCTTGGTAGCTGGCAAGGCTACGGATCAAGCAACTATATGTCGGCAGGTCACTCTGGATTCTATTACCCAGATGGCCATTTCTATATGAGCATCAATGACTGTCCGTTCACCCTGGAGCGCGTACGTGTAAATAACGCACAACCGCCAGGCCTTTGTGACAACATCGACCAGAACTGTAACGGAATCACAGACGAAATCTGTGATATGGACAACGACGATTACTGTGACCGATATCTGGGTGGTGTCGGTCTACCAGGAACCTGTTCGAATGGCTTACTCGACTGCGATGACTGTGATCCGAGTTGGGCCTGTACCTGGTACTACGAAGACGCCGATGGTGACGGCTATGGTAATCCGGCTACGGGTACCTGCGAATGTGTCGGCCCACCAGGTTATGTAGAGGATAACACCGATTGTGACGATACCCGGGACTACTCCCATCCTGGAGCGGAAGAACTCTGTGACGGATTAGACAACAACTGTGACTCCGTTGTTCCTGTAACAGAGCTCGACGCGGATAATGACAACTACATGATCTGTGCCGGAGATTGCGACGACGAGAACGCAAACTCCTACCCCGGTGCTCCAGAACTCTGTGACAAGATTGATAATGACTGCGATGGGTACTTCTCACCTCTCGAGCACGACAACGATGGGGATGGACAACGTGGCTGTGAAGGCGACTGTGACGACTCCAATCAGAATATCTATACCGGTCAGAGCGAAACATGCGACGGCAAGGACAACAACTGCGACGGTAATATCGATGAAGGGCTCGGCGGCTGCGGCCCAGGATCCTGGCCCACCTGCGAGACCTATATGTTTGGCCCCTGTAATGTGGGACAAAACGTCAGCGATGGTACGGGCACGTTCTGTAAACCGGACCTACCCGACTTTGGTCATAGCAGCGAAGTAGATATTCCCGCAGGACTACTGGAGAAGAGTACAGCACTCGTCGAGCCAGGGCAGTATCTTGTCACCAGTAATGGTGTCCATATGTTCAACCTCTCGCATGCTTGCGAAGGGAACGAAACCGGTGGCTGGTCCATACGTATCTTCAACCCACAGGAAGATTTCGTCATGTGGAGCCAGTTCCGGACCTGTCTGGCCGACGACAATCCCCACGGTAGCGACGACAACTCGTTCTACGCAAATGGAGCTATCGCTGACCATACATATATATACGGTGTCGAATGGGATGGAACGGAAGGTAGAGTCGCCCGAATCTGGTGGGATAAGAGTGAGCCCGAGAAGAGTGTGGTCTGGCCACAGGGTTACGTCGCGAATGCACCGATGGATGATGTTCCGCCCATAACATTCCCGACAGTCCCACAGCAGTCCGGTTATCGCCTCGTTGGTGGCCAGTACGATTGGGTCAACAAGCGCGTGCTTATGGGCGGCCTGGATGAACCGGCTATCTGCTATTGGAGCGTTGGTGATAGCCCCTGGCAACCCAATGGAACCAGCGGTATCACGTGCAACAGCATTATCGGAACCGACGAAGCCGACGTGGGCATCGTCAAATACCCCAACGCGTTCACCTCGGGCATGGGTATCGTGGGTACAGACGGCGCGTTGGTCTACACACATCGCTTTAGCACCTATCCGGGCACAGATAAGATTGGCCGAATTGGATACGGACATGGTCCCGCGTTTGGTACCTGGCAAGGCTGGGCTTCGGCACAATATATGTCATCCGGTAGCTCTGGCTTCTACCACGTCGATGGTTACTTCTACCTCGCCGCCGACAACTGCCCATACAATCTGGAGCGCGTTCGTGTAACGGCATCAGAGCTACCTGGCCCCTGCGACAACATCGATCAGAACTGCAACGGTATCACAGATGACATCTGCGATATGGATAACGACAACTACTGTGATCGCAACCTGCCGGGTATTGAGCACCCAGATACTTGTCCCCCGGGACGCGGTGATTGCGATGATTGCGATCCTGGCTGGGCCTGTACCTGGTACCACCACGATAGCGATGGCGATGGATATGGTGATCCCAGCACGGCGACCTGTGAATGTATTGCTCCATTAAATTATGTAGAAGACAACACCGACTGTGACGACACTCGGGACTTTAGCTTCCCTGGCGCTATCGAACTCTGCGATGGTCTAGACAACAACTGTGACGGTATCGTTCTACCCACAGAAACCGACACCGACGGTGACGGCTATCGTATTTGTAATGGCGATTGTGACGATGAGAACGCCAATGCATATCCGGGTCAGGTCGAGATATGCGACGGTGCCGATAATGACTGTGACGGATACTTCTCACCAGAAGAACATGATTCGGACTTAGATGGGCAACGCGGTTGTGAAGGCGATTGCGACGACTCCAACCAGGCCATCTACAGCGGTCACGGCGAAGTATGTGACGGGAAAGACAACGACTGCGACGGTAGTGTCGATGAAGGGCTCGGCGGTTGCGGTCCAGGTTCCTGGCCTACCTGTGACACCTATATGTTTGGTCCCTGTGTCGTCGGTCAGAACATCAATGATGGGTCTGGCACGTACTGCAAGCCCGATATCTCCGACTTTGGGCACCACAGTGAAGTCGAGATTCCCGGTGGACTTCTCGAAAAGAGCACAGGTCTCATTGAGCCTGGACAGTACCTGGTTACCGGTAATGGTCTCGAAATGTTCAGTCTATCGCACGCATGCGAAGGAAATGAGACCGGTGGATGGACAGTTCGTGTCTATAAACCAGAAGAGAACTTCTCCGTCTGGCGTCATATCGAAACCTGTATGGCCGATGATAATCCCCACGGTAGTGACGACAACTCCTTCTACAGCAACGGCGCTATCGCCGATCGCACCTATATATATGGTATCGAGTGGGATGGTGACCTGGGCCGTGTCGCACGGATCTGGTGGAGTAAAGTCGATCCGGATAAGAGCGTCGTCTGGCCCCAGGGCTTCATCGCGAACCAGCCGAAAGATGACGTCGCTCCAATAACGTTCCCATCCGTACCACAGCAATCCGCCTATCGCCTGGTCAATGGTCAA
>MDTE01154558.1_pt1 | contig 35236 bp, 24 predicted proteins | sample 811231 | NCBI WGS metagenome assembly MDTE01 (sample SAMN05326651, study PRJNA326480) | marine metagenome | isolation source: seawater | place: Indian Ocean: Red Sea | collected 2010
ACCAGCTCGAGAACCACTATCCCGATGTGTGGGTCACCGGTGAGATCTCCAACTGCCGCCCCGCGCGCTCCGGCCACGTCTACCTCACTCTCAAGGACGACCAGTCCCAGATCTCGGCAGTCATCTGGCGAAACACCGCATCGCGGCTCCCATTCGAACTCACCGACGGACTCGAGGTCGTCGCTCGCGGTGGAGTCGAAGTCTACCTGCCACGGGGACAATACCAGCTGGTCATCCGGCAACTGACGCCCCGGGGCGTCGGTGCCCTCGAACTGGCATTCCGCCAGTTGCAGGAACAACTGGCCGCCGAGGGGCTCTTCGATGCCGATCGCAAGCAACCGATCCCACGCTTCCCACGCCGGATTGCCCTGGTCACCAGCCCCACCGGAGCCGCGGTCCGTGACATGCTGCAGGTGATCACCCGGCGATGGCCGGCCGTCGACATCGTGCTGCTGCCGGTACGCGTCCAGGGAGCCGGTGCCGCCGAGGAAATCGCCGCGGCGATCGGACTCGTGCCAGACCTGCCCGGGGTCGACGTGGTGATCGCCGGTCGCGGTGGTGGCAGCCTGGAAGATCTCTGGGCGTTCAACGAGGAAATCGTGGCCCGGGCCATCGCCGACTGTCCGATCCCGATCGTCAGCGCGGTCGGCCACGAGATCGATGTCAGCATCGCCGACCTGGTTGCCGACGTGCGAGCACTGACACCCAGTGAGGCGGGTGAACTGGTCGTCCCTCACCAGGATGAACTCAAGGCCTGGCTGCAAGGTGCCCGCACGCGACTGGTCGCGGCACTCAACCAACAGGCTCAACGAGCCCGTGCCCGGTTGGAATCGTTCGCATCGCGACCCGTCCTGGTCCGTCCCCACGGCCGGATTCGTGAACTGGCCGGTCGTGTCGATGAACTGCAAAGACGCATGGACCGGGCGGCCCGCAGCAGGACCCGGGTGAGCCGTGACCAACTCGGCGTCGCCGCCGCCGCCCTCCAGGCGCTCAGCCCCCTGGAGGTTCTCGGTCGAGGCTACTCGGTGACCCGGACAAGCGGAGGACAGGTTGTACGAACAGCCGACGACCTGAACCCCGGAGACGAGATCATCACCACGCTCGCCAGCGGCAGCGTGACCAGTCGGGTCGAATCGGCCCAGGACAACGCCTCCGGGTAAGAACCGGAGCCAGACACACAGGACAGGACACCGACCATGGCCAAGGACAAAACGACCAGCGAGAACTCTTCCCAGGTCTCCTTCGAGGCGGCGCTGGAAGACCTGCAGGGCATTGTCGAATCGCTCGAATCGGGATCGCTGGGTCTCGAGGATTCGCTGGCACGATTCGAAGAGGGAATCGGATTGTTGAAGACCTGCAACGACGTGCTCCAACGGGCTGAACAGCGGATCGAAACCCTGACGGGTGTTGATGCCGACGGCAATCCGACAACCGAACCTTTTGAGAACGAGGCCACGATTGACAGGGAGTCCGAAGCGGGCACCGAGGCCGAATCCGACGAGGCATCTCTCTTCTAACGACCGGGCCGGGGCAACCGAATCATCCCGGTACGCCCCTCCACGATCACCAGTTCGCCACCAGCCTCCACGTTCGGCAACACCGTCGAGACTCCCGAGGGCCAATCGACCCGCAACGTTGCGACCCGTTGCCGGTTGCCCAACCCGATGACCAACTGCCGCTGGTTGGAGGCCATGTAGCCATCACCAGCCGTCAGATGGTGAACACGTCGCCAGTCGCCATCGGTGACGGTCACCCGCGCGCCGATCGCATCACGCGATGTCGCCGTGGCCACCAGCCGGACCACCACACCGTTGCCGGTCTCGGCTGTCTGGTTGGCCAACAGTGCCACCGGTTGTTCCAGGTGGGTGACCACGAAATCGTCCCGCCCGTCCCGGTTGAAATCCACGCGGGCCAGACCGCGCCCCAGCAATTCCCGTTGGAAATACTTGCCCAGCCCATCGGCGGCCAGGTCGATGAAACGTCCACCACCGGCGTTTTGAAAACACTGCGGCCTCATCCGGTATGGCTGGTTCAGCTTGGTGAGATCATCAACATGCCCATTGGCCACGACCAGGTCAGTGTCTCCGTCCAAGTCAGCATCGAGAAACTGTGTACCAAATCCCAGTTTCCTCCACCCCGGTTCCCGCAACCCGGCCCGGCGGGTTTCATCGATGAAAACCAGTTCTCCGACCTGGCGATACAACGCGTTGGATTCTTCGAAGTAATTCGTCACGAACAAATCCAGACGGCCATCGCCATCCGCATCCCCGGCCGCCACACCCATGCAGGCCTGTGATCGCCCGTCCCGGTTGACCGCCAGCCCTCGCACCATCGCACGTTGTTCAAACAACGCCTTGCCCGGTCCACCCGGACTGCCGACCCGGGTGAACAGAAAATTCGGCACCGAGTCATTGGCAACAAACACATCCATTTGGTCCGGACGTGAGAATCCACCGACGACAATCCCCAGGCCCTTGCCCTGGGGAACGGCAAATCCCCCGGCCCGCGTCGCATCCACGAACCCACCCGCGCCATCACCCTTCCACCAACGATCCGGCGCGGCGGTGAACTCGTGTGGGTGACACGCCATCTTCACACCGTTCGACTCACAAATCGTCGAGAACAACCGTGCTCCCTGCAAGTAGTTGACGTCGTACAGGTCCACGTGGCCGTCACCGTCAATGTCAGCCACAAGGCAACTGGTCGTCCAGCCTGTCCTGGGAAACGGAGTTCCGGCAGTGAGATCCTCGAACGTGCCATCTCCGTTGTTGTGGTACAGCCGGTTGCGTCCGATATTGGCGACATAGAGATCCGGCCACCCGTCATTGTCAAAGTCACCGACGGAAGCCCCCTGGCTGAACCCACCATCTCCAAGGCCAGCTGTGTCGGTCACGTCGACAAAAGTTCCGTCACCGTTATTGCGATACAGTCGATCGTGATAATCCGGATCGCCCCCCTCGATCACCGGCCACGGGCAGCCCTGGGCGAAATACAGGTCCGGCCAGCCATCACGGTCAAAATCGAGCACCGCGACTCCGCCGCCGGTGTATTCGAACATCAACGATCCCTCGGTCGCCGGGTCGGGACTGTTGAAATACGTGAAATCGACTCCCGCAGCCCTCGCGCGGTCTTCAAAACGAATCGCCCCGGACCCGGCGGTCCTCGAACCGGCCACCATCCCGGAGAAATCGATGTGGCCGAAATCCGGTCTTGGGAGAGCCGAGAGATCAACATTCCGCGACGGACGTTCCCCGGGCAGTGTCTGAGGCGAATCGGGGGCCGCAGCCAACCGGCGTTTGACACGGGTGACCATCTCGATAGACCAGGCGGCCCGAGGTTCATGCTCCTGTGCCTCCCGCGCCCACGCGAACGCTTCCCACAATCGCCCCATCTGTTCGCATTGTTCGGCCGCACGACGCAACAGGCTTGTATCGGACCATTCCGAATTGAAACCCAAACGGGTCTCGATCAAGCCGAGTGTCTGCTCGAACGCCTCCAACCTGATCGCCCGGTCGCGAAATGGCACCGCGTCGTCAGGCCGACCGAGTTTCGAGAGAACCTGTGCAAGCTGGTAGTTGGCCGAACGAAGATCGGGTTCCAGGACAATCGCTTCCCACAGGCAACGGGCCGCCTCCCGATCACGACCGGTCAACCGGGCCCAGCGTGCATCGGCCAGCCAGATGCCGGGGTGCTGCAATAGACGGTCATCGGTCAACGATTTCCGGCGCGACACGTAGGTCTCGGCAACCGACGCACCACCCTGCTCCAGCAGGGTCCAAAGCACCCGTGCCTGCACCTCGGCCATCCCCGACCACTCACTCGCCACCGCTTCGAACCGGGCCAGCGCTCCGGAAAAATCCCGTCGCTGGATGTCGATCAATCCCAGTCCCAGGTTGGCCAGTTGCTCGTTGGGGTCCTGCTCCACACAGGCCTCCAGCATGGTGGGATCGGCCAACACGTTCTCGAATTCTCCCAGCAACACGAGGTGCCGTTTCGAGAACAATCCCCGCCGCAACAACCGCAACAATGGACGACGCGCCTCCCAGCGTCTTCCGGAAATTGTCAGGATGAAAGCCAGGTGGTCGTTGGCCATCGCATGCTCGGGCTCGACCCCCACTCTCTCTTCCAGTCTCGCGACCAGCCGCGACAACGACCTCAGGCTGTCCATCCGATCGCCCGGTCCCAGCATCCCGGTGATCCGCTCGGGACGTTCGGCATCGGGCAACCCGCACAGGTACTCCACCGCGAGATCATAGTCATCACGATCCATCGACAACTCGCCGGCCAACCTCCGGGCCTGGTGTTCCTGCGGCGACCGAGCCAGCACACGATCGGCAAGTTCCAGTGCCTCGTCGAACTTCCGCAGACGGCGGGCGCGACGCGCCCGATTCAACAGTTCCTGGTCAGATTCGCCCCCCCCTCGCAACCACCACCAGCCAGCCGCCACCAGGGCCATCACGACGGCCAGTCCGGTCAGCCTCCATGCAAACACTCCCCGTGATGCGGCTGTCATACCCTAGGGTCCCGCTCGGTCGGTGGCTGCTTCATCACCAACGAATGTCACCGGCTGCCATCGCGTCTCGAGAATGTCCGACGAGCCCTCGCGACACTCGACCAGCCGGTCGATGCCCACCGCGGTGAATCGATCCGTCTTGCCCGAGTTTGGCCAATGGACCTCGATCCGATCGACGATCGTGGCGGCACCCAGGCCGATGTGCGCGGTGAAGGGATTGCCACCAAAACTCCCTCCCGAGCCTATCCGCTGGTGGACCACGCGACGTTGGTCTCCCTCGGAAAACTCAACCCGCAACCTCGCCCCCACCCCGAGTCGATTCGACTCGACTCCCCGCACCCGCACCGCCAACCAGTGTCGCTGGAAACCCGGGTTCTCGAACAGGGCATTGCCAAACGCGTCACCTGGATACCACCCGCCGATCTGCTGAAACACATCCAGGTCACCATCGCGATCAAAATCGGCCAGGGACACACCGTGGCCTTTCTGCAAGTGACCGAACCCCGCTGCAAAGGTCACGTCTGCAAACCCGGTTCCCCCCCGGTTGTGAAACAGCAGGTTGGGCATGATCCCGGCGTATTCGGGATAACCGGTTCCGAGGTAGAAATCCGGCCAACCATCGTTGTCGAGATCGCCGAAGTTGCAGCCCATCGGCTGAGTGACGCGCACGAGGCCGAATTCGGCCGCCACCTCGCGAAAGCCCCCCTCGCCGTCACCCAGATACAAGGCATCGGTCTCCGATTCGTGGGCCTGGCCCAGGTAATCCCGCGCCACCTCCTGGACCCCTTCGCGGTAACTGGCCACGTACAGATCCAGCCAGCCGTCGTTGTTGCAGTCCCAGAACCACACCGGAAAGCTCCGGTGTGGTCCATCAACCCCCAGGCTCTTTGCCACGTCCTCGAAACGTCCCCGGCCGTTGTTGCGATACAGTCGATTGGCACCACCGCGGACCGACACGTACAGGTCCTCGTCGCCATCGTTGTCGTAGTCGCCCCAGGCGGTCCCTTTGACAACACCCCCACCCGCAACACCGGCCTCGGCGGCGACATCCTGAAACCGGCCCCCGTCGTTGCGAAACAACTGTGCGGCAAAGTCCTCGTTGCCAACAAACAGATCCAGGTCACCATCGCGGTCGTAGTCGGCCCACGCGGCGGTCTGCGTGGGAAAATCCAATCCCTCACCGGCCAGCCCCACCTCGAAAGTGACGTCACGGAAAACACCAGTGCCATCGTTCTGCAACAGCGAATTGGGATGATCGCGGCCCGACTCCTGCAACCAACCACCCCGGAGCACCAGCAAATCGACGTCGCCATCGTTGTCGTAGTCGGCCGGAACCAGGTTCAGGCCACCCAGAATGCCCGAGAGTCCCGATTCGGCAGTCCGTTCGACGAAACGTCCATCGCCGGTGTTTTGGTACAGCCGGACCGGGCCGGCCGTGTCCCAGGTGCTCGTGGCGATATCAATCCAGCCGTCCCCATTGAAGTCCTCCGAGACACTGCCCCCGCTGAGATTGACCTCGTTGAGGCCCAGCCGGGAAGCAATGTTGGTGAATCGTGGAAACTCCGACTGCGAACGGAAAACCTCCGGAGCCATCCGAAACCTCTCGGGCACCTCGTCGGGAAATCCGCCAACTGCCATGGCCGAGATGTTCAGTAGCCAGCGACCCGCCGCGTGATCGGGATTGGTCTCAAGCAGCCGCATCAACACGGCCATCGCCCGTCGAGCCGACCCGGGATGCTGGTGGACTCCCCCGCCCCGGATCGGCAACAGGCAACTCTCGGGAGGGTGACACGCGATGCAGTTCTCTGCCTCGCCACGGCGCAACCACGCGACCGCCACCTGGAACAACACGTCCTCGCGCTCGACAGCCGACAATGGAGGATCGATCCGGGACACCATGTCCAGGGCCTCGTCCAGAACACCGGTCGCCCGCCGGTTCTCACCCAACCGCAGGTGATGGTGTCCGACCGACCACAACAATCCAAAGCGGACCCTGGGCGAGGCCTCCGACGAGAGTTCATCGAGTTGCCGTTGCGCGACCTCCAGCGGCTCGCGACCCAGGTACGGGTCGTCAACAACCATCCGGTCTCTGAGTGCAGCGAGCACCGCCACCATGCCAGTTGCCGTCTTGACTGGCTGGCCGGCCCGGTCGACATCGACCAGCAACGGCGGCCAGCCCCACCAGGCAGCCACGACCGCCACCGCGATGACCGCCAGAACCACACCGGGCAACCGGGCCGGATTGGCCGGGCTCGCCTCGTGCTCAGTCACCGGCTCCCCCGTATCCACCGTGCTGCCCGGAAGCCCCGGGTGCGTCACGGCCCAGCAATTCGTTGAACGCACCACCCGTATCACGGAACCAGTCAAAGAGAATGCTGACGTCGGTGCCGATACAAAAATGCTTGACACCCATCTCGAGGTATCGCTCGGCCTGCTCGGGAGTGTTGATCTCGGCCCGTGGGGCCACTCCCATCTTCAGCGAGGTCTCGATCACGTGTTTCTCGGCCTCGATCACCTCCGGATGCTGCCACTCACCCGGGCGATCAATGCTGTTGGAAAAATCGGCCGGGCCGAACTGGGTCATGTCGACACCGGGAACCGAGAGCAACGCCTCGAGATTGTCGACGGCCGACTTCTTTTCGATCATCAGTGCCACCACCGACTGGTCGAGAGCCTCGGCAAAAGCCGGTGATCCACCCTCGACCACAAACCGCACGTCCCGACGCATTCCCACCCCGTGAATGCCCCCATTGGAGGGTGTCTCGGCCCGCACCGCTCTCACGCATTCCTGGACATCCTCAACCGTCCTCGGATCGGCAAACAAGACGTTCTGGATCCCCGAGCCGATGGCGCGAATGGTGAGGTACGTCCGGGGCTCCTGCTCGATCTTCATCATCCCACTCATGTGAGGGAACAGGTCAATCGCTCGACCCAGATTCTCCAGGGCATAGAGATCGTACGGAGCGTACTCGGCAACAAACTCGACGTAGTCAAACATCCCGCTGTGGCCAACCAGTTCGGTGATCGAGGGCCACGACGAGTGGATGTGAGTGCCGAGGCTGGGTAGGTCGGCGTCGAGAAGTTCGCGCAGTCGGTTGTTCCGCATTGGATCCGGAGCTTTCTAGAAAGTGATGGGAATTGGTCCGGTCGCCGCCGGGAGCGGACGCCCAGGACGATTCTACGCCAACAGGTAGATCACAACCACCAGCACCGCGGCGACGCCGTAAACGATTCCCCAGGCTCGACCGGTGGCCAGCCGCCGGGCCAACCAACTGTGTTCGATCGGAGCCACCTCGCCGGTGTCCTTTTCAGGGACCGGCAACAAGGCATCGGATGCAAAAATCATCCCCGCGACAAACAACGTCAGCACCACCAGGTAACCGACCACGTTCCAGGGCCGGAACGAATCGGGCAGACGGTGATCGAGGAACCCGAAGACAACCATCGCCGCCAGTCCAATCGCCGCAACCCACGCTCCCATGATGCTGCGGGATGTCCAACCCGCCCGCTGGAAAGACATCCGCGAGAACAACTCGGTCGTCTCGGGAGAGGTGCCGGTCCCGCCAACCAGGCTGACCAGGACCAGCACGACTGCCGAGAGCGGCATGCCGACCAGTGCCCTGGTCGCCGGCAACGTGTGATCCCATTCGAAGAAAAGGCCAACAAGCGGAACCGAATCGAGACCGGATGTGGTCCCGATCCACTGCCACGTTCCCAGGGATCCGCAGATGGTGTAACCAATCCCCACCAGCAGGCAGGCAATGCCACCGGCGGCCGTTGCGCGACGGAAGAACAGGGCTGCGGCCACCACGACAAACAGTGTCGGTTGAAAAATGCTGCCGATCGTCCAGGCCGAATCGAGAAGTGTCGACTCGATCCGGTGACTGAACACCGCGTATCCCAGACCGATCCCGCCGGCCACCACAGTCACCACGCGACCAACCGCCAACGAAGCCGCATCCGTACTCTCCGGCCGGAGTGGCCGATGGATGTCCTGCCGAAACAACGTGGCCAGGCTGTTGAGATAACTGCTGGCCGTCGAATTGGATGCGGCGACCAGGGCAGCCAGGAACAACCCTCCCAGTCCCACCGGCATCATCTTGTGGGCCAGGAAGGGGAGAATCGAGTCGGCACCACCGGGCAGATTCTGGTACTCGGAGTTCGCTCCCGCGGCCATCGCCGGGACGATGTAACACAATGTCAATGGCCCGGTCAGCGCCGCCGCCCACAGCAACCCCTTGCTCGCCTCGTGGACCGTTTTGCCCGCGAAGCTCCGCTGGAGCATGTACTGGGAGGTGAACCAGTAAGGCAGCCCAAGCACGAACAGCATCAGGATGGTCAGATAATCGGTTCCCGCATCGGGACCACTGGGCCGCCACATCACCCACTTGTCCGGAGAAATCCGGTCCAGAGCAAACTGGTCGGGGCTGAACAGGGCTTCCAGGCCACCGCCAGCCTGGATTCCCAGCGGCAGCAGGATCACCGCACCACCGATGATCAAAAAACTCTGCAACAGGTCGGTGTACACCACCGCCAACAACCCGCTGGCCAGGCAATACACCACCACCACGCCGGCCACCGCAACGGTGACCGTTTCGAAGGTGTCCAGACCGGGCAGGTGAAACGTCTCTGGAACACCGAAGGCCCCGGTGATGATCGTCGCACAGGTCATCATCGTGACGCCCGAAAACAGCGCGTAGAAGATGATCCACAGCAACGAGACGGCAATCGAGACAAGCGGTCCATACCGCTGCTGAATCAATTCCGTGATCGTCGTCAGCCCCAGTCGCCGAAACCGGGGCAAGAACGTGACCGCGGCAATCGCCGCCAGCATGTTCCCGCTCCAGGCCATCAACAGCAGCGGAGCGCCAACCTTGTACGCATTGCCGGCAGGACCGACCAGGTACAACGCCGCCACGTTGGTCGCCATGATGCTGCCGCAAATCACCCAACGATTCAGAGACCGACCGGCAATAAAGTAGTCGTCGCCCCCCCGGATAAAACGAGCCAGCCACAATCCCAGGACGAGCATGCCGACCATGTAGCCAACGACGATGCCCAGATTGATCCAACTCTCAGGTGTCATGGTGGCAGCGACTCCAGGAAAGGAAGAAGGCGACATCGCACGCAGCCTACCAGCGCCGCTTTGAATCTCGTACCCAGCCCTCTATTCTGACCGACTCCCATCATCACCCGGTTTGCTCTTCCCACCCACAATGACCCGCACAGCATTCCGCCTGATCCTGCTGGTCTCGTGTGCCCACGCCCTGGTGCACGTCTTCGAACTGGCATTGCCCAGTGTTGAGCAGATGATTGGCACCGACCTGGTGGGTAAGACCGCGGCAGAGAACAAGGCCGCCACGGGCACGCTGGGAATGGCGTGGCGGTTGCCATTCGGATTGCTGGCCATGGTGGCCGGATGGATGGCTGACCGCTACGGATCCCGACGGCTGCTGGTCGTCTACCTGGGCGGTTGCATTCTCACGGCCATCGCCGCGGCAAACTCTCACAGCATGCCCCCGTTGTTTGTCTCGATGCTCGCCATGGGTTGTTTCGCCAGCATCTATCATCCCGCAGGACTCTCCCTGATCTCCCGGGTGACCACTCCCGAAACCCGGGGACGGGCCCTGGGATGGCACGGCATCTTCGGCTCGATCGGCATCACCGCCGCCCCGATGGGCGCCGCGGTGCTGTTTGGAACGGGGTGGCTGGGCTGGCGAGGATATTACGTGGCGTTGTGCCTGCCGGCGGCGGTGATCGCCATCCTGCTGATGGTGTCCATCCGACGGGTGAGTTCGACCCGTGAACCGGAATCGGAGGTGGGCCTGGTTGCCGACGAGAACGGGCCGTTCCAACGGGGTCCCTACATGCTACTGGTTGCTTCCGGAGCACTCTCGGGATTTGTCTACGGAGCATTCCTGCACTTCCTGCAAAGGTATCTCGACGGATCCGGCATCCGCCCGGACTCGATTTCGGCCGAGAGTTTCCGCAACCTGCTTGCGGCAGTGACGCTGTCGTTTGCCGTCGGTGGCCAGTGGCTGGCCGGCCGCATGGCCCGACCGGGCCGACTCGAGTGGCTGCAAGTGGTCATTCTCGGATCCAGCGCCCCCTGCCTGGTTGCGATGGGGTGTGCCAGCGGCTGGATGTGCCTGGCCGCCGCCTGCTCGTTTGCCTTCATCCATTTCATGACCCAGCCGGTCTACAACAGCCTGATTGCCCAACTGGTCCCCGCCCGACGACGCAGCACCGGTTATGGATTCAGCAACATGATCTGCTTCGGCATCGGTGGACTCGGTCCCCTGGTCGTCGGTCAATCAACTGACAACCTGCTGATCTACGGCGGCCTGGCCGCCGTCGTCGGACTCTCGACAGTACTGGCGGCGGTGCTCTGGTGGAGCACCCGCAGCGTGTCCACCGGCTCCAGCACGCCTCCCCCACCCGAGAACGAGTGATGACAAGCCTGATCCCCCCGAATCCCACGACCCTGGTCGAGGCGGCCGCCGCTGTTCGAACCGGAGAGACCACCGCCACAGAACTTGTTTCGGAATGTCTCGACCGGATTGAGAGTTGCGACGGCCAGGTGCAGGCCTTCGTTTCAGTACAAGCCTGCGAGGCACTCGAGCGGGCCGCCGAACTGGACTCGCTCGCCGAATCGGGTCAATTCGCGGGTCCCCTGCATGGCATCCCGGTGGCCATCAAGGACATCGTCGACGTGGCAGGCCTGCCGACGGCAGCCGGTGTGTCGATCGAATCGGTGGCGGCAACGACCGGACGGCCCCAGCCGGCCAAGCAAGACGCGGCGTTGGTCTCGCGACTGAAGCAGGCCGGCGCGGTGCTGATCGGCAAGACGGTCACCACGGCATTTGCCTGCTTCGATCCGCCGCCAACCAAAAATCCCCACGACCTGAACCGCACACCGGGCGGCTCGTCGAGTGGTTCGGCGGCGGCGGTTGCCACGGGCATGTGCCTGGCAGCGATCGGTTCACAGACCGGCGGTTCCATCACCCGTCCGGCCGCCTTCTGTGGAGTCGCCGGGGCAAAACCGTCATTGGGGCGGGTCCCCTGTGCGGGAGTGGTGCCGATCAGCGAACACCTGGACCACCCCGGTCCGATCGCCCACGGCGTCGCCGACCTGGCTGCAATGCTCGATGTCCTCATCTCTCACCTGCCCGGCGACCCCACCTCCAACGACTCTCCGCATCCCGGCCTGATCGCCGCGTTGGCCTCGATGCCCGGGACCAGCCCTCGGCTGGGACGACTGGGAGGACTCTTCGCTGAGAAGGCCGACGCCGACACCACCGCGGCACTGGATCACTCCCTCTCAACGTGGGAGGCGGCCGGAGCACGTGTCAGCCAGCCAGGATTGCCCCCCGGTTTCGACGAGGTCCTGGAACATCACCGGATCGTGTTGGTCGCCGGGTTGGCAGCCAACCACCAGCAGTACTACCCGGACCACGCCGACGAATATCCCGAGGGGCTGGGAGGATTGGTGGCCGAGGGACTCGATTTTCGCATGACTCGTTTTATCGAGGCGAGACGACACCAGATGCAACTGGGAGCTGACATCCTGGACTGTTTCTCAGAATGCGACGTGCTGGTCTGCCCGGCGGCCGTCGGCGCTGCCCCGGACACCTCGACCACCGGCGATCCCTCGATGAACGCTCCATGGAGCTACACCGGACTGCCCACCGTTTCGTTTCCCATAGGCAAAACTGACCAGGGCATGCCCCTGGCAGTCCAACTGGTCGGACGGCCCAACGGAGAATCCGGGCTGTTTCAGGCCGCCGCCTGGTGCGAAGACACCCTGCGAGCGGCACAAATGTCTTGACCCGTTCGCCTCGCTTCCCGATGATCCCGCCCCGCCCGTCGTAAACCGGGCGGCGAACCCATCGCCGAGTTCCAGTGAATTCGGCCACTCGACTGGAATCAGGGACGAGGCCACCACGTGGGAAGTTTTTCACGGCTGATTCCGTACGTTCTTCCACACCGTCGCCTGTTCATTCTCAGCGGTGTCTTCGGCCTGGTGGTGGCACTCTTGTGGGGCACCAACCTCTCGGTCGCCTTCCCGATCGTCAAGGTCCTGCTGCAGGGCCAGTCGATCCAGGAATACGCCAACCAGGAATCGGAGTGGTATCGCGACGAGATCGCTGTGAAGAGCAGCGAACTGGACCGCCTCCCAGCAGAAAGGCTCAAGGAACGCGCAAGGCTGCAGGGAAAAATCGCCGACCAGACCGGCAGGCTCAGGCAACTCAACTGGATCCGCAGCCATCTGCTGCCTCACCTCCCCCGCGACGCGTTCGACACGATGGCGCTGGTGCTGGTGCTGTTGGTGGTGGGCACACTGCTCAAGGGAGCTGCAATATTTGTCCAGGATGTGTTGGTCGGAAGTGCCGTGGAGAAATCAGTCCGTGGTGTCCGAGAAGCCTGCTTTGAGCATTGCCTGTCGCTGGACTACCAGACCCTCTCGGCCGACGGCACCGCGCCGCTGATGTCCCGTTTCACCAACGACATCACCGTGATGTCCAACGGGCTGAAACTGATGGGTGGCAAGGTGATCCGAGAACCACTCAAGGCTCTCACCTGCATCGTGCTGGCCTTCGTCGTCAACTGGCAATTGACCCTGATGTCGCTGCTGTTCGTGCCACTCTTCGGCATCGTCTTCTACCGTTACGGCAAGGCCCTCAAGGCCGCCAGCCACCGGATGATGGAGAGCATGTCTCGGATCTACGAGACACTGGCCGAATCGTTCCGCATGCTCAAGATCGTCATCGCTTTCAACGGCACGGACCGCCAGAAGGAAAAGTTCCGCCGCGAGAACCGCGAGTATTACCACAAGGCGATGCAGGTCGTGAAAGTGGACTCGCTGACGAATCCGACCACCGAGTTGCTGGGGCTGGCAGCCGTCTGCGTGGCCTTGCTGCCAGGTGCCTACCTGGTTCTGAGAGGGACCCGCACGATCTGGGACATCCGGCTGACAACAGAGGTGATGGATGTGGCGCGGCTCTCGCTGCTGTACGCCTTCCTGGCCGGCACGATCGATCCGATCCGCAAGCTCTCCAGCGTCTACTCGCGACTGAAACGAGCCACCGCCGCCACCGACCGCATCTTCGAACTGATGGACCGCGTGCCCACGGTCGTCTCCCCCGAGTTGCCTCAACAGATCGAACCCTGCCGTCGGTCAATCGAGTTCCGGAATGTTTCGTTCCGCTACGACGGACAGTTGGATGATGCGCCCGAGGCACTCTCGAAGGTCAACCTGCTGGTCGAAGCGGGCGAGGTGTTGGCACTGGTCGGCGGGAATGGGTCGGGCAAATCGACACTGGTTCACCTCTTGCCACGGCTTTTCGATCCGACCGAGGGATCGATCCGAATTGATGGGATCGATGTCCGCGAGGCCAATCCGGTCGAATTGCGGAAGCAAATCGGGATCGTGACGCAGGAACCGTTGCTCTTCGACGACACGGTGTTTGAAAACATCCGGTTCGGCCAGCCCCAGGCAACCCGTGAAGAGATCAACGAGGCGGCGCGGCAGGCCCTGGTGACCGAGTTCGTCGACCAGTTTCCCGACGGGTTCGAGACCATGGTCGGTGAGGGCGGTGGCCGTCTCTCCGGCGGACAACGACAACGGATCACGCTGGCCCGGGCTATCCTCCGTGACCCGCCAATCCTGGTCCTCGACGAGGCCACCTCGGCAATCGATGCCAGCAGTGAAGACAAGATCCACGAGGTGCTCCGGCAATTCGTACAAAATCGCACCGTGCTGATGATCACGCATTCCTTGGCTCCCAGCGTGTTGGAACTGGTCACCCGCGTGGTCGTGATGGACAGTGGTCGCATCATCGCCACCGGCCGCCACGACGAACTTCTGCAGTCCTGCCCGGTCTACCGCCAGGCCTTCTACTCCCGGATTCACGTTGACGCGGATGCGGCCTAGCCCACCACGGGGCCCGCAGCGGACAATGTGCTCGTCTTCTTCTCCTCACTCTCCTATCCGGCGCGGTACAGTACACCAACGCCGATGACCAACACCACGCCCAACAACGCTGCGCCCAGACGACTCGCCCCGGTCGTGATCGTCGGACTCGCCACCCTGCTCCTGGTGGCCTTCTTGCTACTCAACCGTGTCACGCACCGTGAACCGGGACTGAGTGAAGACCAGGCACGGTACCTGCAGGACGTGGAACATCTTGGCGGATTCGTCTTCGGCGACCGCTGCCTTCCCAGGGTGTCGGCGGCCCTTCGCGACGGAAATCTCGATGAATTGATGACATTCCTCTCGGCCGGGTTCAACGGGGGATGGATCTTCGAGACGGGCCACCCCGAATCGGTCCATGCCCACGGGCAAGTCACCTCGACCCGACGCCAACACGAGGACAACGGCACCGGAAAATCCAACTGCAACGGCAAGGAATTCATCGAGTGGTTGCTCGAACAACGCGGCGGCTTCGAATCGCTGGACTCGATCGGGGCCAAGGTCAAGAGGATGCAACCCATTTCCTCGGGCAGGCTCGACGGACCCTGGCGAGGCTCTCTGCTGATCACGATGCGAGGTCAAACCGCCAACGACCACCTCCGGGAAACACGGATCCAATTGACATGTCAACTCGAAGGAATCAGCGACGATTCCCCCGGCCAGGGCGGCTGGTTCAACCAACTCTCGGTGGAACAAGTCGACGTCGTCGACAGTGCCACGACACTGATGGAGGAGATGACCGACTCGACGGGCATCAACGTGACACGGCTCCAGGACAACTGGCTGGGAACCAGTGGTCCGCAAATTCCGGTGCTGACCGGTGGCGTCTACCTGGCTGACTTTGACGGTGATCAACACGTCGACTGCCTGCTGACCGACATCAAGGGGATGGCCCTGTACCGGGGCCTGGGGAACGGTCGCTTCGAGGACGTGACCGAGGCCGTGGGACTGCCCCAGGCCTTCCTCGACCTGCCGGCCGCCTGGGGGGACTTCGACAACGACGGTGACCCCGACCTGGTGCTCGGACGACGCTTTTATCGCAACGATCACTCCGACCAGCGTCGATTCACTCACCTGGCCACCGCCGACACCAATCTCGATCTCGAGGAAGCCGTCGGCTACGCCGTCGCCGACATCAATCTCGACGGCAGGCTCGATCTGTATGTCGTTGGCATCACGAAACTCAGCAGCGGACAAAAGTGGATCGGCAACAATGACACCAATCGCAACCAGATGTGGCAGAACAACGGAAACTTGCAATTCACCGACGTGACCCACACCAGCGGCACTGCCGGTCGTGGAACAAGTACGTTTGCGGCCGTCTTCTTCGACGCCAACAACGACGGGTACCCCGACCTGATGACCGCCTGCGAGTTCGGCCGGAATGACTTCTGGCTGGGACAGGGAGATGGATCGTTCGTTCCAGCCAAGTTGCCCGAGATCTACGGAGGATTCTCGATGGGACTGACCGTCGGTGACATCGACAACGACGGTTTCGCCGATCCGTACCTCGCCAACATGTACTCCAAGGCCGGAGAACGCGTGGTGGCCAACCTGCCTCGCAACGCGTACGACGCCGAGGTCGACAGCCAACTTCGCGACTTCGTTGCCGGCAGTGAACTGTACCACAACACGGGGGGCACCGGTTTCAAGAGAATCGGACGCTCGGCTGGAGTGGCAGATGTCGGCTGGGCCTATGGCCCGGCCTACATCGATCTCGACAATGATGGGCAACTCGACCTCTACGCACCGTGTGGTTTCCAGAGCATCACCCGGGATCGTCCTGATGGATGACGCTGCGTGTGGCTGGCTGTCGTGTCACAGCCATTCGACTGTCACGCGGTGACGCCGGCGCTCCGCGAGGTGGACCGCCAGGATGGCGAATTCTGGGTTCCCAATCCCTGGGACTTTGCGATACGCCGTGAAAACCTCTCGGCCTACGAACGCAATGGCGTTTTTCTCAACCTCGGAAACCGCCGATTTGCCAACATCGGCTACGCCAGCACCGCCGACAGCGATGGAGATGGTCGCAGTGCAGTCGGGTGCGACATCACCGGAGACGGGCGTCCGGAACTGTTCGTACGGCAGGCCGGTGGCGGTCCGCTGCGGATCTACCGCAACCGATTTCCCGATGCGGGCTGGCTGACCGTGACCCTGGAGGGCACCGAAAGCAATCGACAGGGAATCGGAGCCAAGATCATCGCTCACCTCGACACCCAAATCATCCGCCGCGAACTCCAACCGCACATCAACTTCCTCTCACAGGCTCCGGCACGTGTCACACTGGGCCTGGGCGACGCCGACACCATCAAGCGACTCGACATCCGCTGGCCCTCGGGCAAGCTGAGCCAACTCAAGAACGTCGCTATCAACCGGCACCTGGTGGTGCGGGAGCCCTAGATCCCCGGGCCGATGACCTCGTGGTCTTCCCGGGCGTCACGCCACGCCCGGCGTGCGTGTTGAAGAACTCGAAAATCGCCGGCAGTCCCTGGAATGCCGGGTAAATGTGGCCGCCGTCCTTGTACTCGACGTACTTGTGAGTCATCTCCAGTTCCTGCATCTTACGGATCCACCTGCGTGTGCTCGAGGCCCGCACCAGGCGGTCCTTGGCTCCCTGGACGACGATCACCGGCGTGTGGCGAATCGCCGTCAAGCCACGCGGTGACCGGTAGATCGCCGGAGCGATCGGTGCCAGGGCCGCCCAGCGTCCGGGGTACTTCATCCCGAGATGCAACGTGCCACCGCCACCCATCGAATGACCCATCAGGCAGACACGCTTTGGGTCGACCCGGTACGCCTTCTCGGTGAGCTCCAGGACATTCATCACGTCCTGTTCACTGAGTTCACCCATGTTGGTCGGCTTCCACGACCTCGACCGCTGGCCCTGCACGCCATACCAACCGGTCGTGTTGTACCCCATCGGAGCCACGACGATGTACCCATGCCGCTCGGCCAATCTCACCAGTCCCGGATAACGGAGAATCTGCTGGGGGTTGCTGCCCAGGCCATGCAACGCCACGACCAGCGGAAACCGTGTTTTGGCCATCGCCGGCGACTCGTAACTCGACGGGACGAACAATCCGTACTCCATCTTCTTTCCGGCCGCCTTGAAGTCGTAGGTCAACCGCTTGATCCGCCGAGACGGTGAGACGGTCCTGGAACGGGTCCGCTTTCCGGATGCGGAGTTTTCACCGCCAGGCTCGTCAGCACCGAGCCGTGCCGAAACCAGTGCCAGAAAAAAGATCGCCGCAAAAAACACCCGCTTCATGGATTCCTCTCACACCAGTGCCACCGACACAGTTTTTGGTCGTCAACCGATCACAGCAACCCCAGTTCGCCTCGGATTCCACTCCAGGGCACCAGGTAGTCATCCATCGACAGCCCATCCACCCCAACCACTGCCTCACCACTGGGTCCATCCACCCCCGGCCCCTCGGCCACCAACCGCTTCACCAATTCGTACTGCCAGTCGAGCGAAAGCGGTTCGACCAGATCCACCCGCCCGGCAACCAGGGCCACAGCGGCCGACAACGACCACGCGCCCCAGTTGCTGATCCCGGCCAGCACATTCCAGTCGGTTGCGATTCGACAGGGAATTCTCGCCGAATGGTCACCGGGCAACCTGGCAACAAGTTCTTCCCAGGCCACCGCTCCCATCCCAATCTCGTTGCCACCGTCGCCGATTCCGATGGTGACCGCATCGGGACAGAACTCGTTCAGCCGATCAAATAGCACCGACACATCAGCAGTCCACTCGTCAATCACCCGCGCCCGCATGTTGTGACAACACCCCCACGTCTCGTTCGGCACTCGTTCGAGAAACTCCGCCTCGGGGGGAGCCCCCTCGCGTGGCTGAACCGTCATCGAGTCCAGGTCATGGCTGGGACCGACCCGCTCGATCGCCACCAGGTGCTTCAGGCCGTCACCTTGTTGCCGACGCGACAGGAATTCGTGACACCACTGGCTGGCACCAGCCAGTGGAACAACTTCCAGCGGAACGTCGTCCAGTCCGGCCGCCCGCGCACTGGCAACCAGTCCACCCCGGCAGGGTTCGTCGGTCATCAACACAACCTGATGCCCCAGGCCCGACAACACCCGACCCAGCGTCACCGCCCCCGGTGGACCGTCAGTCTCGGCGGCCGCCGGATTGGCGTGTGGGATAAAAAACCCTGTCAGGATCGCAACGGGTCCCGGATTCTCCACCAGGCTCTTGACCGCTCCGGACAAATGACCCGCGCAGAGTACACCACGATCGGCCTCCGATGAAATCAAACCCCGGCCGGCGGGATCACGACGGACCAGTGCTTCCAGTCGTTCGAGTCGTTCATCGGTCTCCGCGTGTGTCATTTCAACCTCCCGCTTGGTTGCGATCCGGGCATCAGCCACCGAGAATACCCAATCTCGATCCGATTCCCCATTCTCCACTTCCTGCAGCTTCCCCCCGGCTTGGATTCTTATCGCTGGGAACAGCCGCAGGCGGTTTTCTTGGTTTCAGGAATCGCGTTCGTGTAACAATAGGCGAGGTTGTCGATATCGGTTGGAACTGTAAAAATCGCAAGAGCGTCTCGTGAAAAGGCCACGTGAGGTGGTCACTCGCTAGATGCTTGTGGTGCATTGGGTTGGCCGGAAACGGCATTGCTACCGAAAGCTGATGATGGCGGACGAACGACCTTCAATTGAAGACATCTTGGCCATGGCACGGGCTCAGGACGGCGGCTCCGGCTCGCCCTCCAAGCCACCGCCCGCAGCCGAGGCGGTTGAGGCACCGGCCGAAGAGCCTGCGGACACGGCTCCCGCGGCTCCTGCAAAAACCCCGTCCAGCACCGCCGACATTCTTGCCATGGCCCGCAATCAGGATGCGGCTGGCAAAGGCGACTCACCCGCACAGACACCAGCCGAACCCGCCCAGACAGAAAAACCTGCGGCCAAGCCCAAGGCACCCGCGGCCAAGCCATCGGGAACCTCTGACATCCTGGCAATGGCACGTGCACAGGACGCCGGTGGCGGTGACGCGGTCGAGGAAGCGGCCCCACCTGCCGAGGCGGCACCCGCAATCGAAAGCCCGGCAACCGAGTCGGACGGAGAACGCCCGAGCGTTCAGGAAATGCTGGAACTGCTGAGGCACACCGATGGGCAGGGTGATGGTGCGGTCGAGACCGATCAACCCACCGTCGCGGCAACTGCCGTGGCTCCCGTGGAAAAACCGATGCCGGTACGACCGGCCGCTCCCGAAGCACCAATCGCCCCTCCGGCACCTGTCGATCGTCGCAGTGTTCTCACCACGCTGCTGCTGCTTCCCACCCAGTTGGTTGCCACTCCGTTTGCCGTGGCCTGGTCCGCACTCGCAGCGGCGGCCGGCGCGATGACCCTGGGGTTGGCACGATTCATGTTTCCCAACACGTTGGTCGAACCGCCGATGACCTTCAAGATCGGCCCGCCCAGCGACTATCCCCCCGAATCGGTGTCCACCAAGTTCAAGGCCGATCGGGCCGTCTGGATCGTCCGATCGACGATGTACAACGGGCAGGACCAGATCGTCGCCATCTCGACCGTCTGCACTCACCTGGGTTGCACTCCCAACTGGCTCGAGGGCGAACAGAAATTCAAGTGTCCCTGCCATGGGTCGGGCTTCTACAAGTCGGGAGTCAACTTTGAAGGCCCCGCGCCGCGGCCACTGGAACGCCACGGACTGAAACTCGCGGCTGACGGCATGCTCGAGGTCGACAAGAGCAAGAAGTTCCAGGAAGAACTTGGACAATGGGAAGAAGGCTCCTGTTTCGTCAACGCCTGATTCGTTTTTGCATCACTCGCTTCATTACTTGACCACCACAACCTGAACCACAACCTTCGCCGGTCAACCGGCCGGACATCCGGAGCGGACTCAACAGATGTCAGTTGGCGATTACATCCGCGGATCACAGATCTGGAAGAGTATCTTCCGGCACCCGGCGCCTTACGATCGGCGCAACCGGGTTGTGGTCATGCTGACCAACTTCTTCCTGCACCTGCACCCGGTCTCGATCAAGCAGCAGGGCATCGCCCTGTCCTACACCTGGTGCATGGGAGGCATCACCTTCTTCCTGTTCCTGGTCGAAACAATCACCGGCGTGCTGCTGATGTTCTATTACCGGCCCACGCTGGAATGGGCCTACCAGGACATCCTGGCCCTGCGTGACGTGACAACACTGGGCATCATGCGCGAGATCCATCGCTGGGGGGCTCACGCGATGGTCATCAGTGTCTGGCTCCACATGTATCGGGTCTTCCTGACGGGCAGCTACAAGCCGCCCCGCGAATTCAACTGGGTCGTCGGGGTGTTGTTACTGGTGTTCACCCTGCTGCTGAGTTTCACCGGTTACCTGTTGCCCTGGGACCAATTGGCCATCTGGGCCATCACTGTCGGCTCCAACATGGCCCGGGCCACACCGGTACTGGGTCACGAGGGCCCCGGGTTCCAGTTGCTGAACCTGGGTGGGTACGACCTGATCACCAGTGGGAGCGATGCGCGCTTTCTACTTCTGGGTAGCCGCTTCGTCGGCGAAGAAACTCTCAACCGCTTCTATATATTGCACTGTGTGGCGATCCCGCTGGCCGCGGCCGGCTTGATCGCAATTCACTTCTGGCGTGTCCGCAAGGACGGCGGTATCAGCCAGCCACTCTGAGACAACACCACCCAAAACATCCCCCATGCACGTTGACCCGTTCATCGATCCGCATCCCAACCTGACCCCTGCCGTGTTGCAGGGACTGGGCTGGTTGTACCTGGTGCTGTGCGTGATGAACCTGTGGTGGACAGTCCGGGTCTACAAGGAAGGCCGGCACGTCGAATTGCCGGGGGTGAAAATTGAGTTGCCCGTTGCCACCTTCTGGTCGCTGTACACCTCGGTCCTGCTGGTCCTGGGGTTCATGCATCTGAGCCAGAGCAGCGAGGACTATATCGACAAGTTCCCGCTGGCACTGGAGCCGGGAGGCATCTTCCAAACGGCCATCGACACGGTTGTGGCCAACCCGGTCACATACTTCATCCTCTCGATCGTCGGCACGGTCGCCGTGTTGTGGTTTCGCGAGTTCCTGGTCAAGCCAACGGTTGGCTGGGTGATGCTCAATGCCGCCATCCTGTTCATGGCGCTCTCGATGACCGACTACGATTTCCTACAGATTGTCGGAAAACCGGACAACATCCCGATCGTGGCGTTGTTGTACCTGGTCGGTGGATTCACCTGGTTGTACCTCGCCCGCGCCGTCGAAAACGACCGGCGATTGGCCGATTGGGACGGCGAAGGACCCGTGCCGGTGCTGGAGAACGACAAGAACGAGAAGGTGCTTGTTTGGCCGGATTTGGTTTACAGCGAGTTGATCTGCATGATCGCGATCACCACGCTGCTGGTCGTCTGGGGTATTGTGCTCGAGGCCCCGCTGGAAGAACCCGCCTCCAGCGCCAAGACACCCAACCCGTCCAAGGCTCCATGGTATTTTCTGGGGCTGCAGGAAATGCTGGTGTACTACGACCCGTGGCTGGCCGGTGTGGTTTTCCCCACGATGATCCTGGGTGGCCTGATGGCCATTCCCTACATCGATTTCAACCGAATCGGCAACGGTTACTACGTGTTTCGCCAGCGGGCCTTCGCCGTGATCACCTTCCTGGTCGGGTTCATCACGTTGTGGGTGGCGATGATCATTCTCGGCACCTTCCTTCGCGGACCAAACTGGAACATCTTCGGGATTTACGAGTACTGGGATGTCCACAAGCTCGAGGCCCTAAACAACGTCATGTTGTCCGAACTGTTCTACCTCGAATGGTTCGGATGGCTGTTTGACATGCCGACCTACTCGAACAGTGACCCCACCGGCACCCAGGTGGCAATGATCCTGCTCCGGGAACTGCCCGGCTTCGTCGTGATCGGTGTGTACTTCGTCGCACTGCCACCCTTCCTGGCCATGAAATGGCTGAAGGGCTTCTACCAGCGAATGGGTTACCTGCGTTTCATGGTTTTCACACAGTTGCTGCTGTGGATGGCCGCCTTGCCGTTGAAAATGGTCCTTCGCTGGGCCTTGAACCTGAAATACCTGGTCAACATCCCCGAGTACTTCTTCAACATCTAGCAACAACTCTCTTTTTTCAGCCCTGACATCCCATGCCCGCCACAGACGGTTTTTTCCGCAACCTGCCGAAGACCCACATGGTCTTTGCCGTCAGCAGCCTGATGCTGTTGGGGGCGACGCTGTGGATGCTTCACGACGACCACAACGATGAGTGGCGAGTCTGGCAGCAGAAGTTTGACCGGATCGAGGACGCTCGCCTGGCTGGAGTCGGGCTGGACCAACAGGACGAACTCTCGTCCACGAGCGAGGAACTCAAGCAGCAGATCGCTGAACGGAACGCGCACCTGGACAGCATCAAGGCTGACCTCGGAGCCCTTCAGGCAACTCTCGCCGAGCAACAGGGTGTCGCGGCCACCGAGTTGCGGGCGACAAAGCCCCTGCGAACATTTCGCGACGTGGCTCGGGCCAACTACGACCTCGCAGTCCGGGACAATGACTCCTCGGTCGATGCCAAGCTCCAGGAGTTTCAGAAACGGCTACAGGCGGTCGATGCGGCCGAACGGAAATTGCGTGCCGCCCAGGACGCGGTGAAGGACACACAGGCCAAGCTCTCGAAGCTCACCGGCAAACAAACCGAAGCGGAAACCACGATCGCCTCGCTGGAAGCAGCCGTCGATTTGACCAAGGCGACCCGTGACGGTATCGCTCCGGAGAGCACCGTCAATCTCGTCAAGCGATGGTTGATGGAGCAACCGATCGTCGATGGGTTCAACTCGCATCACAAGGTCCGCCAGGACTGGCTGCCCGACCAGCGAATCACCCTGGGCATGTCCCAGACGGCCCGGTTCGATCGCTGCCGCACCTGTCACCTTGGGATCGATCGCGTCCTGGCTGGCAATGTGCCCGAGTTTCCGTTCTCGCCGACGGCACGGGTCGATGACAAACCCACCTCGTTTGTGGCTGCTGGCGGATTCCCTCATCCGTTTGCCACCCATCCCCGGCCTGACGTGTACCTGACGGCCGCCAGCCCCCATCCCCTCACCGAATTCGGTTGCACGGTCTGTCACGACGGGCAGGGTTCTGCCACCAGCTTCCACAACGCCCAGCATGGCCCCAATCATCCCGCAGACTACAAGAAGTGGAACGGCGACTACGGATTCTTTCCCAACCATTACTGGGAATACCCGATGCCGCCCCGGCGGCTACGAGAATCGACGTGCCTGAAGTGCCACCACCAGGTTCTCGAACTCGGCATCAACCCGGAATTCGGTGCGACCGCGCCGAAGCTGTATAAAGGATGGCAACTGGTACGCAAATTCGGCTGCTTCGGCTGCCACGAGATCTCCGGCTTCGACGGCACCAAGCCCATCGGACCCGATCTCCGGCTCGAGGCCGCCACCGCAGAATTGAAAGCTGTCATCGACGCCGATCCCAACCAGGTCGGCGGAAAGATGAGAAAAGTCGGCCCCAGCCTGGCCCATGTCGGACTCAAGACCAACCAGGACTGGCTCGGCCGCTGGATCCGCAAACCGGCCGATTTCCGACCGACCACGCGGATGCCCCAGTTCTTCGACCTCACAAACCAGGGTGACGCACACGCCCAGAAGTTCACCCCGATCGAAATCGCCGCGGTGACGCACTTCCTCCTGGAAACCAGCAAGCAGGCCAGCTCCGACTTCCAACTCGACACCGTGCCCAAGGGTGTCACCGCCGACGCCAAGCGAGGTGCCATCGCCTTCCGTGAACGCGGCTGCCTGGCCTGCCACAGTCACGCGGCGGTCCCCGACCCCGGCAAGCAACTTTCGGCCACCTTCGGGCCGGACCTTTCGCGAATCCAGGACAAGGTCGGTCACGACACCAAGAACCCAGCAAACGTCGCCAACCCCGGGTTCCGTTGGCTCTACACCTGGATCCGCAACCCACAGAAACACTTCCCCCGAACCCGGATGCCCGACCTGTTCCTGGATCCCGAGGGCCAGGGCGACAAGCAAACCGATCCGGCCGCCGACATCGCCGCCTTCCTGCTGTCCCGTGACAACACCCCGCTGGCAGGTGAACCTGTTCCCACGCCCAATGACGCGGCGATTGACGAACTGGTTGAGTTGTTCGCCGGCAAGGTCATCGGCACCCAGGCCGCGAAGGACATGATCAGCGGTGGGGGGTATCCCGAAACCGACAAGTCCCGCATCAAGGGCGACGAGGTCGAATTGCACGGCGAGACACTGACCCGTGACATGAAGCTGATGTACCTCGGACGCCGCACCATCAACCGCTACGGCTGCTACGGCTGCCACGACATCCCGGGTTTCGAGGAGGCCCGGCCCATCGGCACCAAGCTCGAGGACTGGGGTCGCAAGGACCGTACCAAGCTCGCCATCGAACACATCGAGGAGTTTCTGCATCATCACGGTGAGGCCGATGGCGGATCGACTCGCCAACGCGTCGACAGGGAAATGGCGAGGGCGAGGGCCCATTCGCTCGGTGAGCAGAAGTTCCCCAACCGCGATGTCGAAGAAGACGAGACCCGCGCGGCGTTCTTCTATGGCAGCCTCGTCCATCACGGCCGCGAGGGCTTCCTGTGGCAAAAACTCCGTGCACCCCGCAGCTACGATCACAAGAAGACCGAGACGAAGGGTTACGACGAGCGGTTGAGAATGCCCCGTTTCACCTTCGCCAGGGATCCCATGGAGAACGAAAAAGCGATCGAGGCGATCGCCACGTTCATCCTCGGGCTGGTCGCCGAACCACCTCCGGTGAAGTACGTCTACCAGCCAGACACCCAGGTCGCCGACCGGATCGAAGGCGAGCGACTGCTGCAGAAATTCAACTGTGTCGGTTGCCACATGGTCGACGCCCCCGAAATCCAGGTTACCACCACCCTCGACGGCCTCCCCGACGGGTCCCTGGCTGCCGCCGAATACCCCGAGGCCCGTGACCTGCTGTTGAAAATCCGTCCCGCCCGTGCGATCCAGCTCAATCCCGACGCCGAAGGCAAGATCTCCTACTCGTTCCACGGCCTCTCGGTCGCTCGACCCGGGCCCGACGACGACGACCTCGATCCGGACGAACGCGAGTACTCCTACAACCTCTGGGAGCCGATCACGTTCAACTGGATGGGCACCGACGACAAGGGCAAGCGGGCAATGCAGAGTCGCACGGTCCTGCCCTCGACTCGCATGCTGGTTGCCGAACCCAACCTGGTCTCCGAAACCCCCGCCCGGGGTGGCCGATTCGCCGAGTGGTTGGTCAACGACATCCTGGATCGTTCGTCCGACCCCAACCGCGACCTGGCCTGGCAGGCCTCTCCGCCACCATTGATCGCCGAGGGCATCAAGGTCCAAACTCCATGGCTCTACAGGTTTCTGAAGAACCCCGGTCGTCTACGCCACACCACGGTGCTCCGCATGCCACGCTTCAACATGGACGATGACGAGGCCCGGGCCCTGGCCAACTACTTTGCCGCAGCCGACCGCGCCGAATATCCCTATCAGCCGGTGCCACAGCGGCAACCGGCCTACTTGGACAATCTCAACGCCTCCTTCGAACATCCCGCGCACGATTACCTGACCGAATCGTGGCATCTGTTCAACGCGCCACTGTGTATCAAGTGCCATTCGCTGGGCGGACGCCAGTTCAAAGCCGTTGATCCGAAAAAGGATATTCGCGGACCCAATCTCGGGTTGGCCAGTGATCGACTCCAGCCGGACTGGCTTCAGGTCTGGCTGTCCAACCCCAAGTGGGTCACGCCCTACACGTCGATGCCGCAACCGTTTGCGAAGAACCAGCGGTTGTTTCCCCAGCATTTCGGTGGCAACGGTCTGAAACAGACAACGGCCGTCCGGGATGCCCTGATGAACTACAACCGCCTGATGGAACGCGACGGAACCTACATTCCACCCCCAACAGCCAAGCCAGCAGCCGCAGCTGCTACCAACGGCCAGGGAGCCGCGCAGCCATGACCCACCTCACCCGAATTGTACCCGTGGCCGCCCTGGCCACCATGACGCTGGGCTGGGCCACCGGTTGTGGCGGCGGTGCCTCCGCTACTCCCACGGTCACGTACAAGGCCGGCGGGGACTCGGCCGGTCAAAATGACGGCCCTGTCGCCAAAATTGACGGAGTCGGAACTCTCACTGGATCGATCAAGCTCGTCGGCACCGCTCCGACTCCCAGGGTGATCGTCGCCAAGGGAACTGCCAAGCGGGACGCCAATGTCTGCGGCGCCCAGGTGGCTATCGTCGACGAGTCATTGCAGGTCGGCGCTGGCAATGGAATTGCCAATGTCTTTGTGTACATCGACAAAACCCCACCCGGTGCCACCGTACCTGCTGCACCAAGCGAGCCCGCAGTGTTCGACCAAAAGGGTTGTGTCTTCCTGCCTCACGCAATGGTCGTCCGCAGCAACCAGCCCATCCTGGTCAAGAGCCAGGACGACGCCGGCCACAACACCCACACGTATCCTGGCCGCTCCCGTAGTTTCAACGGTGCCATCAAGGCTCTCGAACGAGACGGCGTTCCGCTGTCCTATACGAAACACGAACGGACACCCTTCCCCGTCAAGTGCGACATGCACTCCTGGATGCAAGCCTACCACCTGGCGTTGGATCATCCGTGGGGCACCATCACCAAGGCTGATGGGACTTTTGAATTGAAGGGTCTACCGGCCACAACGGTCACCCTCCGCGTCTGGCACGAAAAAGCTGGAGGCAAGGGCGGATTCTTGCAACGCTCGCTGAAGGTGAACATCCCCAAGGACGGAACCATCTCACAGGACCTGGAATTTCAATTGACTGACTTTGGGCTGTAAGCCACATCACCAACCGGGACCCGTCCCGGCCGAGGACCACACGTCGATGTCACGCCGTCTCACCCTGTCACTGCTGGCCCTGTCGCTTCTGGTTGTCGGCTGCGCCGACTACCAGGCCGATTTTGTCAACGACGAACGGGTCGATGCACTGGCAACGACCAGCCCAACAACCGCCGCAAAACTCCAGGCCAGCCTCCAGGAGCACTTTGGAACTCCCAATTCACTGGTCGCCTGGGGTGCTCTGCCAATCGAGTTTGGAGAAATCAACGGAACGGTCCTCGCGGCCGATGGAGACGCACTGCGAGTCACCCTCAACGCCGATCCCCCCGACGGGCTCAATCAGGTGGCAGTCATCCTGGAGACAAAAACACCGGAGTACCGCACTGCCCTCTCCTACAGCCCCGCCAACCGCACACTGACACTCGTCCCGCAGGACCAGGCCACACCGATCCCCCCCGGAACCGCATTCCGCCTGATCGGTCATCACCTGCAGGACGGACGCCGCCTGTACATGCAACACTGCATGCATTGCCACGGCGTCACCGGCGATGGAAATGGCCCCACGGCACGATACATCGCCAACCACAGATTCAACCCACTTCCACGGGACTACCGTCGCGGCCTGTTCAAGTTCACCTCCACCAAGGGAGGCGTTTATGCCAGCCGTGATGATCTCATGCGAACAATCAAGCTGGGACTCGCCGGCACCTACATGCCATCGTTTCGCATGATGAAAGACCAGGAGGTCAAAGCGATCATCGAATACGTGCGGTTCCTGGCAATGCGGGGCGAAATCGAACGACGACTGCTGACCCACCTGCAGGATCTTCTGCCGGGTGACGATGGCACCCCTCCCAGCAATTTGAAGACGCTCGAACAGGAACTGGCCGTTGACGGCTACGACGAAGCGTTTGCTGACGCAGCGGCGCTGGTTGCCGAGAGGTGGACCAACGCAGACGCGCCGGACAACCTGGTCGTCCCCTCAACACCTCGCGTGCCCGATACGGAACAATCGCGACTCAAGGGACGGAACTTGTTCATCAGCACCAAGATCAACTGCGCCAAATGCCACGGCGAGGGCGGACGTGGCAACGGCGGATTCTTGCGAGATATTCAGAAGAACCCAGAAACCAACCAGAATTACGACACACCCGGTTTGCGTGACGCATGGCACAACATGATCGAGCCACGCAACCTCACCTCCGGAATCTACCGGGGCGGACGGCGTCCCCTGGATATCTTTCGGCGAGTCACCGTCGGCATCAAGGCGACTCCGATGGCCGGATTCGCCGCACTGACCGAACAAGATCGCTGGCACATCGTCAACTACGTCCTGAGCATCCCGATTGACGGGGCGTTCTTTGACGAACACAACCACCAGTACCATGGTGGCACCGACCCGCACGCCGGCCACGATCATTCGCACGAACATCCGCCCGCCAAGGAGTCTGAGAAGCAGGCGGACGAACCCGACATGGAATCCAAGGCCACCACCCCCGAACCTGCCAAGGACAAGAAGTAGCGACCGTGAGCAGAATATTCTGGTGCCTGTTTTTCACGCTCTGGCCGATCGTCGCGATCGTTGTCTGTGCCATCGCTCCGGCCATGGACTGGGGTTTCCCGGGCAACCGCGAAGCCGCCACACCGCTGGGACAACGCATCGACGACCTCTTCTACCTGATCCTGGGCATCGTAACCGTGGCCTTCATTGGCACCATGACGGCCCTCGCCTACGTCCTCTGGAAGGGGTCCAAAAACGAGGACGAGAAAGGCTGGTTCAGCCACGGCAGCCACAGCCTGGAAGTCATCTGGACGATCGTGCCCGCGGGCGTGCTATTGTTCATCGCCCTGTACCAGATCGATGTCTGGGCCATTTACCGGGTGCGGGCCCACGAGAACCGAGAGGACACGTCCCGGGCCTCCCACCTCGTGGCCGAGGTCACAGCCAGGCAGTTCGAGTGGCGAATCCGCTACCCCGCCCCGGGAACCAAGTTCAAGACGTACAAGGAAATCAAGGACTGGCTCGCCAAACCCCACGCGGGCGACATCTACGCTGTCAACAAGCTCTTCGTTCCCCTGAACCGCGAGACCCTGATCTATCTCAAGTCCGCGGACGTGCAGCATGCGTTTTTCGTACCCGACCTGCGAGTCAAGCAGGACGCGATGCCCGGCCAGAGCATCGACATCTGGTTCACCGTCAACAAGGCCGGCAAGTTCAACCTGACTTGCGCCGAGTTGTGCGGGTGGGGCCACTACAAGATGCGGGGCGAGGTGGAAGCGGTTGAAGACTTGCAGGCCAAGCTAATCGAACTCAAGAACCTGCAGGATTACGACGGAGTCACCACGCCGGGTGCCGTCCCCGCCGGGGCGTCGGAAGAGGCCACACCATGAACACCCTGAATCCCGCCGACGGTGCCGCCCACGACCTGCACCACCACCATCCATCGTTCATCAAGAAGTACATCTTCTCGACCGATCACAAGATGATCGGAATCCAGTTCTTGATCACCACGCTGATCATGTTGCTGCTGGGCGGATCACTCGCGCTGGGTGTCCGTTGGCAGTTGGCCTGGCCTTGGCAGAACATGCCGATCTTCGGCGGCCACTTCGCGGGCGAAGGCGGACAGATTTCGCCCGAGTTCTACACGATGCTCTTCACCATGCACGCCACGGTGATGATCTTCCTGGTCGTCATTCCGATCCTGGCCGGGGCCTTCGGCAACTTCCTGATCCCGTTGATGATCGGGGCCGATGACATGGCCTTTCCGACGCTGAACATGCTCAGCTACTGGTTCATGTGGCCAGCCATCTTCTTCTTTGGTCTCAGTTTCTATTACGGCGGAGCCGCGGCCGGCTGGACCAGTTACCCGTTGCTCTCGGCACTGCCCGAGGCGGCACCGGGTTCCGGTGCCGCACAGACCATGTGGCTGCTGGCAGTCACCTTTGTCGGGGTCTCCTCGATGATGGGATCGGTCAATTACATGACCACCATCATCAACATGCGGGCCCCGGGCATGACGCTGTTCCGCATGCCGTTGACGATCTGGAGCATGTTCATCACCGCCATCCTCCAGGCCTTTGCCTTGCCGGTCCTGACGGCGGCTGGATTCATGATGCTCTTCGACCGCGCGGCGCTCGGCGGAGCGCTCGAAGGAATTCACACCAGTTTCTTCGTCCCCTCCGGCATCGTGATCAACAACGCCGATCCCACCATCGGTGGGGGACAGGCACTGCTCTGGCAGCACCTCTTCTGGTTCTATTCCCATCCCGCCGTTTACATCATGTTGCTGCCGGCCATGGGAATGGTCTCGGACATGCTGGCGGCCATGTGCCGCAAACCAATTTTTGGCTACAAACCAATGGCCTACTCGATGGCCGCCATTGCCGGGTTGGGTTTCATCGTCTGGGGACACCACATGTTCACCAGTGGCATGAACCCCGCCCTGGGCATGACCTTCATGGTCTCCACGATCATGATCGCTCTGCCCTCGGCCATCAAAACCTTCAACTGGATCGGCACGATCTGGGGCGGCAAGATCCGTTTCAACTCCGTGACGCTCAACTGCATCGCCTTCGTGTCACAGTTCGTCGTCGGAGGCCTCAGTGGCATCTTCATGGCCGCAGTGCCCGTCGACATCTACATCCACGACACCTACTTCATCGTTGCCCATTTCCATTACGTGCTCTTCGGCGCCACGCTGTTTGGCATCTTCGGGGCCATCCAGTTCTGGTTCCCAAAGATGTTTGGCCGGATGATGAGCGAGCGGCTGGGCAAGATTCATTTCTTCCTGACCTTCGTTGGCTTCAACGGCACCTTCTTCCCCATGCACCTGCTGGGCGTGGCCGGCATGCCGCGACGTTACGCCGACCCGTACATCCATCCCTACCTCGAACACTTGATGCCGATGAACCAGTTCATCACGGTCTGTGCGATCGTCATGGGACTGGCCCAACTGATCCTGGTCTACAACTGGATTTCGAGCATTTTCTGGGGTCCCGAGGCCGGGCGAAATCCCTGGAATGCCAACGGGGTGGAATGGGCTGCTCCGTCACCACCACCTCACGGCAATTTCGAAGAGGTTCCCGTTGTCTACCGCGGCCCCTACGAATACTCGTCTCCGCTGGTCGAGGGCCGCGATTACTTGATGCAAACCGACTATCTGCCGCCTCCCGATGCCGAGGACGGACCCAACGACGACGACGACGTGGAAGACGCTATCGAAGAGACTGCCGACGACTCCTGACCGTTTTCCTTCTTGTATCCGCGCCTGATGTCCGACACATTTCCGACAACCCGATGGTTGCACCGTTTTGCCGTGGCGACCTGCTGCGCCGCGTTGCTGCCGATCACTGTCGGGGCCATCGTGACCACGATGAAATGGGGCATGGCCTTCCACGACTGGCCCAATTCCGACGGCCACGGCATGTTCGCCTACCCCTGGTTCGGATCGGCAATCGACAAGTTCACCGAGCATGGACACCGTCTGGCCGGGATCACGATCGGTTGCTTCAGCATCGTGTTGGCCGCCTGGACCTGGAAAGCCGAACGCCGCCGTTGGGTCTGCTGGTTGGCCACGGCTGTCCTGGCCGGGGTCGTCATCCAGGGACTGCTCGGTGGAGGACGCGTGCTGGCCAACGATCCTCGGATGGCGCTCTTGCACGGCCAGTTCGCCGCCTGCGTGCTGGCCCTGATGGGCACCGTGGCCCTGGTCACCAGCACGGGATGGCAAGCTGTCTCCGGCCAGCACCCCACCACCCCGTCACCCCGATTCAAGACACTCGCCTGGAGCCTGCCGGCGGTCCTGTTGGTGCAAAGTGCACTGGGCGGCTGGATCCGGCATCTTGGAGGCGGCCTGTTTGAACACGTCGGTTTCGCCCTGGCCGTCCTCGTGCTGACCACCTGCGTGGTCGTCCTTGCTGTTGGCCACGGCTCGCAGTGGCTGAAAACCAACGCCTGGCTCCTGGCCACCGTGCTGATCCTGCAACTGTCCCTGGGTGCGGCCGCCTGGGTCACCCGCTTTGGCTGGCCCGCCTCGAACTACGTCGCCGTCCAGGGGGCACCGCTGCAGGTCGTGATGCGAACAACCCACGCGGTCACCGGGCAATTGCTGTTTCTCGCCTCGGTCACCCTGGCCGTCCGAACACTGAGATTCGATTGGCTCACCCGCCGGGTTCTCATTGCCAACGTGACGACCGAAGGGGGCCTGGCATGAGTTCACTGGGTCCGGCCACCACCGACGTCTCGGCTGCACCGGTCGAGTCGGTTCGACCACAGGTCCATGCAAAGGCCCCGGCCACTCGCCTGGCCGACTACGCCGAACTGGCCAAGCCACGGATCGCGGTGATGGCGCTGGTGACCGTCGCCGTCGGTTACGTGCTCGCCGCCGGAGAGAACTGGAGTTGGGCAGGACTTCTTCACGCACTGGGAGGCATCGGCCTGGCCGCGATTGCCTCAGGAGCACTCAACCAGTACCTCGAGCGTCAGAGTGACGCCCGCATGACCCGCACAGAGAATCGGCCCCTGCCGGCCGGACGACTGAGCGGCAACGAGGTACTCGCCGTTGGGATCATCTCGGCAATTGTGAGCATCGCGTGGCTGGTGTGGCAGGTCAACATCCTCACCGCGGTCATCACCTCGCTGACGCTGGTCCTGTACCTGGCCATCTACACCCCGATGAAAAAACACTCGTCGCTGGCCACCACGGTGGGGGCCGTGCCCGGGGCGCTTCCGCCGGTACTTGGCTGGGTGGCCGCTGGAGGATCGCTGGACTCCGGTGCTCTCTCGCTGTTTGCCATCCTGTTTCTCTGGCAGTTCCCTCACTTTTTGGCCATTGCCTGGCTGTGTCGCGATGATTACGAGGCGGCCGGGATGAAAATGTTGCCGCGGGCGGCCGCCAATCGACCCGGACTGACCGGACTGATGGGAGTCGTCTATGCACTGGCACTCCTGGTCGTGTCCGCCTGGCCCCGCCAACTGGGCCTGGCCGGCGACGCGTACCTTGCCGCGGCCATCGTTCTCGGAACCGGTTACCTGGCGGCCGCGATCCGATTCTGGTGGAGCGAATCGACCAGCACCGCTCGTGGTGTCCTGTACGCCAGCCTGGTCCACCTGCCGTTGCTGTTGGCCGCGATGACCTGGGACCATTTTCGCCTGCTGAACTAAAACCAACCGTCACCCCAAGACGACACTCCGATGTCACACAGTTCACATCCGACCGCCGCACCGCCACTGCAGATGGGCCTCAAGCTGGCCAATTCGAAACTCTGCCTCTGGCTGTTCCTGGGCACCGAGATCATGTTCTTCACCGCCCTGATCGGCACCTACATCGTGGTGCGGCTCTCGTCGGTTGACGCCGACGGGAACACGGCCTGGCCCAGCAACGAGATCACGCACATCGTGACCATCGCCGGTGCGATCAACACCTTCGTGTTGATTGGCTCGAGTTTCCTGGTGGTCAGAGCACACGAACGAATCGCTCACGGAAAATTCAAAGACGGCCTGCAGGATCTGATCCTGGTTTTTGTCTGCGCCGTGCTGTTCCTGGGTATCAAGGGCTACGAATACCAGGGCAAGTGGTCCCGTGACATCCTGCCCGGACGAATCTCCGAGACACGGCTGCAGGCCGTCGAAAAAGCGATTGGACAAATCGGTGCCGTCGCTGCACTCGATGCCGAGAGCCTCGGCGGAGATGAAGCCAAGGCCGAACTGGCCAAGGAGCATTCACAACTGGAAAACCTGTTGCGGCAGGAGAAACTGACGCTGGAAGCGATGGAAGCAAAAGTCGTCACGCTGGCCAACAGCCAGTCCTACGGCAGCCAGATCGCCTCACACGTCATGATGGCGACGATCTACCACGACCGAACCCGTGACAAGGATGGCGAATTGGTCCCACTCGACCACGAACACCACGCCGCCTACTACATCCCTTACGGGAACCTCTTTGCCTCGTGTTACTTCACGATCACCGGGTTCCACGCGATCCACGTCATCGTCGGGATGATCATCTTCTTCTTCCCGCTGAAGAAGGGCCTGACCCAGGGACTCGACGAAAGCGACGCCCAGTACGTCGAGAACGCCGGCCTGTACTGGCACTTTGTCGACCTGGTCTGGATCTTCCTGTTCCCACTGATCTACATCGTTCAATTCTGACGCGGAGCCGGCCCGATGGCTGACCACGAATCACACGACAAGATTTACATGAAGGTCTTCGTGGCACTGTGTGTCTTCACACTGCTCTCGGCCATCGCTGATGTCTTCAAGGGGACGTCGCCGGGCGTTGTCGGAGTGGTCGTGCTGGCCATCGCTGCTGCCAAGGCTGCGTGCGTGATGCTGTTCTTCATGCACCTGAAATGGGAGCGGGGCTGGAAGTACGTGCTGTTGGCTCCCACGACCATCCTGGCCATCGGTTTTCCGATCGCCCTGATGCCCGACATTGGCTGGAGCTATTACCACCGGGTGCCCACCGAGACCATGATCGAAGCCGGTCACGACAACGACTCGCACGGCGCGACAGCTACAGACAACGGCGACCACTAGACCATGCCCTCCTGGGTCTCGTCACTGCCAGCAGTCAACGCCAGTCTCAACGGACTGGCCTTTGTCTTGCTCGTTGTCGGATGGGTACTGATCCGCCGCGGACACCGTGACGCCCACAAGAAGACGATGCTGGCCGCGTTTGGCACCTCGATTCTCTTCCTGACCGTCTACCTGCTCTACCATGGCGCCATGGTCCACTACACCGGCGAGGGCCAGGTCAAGTTCCAGGGCACCGGGGCTATTCGCACCGTTTATTTCGTGATTCTCATCTCGCACGTGCTGCTGGCCATGGCCGTGCCGGTGCTGGCTATCATGACCATCCGGCGGGGCCTGAAACAGCAATGGGAGGCCCACCGGCGAATC
>MDTE01174517.1_pt1 | contig 35235 bp, 22 predicted proteins | sample 811231 | NCBI WGS metagenome assembly MDTE01 (sample SAMN05326651, study PRJNA326480) | marine metagenome | isolation source: seawater | place: Indian Ocean: Red Sea | collected 2010
CACGCATACGACGCTATTGTGATCGGGGCCGGACCGGCTGGTTGTACGGCGGCCACCGTATTGGCCCAGCAGGGGCATCGTGTGGCCTTGCTTGAGAAACAAAAGGGGCCACGCTACCGAATCGGCGAATCCCTGCTCCCCTTCTGTTACCACGTCCTGGAACGATTGGATGTGTTGGATGTACTCCGAAACTCAAGCTTCACGAAGAAGTTGAGTGTGCAGTTCATCTCGCCGGAAGGCGTGGTGGCGAAGCCCTTCTATTTCTCGGATCATCTGGACCATGATGCGGCCACTACCTGGCAGGTGATGCGCGATGAATTTGATCAGATCCTTCTCGCCAAAGCACGTGAACAGGGGGTGGATGTGTTCGAAGGCACGACGGTGGTCGACGCGATTAAGGAGGGGACGACCACCGTTGGTGTGTGGGCAGAACAAGAGGAGAGGTTGGAATTCCGTGCTCCGATAACCATCGACGCGTCGGGACGAGAAGGCTTCTTCATGCGCAAGAATGGTTGGCGCCAGGGAGAAAAAAATCTCAACCGGGTGGCCATATGGGCCTACTTTGAAGGCGCTGTCCGTGATCCCGGGCGCGATGAAGGAGCGACAACCATTGCGCGCCTTCCGAAGGATGGTTGGTTCTGGTTCATCCCCCTACATGAAAACCGTGCGAGCGTAGGGGTCGTAGCAAAGGCGGACGTTCTGGGAGTCAAAGGGAACGATCCACAGGCTGTCTTTGATGCTCAGACCCTATGCAACCCATGGATTGCCGATCGGTTGAAACCAGCGCGGCAGATTACCAGCATTCGAACGACTCGGGACTACTCCTACCGGGCGAAACATTGTGCTTCGGATGGACTGATCCTATGCGGCGATGCGTTTACCTTTATGGACCCGGTCTTTTCTACCGGTGTCTTTCTAGCGCTTCATAGCGGTGAGCAGGCGGGGTTGGCGGCCCATGCTGCTCTGCAAAATGGGAGCACCGACGCCTCCCAGTTCCAGGACTATGCGGATTGGTTTAAAGAGACTCTTCGACCATTACGTCGGCTTATCTTTGCGTTTTACGACCCGGAATTCAGTTTCGCTCGGTTTGCTCGGACCTACCCGGAATTAACCGGGGCGATCACGGACTGCTTGATCGGAAATGTATCCCGCGACTTTGAGCCACTCTACGCTGCTCTCGATACGTTTACGACGCCTCCGGATTCGGTCGGCTATGGCGATCCATTTACGGGACCCCAATGAAGATATTGTATCTGAGCGGTGGCGCTGGAAGCTTTATCTGTGGCACATGCGTCCGTGATCGCCAGTTGGTGAAAGGCCTGGAGGCTCTGGGCCATGATGTAACGGTCTTGAACCTCTATCTACCCTGGTACCCCGAAGCCAGCCCGGCGGATAAGAACCCGATCTTCTTTGGGGGGATAAACGTCTATCTACAGCATAAATGGAGATTCTTTCGAGGCATCCCCCAATGGATGGATGGTTGGCTCAACGCACGCCCTCTTCTAAAGCTTATCGCTGGACGGGCGGGTGCAAGCACTCCCCAGGATATGGCCGGGTTGACCCTCTCGATGATGAAGGATCGGACCGGACATCAAAAGAAAGAGCTCGACCGTATGTGCCGCTGGCTGAAACGCCAGCCCCGACCAGACGTGATCTGTCTCTCCAACGCATTATTATGCGGTCTCGCCGGAGGGTTGCGCGACGCCCTCGACGTTCCGGTGTTCTGCACCTTGCAGGGAGAAGAGACCTTTTTACGTGGTCTGGAGGCCGAAGAACAGGCCCGAGCCTGGGAAACTCTTCGAGAGCGAACGGCCGACATCGATGGTTTTATCGCGGTCAGTTCCGAATATGGCAGGCGCATGGCGGAGCGATTACACCTCGACCCGGAGGGGATCTTCGTGGCCGCGAATGGCATAGCGCTGGATTCGCTTCAAGGGGTTGCTCCACCGGCCGAGGAGATATCATCGGGTAGTACCGTGGGCTATCTGGCGCGCATGATGCCAGAGAAGGGCCTGCACATCTTGATAGAGGCCTTCATTCATCTGCGAAGTCAGATGACCGAGGACACGAACCAGCCGCGGTTACGCGTTGCCGGAGTTGTTACCAAAGTGGATGAGCTGTACTTCGAAGAGCAGAAACGCCGAATAGAAGAAGCGGGTCTTGGAGAAGCGGTCGATTTTCTACCGAACCTGCCGGAGAGCGAAAAACACCGCTTCCTCCAGTCGATTGATGTGCTGACTGTACCCGCAGATGCGACGGAATCCTTTGGATTGTATGTGTTGGAAGCACTGGCGAATGGTGTTCCTGTAGTAGGGCCCGACCACGCGGCATTCCCCGAGATTTTCGAGCGTACGGGTGGTGGTGTTCTTGTTCCTCCCAATGACCCACAGGCCCTGGCCCGTGAATTACAGCGTATTCTTTCCGAGCCGGACCTGCGACAATCCCTGGGGACCACAGGACGCCAGGCTGTGCAATCGGAATTCGGGTCGGATCAAATGGCGGGTGCTGTTGCTGAGATTCTTGCTGGGAAGATAGAAAGAAGTCCGCAGCTTGTGGTTCAGGAACGTGGGTTGTTAGAAGCCAATCGGTAGACGGGAAGGGAGTACAATGTCCACTGCACAGGAGACGAACGTTGCGTTGGCCGTGGAAGTGACCGGCTTGTCGCATGAGTATCGTCGCCCCGACGGGTCGGGGTCGGAGGAGATACTCCGAGACCTCCATCTGCGGGTATCCTCGGGCGAGTGGGTGGCGATTATGGGGCCATCGGGCTCTGGTAAAAGCACCCTGCTTCATATCTTGGGAACGTTGCTGGTCCCCAGTTCCGGTTCGGTGCAGATAGAAGGGACTGCTGTTGATTCTCTGCGTGATGACGAACGAGCGAGACTCCGCAGTTCGTCCATTGGCTTTGTGTTTCAAGATCATCAGCTTTTGCCCCAGCTGACCGCATTGGAAAATGTAATGATTCCAAATCTGGCTTTGGCTCAGTCGGTTGCTGGTGCCGCGATCCGAGAACGTGCGACAGCTCTACTTACTGCTGTGGGCCTGGAGGATCGACTCGATCACCGGCCGGGGATGTTATCGGTGGGGCAATGCCAGCGCGTGGCGGTGGCGAGGGCGTTGACCAACCGTCCCAGCCTACTTTTGCTAGATGAGCCTACGGGGGCCCTGGATCAACGAACGGCGGCATCCTTATTGGACTTGTTGGCGGAGATCCGAGGGCAGGAATCTCTGAGTATTGTTACGGTAACGCATTCCCTGGAGGTTGCGACGAAGGCCGATCGTAGATTGCATCTCGTGCACGGAGGTCTTCGTGAGGAATGAAGGGGTCGCTCCTATATTGGCGTAGCCTGAAACACTATTGGCGCATCCACTTCGTATGGGGGTTGGGGGTAGCTCTGACCGCAGCGCTAATCGTCAGCGCTTTGGGGACCGGCGATACCATGGATGCCAGCCTTACGCGCCAAGCAGAAGCACGTCTGGGCTCCATAGATCTGGTGGTCTCGACGGGACACCAAACGGTTCGGACGTCTCTTGCCGATGCCTTGTCCGAGCGATTGCAGCGACCTGTCCGCCCTGCTCTTGGCATGCGAGCGACCAGCGCAAAGGGCTCTACAGTCCAGCTCTGGGGAGTGGGGGCGGGCTTTACAGAGCTGTCGCCGATACCGGTCTTTCGAGGGATCGGACCGGGCGAAGCGGTCATCAACGCGACGTTGGCGAGCGAGTTGGAGTTGAACGTAGGGGATAGCTTTATCGTACGAGTTGCGCGTCCTTCGTCATTGCCTGGGGACGCACCGATGGCTCGTAACGGGGAGCTACCGGTGGCTCTTCGTTTACAAGTGAAGGCCGTGGCGCCCCATACCAGCCTCGGGGACTTTGTGCTTCATGCACAGGGCGACGAGCCCTGGAATCTATTCGTCGACCTGGAGTGGTTACAGGAGCAGCTTTCGGCAAAGGGAAGGGCCAATCTACTCCTGGTGGGTCGAGGCTCGAAGAATCTATCCGCGAGTGATTTGGAAGCGGCGATTCAACAGGAGTGGTCAACGGAGGATATGGGGCTACAGCTTGCGTCCATTGGGACAGGGATTACGGAATTACGACCGGACGCCATATTCATGGATGCGGTCATAACCGACCTACTCCAGGACCTGAAAGAGGAGCAGGTCTTTACCTGGTTTGCCTATGGGATTCGCCGGGATTCACGGGAGACTCCGTACTCCTTTGTGGCGGCAGTGGACCCTCTCACCTCCGAGCTGGCCGCCGACGAAATAGTCGTAAACCAATGGTTGGCCAATGATCTCGAGATTGCGATCGGTGATGCCATTGAGCTCCGAGTACCGGTGTTTCAATACGGAGGAACATTGGGCGAGGCGAAACGTTCGTTTCGAGTGCGGGAGATCCTTCCGATGGAGGGACAAGCCGCTGACCCGACTCTGATGCCGAGGTATCCGGGGCTTCATGACGCCCAGCATTGCCGCGATTGGAAACCGGGGATCGCGATCGATCTGAGCAAGATCCGTCCAGCGGATGAAGACTATTGGACCGCCTATCGAGGTGCTCCGAAGGCTTTCCTGTCGATGGATACAGCCAAGACCCTTTGGCAGAATCCCTATGGGAACGCGACCGCGATCCGCTTTGACTCGGCCAGGGTGCCATCCGTTGTGGAGCGACTCAAGACGCAACTCGCCCCGTCTCAACTGGGGATTGTTGCCATACCTTTACGCAGCCAACGCCTTGCAGGCAGTCGACCTGCGAATGATTTCGGAATGTTGTTTCTCGGCTTCAGCTTTCTTCTGATGGCCGCAGCTCTGCTTGTATCGGGCCTGATCTTCGGGTTTGGAATTCTGCGTCGTCAGGGTGAGGTTCGTAGCCTTATCGCCATGGGATTCACCTACCGAAGAGTAGCGCGTACCTTCTTTGTGGAGAGCATGGTTGTGTCGGCCCTGGGAGCTGGTTTCGGGATCGTGATTGGATTGGGCCTTACCCATGGTTTGATCGCGTTGATCCGAAGCCAATGGTCCGGTGTGGTAGGCGGCGTCATTCTCACTCCATCCATCCAATCGGGTTCGTTGGTCATCGGTGGGATCGCGGCAATGTGTGCTGGGTGGTTCGCGACCTTCCTTACGGTACGAAAGCTTGGAAGAGAACAAAGACGACCAGGAGGACCACATGGTCGCAGATGGGGGCGTATCATAGCGTTGGTATGCGCCGTGTCCGTTGTAACTTTGCTCTTTGGTGATTCCTATCGAGCCGTACGATTTTTCCTGGCCGGGACGTTCTCTATGGTGGGGCTACTGGCGATTGTCTTCGAGGTGTTAACCTATGTGGGTCGCCCAGGGGCAACCGTTCATAAGAGACGGCTGGCGTTTCGATATCTGGCGCGTCGTCGCGGACGTAGTATCGCTGCCATCACCCTGGTGGCGGTTGGAACGTTCTTGATCGTATCGGTCGGGGCAAATCGCCACGATCCCAAACATGGTGCGGATCAGCGAAAGTCGGGAACAGGTGGGTTCAGTCTGTATGGGGAGAGCGCTCTTCCATTGCCAGGCGATCTCAACGATTCGAAGATTCAGGCCGATCTTGGACTCGGTCGTGGAGAGTTGAAGCAAGGCTCGGTTGTGTCCATGCGCCTCCGTGAAGGAGATGACGCCAGTTGCCGCAGCGCAGGTCAGGCGCAGGAACCCGAGATTCTGGGCCTCCAGCCTGAGCTCTTGTCCCAGAGACGGGCCTTTCAGGTGAAGGACCGGCTTGGAGGCGAGGGGGATATCTGGGCAAGTCTACATACGATGAGTGATGATGGAGCGATACCCGCCATCGGTGATGAGGCGACGGTCTATTGGGGCTTTCATCGTCGTGTCGGTGATCGTCTCGACTTTCGGGATGAGCAGGGACGAACGCGAACCCTTCGAATCGTGGGGGTTCTCCATAACTCGGTACTGCAGGGGCGGTTGATCATCTCCGAACGACAATTTCAGCAGGTCTTCCCATCGATCTCCGGGTATCGCGTCTTTCTGGTGGATACAGCGGCTGCAAATACAAGAAATGCGACGACGAATCTTCGTGAGGCGCTGACGGATTATGGCTTCCATCTTGTGCCGGCCTGGCAACGGTTGGCGCGGTTTATGGAGGTGGAGAACACCTACCTTTCGATCTTCTCTCTTCTGGGCACTCTTGGAATGGTGCTGGGTATCTTCGGGGTGGGCGTACTCCTGCTCTATAATGTGATAGAGCGCCGTGGGGAGTTGGCGGTACTGGTCGCGATCGGCTTTCGCCGTAGAGAGATCGGTCGACTGCTCGTATTCGAGCACCTGCTTCTGGTTGTCTTCGGTATCCTGGTCGGGGTCGGCTCGGCGACTTTCGCTCTATACCCGGTGCTGGTCGCAGGACAGAACGCGGTCCCCGTGGCTGCGTTGGGCGGGCATATCGGTCTGATGGTGTGTGGTGCTATCTTCGCTACCGTCGTAGCCAAGAGCTGGGCTTTACGGCAGGGCTTAACACCTGTTCTTCAACGGGCGAACTGAAAACACTAGTCTTGTGCCTTACCCGTCATGGGGACAAATCGAACCCCACCCCAGTTCCAGGTCTTGATTTTTCCATCTTGGGTCTTTTCAACGACACGAAGCTCCTGCACACCTTTACCGACCGGTATTACCAGGCGTCCCCCGGGTGCGAGCTGGTCGATCAGGGGTTGGGGGATCTGCTCTGGAGCTGCTGCGACGATAATAATGTCGAAGGGGGCGTGTTCGGTCCATCCGATGTAGCCATCTCCGCATTTCATAGTGATGTTGGTGTAGTTGAGTTGGTCCAGGCGTTGTTTGGCTGTATCCGCCAGGGGGCAGACAATTTCGATGCCATAGACATGGTCTACAATCTCAGCCAGGACCGCGGCCTGGTAGCCCGATCCGGTACCGATATCGAGCGCTTTTTTGTTGGAGGCCGGTTGTACCAATTGGGTCATCAAGGCGACGATATAGGGCTGGGAAATGGTTTGGTTGTATCCGATGGGCAGGGGACGATCGGCGTAGGCGTAGTTTTGTAGATGGTCGGGTACAAACGCCTGGCGAGGGACCGCTACCATCGAACGCAACACTTCGGTGTCGACAATATCTCTGCCCTGGAGATCCTTGCGGATCATTGTCTCTCTTTCCTCAAGAAAGTGGGAGGGCTCGTTCGGTATTCGAGGGGTGTTCAATTGTGGTGCTTTTTTGAGGGCAGTGGTTCGAGTATCGGTGGCGGAATTAATATCAAGGGTGGGCTTTTGAGCTTGTCTGGTTCTGTGGCGGCCACAGCCTACGAACAGAAGGAATACCAACAGGAGAATAGGTAGCCGAGCCTTGAATTTATGTACCGATATCTCATGGTGTCGCATCCTATAAAGTGTAGGCCAGAGGTCTTCGTCGGGGCAACTCCAACTTGCATCAAAGGGGCAACGGCCGTACGGTCTTGGGTGAAGATGTGAGGGCCTATGCGACAAATTATAATCATCAGTCTGATCTTTCTCTTCTTTGGCTGTGGTGGCGATTCACCCAATATTCCCCCGGTTGAGGATGAGGGGTCGAATCCGGATGTTCCGACGGATATTGCGGATGCTGGGTCTGAAACAGACGCTACGGAAGATGGTGAGACGACGGATAGCGCGGATGCCCTGCAGGATGTCACACCGGAGGAGATCGAGACGGTGGAACCATGCGAGCCCAACCCATGTGTTGGCGCCCCTCCGTCCGACTGTAATGGTGACCTTGTAACCAACTATGGCGACGAAGGATCCTGTACGAACGTGGAAGGTGCGGCCAGTTGTGAGTGGCCGGTTGTGTCGGAGGTTGATTGTGACGACCTGGGGGGGTTCTGTGCGGCCGGAGAATGTGTTGTTGAGGACAATATCTACAATGGAGATCTTGTCCTGGCGACCACCGACGATGTGGTCGAGTCTTTGGATTACACCGAGGTAATCGGGAATCTGATCGTGGTGAATACTGGTATTGAAGAGCTAGCCTTCACCAAATTACGGGCCGTGGGCGGCGCCCTCACCATCAAGGGTAATGATGCTCTGCAAACCGTCTCCTTGCCCAAGCTTAAGACCGTGGGCGCGCATTTATACCTGGAAGAGAATTCTGCGCTGACTACCGTTGATCTCGAACCATTGCAGACGGTCGAGGGCCCACTACATATTAAGTATAATCCAGTGATGACAGGTCTACAGCTCTCCGGCCTACAGACCGCCGCTTCTCATATGGTGATCCAGGGTAATGATGCCCTCACCTCTCTGGAGATGCCTGCCCTGGCCTCTGCGGGAGGGAACACCATTGTATTGGGGAATACGGCTCTAGGTTCCATCTCGATGCCCAGTCTGGCTTCGGTAGTTGGTGATTTTCTGGTGGCGTTGAACAGCACACTTGTGTCGATGGATGTGCAAGGACTCCAGCAGATCGACGGCGATACTCTGGTTCATCATTGCCCGATGCTGCAGAGTCTCGATATGCCGTCCTTTTCTCAGGCCGGGGCAGAGATCTACATCTACGAGAACGATGCTCTGCAATCGATTCATCTGAACGCTCTGACCGGCCTGGAGAACAGTCTTGAGATCTGGTCGAACCCCGCCTTGACCAGCTTTCATGCCGATAACCTGGTGGCGGTTGGTGGCCTACTGACATTCTGGGAATTGGAGGCCCTGACCGACATAGGACTCGATGCGCTCACATCGGCCGTTGGGCATATGTATGTGGGGCATTGCCCTGCCCTTTTGCAGCTACATTTTCCGTCTCTGACGGAGGTAAGTACGGAGCTACTGGTGGAGCATAATTCGCAACTACAATCCGTTGTGCTCTCGGCGATCGTCAACGCGAGTGGTAATCTTACCGCTTATAATAACCAAGCGGTTACCGAGTTCTCTTTACCCCTGTTGACGACGACGGAGGCCACGGTAGGCATAAGCAGTTCGGCCGTCGTAGAGCTGGTTTTCCCGTCTCTAGAGAGCGCTGAGTTTTTGGTGGCGGCGAATAATCCGGAGCTGGTCTCCTTCAAAGTTCCGGCGATTCAGTACATTGGAGCGCCCTTGATCGTGTCGAATATAAAGCTGGCGCAGTGTCAGGTGGATGCCATCCTTTTGTCGGTCGGACTTGAGGAGCAGATGGTCTTTGGCAACCTCCAGGGCTGTACCTGCCAGGAGGATCCGCCCTATACGCCTGATTGTCCCGCTACCGAACCAGAGCCAGATCCGGTGCCTTAACGCCGCGACCAGTTGGAGATACAGAACGCGTTGGCGCAATGCATGACGACGAGATCTTCCGAGTCGCGATGTTGGTAGGCGATGATTGGGTTTCCGTCGGCCCCGAGTGTCACAGAGGCATACCAACCGGCGTTTAGTTCGGAGTCGACCGTGGCGACGTTGACCGCATTCGCACAGCCTCGATCCGAGCAATGAATCAATCGTAAGGCCTTATTGGTGCTATCGTAGAAAGAGATGACCGGGTAGCCCTGTGCATCGAAGGTTATGCTGGTTTCTGAGCTGGAATCGACGTCATCAACGACAGTTACGATCGCCGTGCCGCTGCTGCAGTCCGGGAGTGTACAGCGGGCCACCTTGATGTCGCGCGTCGCGATCGTCCGGTAGGCGATCAGGGGTTCACCACCATTTGTGATGGAGATCGAGGTGTTGGCTCCCGTAAACCCGACCGCATCGACGGAAGTGATCGTGGCACCCGTTGAACAGTCCTTGGAGAGGCATTTGGCGACTTTGAGATCATTATCGACAAATCCATGATAGGCGATGATTGGCAGGCCGTCGGCCCCGATGGCGATGGAGGTATACCAGCCCGTTACTCCGGCGCTATCGAGGATAGAGACCGTGGTTCCCGCAGTACAACTGGTGTCTGCACAATGGGCCGTTCGGAGATCGCCATCGGTAACATCGAGATAGGAGATGACGGGTAGGCCATCGGTGCCAAAGGCGAGGGAGGCATTCTTCCCCACATTACCAGAGCCATCGACCACCGCGACCGCAGCCTCTGAACAGTCGTGTGTACTGCACTTGAGATAGCGAAGACCTCCTCCGGAACCATAATACGCGACCCCAGGGAAGCCATCGGGCCCAATGGCAAGAGAGGTGTTGGATGCTCCGACATTGCCGGCGTCAATACTCTGGAAGACCGTGCCCTGTGAACAGTCTGGTACTGTACATTTGGCGATGCGAAGGGCCGCGTTGGTCAGATCCAGATAGGACATCACGGGTAGCAGATCACTGCCGATGGAGATGGATGTGAAGCGTCCGACGGTACCCACGGTGTCGAGGATGGTTCGTATATTCTGTCTGGGTAGTTGGGTGCCGGGCGAGAGGGCGTCCTCGTCATCACCGCATTCCCAGCCACCGAATCCATATTTCGCGATTTGGCCGGTCGTGCAGCCGATATCGACCAGTGTATCCTGATCTCCGTCTTCCAGGCCCGCTGGTCGATTAATGAGCTCTGTAAAGATACCCGTAAAGCTCGCCGACGAGAGGGTGTCATTTATGGCATAGCCATTGTTCTCGGCATAACTATCGACAGTGCTTTCATCGAGCTGTTCGTCCACGTCGATGTCATCAGAGCAGGCCCACGCGGTACCGTTCCAGCGCGCCATCTGCCCAACGAGGCAGTCGAGGGTTTCGATGCCGTTATCGTCTGAATCGTTCAGGCCACTTGGAATATTCGCCAGGGTTGCAAAGTCACCGGAATGAACAATGGGGGCTAGATCAGCAACGAAGGCGTAGCCATTATCCGAGACGATCGTGTCCACCTCTTCTTCTGAACGTTGTAGATCTACATTGATGTCTTCGTGGCAGGACCAGGCCGCACCATGCCATACGGGGATATGCCCATCCGAACAGCCGAGTTGTACCAGGGTGTTGTCGTCACCATCGACAAGACCGTCCGGAAGCCCGGTCAGCTCGACCAGTAGACCGCTGGTGGAGATGGGGGCCAGATCGATACTATAGGCGTACCCCTCGTTTTCGGTGTATGCATCGACCGTCTCTTCGGAGAGTGTCTCATCGACATTATTGTCGGCAGCACAGACCCAGCCTTCGTCGCTGGCCTTTAAGAGGTTGCCATCCTCACAGAGTAGGGCGGCAAAACTATCATCGTCTCCGTCCAGCAGACCCTCTGGCAGATCGAGAAGATCTGCCATAGAGCTTGTTCCCGATACGATGGACAGGGCAGGCTTACCCGCCAGATCTTCGTAGTTCCCACTAAAGTGTTCACCCGGTACAAAAGTGTGGAGATCCAACCAGCTCAGGATCTCGGCTTCGTCGAGATGAGCGCCGGCACTATAGTCCGACGAAAGCATGAAGCTTGATAGTTCGAGAAGATCGAAGAAGTCGACGACAGTCAGGGCTTCTTCGAGGTTTGTTTCTGTTACACATAGGTCGGCAAGCTCCGTATCTATGACGTAGTCCTGCATTGGAACATCGTTCAGGGCGAGGGCGTCGGTGGCCGACGGGGTTTGATCGGCGCGCCCGCTATGTAGGGCAAATCCCGTGGGGGAGATTGGGCTTCGATGTTCTGGAAGCTCATTTACGGTGACACCGAGCACGGAGGCCTGATCCCACAGGTCTGCCTCAATGGTGTTGATACTGGCGAACTCGATGTGAAAGATGCCCTCATTCACGAGGACATTTTCATGGGTCTCGGTCCATAGGGCCTCTTCACTTTCGATATCCGCGTAGAGGCGCATTGTCACCGTGAAACTGATTTCAGGGCAGGCCTGTAGGTCCCCACAATTGATGGGCTCGCCCACCGCGTTTTCAAGGTAGCCCTGGTAATGTAGTTCCGTCGGGACTGCTGCATTCGCGACCAACGGGAACACCAGGCATAAGACCCCGATTATGGGCAGGATCGACGATCGTCGAAGGGTACTATGTAGACCAGCTAGCGTCATTGAGGTTTAGCGTCGCGTCCAGAAGGGGATACAATGCGGATTGCCGCAGCGTGTCGCCTGTAAGTGATTGACCAGGTTGTTGCGATAGGTCACGAGCGGGCGTGCATCCCGACCCAGGGTGATCGACGGAGATTCTCCAACACTTCCCTCGGCCACAATGCTCTCGACGTTTCCGACGGTGCAATCGGGCCTTCCACAGCGGATAACAGCCACATGTCCCGAGGCAGCGTTGTAGTGGGCGATCAACGGTAGCCCGTGGGAGCCAATGGTTACGGAGGTGCCTGTTCCCGGCAGCCCATTCGTAGCCAGATCTGTGATCTGATTTCCAGCGCTACACGCCGGGGTTCCACAATGCATTACACGCAGATCCTGGTTCCCTCCTTCCTGATAGGCGACCAGCGGTAGCCCATCGTCACCGATGGTTATGGAAGTGTAGAGCCCTGTGGTGCCGTTGGCATCTGCAGGGAAGAACGTACCTGCTGTGCAGGCGGAGTCCGCGCATTTGAACATCTGCAGTTGAGAGCCGGCCTGTAGGGCGACAAGTGGAAGGCCGTCGAGGCCGACCACCATGCTGATATGCCAGGGTTCACCCGCATCGGCATGGCTGGAGATGGTTGTGGAAGTACAGCTGGAGTCGTTACATTTTGCGATGCGGAGGGCGGCGTTGGTCTGGTCCTGATAGGCGATCACAGGGTAGCCATCGAGCCCGATAGCCATTGCGCTGTATCGTCCGACACTATCCGCATTATCGATCGTTGTGATCGTACTATCCGCACAATCCGCGTCGTTACATTTCGCGAACCGAAGGTTTTTATCTTCACTATCGTAATAGGAGATGACGGGTAGCCCGTCGGTTCCGATCCCGATAGAGGCGTAACTTCCAGGGTTTCCAGCGCTATCTACCACGACCGTAGAGGTAACCCCATTGCATTCCTGGTCGGCGCAATGAGCCACCTTCAGGGTGCTACCAATCCCGTCACGATAGGCGACAACTGGTAAGCCATCACCACCGATGGTGACCGAAGTATAGCGAGGCAGAATGGCAGAGCTATCGAGAACTACGGTGTCCTGATCACGAGGAATCTGGCTGGGGACAATACGCGTGTCGATATCAATATCGCAGGCCCAGGCGCTTCCGTTCCACTTCACGATCTGTTGTTTGGAGCAGGTGATGGTCTGAAGGAGGTCATTATCTCCATCGCTTAGACCAGCAGGGATATTCACCAGATCGAAAAAGTCTCCAGTTGTGGCTACCAGTGCAAGTTCATCGGCAATCGCATAGCCATTATTATCCACGTAGGCGTCGACCTCGGCCTCGGTTAGTACCGTGTCCGTGTCGATGTCCGGAGCGCAGGCCCAGCTTGTACCATTCCATTTGGCGAGCTCATCGGTTGCACAGGTCAATCCAGCCAGGGTGTCGTCGTCGCCGTCGAGAAGGCCGGAGGGAATGTTCTCAAGGGATGTGAACTCACCGTCGGTGGCGATGGCATGCAGCTCGATGGCCAGGGCGTAGCCATTATTGTTCACCAGAGCATCCACTTCGGCTTCGGATAGGACGGTGTCCGTATCGATATCGTCCGCGCAGGTCCATTCACCTGCGATCATCTTGATGGTCTGGTCGGTGGCACAGGTGATGGTGCTTAGAAGGTCCTGGTCGCCATCGACGAGGCCCTCTGGCAGGTCCGTAAGATCGGCAAAGACACCTGTGAACGCGACTGGGGCAAGACTCGCCTCCATGGCGTACCCATTGTTGCCGACCATCTCGTCCACTTCCAACTCGGACAGGATCGTATCCGTATCCACATCGTCGGAGCAGGCCCAGATGGTGCCCAGCCATTTGATGATCTGGCCGTTACCACAACTGATCTCTGCGAGGGCGTTATCGTCTCCATCCAACAGGTCTTCTGGAGTATCGACGAGATCGTTAAACGATCCAGACACGGCGATTGGGGCGAGCTCTGGTTTATTGGCCAGGTCATCGTATTCACCCGAGAAATGCTCTCCCTGCACAAAGTTATTTGTTTCCAGGATGACCAGGACATCCGTGGTGGTCAGAAGTTCACCAGGCATATAGCCGTTCTCGTTTAGATAGGTGGTGATGTCTCCCTCGGTAATGTAGGGGGATTCTTCAAAGGTCTGCGCCAGGGATTCTTCGGTTACACAGACATTGGGTATGTCATCCAGGACCACGAATTCTTCCGGTAGAAGCCCTCCGAGGGTAAGAGCATTATCGGCCACGGCGGCCTCTTCAGCCGTCGCCGCTCGTAGGGCGTATGGAGCCGAGACGAGAGCCTGGCGAGGCATGAGCTCTCCTTGATTCGCATATTTAATACCAAGAAAGGTGTAGGTGCCGAGAAGTTCGGGATCGATGAATTGGTGGGTTCCGAGCACAACGGAAAAATATCCGTTCTCGATGGCGACCCCTTCGTGGGTTTCCGTCCAATAGGGGTTACCACCGGAGGGCACGCCATATAGGGAAAACACAAAGGTGTTCCCATCGCAGTCGTCTGCATCGGGACAGTGGAGTGGGGTTCCATCAGCGTCTGATATATGGCCGCTATAGCCGATCTTCAAAGGAACCTGGGCTATGGCCGAGTGGGCGCAAAACAGCCCAAGCACGAAGCCCATTAACACGCGAATAGAAGTGGGCGTCTTCATGGTTTTTCTCCCTTCGGTACGCCAGGTTTAAGACGGTATAATGCGTTATCGGACGAACCGATAAAGCGAGGGGTTCCGAGGGTCTGTATCAGGGTGATCCCGTCAACATTGAATCCCATTTTGTGGCCGTCACCAAATAGGCCACCACGGAACTGGATTGTACAATCTTCATCAGTGAACCCGTCACAGTCGTTATCGACTTCATCACAGGTCATCGACTCTCGTGGGATGGTCTGCCCCTGGCATATACCCTCCAGGCAACTATCATTCTGGGTACAGGGGTCTTCATCATCACATGGAGTACCATCGTCCTGGTCGGCACAGAACTCTGGGGTACCGGTATCGACGATATCCGAGCCGGACACCTCTCCAATATCGGTTTCGGTTGTGTCGACGATATCCTCAGGTGGAGTACCAGTATCGAAGTTCAGCTTCTTCTTGAGGGGAGTAAAACACCCACTCAACAGAAATAGGAACACAACCAGGCTTAATAGTCCCCTGGCCGTCCACACCAACCGTTTTCGTTCCTCGACCTCTTGCAACATCGCGTCTCGATGATCCTCCGACTGCGTAGTGTACGAGATTGTTGAGGAATGAGCCACTTTGGGAACCACCCTTTTTTTTAGTCAAACCAGATGCGTGGGCGAATCAGGTAGGGGACGAAGCTCCCGTCTTCCTGTTCTACTGAGATTTCAACCACGACACTGCCGGGGGTGTTCGGGGCACGTAGCTGCCGTGATGAGGTGCCTGAGGCGTCCTTTTGGGCTGGCGCGATCCATTCGATCTGCTCGGCGGGTATATCTTCATAGTACAGGACTTCGAAGTCTACGTTCTGGTGGGTTGGGTTGCCTTGATCATCCATAGGTTGTGCAAGGATCGACAACGTACTTTGCCCATCGGCGGCGATATGTCGGCTGGCGGGTTCGACTCGAATTACCTCTGGTTCGGTAAATAGCAGATGCGAACCATCGGCCGGAATATTGAGAACACGTTGCACATGTCCGGTCGGCCAGGTGATCAGTAGCTCGTCCAGGTCTTCGAGGGGTCCCATTCCTATCTCGAGGAAGGGTTCGTTGATGACGCGCGAGGCGAAGTTATCACCCCATTGATAGCGGCGTAGGAATTCACCTTTCGTGGCCAGCAGCTGACTCCCGAGGGCTTGTGGGTTCGAGCTCGTACCCCGTAGCTCTACGAGAATGCGATTGCCCGCCGATACGATCTCGTTCGTATATACGACGATCTCCTGTTCGAAATTTCCACCGACAAAGAGATCCCTGTCTCCGTCTCCATCCCAATCGACGACCAGGAGGGACCGAAATGCCCCGACCGCGTCGACCCCAATACTGTTCTGGACGGGCACAAGATCTGGGCCTGGCTGTCCATGGAGGACCACAATCGGTGCCTCTCGAGTTGTCCCGCCTGGGATATTTCCCGACGTCATGATCAGATCGAGAAAACCATCATGATCGAAGTCCCAGAACACCGAGTTCCAATGTTCAAGGAAGCGGCCGAGGTAGTCGAGCCCGGTATCTTCGTGGGAAAGGCCGGGGATGAGATCAAAGATATTCTTCCAGAGGCCCGACTCTTCATCGTAGCTCAAAACCGAGTCATATCGGGTCTCCGTATAGAAGATCTCCAGGCTGCCATCTCCATCCAGGTCGCCGATGGAACAGCCCATGGGTCCCGCGTCCTCTTGCTGACAATCGTCGTCACAGCCACCGTCCGGCTCGAAGAGGTGCATAGGATCACAGGCCCGGTTCATAGCCGTGAACAGGTCAAATTCAGGATAGCCTTCCTCGTCGATCTCGGTCACACGGTATCCTCGATTTCGATTGTCTTTATGACCAAAACCGTCCTTCAAGAAGTGGTAGTCGTAGGAACCATCCTGGGTGAAGTCCGCCATACAGGAGATGAAGTTCATACTCGGATCGTCCAGATCGAACCGTTTGCTCCATTCGATGAATTGTCGATTCCCCTGATTGATGTAGACGCGATTATGGTTGTTACCGAAATCGAATACGAGAACATCCATCAAACCATCCTGATCTACATCCCAGGGCTGGGCTCCGATAGGGGCCGGGGGATAGTTTTCTGTAAGACGTTGCGCCTGGTTCGATAGTCCACCGGCGTTTCCCCAGATGATCGTCTCGTTGCCAGCGCAGAACAGGTCGAGGTGACTGTCTCCATCCAGATCGGCGACAAAGGTGCATTCTCTTGGGTATTCACTGAGGGGTACCCCGAAATCGGGTTCGATGACGGCGATGCTGTCGCCGACACGTTCAAATAGGACCACCAGATTGCTACCGGAATTATAGGCCCCCATATCGACTCGACGATCCCCATCCACATCCCAGAGGACTAGGTCCGTAAAATAGGCCCACTGGGGCGGATCTGCGGGATCTCCCAATGCGTTCAACTGGGCTTCCAGAGAATGATCACGGCTGAAGGAACCCTCCAGGCTTTGACCTGGCCCTGGAAGATCGAGGCCATCGCCTAGGGGCCCAATACATTCCGGTGGTAACCCCATATTCTCTGCGCCGGGCAGGAGAATGATGAGCGGACCGTTATCTTCGGGTTCGCTGGTATCAAGCTCTGTGGTCGGGTTGCTGTCCGGGGCTGGACCACTATCCGTCGAGGAAAGTTCCTGGCCGGGATCGGGCTCCTGCGTCGTGTCCGCAGGCGGGGCGATCTCCTGGCCCGGATCGGTCATGGCCACATCACAATCCAGACAACCCGGATCCGTAGCAGTCGTGGCATCCTCGACGATTGAATCGCCGGCTTCCGGGCCGGACGCTACACCTGAGCTGCTCGAGGAGCATCCTGCACTCCAGCCCAGAATCCCAAGAATAAGTATTCCCCGATACCACACCATTGCACCCACAGCATACGTGGACTCGAACGGGATGTCAGGCCGCGGCCACAAATAGGTAGAATATTGTACCGGTACGGCTTGCAAGGCACTTCTCTGGGGAGTGGTTTACGAGGTGTTCCGAAGGGGGACGATCTTCGAATTGGACCAAATCCCATCTTTCCTATTAAATTCACCCGAGGGTTTAAGAGGAGTTTGGGATGTGTCGTAGTTTTCAATCGCTTTTCTATAGTATTGCTCTTTCATTGGTGTTGGTATTCAGCGCCTGTGGAGGTGGCGACAGCGATGGGGGTGGAACCACAGATTCGCAATCCGATGAGGGTAGCAGCACCGACGAGGGCAGCAGCACGGACGAAGGCAGCGGCACCGATGAGGGCAGCGGCACGGACGAGGGCAGCGGCACGGACGAAGGCAGCGGCACCGACGAAGGCAGTGGCACCGACGAAGGCAGCACCGAGGATACGACGGTGACAGATCTTGGTCCCTGTGGTGGAACCTGCGGGGACTTTTCTAGCTGTGTGAACGGTGCCTGTACCTGCGACGAAGGTTATGCGGCCAACGAGGACGGGGCCTGCGAAGTCATCATTGATTGCAATGTGGACACGTGTCCCGTCTTTAGCACTTGTGTCGACGGAGCCTGCATCTGTGATGCTGGTTACACTCTAGACGTGGCAGAGTATTGCGTAGACATTGACGAGTGTTTGGAAGGGACGGATAGCTGTGATCCCAACGCCACCTGCTACAACAGTATTGGTGAGCATCATTGTATCTGCAATGAGGGCTTTGTTGGTAATGGTAATACGTGCGGATGCGAAGCAACGGTCTACCCTGGCGATAAAGCCTTTGCTGTTTTGAAATCCGACGGTTCGGTCTATGCCTGGGGCGATGGATATAATGGCGGGGACGTAACGCACAATAACGTCGAGCCTTTGACTGACGTGGTGGAGATCTATGGTGGTCATGCTGCGTTTGGTGCGCTGAAATCGGATGGCTCTGTGGTGACCTGGGGTTCTGCGTCGATTGGTGGTGATACTACGGCGGTGTCTGGGCAAATTACGGCAGGCCCAGGGATCCCCCCGGTCACAGCCTTGGCCTATAACAACTATGCTATGGCCGCCCGTCGTGCGGACGGCTCTGTGGTCACCTGGGGTAATAGCCAATACGGTGGTGAACCGGGGCTAAAAAGCATCGAGCTGGTGAGCGGTGTAGAAAAGGTCTTTGGAAGTCGGTATGACACGGGAGCCTTTGCAGCGCTTAAGGACGATGGCTCCGTGGTAACCTGGGGACAAGAAGACCGTGGTGGTAATAGTGACGCAATGGCGGACCAGTTGGCCAACGGTGTGATCGATATCTTTCCCTATCAGCATGGATTTGTGGCCTTAAAGGACGATAGCTCCTTGGTGAGTTGGGGGGCGGCTGCGTGGTGTGGAGGGAATGACACAAACCCTGAAAAGGGGATCCCCTTTTCCAGCGTTGCTGAGGAATTGTCGTCTGGCGTAGAGTCTTTCTACACATGCAAAACAGGAGTGGCCTGTGCAGTACTTAAGGATGACGGGTCAGTGGTAACCTGGGGATATAAGGATCACGGTGGAGACTCCTCTGCCGTGTCTGACCACCTCGCAGCTGATGTTGTTCAGATTGTTAGCACGCAAAACTCTTTTGCTGCTCTTAAGAGCGATGGTTCCGTGGTGACCTGGGGTATGGCTGGCACGGGTGGTGGTCCTACAGACGTAGGGGTTCTGGGACAGTTGGCCTTCGGAGTAAAGGCTCTATTTTCGACGCATGCGGCCATGGCGGCCTTGAAAGACGACGGGTCTGTCGTGACCTGGGGATTTAATGGATATGGATCCAATAGCACTGCCGTTGCGCTAGAATTATCCAGCGGCGTGGTAACGATGTATTCGAACGAGTATGCCTTTGTTGCTCATAAGGCGGATGGTTCCCTCGTGACCTGGGGTCATGGGAGCTACGGTGGAGGTAACCCCGAACTTGGGACGAATATCTCTCGAATCTATTCCAATGATGAAGCCTTCGTCGCGGTTGATCACGAGGGTGGGCTCCATTCGTGGGGACACCCCCATTCTGGCGGCAATAATGTTGATCACACGGGGGAGAACATCTGTTCCCCCTAGTCGTGTACCGTAGATATTTGCGTACGATGCGGGTGTAGAACGCACGTTCTTGAATGGTGTACATGGAACGCGGACCCCGAGACGAACGGGATGTCAGGCTACGGCCGCAGATACGTTGGTTTTTCGGCTAATCGCAGGCTCCGGCGGGTGGTCCCTCACCGGGGCGTGGTGAAAGCAGAATCCGCCAGGTGTCGGGGAAGTTCTCACTGGTCTCATCATGACCCAGCTGGCCATTACCACCGCTATCCACTTCGGATCCCTCGTCGATGTCGCAACGGTGTAGAGATTGACCGCTGCCATGGGTTTCGACCGGGGCCTGGTTTTCTGCGGCAGTATCATTCAGATAGGTATGGCTACCGACTGTGGCGCCGCTTTTATCCATGGCGTCGGATGTGTTCCCCCAGACCAGATAATCGAGATCGGTGACGTAATCCGTTGAACCGTCCCAGAAGAAGAGAATGACAATCTCGTCCCCGTTTGTCAGCCCAGGCAAGGTACCAGAACCACCAAACATAACTGGTGCGTTTGTGTCCGTCGGATCCAGGTCAAAGTCGGGATAGAACCCATATTCATCAAAGAACGCCGTGGCACTCTCCAGGGAAACGACAACGAAATCATGGGCAGCAATGGATGCCGTACCGGGGAACTGTAGGAGAAAGTCGGAGTCGTTCAGAGAGACGCTTCCGCCAGCGATGGTGTAGTAGCTATTGAAATCGGAGACATGAATACCGCTTAGGGAGACGGTCTCGCTGGTTGGATTGTAGATCTCTACAAACTCACCACCGGTCGGAGTGACCACGACTTCACTGAGGAGCAGATGTTGTGCGCCCTCGGTGCAGATCCGAGTACAGCCATCGAATGGATTCAGATTTCCATCGTCACAAGTCTCTAGCTCAAGACAATGGTCACCATCACCACAAAGCGGCGTGCTGCCCGGCCCAGTACAGGTTGCATTGCATGTTCCGCAGCTATCGGTATAGGTATCATCACAGCTTTCCCCTGCCGTGACATTAATGGTGCCATCACCACAGGCGGCGACCGTACAGTCCGCGTTGCAGGTGGCCGATTCACCGCCACCGTCGCACGCTTCTCCGGCGGTTGTGTTCAGGGTCCCGTCGCCGCAGCTGGAGGCTGTGCAATCCGCGTTACAGCTAGCGGACTCTCCACCGTCATCGCAGCTTTCCCCATGTTCTGTATGAAGGATACTGTCACCACAGGAAGACGTGACGCCTGCCTCAAACTGACAGGAGGCTGAACATACAACACATTCAAGCACTTCATAGGGGCAGACCTCTGCGATGGTGTCGCCGTCGTCACATTCTTCGTCTGACTGCACCACATTGTCACCGCAGGTACCGAATTGGCAGGATTCTCCGATGCAGATGAGGCTAAAGCAGTCTTCATTGATGGCACAGCTCAGGCCCTGGGCGCAGCCCGGGCAGTCGCCGCCGCAGTCGATGTCGGTCTCTGTGCCGTTCTGGATTCCATCACCACAGGAGGCCTGGGTACAGACCGCGGTGCAGGCGTTGGTCGGCCCACCGTCGTCACATTCTTCGCCGGGTTCAACGACCCCGTTTCCACAGCAGTTACCGACCGTCAGCAGTTCACATACTCCCGATGTGGCGTTACAACTGTTTTGTTCGCATACACCGCTGGCTGGTTCGCAAACAACAGGACTGCCGTCTGTACATTCGCCCGCTTGGCATGTCTCCGGACCGTTGCATAGGTCGCCATCTTCACAGGCAGTACCGTCGTCTAATTGGCTATCACAACCACCGGTCACTGGGTTACAGGTCGTTGCAAGGCATGGGTTCAGCTGACCGCTACAGTCGACGGCTGTTCCCGCTGTACAGACGCCCGCCTGACAGCTCTCGGAGCCGTTACATAGATCGGTGTCCAGGCAGGCGGTGCCGTCTTCCAGAGGGAGATCACAACTGCCGGTGCCGGGATTACAGGTAGCGGCCAAACAGGGGTCTGTCTGCCCACTGCAGTCCACTGGTGTACCCGCTTCGCATACGCCGGCCTGACAGACCTCATTACCATTGCAGATGTCTTCGTCGTCGCAAGAGATTCCATCTTCTGTGGGGATGTCGCAGAGGCCGGAGTCCGGGTTGCAGACGGGCGCAAGACAGGGCCCCGTATTGCTACAGTCCTTGGGTGTACCTGCGCATACTCCGCCCGATTTACAGGAATCGTCGAGGGTACATGCGTCTCCATCATTACAGGCCAGATTCACCAGCGATTGGTGGAAACACGCTCCGTCTACGCAGAGATCGAGGGTGCAGCTGTTCTCGTCCTCACAATCTGTATCTGTCGTACAGCTTCCTACGGTGTCTTCCGACACCTCGGCGTCGGTTGCGCTGGCATCGCCCGTATCGGAGGGATCGGTCGCGTCCGAGCTGTCCGTGCTCTGGGCATCGGAGCTGTCGCTATCAACCACATCGTCTACGGAGCTCTCTATACAGAGGTTCTCTTCGCAGGCTAGCCCAGTGTTACAGGTACCGTCGGCGAGACATGGACCACCGAGCTCCCCGGCGGCTGGTTCCTCGCTGCCGGATCCGGAGCAGGCTAGAAAGAATAGACAGCAGAGTACGGCAATGCCTTGTTTCATATTCACATCCCTCAAGTTCAACTATGAACATAACGTAGGGGGAGGGTTATTCACCAATTTTCGACTAGTTCCTGTTGGGCAGGTTAACCATCCAGGCCGGAGATAGGGGTTGTGCCATCGTCTCCGAAGCTGGATACATCCATGCCGAAGTTCTGCAATATGCGCAGATAGAGGTCCCCGTAGGTCGGATCATTGGTATATTCGATATGTCGTCCAGGGCTGATGGTGCCTCGTCCACTGCCCGCAAGCAGTAACGGCATATCGTAGTGGCTGTGGCTGTTTCCATCGGCGCATTCACTGGAGAAGAGAACGGTGGAATGGTCGAGGAGGCTTCCGTCTGGTTCCGCGATACTCGACATGCGCTCCAGAAGATAGGCGACCTGTTCCATCTCCCATATATTGATGAGCTCCAGCTTAGCTATTTTGTCTGCGCTCCCCTCATGGTGGGACAGATAATGGTGTCCTTCTGAAAGACCTAGATGGGAGTACACGCGATCGCTACCGGCGTTCCCAAACATGAAGGAGGCGACACGTGTCCGGTCGCATTGGAAGGCCAGGACCAATAAGTCGATCATGGTTCGCACATGATGGGTGACGTCGCTGGGGAGGCTTGGGCGCGGACCGGGGTAGCAATCCTGTTCCGAGCCGATCTCATTGATTCGTTTTTCCAGCTCATTGATACCCGTAAGGTATTCATCCAATTTCATCCGATCGGTGTGTCCCAATCGGTCGTTGAGTCGCTGGGCGTCTTCCCGTACGAAATCCACGATACTTAGCTTGAAGAGGCGGCGCCGCGCGATCTGCTCTTCGGTCATCTGTGAGTCATAGCCAGCGAATAACCGATCGAAGACGGCAGCTGGGTTTACCTCTTTGGGCACGGGCGTTTGCGGACCGGCCCAGGAGATATTGCGGGTATAAGAACAGCTATACCCGGAATCACAATCACCGGTTCCCCCGCCCCCTTCGGTGCCCAGCTCCAGCGAAGGAAACGACGTCTGGTTTCCAATATGGTTGGCAAGCATCTGATCGACGGAGATACCATTTTGGATATTGGCACCTTCCGTCTTGAACACATGGGTTGCCGTCAGGAATGAGGCGGTACCGGCCGCGTGATCACCTGCGCCATCGGGTACGGCGGGAGGATTGTTCACACCGGTAAGGACCAGTATATCGTTCTTATAGGGGAGAAGCGGCGCCATGACGGAGCCAAGGGTGAAGTCGGTGCCTGTTCCTTCGGGGGTCCAGGCCGGCATCACCATCCCGTTGGGGACATAGAAGGCTAGAAAACGATGCGGCAACGTGGCGACGGGTGGCTCGTCTGCATAGGCGAAGCCCGGCCACATACATTCCAGGAATGGAAGCGCCATCACCGTACCCGTTCCACGAAGGAAGGCTCGTCGAGATAGATTGGTTTTGGGGCTCATTCCACGCCCTCCGTATTTTCGGCCTGGCGAGTACGAAATAGTTCATGTTGGGCGATGAGAACCATCAGATCGGCCAGACCATAACCTTGCTTGGACCAGGTATCGGTAATTTCGTCGAGCCCACAGGAGTCCTGGGCTGTTTCTCCACGACCGAGCGCGTAGACAAACATATGTTCTGTAATACATCGGGCTGTGGCTGGATCGGCTTTTATGATCTGCGCCAGCTCTGGAACCCCGTCAAAGGCAAGATCGCCTGGAAGGACACCAGTTGCGTCGATAATCTCGCCATGATCTGTATCGCGCCAGGCGCCAATTGCGTCGAAATTCTCCATTCCCAATCCGATGGGATCCATCATCATATGGCAGGAGGCGCAGACCGGATCCGTGCGATGTAACTCGAGACGTTCGCGTAGGGTTTTCACGCTCTCATCGGGCTCTGGTAGGGCCTCTACTCCGGGTGGTGGGGCGGGAGGTTCCTGGCACATGAGCTGCGAGAGAACCCATTTACCACGCTTCACGGGCGAGGTACGGAAGGTATGAGACGTGACCGTCAGGATGCTCCCCTGCGTGAGGAGACCGCTGCGCACGGTTCCATCGGTGGAGACGGTCTCGAAACTGCTTCCATCACCCGATAGGGGGATGTCATAGAATTCGGAAAGACGGCTATCCATGAAGGTGAAATCGGCGTCGAGCATATTCAAGACGTTGTGGTTTTCGGAAAGAAACCACTCAAAGAAAAGCTCGGTTTCCGTGCGCATCGAATCGCTGAGATCGTCGTCGAAGTCTGGAAATAGAACCGAATCGCGGAACACATCGGATAGCTTCCGAGTATAGAGCCACTGCCCTGCGAAGTTATCTGTTAAGGCGCGGGCTTTGGGATCGGCCAGCATTCGGCGAACCTGTGATTCGATAACCTGGTCATCCTGTAACTGTTGATACTCGGCAAGAGAGAACAGTTCTTCGTCGGGCATACTGCTCCACAGAAAGTACGACAGTCGTGACGCCATTTCATAGTCATTGAGTGGATGGGCGGATGTTCCGGCTTCCAGCGGATCAAGCTCTACACGGAAAAGAAAATGCGGGGATAAGAGGATCGCCTGTAGACCAAGCCCGATACCGGTTTCAAAATCAGCATCTTCTGCAAAGGCCAACTCCACAAACCCGACCAATCGATCCAGCTCCTCATCTGTTACGGGTCGGCGCCAGGCCCGTTTTGCAAACCCCTCGAAGATGGTTCGGGCGCATTCCAGGGCATCGGTCTCGTCGGGAGAGCAGACCATAATCTTCGCCCGTTCTGGTGATGGGACCGTCTCGGGAACATGGATATCTCCCACGATATACATCCAGTCGACCCAAAGCTCCGCCTCGCTATCGGAAGAATCGATCGAAATCGAAACGGAATGCTGTCCAGCGCTCAGCGACCCGGTATGTTCGATAACCGTGGCAGCATCTGCTGGGGAGACGATCTCTCCACTCCAGAACACGGCATCGTCGATCAGAATACTCGCGGTTACGGGTGCATTGGCGTCGACGCCGGCACGTAGTCGCGTCTTATAGGTGCCGTCCGATGGTGCCTGATATGTATGCTGTAAGCTCTCTCCTACACCCACGCGGACCAGACCCTGGTCGGCTTCTCCCGCGCCTTCCATTCCCTCGGCCTCGATATGTATCGCGACGGGGTTGCCGGGAAATGGTCCATGCATGCCCAGGGTATATACCAATAGGTTACGGTCTTCCCCCTGGTCCGGCATATAGTAATCGTTGGTAAAGGCGACCCCAAACTCGTAGTTGCCAGGTTCCAGATGGGTGGACGCAGTATAGGTGGTCGGTGTCTCCGGAGTCGCGGCGACCGCAAAGGAAGCAAAGGGGACGGTGTTGGTACGTAGTTCAATCTGTACAAGATCGGGCCCGGCTTGTTGCCCGGCTACTTGCGCGGAAAACAGATAGGTGCCGGCCGTTGTGATCTCAAACGGGACATAGAGTTCTCCGTTCGACCAGAGATTCCAATAGCCATTCCCGGCCCCTCCAGTGGTGGCCTCTAGAAATTGGGCCTGAAAAGAGGACTCAACCGGCTGTTCATTTGGTAGGGCCAGCGCGGCATCTACGAGTTGCTCTGCCGCCCGTTCGTATTTTTCGATAAGAAGAGGAGAGAGCGCCAATACATTTGCGTTGTTATCGTAGCCATGTCCGTGGTCGTCGGTTGGAAAGTCTTGGGCGGGCTGCGTCTCGTCACCCATCAAGTCTCGCACCGTATTATTGTACTCGGCCCGATTCAGTCGATGAATCGTGACCCGTCCCGGGTTTACGGTTGTATTACAAGCCCCTGGGGGAGAGGTGCCTTGATCGGATGTCTGATCTTCGGATGCCTGGTCTGTCGAGACTACATCTGCTGTCGTGATGTCTGCTGGTACAGAATTGCTGCAACCTACATAGAGCAGCACAAGCGCAACGATGGGTAGATATACCAATGATTTTTGCATCGTATCCCGAACCAATACAGACGAACCATTGATTCTACCGGATTTTCCTCTGTTGCATAAGCACGAAAATATACCGGGTAGTTCTCACGCCTCAGGAGGGCTCTCCTACGAAGAGTTGATATCCTACGCCCCGCACACTTCGTAATACCATGGGGTTGGAGGCGTCATCTTCGATCAGCTTACGAAGTCTACCGATAAAAACATCGACCGTTCGGGTTTGGACTCCGGAGGAGATTCCCCAGACGCGTGACAGCAGTTCGTTACGTGAAATGGGCTTATTCGGGTTATCTACCAGATACCGTAGGAGCTTTAACTCGAGATTGGTTAACGACACACTCTCGTCGTCTTGCCAGGCAAGATGACGACGGAAGTCGACCTTGAGATGTCCGAGCTCGACCAATTCACCAACCCCATGCCATCCCCGGCGGCGAAGAAGTGCCGAGACCCGTGCTAAGAGCTCGGGCATATCAAAGGGTTTGGTGACATAATCGTCAGCACCCGTGTTTAATCCATCGAGGCGGGCCTGAAGAGTACCCTGGGCTGTAAGAATGATGATGGGTACTGTGCTGCCCTCGTTACGAACCATGGTGCAGAAATCGAGGCCATTGCCGTCCGGGAGTCCGAGATCAAGGATGATGATCTCTGCGTCGAAGGAAGAATAGATATCGGTCGCGTCGGCCAGATTCTGACTCCAATGTACCGTGTGGCCGTCGCTTGTCAGGCTGATTCGGACCGACAAACCCAGGGAGCTATCATCCTCAACGAGTAGCACTCTAGCCATGATCTCTGTCCTCTTCCTGTGTCGGTGTGGAGTCTACCTGTCGCGCGTTGGACATGACAGACGGTAACCATATCTCCGCGACAGCACCTTTGCCCAGGCCTGGGCTCCAGAGGCTCAGCTCTCCTCCATGGGCTCGGGCGATGGAGCGCGCCAGGCCGAGCCCCAGGCCTATGCCCGTTTGCCCCGTATCTCCGCGCTCAAATTTTCGGAAAAGATTCTGTTCCGTACCGGGTTCGAAGCCCTCTCCATTATCAATGACGCGAATCAGGACAAAATCCTGGGACAGCTCCGCATGTACTTGAATCTTTAGTTCCTGCCCCCGGTATTTCACAGCGTTGTCGATGAGGTTTTCGATCATCAAACGGAACGCGCGGGGATCCCCCTGAATGGTAAGCTCAACCGGGGCATGGCAGCGAAGCTCTCCGCCATGGGTCTGGACCATAATGGACAGGGACTGCACGAGTTGGTCGAACAGATCTGCCACCTTCAGTTGTTCCGTCCACACCACGGTGTCTTCAAGAGAGAGACGTGTGGTTTCCAGAAGATTGTCGATTCGAAGATTCAGCCGGTTCGTCTCCTGGAGGATTGCGTAGAGCAGCATGTCTTCTTCGGTGGTGGAGATATTTGGTTTCTGGAGGGTCTGGCAGGCCGCGCGGATCCCGGCGAGCGGAGTACGTAGATTATGGCTGGTCCCGGTCAGAAACCGTGCTTCTGCGGCTCGAATACGAGCCTGGTATTTATAGCTGGTCCAGAGCCATGCAATGATCCCCAGGATAATTGTGAACCCGATCGAGCCAAGGATCAATAATGTAAGATCGGGCCCTTCGACACGAGAGACCCATAACAGAACCCAGCCCACCAATAGGGCCACGACCAATGCGCCAGCGAAAGCTGCCGTCAGGAAACCAGCCGCACCTTCCCAGAACCCAAACCGGATCGCTCGTAAGCCCTGTGGTGCTGACACCACCTTGCGTAGCTTCCGTAATCCAGTCTTTTGTTTCTTCGGTGGACTGGTGCGTAGTTTTGGAAGACTGTTCATTATCCTCGTTGAGTATGTAGTAAATCCGAGCCTTGCTGGACCTTATAATAAATGGAATCGCATTGTAACAGCGGTCTCCTTCTGTTAAGACCCGGCCGGCGTTTTACTATTGGGTTTTGCAACGGATTCGGAGATGGATCTCCTCATTATCAGTCTGGTGGCCTTATTTGTGGGTGTATTAATTATGCCCTGGGCGCGCCGTTTTCCCCATCTTGTGGCGGCGTTGGATGGTTTTGTTCTGGTGTCCGTCGCGGGTCTGGTGCTGACACATCTGCTTCCGCATACAATACATGCGGTGGGAGCGTGGGCTCTAGTGGCCGTTTTTGTGGGCTTATTGGTTCCCTGGCTCTTTGAGAGAGGATTTATGCATAGTCATGGGCGGGGGCTATTCGCCTTGATCCCATTGGCTACACTCGGGCTATGTGTGCACGCTTTTCTGGATGGAACTGCGCTGGCGCTACCGGAAGTGACCGACGAGCACAGCCACGGTTCGGGCCATGAACTCGCGTTGGCGGTGGTGTTCCATCGTCTACCCATAGGCCTCGCGATCGGCACTCTTGGTGCCCGTTTCATGCGATTGAAGCTGGCGATTCTCGTCGCCGTTATTGTGACCTTATTTACGGTAGCGGGCTATGTTGTAGGGCTGCAGGCCATGCCAGAGGCATCGGTTCGAGGGCTGTCCATATTTCAGGCTCTCGTGATAGGCACGTTGCTCCATGTGATCTTTGCCCACCCGCTCCACCTCCAGCACGATAAGGTAAAATGGGTACCATTGGCGGGCACTCTCGGTGGTCTTCTCGGTGGTGCCAGCATGTTGATGCTCGAGCATTCCCACGGGCCGGAACATGGTCCAGGTATATGGGATACTTTCCTCGCCTTTAGTCTGGAAGCCTCCCCCGCGTTGTTGATCGCGTTCCTCGGAGCGGGGCTTCTTCACGGTTTTATGCGCCCGTCTTCTCTGCTTTGGATTGGGAGAGGGTCGCGGGCTGCACAGAGCGTAAAGGGTATGGCTCTAGGCCTCCCGCTTCCGATTTGTTCGTGTGGTGCTCTGCCGGTCTACGCAGGTTTAATGGAACGGGGGCTGGCCCCTGCCGCAGGGTTGGCATTTCTGATCGCTACGCCGGAAATTGGCCTCGATGCAATTTTGATTTCCATCCCATTATTGGGTCCCGAACTCACCATAGCCAGATTGGTAGCAGCAGCACTGGTCGCCTTTCTGGTGTCGATGGTGGTGTCCCGAAAGATGAAAGCCAAGACCGTTACTGAAGGAGAGGGAGAGGACGCAACACCACTCCCGTCGGTCTCTGCCCGCTTAAAGACGAGTGTACGGTATGGTTTCGGGGAGCTCTTCGAACACATCATGCCGTGGATTTTCTTTGGTCTGCTTATCGCTTCGATAGCCAATCCGTTCCTTGAGGAGATGGCCTTGAAGGAGATCTCTCCCTTCCTACAGGTGATCATTGCGGCTCTTGCGGGCATACCCTTCTACGTATGCGCTTCGGGGTCTACGCCCATTGTCGCGGTCTTTATCTACCAGGGACTTTCCCCAGGAGCGGCGATAGCGTTCCTTTTGACGGGGCCGGCCACCAATATGACCACATTCGGTGTTCTGAATCGTCTCCATGGACGAGCGATAGCGATAACTTTTGGGCTCGCAATGGCCTTCTTCGCTTGTATGACGGGTTGGACGACCAATATCTTCCTGAGCGAGGTAAAGATTCCCACCATCGAATCGGTTGGAGAGATCCATAGCCATGGGATTCACTCTATTTGTCTCGGGGTGCTGGCAGTTGTGACGCTTTGGGCACTATTACGTAAGGGAGTCCGAACTTTGCTCGCCCAGGTCCATCCCGCCTATGGTGGCCACCATCATGACCACGACCACTGATACGATCGTACGGGGTTATACGATTCGGAATATCCCCTATCAGGGGACTTCTCTACAGGTTCTGGATTGGGGGACAGCCGAAAAGGGCCGACCATCGGTGTTTTGTATTCATGGCTTTTGTGGATCAGCGCACGATTTTCAGATCTGCGCCGACTCCTTTTCCGGCCACCTGCTTGCTCTGAATCTCTTTGGTCATGGTGGTTCTGCACCGCCTCCAAATCCCCAGGCCCTGATCCTGGATGAAACCGTAGAGCAGGTGATAGAGGCCACCCAAACCGTTGGTCTTCATGCTCCTGTACTCCTTGGGTATTCGATGGGCGCACGCGTTGCTCTTGCGACAGTACTGGCACATCCGGAGCAGTTTTCTGGGCTGATCCTGATCGGTGCGACCGCCGGGCTACAGGGAGAAGAGAACCGTCGCTCCCGTCGCCTCTCCGATACAGAGTTGGCCGATCGTGCACAAGGTATGGGTAGTGTTGCTTTCAGCTCGTATTGGGCGAAGCAGCCCTTGATACAAACACAAGAGATGATTCCAGAGCCCTATCGTCGGCTTATGCTGGCAGAACGACAAGGGCTCGATGTGTCCACGATTGGTGCGTCTCTGGAAGGTCTGGGCCAGGGGGTTTGTCCCGATCAATGGGAGAGGCTGGATACTATCGCCCTGCCCACCACGCTAATTACGGGCGAATTGGATACGAAATATGGCCAGATTGCGGAGAAGATGACCGGTCTTCTGCAAGATGGGAAACATATTGTATTGCCGCATGTTGGCCACGCGGCTCATTTGGAGTGTCCCCTGGAATTTAGTGGGGTTTTGGATTCCATCCTGGATCGGGTATAGCCCAGCATCCGGTCATGAATTGAGGCAGAATGTCCAAAGCGAAAACATTTTATCATGCGCCAGGAGTACCCAGGGGTTTGTATCTGAAGATAGTCGCCTTTGGTGGAATCATATTGGCAGTGAGTGTGGCCGTGTTTCTGGTGGCCGGTATCTGGCCCATGACCCTCTTTGCATTTGTCGGTCTTGGGGTTACAGCGCTCCTCCTCTTTCTGATACGCCTGACCGACCGGAAAATGCGTGAACGTGTCTTTCTTCGCATCGAATCCAATGGTGTGTGGCTCGCGCAACGTGGACGGACTGTGGAACGTCTGAAGTTGTCCCGGTTGCGCCGTATCGAGCTGATTCAAATCGATGGGTTTATGACAACCTTTCGGTTGGAATATACCAACGGATCGGAAGCGGAGAGCACAGTCCCGGGCTCATACGAAGGAAAGCTCCAGGAAGAGCTCGCGCAGGTGCTTACGGCCCATTCGGTCGATTTTGCAGACGCCCGTTAATTTCTACAGCAGCACATCTTAAAGCCGGATTGGGAACAGGAGTTGTTATTGTCCTCTCCATCAATGCGAAGAGCCTTATAACAACTCATCTTATGCTTGCTACAGGCCGAGGAACAAGACGTTCCTCCCATTACAATACAGGAACTGGTTGAGAAGCTATTTCCACCCCAGTAGAAGTCTTCTGTGATCTTCAAATCCCCCTTAATCTCGACGGTTTTGTCGGGATAGGATTCGTTGATTCCAATCTTATTATTGTATTCGATGATCATGGAGTTGGTCAGGGTGTCACTGTCATCGAACTTTGGGATCCGTTTTGCTGTACCGCTACCCTGGATGCCACTTCCTGCGGTCCCACCACTCGGGGCTGGAGAACAAACGATCAGACCTCCGGCGTTGATACCGGTCATCATCTGGTTTGGCGGGCAACTCTGGTTGCTAATCGCGAAATCGGCACCGGAATAGGAACCACCAGCGCCTGCGATGGTTTCACATATAGCGAACCCATTCGGATCGAAGCCCGTGACAACCTGGCCGACGGCGCAACTCTGACTGCTATAGACGACACCGGTCAGCTGTTGCGCCGAATGGCTATGGTCTGGAATTTGGCCACATGATTCTGCGTAGGCTGCAAAGGGCTGGGTTCCCAATTGAATACGATTCATTTCGGGGTCGTTTTCAATGGTTATACCTAACCACATCGTATGATTGTCGCGGAAGAGATTGGCTTGCACTGGATTGACCTGGCCCAGATAGGCGGTAAAGAAGCCGTCCTTCAGGGTTATGCTTTGAATCTCGGTCCACAGCTCTGAGTTACTGGAGTAACTATTGTAGAGCGCGAAGGAGATATTAACGTCGCCGTCGATGGCGTTGTCGTTTGTATCTGTCAGATATCCCTGAATCGGCATTACCGTGGGGGTGGCTGCATAAACAGATGGAGTCCACAGAAGGAGAAATCCAAGGAATCCCCAGAAAAATTTCTTTTCAATCATGATACATCCCCTCGGTACGAGGTTTGGTTACGGGCGAGGTGCAGAGAGCAGGAGTTGATAATTGGTGCTCTCGAGGGCTCCTAGAGGGCGGTCCGGTGCAACGAAGACCTGTAGGACATAATTCGTAGAACTCAGGGTTGCGCCGCCGGCTGTTGTAGCAATCTGGCTGTTGGGTTTCGTGCTGACAACAACGTCTGGAGCACCAACGGAGTCTTCTGCGTTCTGACCTGGACAAGGACACTCTTGCCCCGTGGGTACCCAGTCCATGGGCAGGCATTGCATCGAGACATCATCGGTTCCTTCACTGCAGAAACAGACCGGTGCGGTACCTGTGGGACACAGATCGGAAGGCTGTGGGCTGGACGGCTCGTCGCTACCACAGTTGGAAACGGCGAGGATGACCAGTCCTAGGGCAAATAACGTACGACGAATTGAGCAATGCACAATTCTAGATTAACGGCACCAAGCTGGCGGAGCAAGCGGGATCCGCGAGGGTTATAACCCCTGTTCAGCGCACGTTTGTATTCGACTGGGGACGTACAACCTGTCTGGGAACCGAGCTCTGGACCACGCGAACATCGGACAACCGCGTGGTTGTCTCGCCATTTCGACGCTTGGAGCGCTCCATGGCCGAGACCAATTGTAGACCTACCGACATTGCCGTAGGAAAACGCTCTTCATCTGTAGGGGTATGGCTAACGCTTACTGTCTTGTTGGAGGTACCATACGCACGGGATTTCCCCGCTACAGCGTTGTCGTTATCGGATTCATTCCCAAAAAAAGATCGTAGAGTTCGAATAGGGGACCAATTCTTCTTCATAATAAGACTTCCAAATAGATCGAGATACACACACAATCGGACAGAAACGGCGAAACTTTTGTAACCCCTATGAAAATAATGAATCTACCTTTGGAAAGATAGAGTTCAGACATCCCAGAAGGTCCGTAACTAATCCCGTGGCGGGTGGAAAGCAAGTAGAAATATACTGTTATCCACAAGAATTTTGATGACGCAAAAAAAACGATACAAAACAAGTTGTTATAAACGATCTAAACGCTGTCGTTTTTGGGTAGATACCTGTGGATATATTGTGGTTTTTCTTCTTACCGTCGGGTGTTCGTCGGCAGGGGGAACCCAGGAGGCTATCGATGGGAATTCTTTGATTGCGGAGACCGTGGATACGACTTCGAACGATCCGAAACCCTTCTCGATCGAAGATGATTGGTTTGCTGTTGTAGAGGGGGATTCGGAGTCTCTTGATGTGCTGGCGAACGACAACCCTTTGGATTCTACATCTCTTATAATTACCGAGTTTCCCAACCATGGGGAGCTCAGTGTTGGAGCGGATCAGAACATCCTGTTTGAAGCTAGCGATGGCTATAATGGTTACGATCGTTTCCGATATCGAGTCACCCATGAGTCAGGGGAAAGCCAGGAGGCGACCGTTCACCTGACCATTTATGCAGATCGAGAGGCTGGTGCACCGATCGTGCAATTGCCGCGCAAATCCATCTCCGCCGACGAGGTCGCTGTGATCATTAATAGTAGGGACCCTGTCTCGATGGAGATCGGTCCGGAATATGCCCTACTTCGTCAGATCCCCGAATCAAACCTTATCTATATCGACCTAGAACCCGCGGAGACGACGATCTCCAGTGCAGACTTTGAGGCCATCTACACGGATGTTGAGACGCGTCTGACCGAAGAGATTCAAGCCTTTGTGCTCACCTGGCTTGCTCCCTATCGCGTGGAATGCATGTCGATGACCAGCGCCTTTGCTCTGGGTGGTTTTTCGCCAGAATACTGCAATACATCGGATGAGCCCTGCAGTTTCACAAAAGAAGTCGACTATTTTCATTCGGAGTCGACGCGCCCCTTCGATGATCATGGGATCCGTCCAGCCATGATGCTGGCCGGCCAGACCCTGGAATATGTCCAAAACCTGGTGGAGCGGGGGCTGGCTGCCGATGATACCTTTCCTGCTGGTACCGGTTATCTGGTTCGTACAAGCGACGCCAATCGGAGTGTTCGATGGTCGGATTTTCGAGATACCGTAAAGGACTGGGACCATGACGGAGGCCTTGATCTTCGATTTGAAGATCGTTCGCATCCAGACGATCCCGATTGGATATCGGACACCTCGGATATCCTCTTCTATTTTACAGGTCTGATCGACGTTCCCTTTATCGATACCAACACCTATCTACCGGGAGCGGTGGCGGATCATCTAACCTCCTTTGGTGGAAGTCTACTCGACTCTGGTGACCAGATGAGTGCGCTGCGTTGGCTTGAAGCCGGCGCTACGGCCAGCTACGGCACCGTAGTGGAGCCTTGTAACTACGCGACGAAGTTTCCCCAGATTCGGGTCTTCGTGGAGCATTACTATCGTGGAGCCACTGTCCTGGAGGCCTACTGGAAGTCTGTCCGTTGGCCGGGCGAGGGGGTCTTCATCGGAGAACCACTGGCGCGTCCCTTTGGCCGTGAGCTTATCACCTATGAAGACGAGATTCTCACCATCTCTACAACCGGGTTATCTACGGCTCGGACCTATGTGATGGAAGGGGCCGATGAGTTTAACGGGCCTTATGTGCCGGTGATGGATGAGTTCCAGGTCTCTGTACATGCGAAGCACGACATCGGTGTATATCCGGTGGATAAAACCTTCTATCGCTTGCGTGCCAAGTAGCAAAAAAGAAAACGCCGCCGGAGCAGATGCCCCGGCGGCGTTTTGTATCTCTGAATAAATCAGTGATTAGTCTACGCAGACACCACCACCCTCAACATTACCGTGGGGGCAATGTGTGGCGGGATCGTCAGCGGCTACGCCGAGGTGGTAGATACGACATTGTACGGTGTCTCCACCGGCATCGCCGTCGGTACCATCAGCGCTATATGCAGCACACGCGGTCGCACAGTCGTCGTCACCAAAGTCGATGGCGTTGTCGTCAGTGCAGTTGGTGGACGCGAGGTCACAGTAGGTGTCACAGAGGGTTGGCTCTGGGTCGACACATACACCACCACCCTCAACATTACCGTGGGGGCAATGCGTGGCGGGATCGTCAGCGGCTACGCCGAGGGGGGAGATACGACATTGTACGGGGTCTCCACCGGCATCGCC
>MDTE01123851.1_pt1 | contig 35234 bp, 22 predicted proteins | sample 811231 | NCBI WGS metagenome assembly MDTE01 (sample SAMN05326651, study PRJNA326480) | marine metagenome | isolation source: seawater | place: Indian Ocean: Red Sea | collected 2010
AAGAGTTAGGAATTAAAGGAGCTTCTAAACTCTCAAAACAAGATTTAATTTATAAGATACTTGATGAACAAGCTGTTTCTAAACCAAAGAAAGGTTCTGAAAAAAAATCTACTAAACCATCAAAATCTTCAGAAAGAGTTAAAAGTGCTAGTTCTTCAAGAAGACCAACGAGACCTACTAAAGATAACAGGCCTAAAAATACAGAGTATGAAAATCAAGTTAAAGAATTTGAAGGAGTTATTGAGAGTGAAGGTGTCTTAGAAATGATGCAGGATGGTTATGGTTTCTTAAGAAGTAGTGACTACAATTATTTGGCCAGTCCTGATGATATATATGTTTCTCCATCTCAAATTAAATTATTTGGTTTAAAAACAGGTGATACCGTTTTTGGAAAAATTAGACCTCCAAAAGAAAATGAAAAATATTTTGCTTTAATTGAGGTTTCTAAAATTAATGGTAAGAGCCCTGATGAGGTTAGAGATAGGATTCCTTTTAAATATCTTACTCCATTATTTCCAGAAGAAAAATTAAATTTAAGTACTAATCAAGATAACTATTCTACAAGGATATTAGATTTGTTTTCTCCTATTGGTAAAGGTCAAAGGGGAATGATTGTTTCTCAACCAAAAACAGGAAAAACTGTTTTATTAAAACAAATTGCTAATGCTATTGCAGAAAATCATCCTGAAGTATATCTGATGATATTGCTTATTGATGAAAGACCTGAAGAAGTTACAGATATGGCAAGAAGTGTAAAGGCTGAGGTTGTATCTTCAACTTTTGATGAGCAAGCAGAAAGACATGTCAAGGTGGCAAATATTATTCTTGAGAAAGCTAAAAGAATGGTTGAGTGTGGGCATGATGTTGTTATTTTACTTGATTCAATCACTAGGTTGGCAAGAGCACATAACACAGTTATACCTTCATCTGGTAAAATATTATCTGGTGGTGTCGATGCTAATGCTCTTCATAAGCCAAAAAGGTTTTTTGGAGCTGCAAGGAATGTTGAAAAAGGCGGATCATTAACCATCATTGCAACTGCTCTTATCGAAACAGGTTCTAAGATGGATGAGGTAATCTTTGAAGAGTTTAAGGGTACCGGTAATATGGAACTTCAATTAGATAGAAAATTATCAAATAGAAGAATCTATCCTGCGATTGATGTGACAGCTTCTGGTACTAGAAGAGAAGATCTTCTAATGGAAAAAGATGAGCTATCAAGATTATGGATTTTAAGAAAGTATTTAGCTGACATGAATTCTGTTGAAGCTATGGAGTTTTTATTATCAAAAATTAAAGGTACGAGAAATAATGAAGAGTTTCTTGTGTCAATGAATGGATAATTATTAACTTTTTATTCGTTTTTCCTATTAAATAATAAATTAAATTTCTAGATTTAACTCCATGTTTTTTGAAACAAAAAATTTGGATAATAAAAAAGTTTTTGATGTAATTTCTAGTGACTTTAGATACGCAAAAGCATTAGATTCATTCGGAATAGATTTCTATAATAAATATGATTTTACTATAAAAGAAATTTGTAGAGAAAAAGGACTTTCTGTAAGTTCAGTTCATGGTTATAGATTAGCTATGGATGAATCTTTTGATTTGGATTTTAATACATTAAAATCGTCTCCTCTTAATTTAGTTATTGAATATCTAAAACATAATCACAGTTATTTCATAAAAAATAAATTACCATATATAAGAAACCTCATCTCAAATTTATCTATTGATAAATCAAATCATAGTTTCTTTGAAGATCTTAAATTTATATTTCCTCATTTCTATGAAGACTTTGTTGGACATATTCTTGAAGAAGAAAAATATATTTTCACATATATTCAAAAACTATATCAACTAGATGATAATCCTAAAAATCATGCTAAAATATTTTTTGAGATGAAAAAAATATCTCTAAAGAATATAGCTCAAGAACATTTAGATGAAGATTCTGAGATGGAGGGCATAAGGGGACTTACTAAAAATTATTCCTTAAAAAATATTAGTAACCTCCATCTAAAGGTAATTTTTCAAGAATTAAAAGCCTTTGATGGTGAGCTTGATATACACTCAAAAATAGAAAATGAAATTCTGTTTCCTAGAGCAATTGACCTTCAAGAGAAGGTAGCTGATCAGATAAGAAATATTTCTTTTCTTAATTAATGGGAAGAATCCTATGCTTCGATTTTGGTAAAAAGAGAGTGGGAATTGCTATAACTGATGAACTTAAGATAATTTCATCACCCTATGATACCATAAAGCCCGATGAAGTAATTTATTTTATTGATTCATATAGTAAAAAAAATGATATTGAATTAATAATAGTTGGCTTACCTTATGATCTTCAGGGTAGAAGTACTGATGCAACAAATCATACATTAAGTTTCATTAAAAAAATTAAGAAACATTTCACTCAAATTAAAATTGATACTTATGATGAAAGATATACTTCTAAAATCGCAAAAGATGCAATTTTAAGTATGGGTAAAAATAAGAAGTATAGACAAAATAAAAGTAATGTAGATAAAATTAGTGCTTCATTAATTTTACAGTCATATTTGAAAAGAAAAAGTATATGATTTATCCTATTATTCTTTATGGTAACTCAGTTTTAAGAGAAAAATGTAAGGATATAGTTCCTAGTAAAATTGATGTAAAAACCCTATCAGAAGATATGTTTGAAACAATGCACAGTGCAGATGGTATAGGATTAGCTGCACCTCAGATTGGTATTTCAAAAAGAATGTTTGTTGTTGATGGATCATCTTTAGATAGTGAAGAAATGAAGGGTTTTAAGAAAGTATTTATTAATCCTAAAATAGTCGATGAATCTGGTGAACCTTGGGAGTTTGATGAAGGTTGTCTAAGTATCCCAGGAATTAGAGGAGAAGTAAAGAGGAAAAGTGAAATTGAGTTATCTTATTTTGATGAGAATTGGATTCAAAAAAAAGAATATTTTTCAGGAATGCAGGCAAGAGTTATTCAACATGAGTATGATCACATTGAGGGTAAACTATTTATTGATTACTTATCTGCAATAAAAAGAAAACTTATAAAAAATAAATTACTAGAAATCAGTAAAGGTAATTGCGATGTTAACTATAATGTGAAGTGATGAACTCAGAAACTATTAAAAAGCTATATTCTAGTTATATATCATCAAGTGGTATTTCTACCGATACTAGAAATATAAAAGAGAGTTCAATCTATTTTTCCCTAAAAGGATCAAATTTTAATGGTAATGATTTTGCTTTAGAAGCACTTAGTAAAGGTGCAATAATGTCAGTAGTAGATGATCTTTCTTTAAAAGGGAAATCAGATAAATTATTTTTTGTAGAGGATGTTTTATCAGCCTTACAAACTTTAGCTATTCATCATAGAGATAATTTAAACATTCCCGTGATTGGTATTACTGGCTCTAATGGAAAGACAACTACAAAAAATTTAATTCAAAAGGTTTTGTCAACTAAGTACAACGTCAAAGCTACAGAGGGTAATTTAAATAATCACATAGGAGTTCCTCTAAGTATTTTAGCAATAAATAAAACCCATAAAGTGGCAGTAATCGAGATGGGAGCTAGTGCTGTTGGTGAAATAAAGTTTTTATGTAATATTTCTAAACCATCAATTGGTCTAATTACCAATATTTCTAATGCGCATATTGAAGGATTTAAATCTTTAGAGGGGGTAGTTAGAGGGAAGTCTGAACTTTTTGATTATTTATTGAAAAATGAAGGAAAGGTAATAATTAATACTTTTGATAAAATAATTAATAATTTCTCAAAAAGAATCAAAGACCCTATCAGTATTGAAGGGGATAATTCTATTATAAATATTAAATTAATTGAATCTGAGCCTGATATTAAGTTCCAACTTGATAATGGAGAAATATTTACATCTAATCTATTCGGTGAATATAATTTTCAAAATATTCTATTTGCTATAACTATCGGAAAGTATTTTGATATTGAAGAAAGTATTTCCTCAAAAGCAATAAGTGATTTTCAGGTTGATAAAAACAGGTCTGAGAAAAAATATTTTAATTCTAATTGTGTTATACTAGATGCTTATAATGCTAACCCAACTTCTATGAAAAATGCTATTCTATCTTTTTCAAAATTTAAAAATAAAAATAAAATTTTGATTTTAAGTGATATGAATGAGTTAGGAAAGAACTCTAAAGAAGAACATATTAGAATGGGAAATTTAATTGAATCCCTAGACATAAAGGATTGCTATTTAGTAGGAGAAAAGATGAAGTTTGCATACAAAATATTAAATAATTCAAAGTGGTATAAGGATGTTGAGGATCTTAAAAATTTTCTTAACTCTATAGAAATTAATAATTCGGATATTTTAATTAAAGGATCTAGAAGTTTTAAACTTGAGACTTTAGAAAAAACAATTAAGCAAATATCAGTTTGATATTTGTAGTGAAAAGCTTAATTCCTATTGCTAATAATATTATACCAAATACTTTTCTTAGGATATTTATACCCTGAACTCCTAATATCTTTTGCAGTTTTTCTGAAGATTTGAGAACAAAATAAACTAATATCATGTTAAAGATTATAGCAAGTATGATGTTTATTTCATTGTACTCAGATTTTATTGAAATAAGAGTGGTCAATGTTCCTGGCCCAGCAATCAAAGGAAATGCAATTGGGACAACAGATGCAGTTTTTGGATTATTATCTTTATAAAGTTTGATGCCAAGAATCATTTCTGTAGCTAGAAATAAAATTATAATGGAGCCTGCTACTGCAAATGAATTTATATCTACACCAAGTAAGTTTAGAAGAGCTTCGCCTATATATAAAAAAATAATCATGATCAGAAGAGAGATTATGGATGCTTTTTCTGATTCAATGACTTTAAATTTTTCTCTGAAAAGAACAATTAAAGGAATATTCCCAACTATATCTATAATTGCGAATAAAATCATCGTTGCTGAGATAAATTCTTTGAAGTCAAAATTCATTTTTTTTAAATTAAGCCCGCAAATATAAAATTTTAAATTTAAAAGAAAAATGCCCCATATGAGTGGGGCACTAACTAACTAACCAAGTCTGTGTTTTTAAACCAAACTATAAATGAATACACTAAATTATAATATTTTTAATATAATGCATATGATTTTATATAAATATTACTTTGATAGATAAAAAATTGTATAATTTATAATTTTAATTAATATAAATTAAAAATTTATAATTTTTCTCAAATTATAAACCTCATTTTTATCAAAAATTTAATGATAATTACTTAACTATAGATGATACAACAGCTCTTTGAAATAATTCTGATGAATTATCTGATATGTTTTGAGTTTGTTTAAATATTAAACCAATAAACTTATCTTCAGGATCAGCAAAATAAGATGTATTATAATATCCACCCCAATATAACGTGCCTTTGCTTCCTCTTCCTCCAATTCTCATGTCTTCCTCTCTTACTAGACCAAAAGCTAAACCGTGCCCCAATGGAAAAGATTCAGATTTTAAATTTCCTTTACCATAGTTAAGAAGATAAAAGTTTTCTATTCCTGGTAGTTGATTTTGAAAGAGTAAATCATTTGTTTGCTTACTTATAAAAGTTTTGTCTTTAAATTTTCCATTATTTATAAATACCGATAAAAAATTATAGTAGTCACTAATTGTACTTGACAGTCCACATCCCCCAGCAAAGAATTTTTTTTCTCCTTCAATAGGATAATTTATATTAAATCTTTTGTCTGTAAATATTTTCCATTTATCATCCTTTTTTGTAAGAACGGGAACAAGTCTATTTTCTTTTTCTTTTGGTATATAAAAATATGTATCATTCATTTCTAGAGGATCAAAAATTTCCTCTTTAAAAAAAGCATCTAATTTTTTATTAGATACAATCTCAATTAGATACCCTAGAACATCTAAACCTATTCCATAGGTATATTTTTCACCTGGTTCATGATGAAGCGGAACATCTGCTAAATTTTTTACTGCCTGTTCTATTGTAACATCCTCATCGCAAAAGCACATAACTCCATTTTTCATGAATGACTGTTTCTTCTTATGGTAAATTGCTTTTATTGATTGCTTTCCGTCAATAAAATCGTATCCAATTCCAGATGTATGAGTTAGTAGTTGTCTTATGGTAATTTTTTTTGTTGCTGTTCTGGTAGTATATGATGTGTCTTTTTCATTAAAACTTTCAATTATTTCAGGACTCTTAAATTCTGGAATATATTTATCTATTGGATCATCTAAACTAATTTTTCCATTTTCCCATAACTTAAGAATAGCAATTGATGTTATAGCTTTAGTCATAGAAGCTATCCTAAAAATATCATCAGTAGTATATCTTTCATTAGTATCTGGATTTTTAATTCCAAAAGCTTTCTGATAAACAACACCTTTTTCATCTCCTACAAGTACTACTGCTCCTGGTAAATTATTTTTTTTAATATCTTCTGTAATTAACTTTTCTATTAGATTAAGTCTCTCTATATCAATTTTTGATTTTTCTGAGAAGTTATTTTCGATGATACTTGTGCATCCAATTATTAATAACATTAAAAAAATATATAACTTACTTTTCATAATACTTGGTTTGTTAAAATTTAATTTAATAAATTAATTACTATCATGACAGCTAACCAAATCAAATCTTATTATTCATTATTTTTTTTTTCAATCTTCATGACAATATTTTTATCATGTCAGGATCAGAAAACATTTAAACTTAGGACATATATTATACCTGAAAACTCAGGCGAAATTTTAACTGAATCTGGATTATATAGTGCTGGAACTAATTTAATTCTGGAGGCTATTGGTAAAGATAATTTTACTTTTGTAAGATGGTCTGGTGATATTGATTCTAGATCTAATCCATTTAATTTTGAGATATATTCAGATACTGATATTGTAGCAGAGTTTACTAAGATAAAGGATATGTCATCAGAAGATTCTGATGGTGATGGTATAATTGATTCAAATGATAAATGTCCAAATACTAAGTTGGGTTTTATTGTTGATGAGGAAGGTTGTAATATTACAAATGAGTTTGATAATAATTACTTCTTAGTATGGAGCGATGAATTTGAATATGATGGAGAATTAGATAAAAAGAAATGGCATCATCAAATTATACCTCCAAATAATGGAAGTTGGTGGAACGACGAGTTACAGCATTATACTAATAATATAAAAAATTCATTTGTTAGTGATGGAACATTGAAAATAGTTGCTATCAAAGAAAATTATACTGTAGATAATTCCACAAAAAATTATACATCTGCAAGACTAAATTCGAAGTATGGTTTTAAATATGGTAGGGTTGATGTAAAAGCAAAATTACCATCCTCAGAAGGAACATGGCCTGCGATATGGACTCTTGGAACAAATATTAATGAGGTGGGAAATTACTTTGGTGATTCTGAGGGAAGTGTAGGTTGGCCAAGATGTGGAGAGATAGACATCATGGAACAGAATGGATGGAATAAAAATGAATTATATGGATACTTTCACTTTGCAGATTCAAAGGGAGAATATGATTCACATGGAAGTGTAACAAATATTTCAAATTCATCAGGTCAATACCATATATATTCTATGGAGTGGACAGATAAAATTATAAGAATACTAGTAGATAATAAGGAGTTTGTCTCTTTAATAAATAATGATAATGTTCCCTATGATAATCCTCATTATATACTTTTAAATATTGCTATTGGAGGAAATTTGGGAGGCGATGTTTCTCAAAGTTTTATTCAGGATAAAATGGAGATAGATTATGTTAGAGTTTTCCAGAAAAAATAAAATATTTAATGAAAGCTAACTTTAATATTTCTTTGGTCATTTTTGTAATGGTCGTATTCTTTGTTATATCCTTTATTACAAATATAATTGGACCTCTTATTCCACAGTTTATTAAAACTTATAATTTAAGTTTAGTTTTAGCTTCTTTTTTACCTCTTTCTTTCTTTTTTTCATATGGTATATTTTCCATACCCGCAGGTATTTACCTTGAAAGGTATGGTGGAAAAATAATAATGGCTATTGCATTTTTAACTTCATCAATTGGTGCGGCCTTAATAATAGTTTATCCTGGTTATTTTTCATTTATAATTTCTTTTTTTTTGATCGGTACCGGTATGGCAATACTTCAGGTTGCCATAAATCCTTTGCTAAGGCAAGCTGTTTCAGGTGAAAATTTTGCTTTCTTTTCAATCATAGGTCAATTAGCTTTTGGTTCAGCATCTTTTCTAAGTCCAATATTCTATAAATTTCTATTGGAAAATAGAAATCCTTTAGGAATAACTTTTTTCAGTAATGATCCATGGATTTGGATTTATGTTTTTTTTGTAGGAGCTATAATATTTCTTTTGATTTTTTTATATCTATTAAAAATTCCAAGTAATAATTCAAAAGTAGAACAATTTGATTTTAAGACTTTTTTTAATTTTTTACTATCTAAGAAGACAATCTTCTATTTTTTTGGGATATTTTGTTATGTTGGTATAGAGCAAGGAATAAATAACTGGTCATCGGAATTTTTATATCAGTATCATTTATTAGACCCAGAAGTAGTGGGTGTAGAAGTTATATCTTCCTTTTGGGGAAATTTAACTATTGGAACAGTTGTAAGTCTTTTTCTTGTTAGATTAATTGATGAAAAGAAACTATTAAATATTTACTCTCTTTCGTCTGCCTTGTTAATTCTCTTTGCAATTCATGGTAATGCAAATCTTTCAGTTCTTTCATTTAAGCTTTTAGGGTTTTCAATTTCTGGTGTATGGTCAGTCATGATTTCTCTAGGCTTAAATTCAGTTTCAAAAAATCATTCGATATTAACAGGTATACTTTTAACTGGAATTATTGGAGGTGCTATTTTTCCTTTTATTATAGCATCAATCGGTCAATTATTTAGTTTAAAAATTGGTATGCACACAATTTTATTTGGGCTCATGTATTTATCTTACGTTGGATTTAAAGCAAAGCCAATAGTCTCGAATAAACTTATAAAAATTTAAAATTTTATGTCATATCATCTAATTATAAATAAGACAATTAGATTTTTAAAGATATTTTTCTTATCATCTTTTTTTTTAATGGTTTCATGTGTAGAGGATGATTTTGATTTGTCTAATATTGACACTTCGCAAATTCAACCAGAGTATAAGTTGCCTTTCGCTTCAGGGGAGTTGAAATTAATAGATATTATAAATAATATAGATTCTACTGTTAGTGTAGACGATTCAACAAAAATTTTAAAAGTTTTATTTGAGGATCAAAATTCTTTTTCTTTAAAATCAGAGAAAATTCTATCTCTTGATAAATTAGAATATTCTGGCTCAAAAAAAATATTAACAAAAAAAATTAAAATTGATAGTTTAGATAAACTTGATAGAAAAATAACGCTCAGTGATTTATCTGATAATATGCCTTCTTTAAATTTTGTTAAGTTAATTCCAGATAATTCTTCATTAATTTTTCCATCTATACAAAGTAGTCAAAATGGTGGCGAGTATTCGTTTAGTAGTTTTGATAATTTTAAATCTGTTTTAGTAGACTCAGGTTTTGTAAACTTAAAAATTAAAAATAATTTACCATTCCCAATAGATATTGATTTAATAATAAGTGATAAAAATGAGAATATATTAAATATTAAAGCTACAGGAATAATACCGAATCAAGTATATAATATTAGTGAAGATATAAAGGACAAAGTAATTTATAATGATCTAAAAGTTGAGATCACTAGTTTTAATACAGTTGGTTCTGAGGGGGTGCCAATTGATTTAAGCCCAAGCAAAGACAATATTGAAATATCTTTCGAGATTGATGAACTTATTATTAGAGAGGGCGAAATAAATATAAGTAAGATTGATGATTTTTTTGATGGTATTTTTGATATAGATCTAAATTTTTATGATAGTGTAGAATTAAAAAATATTATTTTTAATCAAGGTCGACTTAATTTTGGAATATCTTCTTTTTTAGGTTACGATGTAGAGATCGATTATTTAATACCTGCAATTAGAAATAATGATTCTATTTCTGATATTATAGAGCTTAATTCAAATGGTTCATATAATATTGATTATGACATTAAGAATTATGATTTTGATTTATATAATGAGATAAAAGAAAAATATAATAATCTAAGAGTAACTTCAAAACTTAAAATAAAATCAGAAACTGACTATATTTTTTATAAATCAAATGAGGAAATTGATGTAACGTTTACTTTTTCAAATTTAATGTTTGATGAAATCAATGGATATTTTGGAAATAAAAAATATTTGATAGAAAAGGAAGAAATTGAATTAGATAAAGATTTACTAGATTTTTATGATAAGATTGAGGGTGAGTTTCTCTTTACAAATCCTAGTTTAGGTCTAACTGTAAATAATTCTTTTGGTATTCCTTTATTTATAAATCTAGATATTCAAGCCTCATATAATAATAACTCAGAAAGTATAATTATTAATGATAAGGTAAATGAGGCAAAATCTAAAGATGGATCTTATGAAGAAACAAAAATATTTATTGATAAGGAAAACTCTAATATTTTGAATTTTATCAATTTACCTCCAAAAGATAATCTTTTAATTGAGGGTGACATTATTCTTAACCCTGATGAAAAAACTTATGATAATTTTATATTAAAAAATTCTGAAATTGAAGCTAATATATTTTTAGAATTACCTTTTCAGGTATCTGCTACTAACCTTATGATTTCAGACACTTTCCAAATTGAAGATATTAATTTTGATGCAGACCTATCTGATGCTAGATTACTGTTTAACTATGAGTCTGATATACCATTAACTTTTGATATTGAATTAATCTATTTAGATGAAACACTTCTAGAGATTGATAGAAATGTTGGTGAAATTAATATTAAAGGAAGTGAGACAGATGCTAATGGATATTCTTCTGGATCCATATCAAATACTTTTGAAGTAAACCTGAGTGAAAATCTTCTCGAAAGAATAAAGGAGATAGAAAATATAATAATGAATATAGAATTAAATACTGACAAGAATAGATCAGTAAATATAACTTCTGAAATAAAATTTAAATTTCATTCTACAATAGAATTTAAACTTGATGGCATATAAAATTTTAAAATTTTTTATTTCTCTCTCTTTATTTTTATCAAATGTATCATTTGGGCAAAATGATAATATCCTATTTTTAATGGATAATGTTCCATCCTCAAGAAATGTAAATATTGCATCATTTGATGATTCAATTAAATTTAATTTTTCTGTTCCTCTTTTATCAAGTATTCAGACATCATTAAATTCAGATTTTGTATATGACAACATAATTAAAAGAAAAATTGATAACTCAAAGTTTATTGATACTAATTCATTCTTGAATTCTCTAACAAATAAGAATGAGATTAGTTTTTATTCAAAATTCAATCTATTAAGATTAGGATTTAAGGTTAAAAACGATTACATAGATATAAGTGTTGATGAAAATATTAATTTTGATTTAAGTACTGATAAAGGGTTATTTGAATTTTTAATTTTTGGGAATAAAGAATACGAAAACAATGATAAAATTGGAGAATTTTCTTCAGATTTTCTTCATCACCGTGAATTTTCAGTTGCCTTTATTAAAAAATTAAATATTAAGAATAATTTTTTATTTGTAGGAGTTAAGCCTAAATATTATTTTGGTTTAGCAGATGTAAATATAAATGGTGAATTAAACTATAAAAATGAAGATGATTTTTCAAGCGTAGGTATTCATTTAAATGGTAATGGATCTGTTTCAGCTCCAGTAGAAATTAATGGTAATGAATTAGACTTTAATAATATAAAATCAACATTTGCATTTCAAGAATACATTTTAAATACTGATAATTATGGTTTTGGTATAGACCTTGGACTAAATTATAGAACTCCAAAACTGAAGATAGATTTTAGTGTAATTGATATAGGGAAAATCAACTGGAAATTAAATACTAAAAATATAGAATATGATTTATCATATAATTTTGAAGGGCTTAATATTTCTAATTCAATAGATTCTATTGATGAAAACTATATTGAATTTAATGATTTAATTAATAATACATTGGATTCACTTGAAACAAGTAATTCTCTAAAAACAAGTAATTATAATTATTCTAAAAATTTAAAAACTAAATTTTTTTTGAATTCATCATATGTTATTTCTGATAAATTTTCATTGGGAATATTATTAAATTCATCAAGTAATGATCTTTTTAAAGATCTTAATATATCTATACATTCATCATTTAGTTATAATGATATATTTAAATTTTTATTAAGTTATAATTCAACTAATAAACTTGGATTAGGTATTAGTATAAAAGGTGGCCCACTACAATTTTACTTTTTGTCGGATAATATTTTCAAAACTTTAAAGATTTTCAGATTGAATGAAATCAGAAGTGCAAATTTAAATTTTGGTATAAACTTTATCTTTTAATATTTCTTACTTTAATTAATTCCCCTCTTAACGTGGGAGCTTGCATTAATTGATTAATCAATATACATTTGCTAACCTTTCAGGGCTCTTAGCTCAGTTGGTTCAGAGCACCTGCCTTACAAGCAGGGGGTCGCTGGTTCGAATCCAGCAGGGCCCACTTAACAAAAACCCTATTAAATGTAGGGTTTTTTTTAATTTATGATTTTACATTTGAATATGTTATATGTAGGTAAACATCTCATTTCATATTTTTTATCGACTTTCCTTTTCATATCTGGGTTTAATTTCTCCGAATTATCTTCCCTAAAAAAAGTTTTTGATTCTAAGTTTAAAGTAGGAGTAGCAATTAATAAAAATCAAATAAAACAAAAGAAAAGTAAAGAGGTTGATTTAATTAAAAATCAATTCTCTTCATTAACCGCTGAAAATGTGATGAAATGGGAGGAAATCCACCCTAAAAAAAATAAGTATAATTTTAAAATTTCAGACTTGATTGTTTCTATGGCTCAAGAAAATGATCAAGATCTAATAGGTCACACACTTGTATGGCATAATCAAATTCCTGAATGGGTTACAAGAAATCCAGATGGGTCTTTAGTTGAAAAAAATAAATTATTTGATAATATCACTCAACATATCTCAACTGTTGCAGGAAGATATTCTGGAAAAATAAAAGGATGGGATGTTGTTAATGAAGCTATTTTGGATGATGGTAGTTTTAGAAAAAATGATTTCTATAATATAGCAGGTGAAGATTATATTTTTAAGTCTTTTGAAATAGCCCAAAAAGTTGACCCAAGTGCTGAGCTATATTACAATGATTTTAGTATGTACAAACCTGAGAAATGTGAAGCTGCAATTGTAGTTGCTAACAAAATAAAAGATAAAGGGATTAGAATTGATGGAATTGGACTTCAAGCACATTGGGGATTAGATTATCCAACCATTGATGAAATTGAACAAAGTATAATTAAAATTTATGAAGCTGGCTATAAAGTTCATTTTACTGAATTAGATATTGATGTATTACCTAACCTTTGGGAAATTGAAGGTGCTGATTTGTCAGATAATTTTAAATCAAATGATGAATTAAATCCATATAGAAAACATCTTCCAGATAGTATATCAAATTTATTAGCAAATAGGTATTCTGAAATTTTTGATTTATTTGTAAAGCACAGTAATAAAATTGAAAGAGTAACTTTCTGGGGTTTATCAGATGGACATAGTTGGAAAAATGATTGGCCAGCAAAAGGCAGAACCAATTACCCATTACTTTTTGATAAAGAAAATGAACCTAAGGAAGCATATCACGATATATTAAGACGCTTTGGTAAAAAATAATTTAATATTATATCTTTAAATTAGATGGAACAATCTCAAATATTATCTGTAAAAGAAAAGATAGGGTATAGCCTAGGTGATTTAGCTGCTAATTTAGTTTTCCAAACTCTTATTACTTATTTAGCTTATTTCTATACCGATATTTATGGCCTTTCAATAGAAGACTCATCCTACATAATATTAACAGTTGGTCTTGTTTCAGCCTTTACATTTAATCCCATTATTGGAGCAATAGCTGATAGAACAAATTCAAAATGGGGAAAGTTTAGACCTTGGATTTTGTGGACATCTATTCCTCTAGGAATTGTGGCCTTGCTGGCTTTTTCTACACCAGACTTTTCCTATAAGGGAAAATTTATTTATGCTATAGTTACTTATTCTGCATTACTCTTTTTGTATGCTGCTAATAATTTACCATATGCTGCCTTAAGTGGAGTTATTACTGGAGATATGAAAGAAAGGAATAGTATGTCATCATACAGATTTGTTGCTGTTATGATTGCTCAATTTTTTGTTCAAGTCTTTATGTATCCTATTATATTGAAAGCTGGAGGAGGAGATAAGGCTTTGGGAATCGAAACTGTAATGACTTACTTGGCAGTAATTGGAACAGCAATGTTATTAATAACTTTTTTTACTACTAGAGAAAGGATTATACCTAAGCCAGAACAAAAGTCAAGTCTTAAAGAGGACGTCTATGATCTTTTTGCAAATATTCCATGGGTAATTATGTTGACTGTAACAACATTATTATTTATTACATTATCTATGAAAGGTGGCGCTTATGTATATTATTTTGAAAATTATGTAAATGAGGACGCACTTGCTTTTTTTATTGAACCAATAATATATATTCTCTCTATAATAGGATTAAATTTTTTTGGAGAAGATCCTATCTCAGCTGGTTTTGGTCTATTTAATGCTGGAGGAATTATATTTATGATTATCGGAATTTCTTTTTCAAAAGGATTAGCTGATAAGTACGGAAAGAGAGACGTATTTATGTCTGCACTTTTTATCTCAACTATATTTATAGCTATTTTTTATTTCTTTGACCCAACTAATCTAAAACTTATATTTTTATCTCAAATTTTACATGGGTTTTTCTATGGAATAACAATTCCTCTATTATGGGCAATGATTGCTGATGTTGCTGATTATTCTGAATGGAAAAATAATAGGAGGGCTACTGCTATAATTTTTTCTGCAATGATGGTTGGACTAAAAGGAGGGTTAAGTATAGGAGGTGCACTTGTAGCATCAATTTTAGGTTATTATGGATATGAGGCAGGTGTTGATCAGTTAGTAAATACACTTTTCGGTATAAAAATGCTCATAAGTACTTTTCCATCAATACCATTTCTGATTTGTGTTATAATCCTTTTCTTTTATGAAATAGATAAGGATATGGAAAATAAAATCGAAATGGATTTAAAAAATAAAAGATAGTATGTCAGAAGAAAAAAATATTGATTTTTTTGATCTGAATAAGCGGGCTGTATCGCAACCTTTAGTAACAGATAATTATACTGCTGATCCATCAGCCCATGTTTTTGATAATAAGATTTATATCTATCCCTCTCATGATATAGATGCTGGAATACCATTCAATGATAATGGAGATCATTTCGGGATGAGAGATTACCATGTCTACTCAATGAACAATCCAGATGATAATGTGGCTAAAGATTTAGGAAAAATTTTAGATATTAAAGATGTACCTTGGGCTAAAAGACAGATGTGGGCACCTGATATTGCGAAAAAGAATAATAAATATTATTTCTATTTTCCTGCTAAAGATAAGGATGATATTTTTAGAATTGGTTTAGCAATAAGTAATACTCCAATTGGGCCTTTTGTTCCTGAGCATAATCCAATAGAAGGGAGCTACTCTATAGATCCAGCAGTTTTTGATGACAACGGAGTTTATTATATGTATTTTGGAGGTATATGGGGAGGCCAACTTCAGAAATATAGAAACAATAAATATAATATTAAAAATGATTTGTTAAATGATAAAGAAAATGCATTTGGTCCAATAGCAGCAAAAATGTCTGATGATATGAAAAGTTTTGCCTCTGATCCTCAAGAGATTATAATTTTAGATGAGAATGGTAGTCCTCTACTAGCTGGAGATAATGAAAGAAGATACTTTGAGGGACCATGGATGCATAAGTTCAATAATAAATATTATCTATCATATTCAACAGGAGACACACATTATATCTGTTATGCAGTTGGGGAAAATCCAATGGGACCTTTCTATTATGCTGGCCGTATTTTAGAACCTGTTGTAGGTTGGACAACTCATCACTCAATTTGCGAATTTAATGGAAGATGGTTCTTATTTTATCATGACGCATCACTTTCAAAAGGTGTTACCCACTTGAGGTGTATGAAGGTTACAGAAATTTTTTATGATGAAGAAGGTCTAATAAAAACAATTTATCCGTATCGAAATAAATAGATTTAAATATTTTTAACAGAAACATATATTTATTGTTTTTTTACTAATTATGTTATAAATTAAATTTCAAATATTTAGAACTTCTCTAAATAATTTCTGTTTTTTATAATTTAATACAGAAAAATAATAATTAACTAAATGACCAAACGATGAGATTACTACTTTTATCTATTGCTCTATTTATAACAACTATAAGTTTTGCCCAACAAACTATTACTGGGACTGTTACAGATGAAACAGGGGAAACGATTCCAGGCGCTACAATTCTTGAGATTAATACGACTAATGGAGTTATTACAGATATTGATGGAAATTTTTCTATTTCTGTTTCTGGAACTGACGCAGTTATTAGAATATCATTTTTAGGTTTTGAATCACAAGAAATAACAGTTGGTGCTAGGTCAATTATAGACATTACATTAACACAAGATTTACAAGAACTTGAAGAAGTTGTAGTTGTTGGTTATGGAACTGTAAGAAAAAGTGATTTAACAGGCGCTGTATCGTCTGTTGAGCTTTCAGAAAATGAAGCTAGAGAATTTTCAACTGTTGATCAGATATTGCAAGGTCGTGCTGCTGGAGTTCAAGTTACTCAAAATGCTGGTTCACCAGGATCGGGTATTAGTGTTAGAATAAGAGGAACTAATAGCCTTAGAGGAAATAATGAACCTCTTTACGTTGTTGATGGAATTATTATATCCTCAGCTGGTGAAGATGTAAATCCTGCTGGTGGTATTGGTAATTCAGGTCAAGAAGTTCAGAATGGACTTAATGGTTTAAATCCTAGAGATATTGAAAGTATAGAAGTTCTTAAAGATGCATCTGCAACTGCTATTTATGGATCTCGAGGTGCTAATGGTGTGGTATTGATAACTACAAAAAAAGGCTTATCTGGAAAAAGTAAAATAGATTTATTTGTTAATTCAGGAATAAGAATGATGGAGGATCAAAGGTATGATGTTCTAAGTGGTTTAGATTTTGCCAGATATCAAAATGAAGTTCAAGCAATGAATTATAATAATGTTAGGTATCATATTGATGGTAACGAAGTTTATCCAATTTTAACTGGAGGTGTCTTAGCATCTACTCCCTCCATACTTCATGACTGGCAAGATGAAATTTATCAGATAACTGAACATTATAATTTTGGAGGATCGGTTTCTGGCGGTGATAGCGATGGAAGCTACTACTTATCTTTTGGTTATACAGATCAAAAAGGTCTAGTAGAAAATTCAAGATTTCAAAGTGGAGATATAAGATATAATTTTGATAAAAAAATAACTGAAAAGTTAAAGGTAGATGCAAGATTTAGTGGATTTTATAGTAATCTTGATTTTGCTGAGTCAGGAGATTTGATTGGAGCAAATCAAAGTAGTGTAAGAAGCATATTATCAAATGTTCCTATCACAAATGATGAAATGGAAGAATATGGTAATGCTTTAAATACAACAACCCCTTTAGGTTGGGTTGAAGATTTTGAAGATAAGTCTGAGGAGAGCAGATTTATAGGATCAGTTACTCTTACATATAATTTACCTGTTAAAGGGTTACAATATGAGGTTAGAGCAGGTGGAAATATAAGAAGTAAAGAAAGAAGAAGATTCTGGGGGTTAAATACTTTTCAAGGGAAAGCGGGAAATGGTGCTTTACAAATTTCTAACCTTAACACTAAGTCCTACCAGGTTAATAATCTTTTAAGGTTTAATAGAACCTTTGATAGAAAGCATAGGGTGAATGCTGTAGCTGGAGTTACATGGGACTCAAGAGACGTAGACACGAAGATATTTGCAGTTGAAGATTTTGTTACTACTGCACTAACAACTCAACAACCTTTACTTGGTCAGCTCAACTCAACTCCTCTTGCAACTGGCGCATCAGATACTAGGTTGATTTCATATTTAGCAAGAGCAAATTATACTTTTAAAAATAAGTATACTTTAACATCAACTATTAGAGTAGACGGCGTATCTAAATTTTCAAAGGAAAATAGATATGGTTATTTTCCATCATTTTCTCTTGCCTGGAGATTAGTCCAGGAATCATTCATTGAAAATCTTAATTTATTTGATGATCTAAAATTAAGGGCAGGTTGGGGTCAAATTGGTAATCATGGAATTAGACCTTATGCTACATTATCAAATTATGCAAGTAATACAAATGTTCTGTATGGAAATGCAAATAATGGGGTAGATATTCCTATATTTCTTCAAAATATTGCGAATCCTGATCTCAGATGGGAAACTACTGAGCAAATTAATCTAGGATTAGATTTTGCTTTCTTTGAAAGTAGATTAACAGCTACTGTAGATGTATATAATAAATTAACAAAAGATTTACTTCAAAACGTCCCAATTCCATTGTCATCAGGGTTTTTAAATGTACAAGTTAACAGGGGTGAAATTCAAAATAGAGGTATTGAAGCGGCTCTTAATGCAATTATTTTAGATAAAAATGATTTTACTGTATCAGTTGGAGGTAATATTGCCTTTAATAAAACTCAACTTAAGAATTTAGGACTTCCTCCTTCAAGCATTCTTATTGATGGTTCTTATCAGAATAGAGCTTTTTATGAAGGTAATAATGTTAGTAGAGGAAATATATTTAAGTATGCACCGAATGTTTTTATTGAAGGTGAAGAATCTAGTTTATTCTATGGTTATGAGACTGATGGTATTTATCAAGTTGGAGATGTATTACCTGGTGGTGGAATAGCAAGAATATATGATCCACAAGATGACAACCCGCCTATATATTGGGCAGGAGATTATAAGATAGTTGATCAAAATGGTGATGGTGTAATTGATCTTAAAGACAGGACAATAATTGGAAATCCAAATCCTGACTTTGTATATGGAATGAACCTTGAACTTTCATATAAAAATTTAAGTCTAAGAGTTTTAGCAAATGGTGTATATGGAAATGATATAGCAAATGGGAATTTATTACAATTAGCTACTCCTGAAGGAATATCATGGAGTAATATTACAAATGCTGCTTACAATAATGCCTGGAGACCTGAAAGTCCTTCTAATAGTTATCCTAGAATAGGTTATACAACAAATGGTATGACTGCAGTCCCTGATTGGATAATTGAAGATGGAAGCTTCCTAAGAATAAGTAATATAAATCTTAGTTATCAGTTTGATAAAGTTAATATTTACTTATCAGCTCAAAACCTATTTACTTTTACAGGATATAGTGGATACAATCCTGAGGTAACTAGTTTTCTATATGATGGTCTAAGAAATGGGGTTGATTGGAATGGACAGCCAAGTGCTCGTAAATTTACTATTGGATTAAACTTTAACTTATAAAATAGATGAAACTTTTAAAAGTAATAACACTACAAACTATGAAAAATTTTAAAATATCTTTATTTGCTTTTCTATTAATTTTTTCAAGCTCTTGTGAACTTGAGGAAGTTGCACCTTTCTTAGATAAGACTGTTTATGAAGACCCTCAAACAGCTCAGGCAAGTGCTAAAGGTATATATGCAGGTCTCACTGCTTATAATGCAAAAGAAAGAGGAATTTTTGTTATTAATGGATTTTCTGGATTATTCATAACTGGTAAGCAAGGTCAAAGAATTACAAATCCAAATAATGCAAATCTCTTCTCTCTAAACCCTACTTATGACGCAGATTCAGAAGCTATGTGGGGAGAATACTATGCTGTTATATCAAGATGTAATGGAGCAATTCAGTATACAACTACTGGAAATGATGAGGTTTTTGATAATGTTGCTGGACATGCTTACTTCCTCAGGGCATATTCTTATTTTCAATTAGTTAGGCTTTGGGGTGATATTCCTTTATGGACAGTTTTACCAGATAATAATAATCTTCATAAAGCGAAATCCTCAGCTAAAGATGTATATAGTCAAATAATTAGTGATGCACAAAAAGCAGAAACTTTAATGAATGAATCATTAGGTCTTGGTTTTCCTTTGAAGTATGCTTCAAATATGTTATTAGCAAAAGTATATATGACTTTAGCTACAAATCCAGATCTTGGAGATGGCTCAAGTAATTACTGGCAACTTGCTTATGATGAGGCTATTAAAGTAAAGAATTCAGGGAGATATTCTTTACATCCAAATTATAGTGATCTCTTTACACAAGCTGGAGAGAATTCAAATGAGTCTATTTTTGAATACCAACTTAGTGAAATAGCTAGTAATAGTCAATTAGGAAGAAATTATACACCATGGAAGTATAAAACTGGTATGCATTTTGGATGGTTCTCGGTTAATGCTAATGTATACGATTCTCATGTAGCAAATTATCCAACTGACCCAAGATTAGACGGAACATATTTACATTATTATACTAGAGCTGATAATAATGCTGAAGTTAAAACTTATCCATCAACAGGAAGAAATGGTTTTAGAGCATCTCATCCATATCTTTTCAAATTTGCAGAGAAAGATAGGAGTCATTCTGCACAGTATAATAGCCAAAATTATATTGTTTATAGATATGCTGATCTACTTTTAATGTTAGCTGAAATCTCAAATGAATTATCAAAAGATGCTGAGGCAATGGGTTATGTTGAGCAAGTTTTAAGTAGAGTTGGCTTAACACCTCACATAAGTTATCAAGGTGGCCAAGCATCATTTAGAGATGCAATAATGAGAGAATATAGATTTGAATTATTAGGAGAGGGTGAAGATTCGCATAATAATAGAAGGAGAGGATTTAATTACTTTTTAAATAATACTATTTTGCCTCATAATAATAATCCTAATAAAAATCAATATGACTTGACACTTTTAACTGACGAGTCTAGAGTAATGAAATTACCAATTCCTCTTGGAGAGGTAACAACTAACGACCTTATTGACGACTAAATTGATAAAAATGAGATACATCATAAATAGCTTTAAATTTTTATTATTTTCTATAATTATTTTTTCTTGTGAAGAAAGAGTAGAACTTGATTATGTTGAATTTAATCCTGGTACTCTTTCTGATAATGACGGAAAAATTACCTACGCAGATGTAGATGTTTATCCATTACTTGATATTATTTATACTGATACTCCTAGTGTTGACAATAGTATCAAAACAGGTGTTGTATTTAGTATTGATACAATAAAAGCACCTTCTGAAAGTACATTTGATAATTCTAAATTTTCAATCGATAAACCTTCCGGTGTTATATCATATGATAATTCAATGGGCGGTCTTTCGGAAGGTAATTATATGATATCAGTTTCAGTTAATAATGCTGGTGGTATTGCAAAGTATGATGATGCAGTAACTATGAGTGTATTATCAGTCCCTATTCAAGTAAATATTGATAAAAAAAGTGTTGATGTGGGATCTTTACAAACAGGTGATATAGCAACTGCTTCAGTTTCTGATTTATCTGGCCAGGGTGTTGTTAATTCAGTGACTTATCAATTAATTGATGCTCCAGATATTTATACAATTAATGAAACAACGGGGGTAATATCTAAGGTAAAAGCCGCTAATTCTGGGTCAGTAAAACTTTCAGTCCAGGTTGGTAGTAATCTTGGGGCTGTGGTAGCATCAGATCTTTTAACTGTCAATGTTGGTCCTTCACCAACAATAAGTTTATTACAATTAGATGGATCAACTCCATTAACAAGAGTAACTCTATCCCCATACACTGCATATACTAGTTACCCACCTGTACTTAGTGATATGACTGCAGTTACATGGAATATTATCTTACCACCATCTCTAGATAATTTTAAGAACTTTTTCAGTATGGGAGCTTCTGGTGAAATAATAATAGCTGCAGATGCTAATTTACCTGAAGGTGATTATAAAATTGGGGTCACTCCACAAAATGCTGGTGGAATTTCTCTTGATTTCCCAGAGGTTTTAACTATAAAAGTAGAAAATAGATCTGCTGTGGTATTTGAAGATTTGATTAATGGTGATGGCGATTCCGCTCCTCCTGCCTCTGTAGATGGTTGGAGTACTCATCTTATATCAGGAACCGCAGATGGAAGTTCATGGAAAAAAATGAAGGCTGTTGCAGGTAAGTGGGGTAGTATGAGAAGATGGATGGGAGGAACTTATGTTGGAGATTCAGATGAATGTGTTATAAGAGAGATTGATTTATCATCTATAGATAAAACAAAACCAACAACAATCGTATTCGGTGAAGTTATTGGGTATGGGCCAGCATACATGAACAAATATGATAGAGCCTTTTATTATGGAGAAGATACAACAAATGTATCTGCAGGAACATGGAATGATACCGAATGGGTTCCTTTTGCAGGTTTAGGTTTGGAAGGTGCAGATTGGCTAGGAGCTAATTGGAGTAGTGGAAATGGTCCACCTCAAGATTATACAAGATCTATTAACTTAAACACTATTTCTGGTAATAAAATTTATATAAATTGGAGGATGAGAAGAAAAGACTCTCAGACTGGTAAACAGAATGGTCAGTGGGTAATTAATGATGTTAGATTAGAGCAGCCAGATGTTTACACTGCAGAGGAAGAATAGAAATACTATCTTTAACTTTTAATGTTTAAAAAATATTTGATGAAGGTATTTACCTTTTTTTTATTTATTATTTTATCATTCAAATCTTACTCAAAAAAGAATATTCTATTTATTGCTGTAGATGACCTTAAACCATTAATTGGAGCTTATGGAGATAATTTTGCTGTAACTCCTAATATAGATGAGCTGGCATCATATGGTACAATTTTTACTAATTCTCATGTTCAACAAGCAATCTGTGCCCCCTCTAGAGTGAGTTTACTCACTGGTTTAAGACCCGATCTTACAGAAGTATGGGATTTAGAAACTCAGATGAGAGATAGAAACCCAAATATTATAACTCTCCCTCAACATTATAAAGATAATGGATACAAGACTATTGGTATGGGGAAAATATTTGATAATAGAAGTGTAGATAATGGTTTAGATAAAAAATCATGGTCAATTCCATATATTAGAGTTAACGTAAACCATAAAATACATGGTAATAGCATTACCGGATTTCAGTCCCCGGAGAATAAAGAAATTTTATCAGATATCAGAGATAAAGCAGCTGCAGAAGGAATTCCTAATCAAGGTATGTGGCAATATCTAAGGAGTAAATATAAACCTTCAACAGAATCCTTTGATATTTCAGATGATGGATATTTTGATGGAGCTATGACTTTAAAAGCTATAGATCAAATTAATAAACTCTCAAATAGTAATCAACCCTTTTTCCTTGCAGTAGGTTTCCAAAAACCTCATTTACCTTTTGTTGCACCCAAAAAATATTGGGACATGTATGAAAGAGATGCGATTGAGCTCGCAAAATATCAGAAATGGGCTAGGGGAACTGTTAAGTTAGTATATAATAATAATGGTGAGATGAAATCCTATACGGATATTCCTGACTCTTTCAATGAAAATGGATTAATTAATATTGAAAAACAAAAAGAATTAATTCATGGGTATTATGCATGTGTTTCGTATATAGATGCTCAAGTTGGGAAGATTCTAAAAGCCATGAAAGAAAATAATTTATTAGAAAATACAATTATTGTTCTATGGGGTGATCATGGTTGGCATTTAGGTGATCACGGACAATGGGCTAAACATTCAAATTTTGAGCAGGCAACTAGGTCACCATTAATAATTGTAGATCCAGATTCAAAAATGAATAATACAAACTCATCTCCCACAGAATCTATTGATATATTTCCTACTCTTATGGAGCTATCAGAAATTCAAGCTCCAGATAATTTACAGGGAGTTAGTCTAGTCCCTTTATTGAAAGGAAAGTCAAAAAAAGTAAAAAATTTTGCTATTAGTCAATATCCTAGAGGAAAAGTTATGGGATATGCTATTAGAAATGAAAGATATAGATATGTAGCTTGGTATAAGAATAGAGATTTACTAAAAGAAGAAGATATTATCATAAAGGAATTATATGATTATAAAAATGATCCAGATGAGACAGTAAATATCGTAGGAATTGAACGGGATCTTTCAGAGGAATATCAAATAATTTTAAATAATTTTCTAATTAAACAATCTCTTGAAAAAAAGATTTTTAAAGTATCACAAAGTCCTCAAAAGACTAAAGAAGTTTCGACACAATCTGATATATCTTTATCAAAAAATTTACTAAAAAACCCTGGTTTTGAAGAAGGGACAAATGGATGGAATATAGGAAAGGGATGTCAAATATTTTCTGTTAATAGTAATGCCCGATCTGGAGGTAGATCCCTCATGTTTGAAGGAACTAAATGCGGAGCTTTCCAAAACATTAATGGGTTAAAACCAAATACAACCTATATTGTAAAAGCAAATATTAAATCTGAAAATAATGAGGCAGCTCTTCTGAAAGTAAGGTTTTATGGTGGAGATGACATAACAAAGAGATACTCAAAATCTCAGTATGGAGAGGTAACTGCTACATTTAAAACTGGACCAGAAAACACTTCTGTAAGAATTGCTTTATTAAAGTATACTGCAGGTGCTACTGGAAAAACATGGTTTGATGATATTTCTGTTATTGAAGTTGGAGTCAAATCAAATTCAATAAATAATGATGAGACTAGGTCTAATAATTCATTATTAAAAAATTTACTAACTAATTCTGGATTTGAAAATGGAACCAAAGGTTGGAATAAAGGAAAAGGATGTCCAATTAATTCTGTAAATAACAATGCAAGATCGGGTAACAGCGCTCTGATGTTTGAGGGAACTAAATGTGGAGTATTTCAAAAATTAAATGGGCTTAAACCAAGCACAACATATAAAGTAACAGCGTATATTAAATCAGAAAATAATGAAGCAGGTTTACTCAAAATTAGATTTTATGGAGGAGATGATATTACAAGGAGATATTCTAAATCTGAATATGGAGAGGTAAGTGCCACTTTTAAAACTGGCCCACAAAATACTACTGCAAGAATTGCTTTGTTAAAATATGCAGATGGAGCAACTGGAAAAACTTGGTTTGATGATATATCAGTTATTGAGATAGGTACCCAGATAGTTTCTGATATGAAGACAATTAAAGATATTTTATCAGAAAAAAAATATAATAATTTTTATTTTGGGGCAACAATATCAGCATCACAGCTAAATACGGATATAGAAAAGCTATTAATAAATAATTTTAATATGACAGTTCCTGAAAATGCAGTGAAACAGTCTACTGTTCGTCCTGATCCTAATACTTGGAATTGGGAAAGAACAGATGAAATTATTAATATGGCAAAAAAAAATAATCTTTTAGTGCGATTACATGGACCAATCAGTCCCCAAGCTTCTAAATGGGCTAAAAGTGATAACAGAAAACCTGAGGAGTTGGAAGATATTATGTTAGAGTTTTTATCAGAACAATGTAAAAGATATAATGGTCATCCAAATATTAGGTGGATGGACGTTGTTAATGAGACAATAACAAGGTCGGGAGATTGGTTTGGTCCAAAGAAGGGAGTTAATAATTGGGAAAATCCATGGACTATTATAGGATCAGATAATGATAAAAATAAGACACCTTTATATATTTCAAAATCATTTGAGATAGCTAACAAGTATGCTCCAGATGTTAGCTTAGTATTTAATCAACATGGAGGAATGGAGGAAGTTATGTGGGAAAAAGTCAAAGAAACTATAATTTATTTGAAAGAGAAAGGTCTCAGAGTTGATGGAATTGGATGGCAAGCACATCTTTCTAGTAAAATGTTATATGGCGATCATGAAATTAAATATTTATCTAATCTAATAGATTGGGCTCAAGAAAATAATTTAGATTTTCATATAACAGAGATGGACTATAAAATTTTTGGAGATGTAACACCAAAAAAACAGGAATTACAATCAAAAATATATTCTGATATCTTAAAAATTTTATTATCAAAAAGAGAGAATGGTCTTGTTACTTTCAATACTTGGGGAGTTATTGACAGAGTAGGAATTCATACCGACAAATCTAGATTCATATTTGATTTAGCTGGAAATCCAAAACCGGCATATTATGCAATAAAAAAAGTTTTAGAAGAAACCACATCAGAAAATAATAATTTGTCAGATTTATGATAAGGATATATTTGTTTTTTCTTGTTGTTTTAATCATTGGTTGTTCCCAAAAAAATAGTTATCAAAAAAAAAATGTCTTATTTATCGTTGTTGATGATTTAAAACCTCTTATAGGAAGTTATGGTTATGGTGACATAATTTCTCCAAATATTGATAAGTTAGCGAGTGAAGGAGTTTTATTTTCAAAGGCTTATGCTCAACAGGCAATTTGTACAGCATCAAGGATGAGTTTTATTACAGGTAAAAGACCAGATTATACTAAAATTTGGGATTTATCTACTAAGCTTAGAGAAACACGACCTGATATAACAACAATACCTCAATATTTTAAGGAGAATGGTTATGAGACGGTTGGTATGGGGAAAGTAATGCACGGTGCAAGTAATAATGATCCTCAGTCTTGGACAATGCCATTTATATCCAATGAAAATTTTGATTATGCAGATGGATATAAGATGCCTGCTAATTTATATCAATCACCAGAAATCCATAAAAAGTGGGATTCTCTTCAGACTGCTCTTGATGCGGATCCAAATGCAGACAGGGGTTGGTTTGCTGTTAATAGTATTATGAAATCAGCAGGTTTAAGACCATTAACTGAAAATCTAGATGTTCCAGATAATGCATATGCTGATGGAGCCTCAACATTTAAAACTATTGAGTTATTAAATCAATTTAAAAAAGAGAATAAAAATTTCTTTTTAACGGTTGGTTTTCAGAAACCTCATTTGCCGTTTACACCTCCCAAAAAGTATTGGGATTTATACGATAGAAATAAAATAGACCTTGCTGAATTTCAAAAAAAGTCAGATGGATCTCCTTTAGAAGCTTATCATCAATCTGGAGAATTAAGAAATTATCATGATGCAGAACCAAGTATGGATGAAAACGGAATAGTTAATGAGGATAAACAGAGAGAACTTATTCATGGGTATATGGCTTCAGTTTCTTTTATTGATGCTCAATTAGGATTAATTCTTAATCATTTGGAAAGTCTAGGTATGGATAAAAATACGATAGTTATATTCTTTGGAGACCATGGGTGGCATCTTGGAGATCATGGACTTTGGAATAAGCATTCTAATTTTGAGGAAGCTACAAGAACTCCTTTAATTTTTAAAAGTCCTGATATAGAAGGAGGATTTATAAATGATAGTCCAGTTGAGTTATTAGATATATTTCCAACAATATGTAATTTAGCAGGTATTCCAATTCCTGAAGATTTAGATGGTGTATCATTAGTTCCTATTTTAGATAAAAAATCAGAAAGTTTAAAGGAATTTGCAATTAGTCAGTATCCACGAAGATGTAATGTTATGAGAAGTGTTATAGGCAGATATCCTGATGATTGTACTCTTATGGGTTATGCAGTAAGAAATGATAGATACAGATATATAGCTTGGGTTTCAGGGAATTTTGAGGATAGATCAAGTTTTAATAATGATAAAATAATAATGGAAGAACTTTATGACTATGAAATAGATCCTCTTGAAACTAGGAGTTTTTCATTAGATTCTGACTATCAGAAAATAAAAGAAAAGATGATTGGAAACTTGAGAGGTGTTATATGGGAAAATTAATTTTAATTCTTTTTAGTCTTTTTTTTCACTTTAATTTATTTTCTCAGAATAATGTCACTGATCATATCTATAAAAAAATTGATTCTATCAATTTAGAATTTAAATTATATAAGCCTGATTCATTTAACCCAAAAAAAAAGTATAATACTATAATTTTATTTCATGGTGGAGGATTTAATTCTAGATATGCTGATCAATTTAGTAGGCATTCTAAATATTTTAATACAAGGAATTTCATCGCAATAACTCCTGTATATAGAATTAAAAGTTTACATGACACAACTCCTCAAGAATCTTGTGATGATGCTAAGGATTTAATCGAATATCTTTATTCAAATGCAGATAAATATAATATTAATAAAGATAGAATATTTGTTGGTGGAGGTTCAGCGGGTGGTCTTTTAGCTCTTTCAACAACTTTCTGGAAAGTTAAAAATCATAAAATAAAAGGATTAATACTATATAACCCTATTGTTGATACTGGCCCAAATTCAGCATTTTCCAAAAGAAGATCTGGTAATTATAGTTTAGATATATCTCCAATAAATAATATAAATAAAAAACATCCCCCATCAATTATATTTCATGGTTCTCTGGACGAGATGGAGCCAATAAATAAAATAAAAAAATATAAGGAAATAAGCTCAAAATATGGAACGAGATGTGATGTTATAATATATCCAGAACAGGGCCATTCATTCTTTAATAAACAGGAATTTTTTATTAAAACAAGTGAAGAAGTTGATAAATTTCTTTCTTCTTTGGGCTATATTGAAAATAGATAATATTAAAATATGTCTAGATATTTACTTTTCGTTTGTATACTTTCATTTTCTTTTGATTCCTTTTCTCAAAAACCTAATATATTGTGGATAACGGTTGAAGACATAAGTCCTTCATTATCTATGTATGGTGACTCAACTGCTAAAACCCCGAATTTAGATAAGCTTGCTTCTGAAAGTTTAATTTTTACAGAAGCATATACTACAGTTGGAGTTTGTAGTCCTTCTAGATCATCTATCATAACGGGTATGTATCCTGTATCAATAGGTACTCATCAGATGAGGACTGGTAAAGATGTATTTGGTTGGGGCTCTAGAGATTATGATGGTGTTTCAAATGCAATTGATGTGAATGGCGACTCAATACCTTTACATTCAGTTGTGACACCTACAGAAGTTAAATGTTTTACAGAGTTCTTGAGAGCTGAAGGATACTTTTGCACTAATAATTCTAAAACAGATTATCAATTTGCTGCACCTGTTACAGCATGGGATGAAAATGGCAATCATGCTCACTGGAGAAACAGAGAAAATAATCAGCCTTTTTTTTCAGTATTTAATTTTGATGTAACTCATGAGTCAAAGATGTGGCTTCATAGAGATAAACCCCTAACAATTGATCCTATAAAAGTTCCTTTACCTCCCTACTTTCCTGATACAAAAATTGTGAGAAATGATGTTGCAAGAAATTATTCAAACATTGAACTATTAGATAAGCAGATTGGTAGTTTAATTGAAGATTTAAAAGAAGATGGATTATTAAATAATACTTATATATTTTTTTTTAGTGATCACGGTGGGCCATTACCAAGAGGAAAAAGATCTCATTATGAGTCTGGACTAAAAGTTCCAATGATTATAAGAGATCCATTTGAAAGGACTATGAAGTATGTTGATGAGCCAATATCTTTTGTTGATTTAGCTCCTACTATTTTGTCATTATCAAATGTTGATATTCCAGATCATTTTCAGGGGTTTGCTTTCATGGGAAATAAAAAAAATAAATCTTTAAGAGAATATATTTTTGGGTCCGGGGATAGATTTGATGAAACATATGATAGAGTTAGAAGTGTCATATCTAAAGACTATGTTTATGTAAGAAATTATCATAAAAATAGGCCAGCATATAAAGATGTTTTATATAGAAAAAATATAGATATGACTAATGAGATGTTAGAACTATATAAAAATGATATGCTCAACTCTGATCAAGAGTATTGGTATAGAGAATCAAAGACTAAAGAAGAATTTTATGTGAGGTTTCAAGACCCGCATAGCCTTAATAATGTGATATCAGACTCAAAATATTTAAATGAAATTAATAGACACAGGGAAGCTTTAAAAAATTGGCAAGATGAAATAAATGATTTGGGTTCAGAACCTGAAAAGAAATATTTAGAGCATATGTGGCCTGATGGTAATCAACCTAAAACTCAAAAACCAGATGTAATTTTTAATGATGACATAATTACAATCCAACCTAAAACAAATGGATCATCAAGTGCTTATATAATTTCAGATAAAGACTTTAACCCAGGTTTAGATGATGGATGGCAGTTATATCATAAACCTATTATTATTAATAAGGGTTATATTTATGTAATATCAACACGTCTAGGCTTTCAAGATAGTGATATAGTTAAAATTAAATTATAAATAATGATCAGATTTATTCTGTTGTTTTTTATGCTATTTTCTTTTACTGATCTTTTAGGTAAGAAAAATATCCTGTTTATTTCTGTAGACGATCTTAAGCCAATGTTTAATTCATATGGACATCAGGATATGATAACCCCAAATATTGATGCTTTAGCTGCTAAAGGTACTTCATTTCTCAACACTTCTACACAGCAAGCTATATGTGCACCATCAAGAGCAAGTCTTTTGACCGGTCTTTATCCAGATAACACAAGAGTTTGGGATCTTGAAACTCAAATAAGAGATGAAAATCCAAACGTAGTTACTTTACCTCAACATTTTAAAAATAATGGTTACTTTTCTGTTGGTCTAGGTAAAATTTTTGATAATAGATCAGTAGATAATAATTATGATGGAATTTCCTGGTCTACTCAATTTCTTCAAGGAATGCCAAATCAATATTATTTTAATAATGATAATGGTAGATCTGGTTACCAAGATCCTCTAGTTCATCAAGCAATCAATGAATATAATAGCTACATAGCGTCAAATAATATTACATCTTTAACTGGAAAGAGAGAAGCAAGAAAACTTTTTCCTTTATCTAAACCTTCTACTGAAGGAAATCAAGATTTACCTGATGATGGTTATGTAGACGGTGCTAGAACTAATTATGCCCTAATTAAAATGGAGGAGGCAGCTAATTCAGGTAAGCCATTCTTTTTAGCTGTTGGTTATACAAAACCTCACCTTCCTTTTGTTGCTCCTCAGAAATATTGGGATTTTTACAATAGAAATGATATATCAATTCATCCAGAGCAAGGTAGAGATAATAGTATTCCCTCTCTTGCATTTCATAATAATCATGAATTAGTAAATAATTATTCAGATATTCCACTAAATGGAAATATTACTATTGATAAACAGAAAGAATTAATCCATGGCTATAGGGCTTGTGTATCATATATTGATGCTCAGGTTGGAAAATTGTTATCTAAACTTGATGAATTAGGCTTATCAGAAAACACAATCATAGTTTTGTGGGGTGATCACGGTTGGCATTTAGGTGATCACGGTTTGTGGATAAAACATACTAATTTCGAGCAAGCTGTTAATTCACCTATGATAATTTATTCTCCTGATCATGGTTTAGCAAATAATAAATCTAATTCACCAGTAGAACTATTAGACATTTATCCAACACTTTGTGATTTAGCTGGAATAGATATTCCAAATGAGGTAGAGGGTAAATCAATTTCTCAAATTATGGTTGATCCTAATTATAAAGTAAGACATGCTGCACTTGCTCAGTATACTAGGATGTCGGGTGGAAAAAGAGTTATGGGTTATTCATTAAGAGATGAAAAATACCGGTACACTAAATGGATTCAAATGGATTATCGGGCTGGAGAAAGATATGGAAATTCAATTGCATGTGAATTTTATGATTATGAAATTGATCCTCATGAGATAATTAATAGATGTTCAAACAATAATTACTCTGAAATTATAGATCAATTTGAATTAGAATTTAAAAGAAGAAATATTGCTCAAAGTACTCCAAGTAATTTTTTAGAAATATCTGTTTGTGGTTCATCCTATACAGCTCCCGATAATCAAGTTTATACATCAAGTGGTATTTATACAGCTATATTAACAGCTAATAATGGAATGGATAGTGTTATAACAATTGATTTGGATTTAAATGGTGAATTGTCTAATATGATTAATTTGGATAATGGTATTATTTCAGCTGAGCAGCAAGATGCTTCATATCAATGGTATGATTGTTCAACAAACCTTCCAATAAGTGGTGCAATTTACCAGTCATTTGCTCCAGATCAATCTGGGGAATATTTTGTAAGGATAAGTGATTCTGAGTGTGGAGAAATTGATTCTGAATGTATAACATTTAGTAATATACTTTCGCTGGAATATTTTAATTTAAAAAAATATAATTTATATCCAAATCCTGTAAATGAAAAGGTAAACGTTTCTTTAGATAGGACCTATAAAAATATTAACATCCAATTAATTGATATATTTGGAAGGGTATTTATTAATGATAATTTTCATAATAAATCTAAATTATCAATTAATGTGTCATCCCTTAAAGGTCAATTTATTTTTTTATTAAATCTAGATGGTGAAGAGCAAATTAAATCTAATTTGATTATTCAATAGCATCTATTGAACTTCTCCAGTTTTTAATCAGATTTAATAGTTCCTCTCTTTTCTTAGGCATCTTTTCTGCAAGGTTATTTTTTTCACCTTGATCTTTTTTAATATTATATAATTCAATCCTTCCTTCTCTATAAAAATCAAATAATTTATAATCACCTATTCTAACTGCTGTATTAGCAAGGTCTCCTGTGCTTTGTGGTCTTGGTCTAGGCGAGTGCCAATATATTGGTCTTTTACTATTATCTTGATTTTTTCCTATTAGTGATTTTCTAAAACTTAAGCCATCGACATGTCTTTCATTCATAACATCTTCTCCAATTAGTTCTAGTAAAGTTGGAAAATGATCTGTTCCAGTAACAATTGTATTAGACCAGCCTCTTTTAATTTTATTTTCCCAAACTACAAAAAGAGGAATTTTTATTCCACCTTCATAGTTATGTCCTTTCCCTGCTCTTAATGGTAAATTTGATGTTGCAAGAGGTCTACCGTTTCCTCTATTTGATAGGCCTCCATGATCTGAGGTAAATACAATTATTGTATTTTTATAAAGGTTGTTTTTTTTCAAATATCTAATAACCCTGCCAAAGTTATTATCTAAGTTTTCAATCATTGCTGCATAGATATGATTGTCTTGTCTCAGTTTTGTTTCTCCAGTTGTTTTTTCATAAAAGAAAGGGTTTTCAAGATTATTTTCTCCGTATATACTTTTTACTTTTGTCTTATATTTTTCTTCAAGACTTCTTTTTCCTTCAAAGGGGGTATGTACTTCATAGTGAGATAAATAAATGAAAAAAGGTTTATTATTTTTTACATTAATATAGTTTATGTCTAACCAATTTAATGTTAAGTCTGTAAGTTGATCAGTTAAATGGTATCCATCTTCAACTACTGGTAACTTCGTTAAATCTGGAGCATTTTCATTTCCTTTTCCTCTTTTTTGTATGTTATAAGGATAGAAATATGATTTTGGAACACCTGAGTCACCACCACCATAATTATTTTCAAACCCTTGTTCTTCAGGAGAAGAACCGCTTTTACCTCGTGAGAGATGCCACTTGCCAGAAATCAATGTTGAATATCCATTATCTTTTAAAGCTTCTGCTATAGTATATTCTGATGATTTTAGTTGTGATCCTGGTCCAGGACTTTTTGTTCTCGCGGGATATTTTCCTGTCATAATCCCATATCTAGAAGGGACACATCTTGGGTGTGCAGAGTAAGCATTCTTAAATTTCATTCCTCTTTCAGATAGTGAGTCAATATTTGGAGTTTCATAAAATTTTGAGCCTTGGTATCCAACATCATACCAACCTAAGTCATCAACAAGAAAAAAAATAATATTTGGCTTTTTTGAATCAGATTTTAAGTCAATAAAATTAAAAGTTAGTAATAATGTACATAATAAAAGTTTATATATCATGAGAAAACTATTTATAACTTAAATCTAATATTTTACTATCCTTTTAACATTTTTTCTTTCTTTTTTTTTCTTTCATTATAAGCTAAATTTACAATAAAAGGTCTTTATGCGTAATTCCATAATACTATGTTTTTTCTTTTCTCTTCTATTGTCTTGTAAGAATAAAGATCAAAGTACTTTTCAAAAATCTCCTAATATAGTGTTTATTTTTGCTGATGACTTAGGGTATGGTGATATTGGTTCTTTTGGCGCTGAAGATATATCTACTCCAAATATTGATTTTATAGCTAAAAATGGAATAAAATTCAATGATTTCTATTCAGTTTCTTCCGTATGTACTCCTTCTAGAGCAGGTATGTTAACAGGTAGAATGCCACAGAGATTTGGGCTTAATGGTGTATTATTTCCTGATAGCCATACAGGTATGCCTCCTTCTGAATATACTATAGCTGAATTATTAAAGGATAATGGTTATTATACAGGAATTATTGGCAAATGGCATCTAGGACATAAATATGATTTTCTACCTCTTCAACAAGGTTTTGATTTCTTTTTTGGTATACCTTATAGTAACGATATGGCAAGCACAGTTTATTTTAATGGGAATGATGTTATCGATTATTTTCCTGATCAGAAAGTTATGACAAACCGTCTAACACAAGAGGCTATTAGCTTTATTGAATCAAATAAAAAAAATAAATTTTACTTATACCTTGCTCATCCTATGCCCCATGTACCAATCTATGCATCAAATAATTTTATTGGTTCATCAAATAGAGGTCTTTATGGAGATGTTATTCAGGAGTTAGATTGGAGTGTAGGTGAAATTATTAATAAGTTAAATGAACTTAATTTATTGGAAAATACCTTAGTGATTTTTAGTAGTGATAATGGTCCTTGGCTGACAATGAAAGAAATGGGAGGGTCTGCAGGAAAATTAAGAAATGGCAAAATGTATACTTTTGAAGGGGGAATGAGAGTTCCAACATTAGCAATGTTAAATGGATATATTCCTAAAGGGATAGAGACTCAAGAAATTACAAGTCAGTTAGATTGGTTTCCTACATTTGCTTCATTAACAAATTCTACAATTCCAGAGGGCATCATAATCGATGGAGATAATATAGAAGAGATATTAAGAGGTAATCAAATGGAATACGAGAGAGATTATTTATACTTTGACTATGAAAGATTAGAGGCTTATAGAAAAGGAGATTATAAAGTTAAACTTCCTTATGAAGGTTGGCCAGGCACGTGGTATAAAAGTCCTATTGATCCTCATGATACTCTTCTTTTTAATTTAAAATTAGATCCAGGA
>MDTE01168260.1_pt1 | contig 35225 bp, 23 predicted proteins | sample 811231 | NCBI WGS metagenome assembly MDTE01 (sample SAMN05326651, study PRJNA326480) | marine metagenome | isolation source: seawater | place: Indian Ocean: Red Sea | collected 2010
GCGGGAGGCGTCCGAGCGCGCGGTGAGTGGTTTAAACTGTCAAACGAGCTCGAGCGGTGCGCGCCCGCCGCCGCCGCCGTTCACGATGAAGACGTCGCTGCGGCAGTTCTTGATGCCGACGGTGCCTCCGCCTCCACCGATGGCGCCGGCGGCGACGCGCGAGGGGGCGTTCGCGACGGTGGACGCGACGAACGCGGCGAGGATGGTGCCGCCGCCTCCTCCTCCGGCCGCGGCGGCGGCGGCGACGGCGAGAGCGGGCGCGCCGTTCGCGGTCAAGACGTCAAAAAAGGCGAAAGCGGTTAAATCATCGATCGCTGCCAAGAAATCGAGCGAGGTGCCGCCGCCGAAACCGCCTCCGCCCAAGGCGCCGAGGCCGCCGCCGGGGGCGCCGCCTACGAAGACGCGTTCGAAGAGCGTAGATGGCGATGTGCGCGCGGTGAAGAGGGTGAAACTGCCGAAACCAGAATCATCTACCGATGAAGACTCGGACGAAGAGGAGGGCGAGGAGGGTGAAATACAGGGTGAAGTGGTGGAGCAGAAAAAGGAGGAAGAGGAACGCGTGCCGCCGCCGAAACCACCAAAGCCGCCGCCGCCGAAGCCACCGAAGCCGCCACTGAGCCGACCACCGTTGGAGGTTAGAAAAGCGCGCATCAGGCGGTTGAGCGGGAAAGGTGAAGACGATGAGTCTGATGAAGAGGAGGAGGGTGAACTTCCGAAGCTCGTTAACTTGCTCGAGCCCGGAGACGTTCCCGAGGAGAACGAAGGCGGACAGACGCCGCCAGCGAAGTTCGAGAAGATTGACGCGCACACGACGAGTCACGAGTTGATGGGAGGGGGTGAATTCGACACGATTGAAAAACTATCGCGCATTCGCGACGACGCCGATGAGAGCACGTTGAACAACGTGAACTCGCCGCAATACAAGAAGAGGAGCGAGCGGTCCAGAGAGACGAAGCGTGCGCTCGATGATGCCGCTGAAGAGGACAGAAAATTCAGTCCAGAACTCTCGCGTCTGGTTGAATCGAGGAAACTCGCGCTGGTTTTAGACTTGGATCACACGCTCTTGAACAGCGTCGCGGTTCCCGAATTGCGAATGAACGCGAATTCATTGAATAACGCCGTTGTCTTATTGGATGCGGACGTCGCGCGCGCGGAAAAGGCGCAAGATCCATTGGTGCGAACAGTCTTTCATCTGGAACACCTCGATTTGCTCACCAAGTTGAGACCCGGAGTGCGAGAGTTTCTGCAATCGGCTTCGGTCCTTTTCGATATCCACATCAACACCATGGGTTCACAAGAATACGCAGAGCAAATGGTGGCGCTGCTGGACCCAGAAACGAAATGGATCAAAGGAACGGTCAAGGGTCTCGGTGAGATGGAAGGAGGTCGGCTGTGGGCGCCGTCTGAGAAAGTCTTGGATGGTCCGCTGGAAAAGCTTGTCGACGCGTGTCTGATTTTCGACGACACGGCGAGCGTTTGGGCGTCGTATCGTGAAAATCTCATCACGTGCGAGCGATATTTATTCTTCGCCGAATCACGCAGGCAGTTTGGACTCTCGGGTCTGTCGCTTTTGGAAGTCGGACACGACGAGAGCAAGGAGGAAGGAATGCTCTCGACCGCGCTGAAAGTGTTTCAATCCGTGCACACGGCGTTTTTCGAACGGTACGACGTCTTGGAAAAGAGCTCGCTGCCGAACGTGCAGAGTATACTTCACGAGCACCGCATGGACGTGCTCGCCGGCGTCCACGTCGTGTTTAGCAGAGTGTTCCCCATCGACATGGATCCCACCAAGCACCCGTTGTGGATTCTCGCCGAAGATTTCGGCGCCAAGTGTGCCACCACCATCACCGAAGAGACGACACACGTCGTCGCGACCGCGCACTCGACCGACAAGGTTCGGAAAGCGACGAGTCGAGGAGATATTAAAGTCGTCACGCCGCACTGGTTGGAGTGCTCGATGCTCATGTGGCGTCACGCCAACGAAGATTCGTTTCGACTCATGTAGCGCAAAGGCACGAATCGTACGCGTGAACCATCGTATGTAACATATACAAAATCTAACCTTCTAACCACGACGCTCACGCGGTGTCTCGCACCGCGGGCGCGGTCTCCTGTCCCGCGGTCTCCGCGGCGACGGCGCCCGCCTCGGGCAACACGACGGGCTCTTCTTCCGGCGCTTCCGGAAGGGCCTCGTCTTGCAAGTAACTCGGCACCCCATCCGTGAGTTCCGCCTCCTCTTCCAACATGTCCAACTCCAACGCGTCGAGCTCGTCGAGCAAATCGTCTTCGTCCAACCCGTCCGGCACGTTGTAGCTCCTCCCCAACGTCTCCTGAATCTCCTCGCCGAGATCCAACAAATCCGCCATGTCGTCGTTCAACGCGTCGATCTTTTCCAAATCGAACTCCTTCGCCTTAAACGTCGTCTTGAGCTCCTTGGACGCGCTCTGCATCGCGCGCACCGTCTCCACCGTATCCTTGGCGTTTTCGCTCGCAAACGCCACTTGTTCCACATTCATCAATTGCCCCCCCAACTGATCCCTCTGCTGTTCGTACATCTTCTTTTGCTTGAGTACGACGAGCGCCCGTCTCTTCGCCGCCTCCTGCGCCGCCCCAGGCCTCGTTCGCTTGATCGCCTCCCGATGTTTCACCAACTCCCGATCGAGCGCGGCGATTTTCCCATCAATCGTCTTCGCGCGCGCATCGAGCGATTGCGCCGTCTCCTCCAGCGTTCGCGCCGGCGCCACCGCGCGTTTCGCACCGAACAATCGTTTCATGCGAGACGACGCGCGCGCGCGCGTGTGTGCGCGCGCGCGACACCTCCGCGTCGCCGTCTCACGCGCGCGCGCGCGTGCCCTCATGCATTCATCTCGTCAGTCGACGGGACGCCCACCAACCATCCACGTGGCGACATTCCGCGTCCAGGTCGGGCCGGCGGCGACCGACCGCGGCCCTCGACCGAGCGACCGACCGACCGACCGACCGACGATGACGATTGACTCGTCGCGTGACTCGTCGATGTGTCCCCCCCCCCTGGGCGAACGAGTGGATGACCTCATCCGACGCGAGGCGACGCGTCATCCACACCGCCGTTCTTCGTCGGATGGATGACTGTATTTCTCGATCGCACACTACGGGTACGTGTGTGCCCGCGCGCGTACACGCGTAGACATAAAAAATCGAAAAGACACACATATCGTCTACACACGCGTATACAAGCACACTCGATCCCCATATACGAACGCGTACTGTCCCGGTCGGACAGTCGGTCCCCGCCCCGATCCCGCGCGCGCGCGCACGGTGCCTCCACAAAACACCACGGTTTCGGTCATGGCTACGATGATTACGCACCCGCGATGCGGGGTCAAGGTGCGCGCGAGCGAGCGAACGCGACGACAAACGCGCGCGATGGGAGATGTAAATATTATGTCTCTCGATGCGCGCGCGCGACGGGTGACCGCATCATCGCGCGCGCGCGCAACGTCGAGGGATGGGCGTTATCCGCGAGGGGGGTGGGCGCGCCGTCGCGATCATCTCATCTCGCGCGAGAGGTGGCGCGCGCGCGAGGGATGTGCGCGAGAGAGTGGGTGGGGGAACGGTGGTGAAGAATGGATCGAACCGCGCGCGCGTCTCGCGAGCGGTAGCGGCTCGCGCGCGCGCGCGATCGAGGGTGGACGATGATTGGGATGGATGGGGTCTGGGAGGGGTGGTGGACTCGTGTGTGCTTTTCTCCTTTTTCGCGAAGAGCGAGAGACGCGAGCCCGACGACGCGAGGGACGTGTGACTGACCGTGAATGCGCGATTTCGTGATTGTTTGTGCGCGTGTACAGGCTAACGCCACCACGAAGCGCTCGGTCGCGCCGAAGACCTTCTTCGGTTCCCGAGTTTCCTCCGTCTCCAACGGCTCCAAGGTTGAGATGAGCCGCTGGAAGGGCATGGACATGGACATCTCCGACGACCAACAAGACATCACTCGCGGTCGCAACATGGTTGATTCCAAGTTCCAAGGCGCCGCCGGTATCGGTGGTACCCACAACGCCGTCATGTCTTCCCAAGATTACTTGTCCGCGGGCCAAAAGAACTACTCTGCCCACGACAACATCACCACGGAAAACTTCTACATTTCCCCGTCGTACATGGACAAGGTCGTCGTGCACATCGCCAAGAACTTCATGCAGTTGCCGAAGATTAAGGTGCCGCTCATTCTCGGTGTGTGGGGTGGTAAGGGTCAAGGTAAGACTTTCCAATCCGACTTGATCTTCAAGAAGCTCGGCATCTCCCCGATCGTCATGTCCGCCGGTGAGCTCGAATCCGGCAACGCCGGCGAACCGGCCAAGCTCGTGCGTCAACGTTACCGCGAAGCGTCCGACATTGTCAAGAAGGGTAGAATGTCCACCCTCTTCATCAACGATCTTGACGCCGGTGCCGGTCGTATGGGTGGTACCACGCAATACACCGTCAACAACCAAATGGTGAACGCCACGCTAATGAACATCGCCGACAACCCGACGAACGTTCAGTTGCCGGGCCAATACGAAGTCATCGAAATCCCGCGTGTGCCGATCATCGCCACCGGTAACGATTTCTCCACCCTTTACGCGCCGCTCGTCCGTGATGGCCGTATGGACAAGTTCTACTGGTCCCCGACCTTTGAAGATCGCGTCGGCATTGCCAACGGCATCTTCATGGCGGATGGCGTCTCCAAGGAGGATGTCGAAGTTCTCGTCTCCACCTTCGAAGGCCAATCCATCGATTTCTTCGGTGCGCTCCGCGCCCGCGTCTACGACGACAAGGTCCGTGACTTCATCCTCGATGTTGGCTACGAGACCCTCGGCCCGAAGCTCGTCAACCCGCGCAAGGGTGAAGAAGTTGTGTTCGAACCGCCGACAATGACCCTCGAAGTCCTCTTGGCGTACGGTAAGGAGATCGAGAACGAGCAAGAAAACATCAAGCGCATCCAATTGGCCGACGCCTACTTGGACGGCGCTGTCTTAGCTGGTTCCGAAGGTTCTTCGAACACCAGCAAGTCGCTCAACCAGTAAGCGTCCGATGCACACGCAGACACTTTGTCGACGCTCGGCGGAGCGCATCGAATTCGATACGCTCGCCGCGCTCGACGTCGACGTGTGAATTTTAGCGACCTGCACATAGACACCTCATTGGTTATACAAATACTCAATTGATCGCATTCAACACTCTCGGACGTTCTCTCGATGCCCGATCGTCGAACACGCGCGTCGTACCGCGTCGACGGCGCGCTCGACGCCTTGAGCCGACGCGCCGCCCGCCTCGCCTCACACCCGACTCGTCGTCCGCACATGCCGTCGCTCGCGAGCGTCGTCGGTCGCGACCCGAGCGCATCGACAGAAGGACGCGCTCGATCGATGTACGCCCGCGCGCTCGCCCTCCGCGCCGCACCGACGCGCGCGCGCGTCGCGCGCGGTGACGTCGAGCGCGAAAAGTCTCGCAAGTCTCGCGTCTCGCGCGTCGTCGCGCGCGCGTCGGACGCCTCGCGGGCGGGAGTCGTCGTCGATCGTCGAGAGTTTGCGCTCGGCGGCGCGCTCGCGCTCGCGCTCATCGGTCGCGCGGACGCGGCGCGCGCGGGCGGGGACACCATTGTGAACCCGCGGCCCATCGACGCGGGGTGGACGCGCTTCTACGGGGAGGCCACGTCGTCGTCGTCGTACGGTGGATACGGTGGGAACGAGAATAATTTCGACAAGTTCAAGTATTATTACGACGTGCCGGAGGAGTACGAGCGAGACACGGTGAACAAGGTTGAGAAATCGACCAACGGGACGGATAATCGATGGAAATCGAAAAAAAATAAAGACGCCAAGGTGTACGCGGTGACGCTTCCGGGATACAGTAAATTGAAGACGGATCGAGAAGCTATTATCAGTGATTTGGCGTTGAGCGATTACAACCTGCAAGATGCGATCATCGGTGCGGATTCGTTCGTGACGACGGATCGCGACGTCGACGGGCAGTTGTACGTGGATTACGATCTCGCCGGATTTTACGGAAACATCTTCGCCTCCATCACCGTGTACGCGGGACGATTGTACAGCGTTTTCGCGTTCGTTCCGGAGGGTTCGAGCGATGCGCAGGTCGCGGCGGGACGACGGATGCGTGATAGTTTCGCCACCATCAACAACAAATCCGAAGCAGACGCAGCGGCGGATGTCGAATTCTACAAGCGTTCGTGAGCCAGTGCACGGCGCGGACATCAGTGTAATCGAAAGATAGTATTATTTTGCTTCAAAACCAAAGTATTAAAATTGTTTATTCAGCGTAGCCATACCGCGCAACGAATCGCGCGCACAAACGCGAATGTGCGATGAAAAGAAACGCGGTGTAACGCGACTTGTCTTGATTGAACTGTCTGTCGACACTTCAAGTCTCACGGCTTACCAGTAGCCGAGGATCTTCCACCACGGGAAACCGACACCCAAGAAGGTGGCGATGTAGAAGATGGACATACCGAAACCGATCCTCCACCAGGTGGAGAGCGGCACGTAGCCCGCGCCATAGAAGGGCGGCGCGGAACCGATGCCGTAGTGGGTGGTGCAGCCCATCACGTTGGACAAGATACCGAGCGAAAGGGCGGACACGAGCGGCGGAGCACCGCAGGCGATGAGCACAGACAAGAAAGCGCTGTACATGGCACCGATGTGCGCCGCACCAGAGGCGAAGAGGTAGTGGGAGTAGAAGTAGATGAGCGTGATGGCCAAGAAGGCCGGTTGCCACGCCAAGCCGAGTCCGGAGACGACGTTCACGACGCCGGCGGAGAAGGCCGGGATCAAACCGTACTTGTTCAAATAGCCAGCCATCGCGATGAGGGCGGCGAACCACACGAGGGTATCCCACGCCGGACCTTCGGCGAGGCACTCCTTCCAAGTGATAACGCCGGTGACGAGGAGAATGGTCAAGCCGTTGAGCGCGGCGGCGACGGAGCCGACGCCGAGCTTGGAACCGAAGACCCAGAGGCCGACGGTGAGGGAGAGGGCCGCGGCCATGATCTTCTCATCGCCGGTCATCGGGCCGAGCTTTTCGAGCTCTTCTTTGGCCTTGGTCGGCGCTTCCGGAGAGTCCTTGACTTCGGGCGGGTACAAGACGTAGAGAATGAGCGGCGTCGCGATGAGGCAGATGAGACCAGGCAACGCGGCGCCGATGGCCCATTGCGCCCAGGTGATGGTGATTCCGGTGATGGACGCCGCCAAGTTAACACTGAGCGGATTCGCCGCCATAGCGGTGATGAACATACCGGAAGAAATGGTGGACGTTTGGAAGACAGTGGTCATGACGTACGCGCCCATCTTCTTCTCGGTGCCGTCCTCCGGGGTGGATCCGCACGCAACGCAGAGCGCCTTGGCGAGCGGCAAGAAGATACCACCCGCGCGAGCGGCGAGAGACGGAATCGCCGGAGCGAGCAACGCCTCGGAGAAGACCAAGGAGTAGGTCAAACCGAGCGTGGACTTACCGAACAAGCTCACGATTTTGTAGGCGATGCGGTTGCCCAAACCCGTCTTGATGAAACCGCGAGCGAGGAAGAACGCGAGCGCGATCAACCACGGAATTTCGCTGGAGAAGGCAGAAAACGCCGCCGAGAACGGCAGCAACCCGGTCGTCATGCTCACCGTCAGACCGATCATCGCCACCGCGCCCAGCGGCAACGGGTTTGTGATGATGCCGACGATCGTCCCCACGAACACCGCCAACAAGCTCCACGCCTGCGCCGTCACGCCCGCCGGCGCCGGGATCAGCGCCACGACGAGGCCCGCCAACACCGAGTATCCCAACGGCTTCAACTTGGCTCCCTTCCAGTTCGCCAAGACGTCGTCGCCCGCGCGCACCACCGGCGCGGACCCACCGCGCGTCGATCGCGCCGTCGTCGTCGATCCCCGCATCGCGCGCTTCACCGCCCGCGCCGTCGCGATCGCGCGCGCGGCATCATCCTCCGACGTCATCGCGAATCCATCCCCGGCTCTCGCCTCGAGTCGCGTCGCGCAGCCTCGCGCCCGGGGCGCGTTCGGGGCGATCCGCGTCAGCGTTCCCGTCGCCTTGACGGTCGCCGCGGTCATCGTCTCCGCGCGCGACGTCGCGCGCGCGCCGAGGGCGTGCGTGACGGTGGACATGTCTCCGCCGTCGCTCGCGCGTCGTCGTGTGCCGCCGCGCGCGCGAGGACGTTCGATCGATCGCGCATTGCCCTGATCCGTAACGACCCCCGGAGGTGGGACTCGCGGTGAGTCATGACTCGTCGATTTGAGTGGGCGCGAATCGCGGCGTCTCTGCATTACACTTGGGATATTTTCGCGCGCGAGAGAGCGAGCGAGCGATTTCTACGATGCGAGCGCGCGATCGTCGCGGTCTGTGTACTCGGGAAGTTCCACGAATTCCACGCGTTGAAACCGTCCGCTCGACGCGGCGTTTCGCGAGAGTTTGCGGTGGATGAAGACGAAGGCGAAGACGCCGACGGCGACGTAGAGCGCGAAGACGACGGTTTGAAAACGCGCGGGAACGGATTCGTCGCGCTCGCCGAGCTCGTCTATGCCGGTGAGGACGGCGATGAAGCCGAGGAAGAATATGATGTAGCCGATGACGCGGTGGGCGCGCTCCCAGAATCGACGACGGGTGGATTTGGGTTCGCCCTCGGGCGGGTTGGGCGGACGAAGAAAGCCGCCGACGGGTTGGCACGCGGCGAGGACGACGACGACGACGCCGATTTTGCCGTGTGGACACCCGTAGTGCGTCGCCCCGATGTCGCGGATCTCACCGTACGCCACGAGCGCGGCGATGACGACGGTGACCGAGGCGGAGACCATGAGCCAGGTGTGCCACTTGAGCCACGTCGCCGAAGGCTTGTCCAGCGGACCCGGTCGACCGAAGAGGGACCACCCGACCGCGCCCGGCATGAACATCCAAATGCCGATGAACATCATCACTCCGTGCGCGGCGAACGCCGTCGTCTCACTCACTATCGGTTTTCTAACGCTATTATCGCCGACCACGGTGGAATGATCGTGCGTCGGGACGTCGGTGGCGTTATCGGCGGAGGTGGCGTTGGCGCGCTCGCTCGGAGGCCTCAACCCCGCGTTCGCTCGTAACGTCACCGATGCCTGATAAAACGGGTGGGATCCAGCGCTCGCCGTCGTCACTCGCAATTTCACATCATCCGTTCCCTCCGGTGAGTACCATATCAACTTGTGTTTATTCGTTCGCAGCGACGGATTGACGCGCGCGCCGCCGCATCGCAGCGCGCTCCTCCCGCCGCCGTTCTCGACGTGTTCCTCGTGCATGTCCACATCCTCGAACCTTCCACCGTCGGCGGTGACGAGCACCATACCGACCAATCCATCGTCGTTTCCATCCTCCGTCAGCGCGCTCGCGTCGACGACGACCGTCAATCGAGCCCCCGGCGGGTACTCGTCCCCGCGCGGGCTCGTCAGCCACGCGTCGGGCATCAATCTCTGCGTGGCGTTCTCGCCGTACTCCCACGCCTGCGGCGCGCTCGAACCGTTACGAGCGGACCAATAAATCGCGAACGACACGTCCGGCGTCTCACCGACGTACCCGTGATCGCCATCGCGTCCCGTCGGGTGCGCCGAGTCGCCGCACAGGTTCGACCCGACGTAGTACGGATACGCGACGGTGAGACGCGCGAAGAGGACGACGGCGAGAGACGCGACGAGGGAGAGGCGCGTCGTCGGCATCGTCGTCGATCTCGCGCCGCTCGCGCGGCGTTCTCGACGCGCGCGGACGACGACGGCGCGCGAACGAGTGACGCGCGCGCGCGGCAGTCGGCGGCGCGAGCGGGGAGATGACGACGACGACGCTCGGCGTTCGCGCGTCGGCGACGGGGGGTGGACGCGCGCGGGGGGAGCGTCGAGACGCGCGCGCGAGAGCGTCGGCGACGGGGACGCCGAGGGCGACGCGCGCGTCGGGAAGAAGGGACGCGCTGGGAAAAGTGCTCATCGGTGGTGTCGCGCTCGCGATGGGGGATGCGAGCGCGCGCGCGAGAGCGAGCGAGGAGGAAAACGCGATTCGAGTCGCGTACGATGGGTACGCGTCGACGTACGACGATTTGGACGGCGGTGCGCCGGCGCGGGCGTTGGGGCTGGACGACTTGCGCGCTCGAGCGTTGGGCTCGGCGTCGGGAGACGTGTTGGAGTTGGCCGTCGGCACGGGGCTGAACCTTCCGGCGTACGATTTGAAACGTGTGACGTCGTTCACCGCGATCGATCTCTCGCCCGGGATGTTGGCCAAGGCGAAGGCGAGATCCGAGACGTTGGCGTTCGGGAACGACGCGCGTTTCATCGAGGCGGACGCGACCGCGTTACCGTTCGAGGACGGATCGTTCGATTTCGTGGTCGACACGTTCAGTCTGTGCGTCATTGAAGATCCGGTCGCCGCGCTGCGCGAGGTGAGACGCGTGCTCAGGCCGAACGGGCGCGCGGTTTTGATTGAACACAGTAAAAGCGACGTCGGGCCGCTCGGCGCGTATCAAGACTTGACCTCGAAACCGGTGAAGACGATGAGCAAGGGATGCGTGTGGAATCAAGATGTCGAGGCTTTGATCGCGCAATCGGGCATGCGCGTGGTGAAGACGCAACGCGCCTTGCTCGGTTTACTCGTGGTGGTCGAAGCGTCTCCGAGTTTGTAATTCTAGCTGCTATACTGCATTACATTATAACGTCTATTTCTAGAAACAATTGTACTCCCCTCGAAGTTCTAGTGTTCGCTCTCCTGTCGTTTCCTATGTTCCTCCAAAAACTCCGAGATGGCACCACCCTCGGACATGTCGTACAAATCGTACGGTACGCCGAGTTGCAAACCGGGCAAAATGTTTCCTTGAGATTCAATGATGCGAAATTCAATGTCATCCGCGTACCCGCGAGCGTCGCCTCCGGAAGCTTGTTTCGCTCCGATGGTCTCTAACTCGTGCCAATCGAACAGTAACGGAAGCGTCGTGCCGCCCCAGACGTTGAAATCGATAATCTTCACCTTCTTCTGTTTCGGCGTCACGTAGACGTCGAACACGTAATCGACTTGCTCGTCGTGCCAAGACGTCGTCGAGACGTTCGCCTCCCAAAACGTCGCGATCGCGTCTTCGATGGCATCCTTTTCGCGCGCCAAAAACTCAAAGTAATCGTTCACGTGTCTCTGCGCCACGGCGATCAAATTCTTACTCTTGACGAAGCATCGAAACTCCATGCTCGGATTCAAATCGTACCACTCGCGCAACGTGAGCACCGTCGACGCGTGTTCGCGAACCGCCCGCGCCTCTTCGCTCTCGTTTTCATCTCGCGCGTAATCCTCGCACGCGCAGTACGCCTCCGTCAAATCGTGCGCCACCGCGTCGCTCGCCTTGAGCAAGAGCACGACTTCGTCGACGTTTCGACACTTCATGGTGTTCCCCGCCGTCACCCACGTCGCATCCTTGGGCGCGCTCCACGCGAATTTCGGCGCCACTTCCCCACCCAACGCCTCGATCGCCCGCTGAATCTCTCCTTCAAACGCCGCGAACGTCGCGCGTCTCTCGCCGTCGCTCGCCGCCGCGTCCTTCTCCTCCTTCTCCTCCTTCTCCGCCACCGCGCACGCCTCCTCGAACCGTCTCGCCGTCTCCACCGCCTCGAACGCGTCGGATTTCACCCGTCGCGGAAGCGACGCGTCCGTCTCCTCGCACACGACGCCGTCCGCGAGCGCGTACCGCACGAACGCCGCCGGCACCGCCACCGCCACCGCTCGAAACGTCGCGCGCGCGTCCAAGTGCGCGCGCCACGACGACGCCCTGCACGCGTCCAGCCGCGCGCACGTCGGCGCGGGCACCACCGTCGCCTTCTCGTCCATCGCGGACGCCGCGACGACGCGCGCGCGCGAGGACACGCGCGTTCGACCGCGCGCGGCGTCAGACTGTGCCGGTCGACCGTTCGCGCGCGCGCGACCGCCGCCGTCCACCGCTCGAGCGCTCGAGCGCGCGTCACCGCGGACAACGACGACGCGACCGCGCGCTCGCACGCGCGATGGCCCGGACGCGCGCGCGAGGGGCATCGGCGCCGTTCGCGGGGACGCGCGCGCTCGAGCGCATTCGAACGTTCATCGCGGCGGATGAGCGCGTCGCCGCGCTTCGACGCGATGCGCGGGTCGTGTACCGCGCGTACAAGCGCGCGCTGGTGAAGAACGCCGAGTTCCGCGCGTTTCGTAAAAATCTGCCGACGTGGATCGCGAAAAATGCGCGGTACAGGGCGTGGGCGATGGACGACGACGTCGCGTGCGCGTTTGTCTTCGCGTCGCCGTTGGCGTTGATGGTGTTGACGTGGCTTTTCTTTGCGTTTTGGCGATGGGTGGGGTCGAGGGATAGGAAAGAGGCATTAGATGAAGTATTCGGCGCGGCGAAGAGGCGGCGGGCGCGAGAGGAGGCGGCGAAGGCGTTGCCGAATCAGCCGCCGACGAAGATCGAGCGAACGAAGAGCGGCCGCGAGTTGACGATGACGCCGACGGAGACGACGAAGCTGGAGCAGTTGCGCGCGAAACTGAACGAGTCGGCGGCGAAAGATCCGAGTTTGCTCGCGACGCCGGCGCTGCGCGCGTACGTCGACGATTCGTGCTTGGCTCGGTATTTGCGCGCGCGCAAGTGGAAAATCGACAAGGCGTTGAAGATGCTCGTCGCCACGCTCAAATGGCGCGCGAAGCGTAAGCCGGAGGAGATCACGTGGAACGACGTGGCGAACGAGGCGAAGACTGGAAAGCAGTACAGGAGCGGACGGTGCAAACAAGGCCGACGCGTGCTCGTCATGCGTCCGGATCGGGAGAATACGTTCAATCACGAGGAGAACATCAAGTTTCTCATCTACACTTTAGAGAACATCTTCTGGAAATCCTCGCGCGAGCGCGTGCCCAGAGGCTCCAACTCTGATCTCTCTCCCGAACAAATCGTCATCCTCATCAACTTCACCAACTGGTCTCGCAAGAACGCCGTTCCCATGGCGACGGCGCGCGAGACGCTCTCCATCTTGCAGGACCACTACCCCGAACGTCTCGGCCTCGCCGTGTGCTTCAATCCGCCCACCATCTTCCGAGTCTTCTGGTCCATCATCTCACCTTTCATCGACCGCAAGACGTACTCCAAGATCATCTTCGTCAACAAGAAGAAGAAGGAAAAAGCCGGCGCCACCATGAGCGCCATTTTCCACCCCACCTCCGTCGACGTCGACATGGGCGGCTTCGTCCCGGCCGAGTGGAACTATTCCCAATACGCCAAGCACATGTGCGATTACGACGCAAAAAAAGCGAAAATCATCGCCAACTGGACGTGATCACCGCCACCGAACGCGGCGTCCTCCCGCCGCGAAAAGGCCTTTTCGCCTCCCGGCCGCCGCTCGCGGCCTTCACGCGCGCGCGCGCACCACCGACCGTATTTAAACATGTACGCGCGCACACCGCGCACACACATCACATCACATCACGCATCACATCACGCACCGCACCGCACGACGCGTCCCGTCGTCCGTCCTCGCCGCCCTCGACCCGTCGACCCATACATACATCGAAGAGTCACGACCGGTCGATGAGTCCCCCTCCACCTCGACCCCGCGCCCTCCCTCGATCCATCGACGCGGTCGCGAAAAAGCGGCGCGTCGCGTCGACGTCGGAATCTTGCGCGAGAGACGCGCGAGGGACGCGACCGCGCGATCGAGACGAGACGACCGCGATCGAGACGACGAAAATACGCATCGACGCGTCGCCCTCCGACGAGCGTTTCGTCTCTCGCGTCGCGCCTACCGCGCGGACGCGAGCCGAACGACGCGCGAGGACGGTGACGAGGACGCGGGGCGTCGCGCGAGACGACGCGATGGCGACGCGCGCGATGACGGTGGGACGCGCGCGCGCGGTTCGGTGCGTCGGAAAAAAGTTTCCCGACGGTGGACGCGCGCGGACGCGAGGGATGGGGGCGGGAGCGCGCGCGGGGAGGCGGGTGCGCGCGGTAACCACCACCGCGGGGAGGACTCGGTCGAATGTGGGACGAAATGGCAATTCTCAAAGAAATGGGTGGAAGGAATCGTGCGTGTGTGCGAACGCGACGCGAGGTACGGCGACGTCGGCGCTCACGGGGACGGGGATGTCGCTGGACGCCGCGCGCGCGGCGTTGGAGGAGGCGCGCGGGCGAGAGAGAGAGAGAGAGGCGACGCTTCGGTGCGGTGACGCGCGGTTGGACGTGCGAGAGGACGGGAGCGTGACGCTGAGGCGTGGGGAAGTGGTCGTGTGCGAGGCAAAGTGCGCGCTGCCGGCGATAGCGATGGCGTTGGAGGGGACGGTGACGAGAGACGAGGACGGCGGCGCGCGCGTGACGTGGGGACAGTGGGCGTCGCTCGTCGTGAGGCCGAGCGCGGTGAAACGCGGTGAGACGTGGTGCGATGGTCTGAGCGATGGGTTCGTGTTGGACTTTTCCGTCGCGGACGCGGGGTTGATTCACACCACGGCGGAGATTTGCGTCGATTTGGAGCGCGTGGGCGACGTGTACGGAGGCTCTCACCTCATGGCGCAACACTGGCCGTTGAACGATGGATGCATGGAGATTGGACCGCACTATCCGTTCGACAACGGACCAAACGGGTTAAACACACTCGTCGCGAATCATTGGGTTACGAGTAAAGGCGTCGCGGTGGTGGCGGATCCCGACACGCCGTATTTTCACGTCGGCCTGAATGCGCCGACGGCGACGATGATCGATATGTTTCTGAGTAAACGCGCGTTCGGCGTCGGTATTCAGAACGCGACGCGCACCATCTTACCGTTTCACAAAGAACGTCGCAAGGGCGACGGATTATTACGTCTGCAGGCTAGAAATTCTTTCCATGAAGGCTACGGCCCGTTTAGCATGAATCATCCGCTCGTCGGCTGGGTTTCGCCGAAACACGCGGACGCAAAGCGGAGACACATGCGCGTGGCTCTGTGCGCGAGCGAAAACGTGAAATTGGCGACCATGAACGTTCTCAAAACGTTGGAGAAGCCGAAGGGCGCGCCGCCGGCGGACGTATTCCGCGCGCCGATTTGGACTACGTGGGCGAAGATGAAGACAAACGTCTCGCAGCAGAAAGTTCTCAACTTTGCGCGAGAAATTGTCGACAACGGTATGAGCGCGAGCGTGATCGAGATCGACGATAAATGGCAATCGGGTTACGGTGATTTAGAGTTTGACTCGAGAAAGTTTCCAGATCCGTCAGCCATGGTCGATCAATTGCACTCGATGGGATTCAAGGTCACCGTCTGGGTGATGCCATTCATCGCCGAGGACACGGATGCGTACAGGGAAGGTAAGGGCAAGGGATATTTCGTCGAATCCAGTGTTCAAAATGGGTTCTTCAGGTGGTGGCAATCGCCGCGCGTCGTCGCGTTGGACGTCACGAACCCCGATGCCGTCGATTGGTTTGTCTCGCGTTTGCGCCGTTTACAATTCGAACACGGCGTCGACGGGTTCAAGTTCGACGCGGGCGAGCCGTGTTTTTTACCGCGGCGTTTCGTGACACACACACCTCTGTCGCATCCGTCCGAGTATACTCGCGCGTGGGTCAACAACGTTGCATCGCAATTTGAGCTCGCGGAGGTTCGCAGCGGACACAACAGTACCGGAAACGCGTCGTTCGTGCGCATGGGAGACCGCTTTTCGGATTGGGGCATCGAGAACGGTCTTGGCTCCATCATTCCAGCCTTGCTCACGTCCGGTGTGCTCGGTTATCCGTTCTGCCTTCCGGACATCATCGGAGGGAACGCGTATTTCGGCAAACACCCGGACGAGGAGCTCCTCGTGCGTTGGGCGCAAGCCAACGCGCTCATGCCGGCGATGCAGTTTTCGCTCACGCCCTGGGCGTTGGGAAGTCTCGCGAAAGAGCTGTGCGCGGCGGCGCTGGAGAAACGAGATGAATTCATCGAGTCTCTCATTCATCACAGCGAACACGCGGTCGAGACGCTGGAACCCATCTGCCGTCCGCTCTGGTGGTTGGATCCCGAGGATAGCGAAACGTTTCGCATAGGAGATCAGTTCGCCATCGGTGACGACGTCATCGTGGCTCCCGTCGTGTGCCGAGGCGCGCACGAACGGGCGATTTATTTGACGGAGGGTCGCTGGCGAGATCTCACGAACGGTAAGATTCATCGAGGGAAACAGTGGATGCACGATTTCGAGGCACCGCTGGGCACCTTGCCCATATTTGTTCGTTTAGGGACCGAGGAGGAATGAAAATTGATATGTTGTAGTTTCATTCTGCGCTAATTTTTTTATCCTACACGTGCCTCTGGTCTCGTTCGATCACCACAAACCTTGCATCTGTCCCGCCGGCGGCTGTTGCTGTTGCGCCGCGTCACCTTGGAAGAAGCCCGTCGTCTCCTTCGCGAAATCGACCCCCATGGCGGGGTTCGGAACGTTTTCGTCGCCCATCATCGCATCTTCAGAGCCCGCGCTCGCCATTCCGGGGATCGCCTGCGAATCGAAATCACACGGGAATCGCGTCACGCGCGGCTTCTCCGCCAAAATGTTCCGAACGATTCTATCCACGCGCGGTTGCGCGGGCGGGTCCTCCTTCAACTCTTCGTCCGCGTACTCGTTGTTCACGTAGTATCCGACCCGAATGAACTCTTGGTTGTTGTACGAACACGTCACGAGCAACACGGTCACCCCCAAGATGTCCTCCTGCGGAATCTTACTCACATCCGGCGGATTGGCTTGAAACACAAACTTGTACGATCCTTGCACCACGGGTCCCACGAGCACCGTGTCCAAAATCTGATCGCACGAATCGTCCTCCGCGCTCCCGACGTACGTCAACTTCCACTCCAAATCTGCGCGCGCGCGATGTGGGACACATTCGTCAGTCTTCCACGTGCATTCTCGCGTTCATTCTCGCGCGCGCGTCGTCACGTCTCGCGTCGTCGGCGTCTCCACGGTTTTTAAAATTCCAGCTGTCATCCTCCGCCTCCTCCATCCACCGACCGCGCGCCCCTCGACGTCGTCGTCTCCACGCACCGTGTCGCAGATCTTGCAAGCACTCGTACTGAATCTCAAACTGCAACGGATTGGCGAAAAATTGCGGATTATCCAGCACTTGCACCGACGTCACGTTGATCGCGCTCATGACTGATTCTGATGAATTTCAAATCCAATCCGATTCGTCGTCGTCGCCGTCTCTCGCGTCTCTCGCGCGACGCCTCGACGCGAACGCGAGGCTCTTCGCGCGACAAAGTCTCGTCTCGTCTCGTCGACGCCTTCGATCGCGAGCGTCGAGCGCGGCGTCGAGTGCGGTCTGTCGGTCGGGGTCGTCGTCGTCGCGATGGGTCTCTTTTTTATGTACGCGCGCATATGGGGTTTCATAAGAGACACAGGATGGACGCGACCGAGGCGCCGCGACGCCGTCGTTCGACGACGCGCGCGAGAGGCGGTCGAGGAACGGGAGACTCGTCGCGTCGCTCGCCGTGTCTTCGCGTTCGCGACGACATGGCGACGTCCGCGCGCGCGCGCGCGTCGACGCGCGCGACGGTCTTCGTCGAGCCGTGGCGGCGTGCGGGACGCGCGCGCGCGCGCGCGCCGATGACGACGCGAACGCGCGCGGACGGCGCGCGAGACGATGACGATCGAGGCGGTACGCTCGATTTCGAAGCCGCGATGAACAAGGAGTTCGTTAGAGTCGAGGTGCCCGCGCTGTTGTTCCCGCAGCAGGAGACACTCTTGCCGGGGACGCGGCTGACGCTGCACCTGTACGAGGCGAGGTTTTTGGCGCTGTTGGATCGCGTGACGGCCAACACGGGTGGGTTAGTGGCGCAGTTGACGTTTCTCCCGCCCACGGACGGCGGTGTGGAGGGTGAAGGGGAGGGATTGCGTGTGAACACGTCGGCGACGTTGATGCGCGTCGAGCGCGTGCGGCGGGAAGAGGTGGGCGCGCGGGTGGAGGGGGTGGGGGAATCGAGGGTGAAGTTGGAGGATATCGCGTCTCGCGAGCCGTTCATCACGGGGATATTCACTCACGTGCCGCAGATGGGTGACGTCGGGACGTACGTGCCGAGCGAGGCGGAGATGGCGCAGGTGAAGGAGGTGACGGATTACGTGGAAAACGCCGTCGGCGACGTCTTGACGCTGAGCGATAAATTATTGAGCGGTACGGAGGAAGGTGAGGACGAGGAGGACGGCGACGCGTTTGATGGTATCTGGACGCACAAGGAGGCGGGTGATTTACGATCGGCGATGGCGTGGGTGGACGCGCCGGCGGTGACGTTGGAGGATATCGAAGACGGCGACGTGTCCATGGACGCCGCCGACTGGACTCGAGTCGAGGATGGATTCGCGCACAGTGCCCTCTCTCGCGCCGAGAGGTTATCCTTCGCCGTCCTTCAAGTCGCCCCGGCGTCGACGTCGAGCGATTTACAAAAGCTCATCGCGTGCAGAGCCGTCGCCATGTCCACGGATCACGGGTTGTTGGACCGGCTGCGACTCGGCGTCTCCGTCTTGGACGACCAACTCGCGAGTTTACGCGCCAAGGTGGCGCTTAAAAACTTAGGCAGCACTTTGTAATCATTCTTTATACATTCTTTCCCATTCATTTACGCGCGCGTGGTCCTCCATTCCCCGCCCACACCCCCCGCTTCACTGCTCGCCTCTCCGTTCCACGATGCCTCCGTGCACGTGTTCGTCCCCCGACGCCCTGGACTGGATCCGTCGCGTCTTTCGCGAGTGCGTGAGCGACGACAGAGAACTTCTGGGTTTCTACCTCGCCCTCATCACCGTCGCGTGTTGGATGACGGCGCAAATCCCGCAGCTCATTCTCAATTTTCGACAAAAGTCAGCTCGAGGATTGTCCCCGTGGTTTCTCGCGCAGTGGCTCGCCGGGGACTCGTTCAATCTCATCGGATGTCTCGCCACCGGCGATCAAGCGCCGACGCAGACGTACACGGCGGTGTACTTTGTCCTGAGCGATCTCGCGCTGTTGTGTCAGTACGTGTATTACAGAGAGCGGCGGTCGGGACGAAGGCAAAGGCGCGGGGACGCCGACGACGAGGACTCGAGTAACGCGTCTCTGTACGATGCGCTGCGTTCGGAGGACGGTGGTGAGAGCAGCGGTGGTGAGAGCGCGACGGATCCGCGGGGTCGAGGCGAGGGCGCGCGAGGGTCGATGTCCCCGATCGGAGGGTTCGTGTTGGCGAGCGCGAGCGCGTTGGCGCTCGCGGCGACGGCGGCGAGTCGAGGCGATACTGACGGCGCAGTTGCGTCGAGTGGGGTCTTGCGAAGCGCGCTGCAAGTGGACGATTGCGAATATAACGGGAATCCGCAGTGGATGCAAAATTTCGGTCGAGGTGTGGGGTACTTGGCGACAGCGTTTTATCTGGGCGGTCGGTTGGCGCAAATCGCGAAGAATAGGCGCCGACGCACGACGGAGGGGCTCAGTTTGACCATGTTCGCGTTGGCGGTGACCGCGAATCTAGCCTACGGGACATCGGTGTTATGCGCGAGTAAATCGACCGCCGCTGTGATGCGCGCGATGCCGTGGCTGTTGGGAAGCTTCGGGACGGTGGTTTTGGATTTGACCATTCTCGCGTCCTTTCCGGCGGCGAGTTCGCTTCTTAGTCTGTTCGGTCGCCGAAGAAGACGGTCGGTGATAGGAGATGAAAATTATGAGTGAATTTGTACATTATAACATTAGTGTGTCTCATTCATTCCCGAAAGAACTGAAAACCGCGCTATCGAGTTCAGAAGCCAACTTCGTCGACGTCAACTGGTTCGCCGTCTCTTCAGTTGAACTTCTCGCGTCAACTTCCTCATCGACACCGAGCTTGACCTTGGAGTGATGGTGCTTACCGTCTGCGGCGGTGTCGTCGACATGGCCTCCATCGTCATCTTCGTCTTCGTCTTCGTCTTCGTCTTCGTCTTCGTCTTCGTCGTCTTCGTCTTCGTCTTCGTCATCTTCGTCATCTTCGTCTTCGTCTTCACCTTTCACGCTATCATCACCAGTGACTGTAACTTTATCCTTTTTATCGTAGTAGCTATCATCATCATCGCCATCATCCGATCCAAGACTCGATCCGTCGCTTTTCGACGAGTGCTTATTCTTCACGCTGCTGTCGTCGTCGGCGGCGTGTTTTTTGCTATGGTGCTTTGAATGTCCACTTAATGAATGCGAATGCGAGTGCTTGTGGGACTCTTTTACGATGGCGTCGTCATCGTCGTCGTCGTCGTCGTCATCATCATCATCATCTGCGATCTGCAAACTCTTCGGAAGAGACTTTTCGTCCCAATCCTTCGGCGGGTCCTCTGGCGGAACATTGTATTGCGACAACTGTTCGCAATACTTCGACTTGAGCTTGTGTTTGTGACACACCACCGTCGGACACGTCGGCCACGCGTCGGTCCCTTTCTTCGCGTTCTTCGTGTTACAGAATCGACACTCCGAATCCACGCCGAGACATCCCGGTAATCCAGAGTTTTTACACTGCGAATCGCTGTACTGGTACCGTCCGATTTGGTGATCCTGCGCGTTGCCGACGCACTTTCCAATCTTCACACCGTCGACCATCTTGTTGTGCTCGCGCACGTGTTGACGCAAAATCGCCCACGCCAACTCCTTCTTCGACATCTTCTTACCCGCCATCTTACACCCGAACGCTTCGTTTTCGTCGCACACCGTCTGCGGGCAAATGGGCCAGTCGTGATTTCTATTCGTCGCCATGTGCGTCTGACAAAACCGACACATGGACCTGCGCCCGACGCACCCGGGAAGCGATGCGTCCTTACACTTCTTTGTCTCCACCTGAAACGTACCCGCGGCGTTATCCGCGCGCGCGTTGGCGCAATTCTTCGTCGACCCCTCCTCGACGGCGGGCCGCCTCTTCGAACCCAGCCCCGCCCGCGCGGCATCGAGAAGATCACCGCCCGTCACGCGCGCGCCCGCGCTCGCGCACGCCACGCACGCCACCGCGAGCGCGAAAACACTCACCGCGACCGCGCGAACGCCTCGAGACGCGCTCGATCGTCCACTTCGCGCGTCCGAGGCGAAAAACCACCCCCCAACACCATCATCACCGTTCGATCGTTCCTCCGCGGACGTCGTCGCGTCCGCGCGCGCCGTGGACGCGCACGCCTCGACGTCGCGCGCGACGAGTAAGGGTGCGCGCTCCGCCATCTTCCCGCGCGCGCGCGCTCGCACCGTCGTCCGCGCGTCGCTCGAGGCGTCGTGTGACGCGAGATTGACGCGATGAGTGTTACGCCGGGGCATCCATCGCATCGAACGGCACACGCGCGCGTTTTCGGCGCGTCGATGGCGAGCGACGCGCCGAGGACGCCGAAGACGGTGCGAAAACGATGCGCGGCGTGCGGACGCAGTTGCGTGGGGTACCCGCGGTATAAGAAGCGCGACGGCGACGCGTATTATCACCGTCGCTGTCCGAGCGAGGAATTGGAGGACACCGCGGGGACGAGCGGGGACGAGCGAGGACGGCGCGTGCGCGCGCGCGAGGAGGCGGAAACGAGCGATGGATACGTCACGACGCCGTCGGTGCCGCCGTCGAGCGCGCGGAGGCGACGCGCGATGCGACGGGCGGGGAAGGAGGAGGCGGCGGCGTTGGAGGCGGCGGTCGCGGCGAGACGAGGCGAGACGTCGACGAGCGGCGGCGGGGACGCGGCCGCGGTGGCGGGCGCGAGAGAACTCTCGAAGATCGCGCGGTGGATGGATGACGTCGTGTGTGGGGTGAAGAGCGTCGACGTGACGTCGACGTGGGTTCGAGGCGCGCTCGTCGCGTCGAGCGGCGTGTACGTGGCGGCGGCGTGGTTGTACGTGCTCCCGAGTTCTCTGCGCGTGATTCTCGACATCGGCGCGTTCGCGTTGCAGATGATCACGGTGAGTGGGATATTGGCCGGCGTGTTCGTGGCGACGGGATTGATCTCGCGAGAAGACGCGGCGGCGGCGCTGCGACGTCTGCGCGAGACGAAGCGAACCGCCTTCGCGTCCGCGCGCGCCGAGGCGCTCGCCGTCGTCGCCCCTCGCGATCGCGCGGGACCGTTCGAGCGAGACGTGGACGTCGCCTCGACGCCACCGCGCGTGACGTCGAACAGATTCGCGGAGACGCCCACGGTGGAGTTCCCGGAGACGCCTCGCGGCGGTCCCTCGCCGTCGCCGGCGCCTCGACTCGGCGAGAGCGAACTCCAACGACTCCTGGACGACCAACGCGACCGCGTTCAGAGACTCACCGACGAAAAGAGAGACGCCGATTCCATGCTCGAGGAAGCGAGCGAGACGATCGAGTTCTTACGCGACGCCTTACAGAGCGTCGACGAGGCGCGCGCGAGCGATAAGCGCCGGCTCGTCGAGCTCGAGCGGAAACTCGCTCGAGACGCGCACACGGTGAAAACGCTCGCCAAACGCGTGCGTTCGAAAGAGACCGATCTCGCCGCGGCCGAACCGTGGATGTTGGAGTAGTCGCGCGCGTTGTAGTAGGCATGATATGTTTGACGCGTCGTTCTCGCCGGAGAGTCCACCGAAACGCTCTCCCCGGGACATCACATCGCGCCTCGCGCCATGCGGTCGCCCCGCGCGACGCCCTCGCGCGTCGTCGCGGCGTGCGTCATCCTCGCCCGCGTCTGTGCGTTCGACATCGCGCGCGCGGACGGCGCGATCGACGCGCCGGGACGTCGTGAGATTGATGATTACCACTACGTCTTCTCGGCCGATTGTCAACCGTACATGACGTGGCAAGCGCGCGCGCTCTACGACTCTTGGCGCGCGATCGGGTCTCCCGGACGCATCACACGTTTGTTGTCGTGCACGGAGGCGCAGTACGAGACGTACGCGCACCTGGACGTCGTGCCGGACACGGTCAAGTGTCCAGATTTTGTGTGGTACGCCAAGGAAAAATACGGCGACGACGACGGGTACGCGGCGTATAATCTTCCGGGAGGGATGAATCACTGGGCGCAAAACGTCGGGACGGATCGAAAGTGGGTGGTGAAGCTGGACGCGGACATGTTGTTATTGAAACCGCTGACGGTGGAGGAGATTCCGGCGAAGAGAGGGACGGCGGCGAGCGGCGAGTACGATTATTTGGTGGGGACGCGAAACGGAATGGCGAAGTGGTTTTTGAACGAGGAGGAGGAGCGATTGATCGCGCCGGTGGGTGGATGGGAGATATTCGATGCGAAGGATTTCATTGCGTTGACGCCGTATTGGTTGGAGTACACGGCCAAGGTTCGCATGGATCGGAGGGTGTGGTGGCCGTATCGAGGCACGGGGGACGAGTACATCACCGAGCGAGGTCCGAGGCCGTGGATCTCGGAGATGTATGGATTCGTCTTCGGGTGCGCCAAGGCTGGAATAAGACACAACGTCATGTCGTCCATTCAACTCTACGCCGGGTACACGCCGTGGGATACGCAGACCGAGGATCCGTACATCATCCATTACGGTTTGAAGATGACGGAGGGCGAGTACGATTGGGATAAACACTACGATGAAGGGCACCTCGAGCGCATGACGTGCGACACGATGGACGCGAAGCCGTTTCCGGTCGTGAAATTGCCGCAAGCGCCGAACGAAGGCGCGTCTCGGGACGAAGTCAGGCGTTACATTAAAGTGAAAATCATGTACAAGACGGTTTCGAGTATCAACGACGCCGTGCAGAGATACAACTTTGAACGATGCTCCGGTCGCGCCGAGGCGCCGCAAAAAGTCGTTCGACGGTCGCTTCCGGAGACGCAAGCGCCTCGCACGGTGGAGCCGCGGCCCGTCGTGCAAGCTCCGAATCAATTAGAAACCAAAACGCGACGAGAGATTGCGACCGAGCGCCAGAGAGAGGAACAGGTTCAGGCCGAGGCGGAGAGAAAGATACGCGAGCTCGATAACAAGCTTTATCGTGAAGAACAGATGGAAAAGTTTTGGAATTTCGTCACGATTCTCGGTCTGTGCTACGTCCTCATGCGATTATCCAACGCAAGAAACCGAAAACGCGACGCGAGACGCCGCGCCGAGAAAAATCCCTTTAGAACAGTCAAGGCATCGTAGCTAGCGCGCATAGAAATGCATTGAATGACAACAATCTCTAGAAAAATCCATCTACTGCAGCGAGTTGACGAACATGATTCCGACCGCGAAAATAGTGATAAAGATCGGCACGGCGCTCACCAAGTACAGGGGCAAAAATCCAAAAATCGTCCCCTCCTTTTCCTCTTCCTCCTCCTCCTTGGCGGCAATTCGTCTCGGATTCGCCGTCTTGATCCCCGCCGAGCGCATCGCGATCTCTTCGTACCTCGAGGGACCGGCATCCACGTTCGACTGTTCGACCTCCGTATCCAAACCGGGCCAATTTCTAAACTCTTCCAAAACCGTCGCCACCGCTCGCGCATCCGTCGGCGCCTCCCCGCGTTCGATCATCTCCAGCGTCTCCACCTTTTCGTCCGCGCTCACCCCGCTCTCGTCCTCAATGCCGTACTTCTCGCGATTCTCCGTCAATCGCGGATCCTCGATGCCGATGGTGAGTTTGACCTCGTTAAAAGACATCTCGCGCTTGACGTAGAGCAACTTCAGCCAATCTTTGATCTCCGTCACCATGTCGGCGATGAGGGCGGCGTCGGCGTCGCTCGGGGCGGTGGAGAACCCGTCGAAGGAAGACGGCGCGGGCGCGGAGGCGTCCTCACCGTCGGCGGCGAACGCGATGGACGCGCGGCGACGCGTCGGCGCCGTGAAGACGCCGACCTCGGCGCGGATAGAGGTCGCGCGAAGGATGCGAGCAGACGACGCGCGCGCGACGCGCGCGGTCGTGCGCGCGTGGCACGCGGTCGCGCGAAGGGCCATCGTCGGCGTCGCGGCGTGCATCGGACGAGCGCGCGCGAGTGTGGCGATGGTGGGCGGCGCGATGTCAGAGGATATCAGAGTCTCGGCGGGGACGTCGTGCGGCCGCGCGCGCTTTATCGCTACGTGTCTACTCCACCGGCGCGCTTTGTCTCGAATCGAAGTCGCGTTGATCGAAACCGAACGTAACTCGGAAGTGTCGGTCGACGTTGGCGTTGATGAGGCTGTGCGCGCGGTGCGCGGTGGCCATGCGTTGGTTGTGCAAAACCGCGCGAACGATATCCTCCGAGTCGGCGAGTCGGTACGCGACGATCGGTGACGCCGCGTAGGCGTTCGTCGACGGCGAAGTACCGAATTGCGAATCTTCTCGAATGAACCTGGCGTTGCGACGAATCATCCAATCGAACAGTCGTTGCCACGTGAGCGGATCCTCGTCGGTGGCGGCGGGCTCGTCGATGACGCGCGTGACGCCTCGCCAGACGATGTCAAAGAAATGCGCCTCCTCGAAATTTCCTCCACCGTCGTCTTCCGTCGTTCCGTACCCAGCGCGTTTCGCCGATTGTAACAGCCGAACGAGATCCGCGTCGTCGGGGAAATCGTCGTCTTCCATGCGTTTGCGCCACGCGCCTCTCGTCCAATGTGTGAACACTCGCGCGAGTCGTCGCCCCTCCGTCGACCCCGTCGACGACGCGTCGCATAAAAAATTGTGGATTTCATTTTCCATCGCCACCTCAAAGGCTCGACGAAAGTGATAACTGTTCCGCTTGCCGGCGCAGTGATCCAGTCGCGTCGACGTCGTCGATTCGGATGTGGTCGGCTCGCGGCTCGAATCCGCCGCGCGTCGACTCAAGAGTTCTTCCCACGGATCGCGCTCGCGGTAAAACGATCGTTCGAGCGTCTCGTTAAATTCTGATTTCCACCAGTGACTCACGGCGAACGTGTACGGCTCCGATTCGACGCTGTGCAGCCAACCGCTAGGAATGAAGAGCGCATCGCCCGCCTCGAGCCGCACGCTCGCGTACTTTGCGCCATCCTCGACGCACCGCGCGTCGACGTGATTCGAACCATCCGTTCCGACCGTCTCTAATCTGAGTGTACCCGCGACCTCACCGCTCTCCGCGGCCGCGTACGGCGCGTTCACCGGCGCGCGCAACGTCACGCGTTTCGCTCCGCACGCGACGAACAAGACGTTGTCGTAGTTGTCGTAGTGCCAATTCGTCACCACCGACTTGTTCGCGTTCACCCACGCGTGTCTCTGCGCGCCCACGCGCGCACAAAACTTCCGAAACGCCTCCGTGTACACCCCACCGTCGATCTCGGCGTCGCCGACGCTCGACGCGGACATTTGCGCTCCGTACGCGCCGTCCAGTCCTCCGTCGACGAACCTCTCGAACGCCTCCGCGTCCACCTCCAACGACCGTCCTCGCCCGACGCATCCATCGAACGCATCGTTCTCGACGTCCCCACGACCTCCCTCCCCCTCTCTCGCGCGCGTCAGGAGCGACGCGCGCGCGCCCTCGCGCGGCGTCGTCCCGAACGCCTCGGCCCATCTCGCCGTCGCCCTCTTCCCCTCGCGCTCGCACGCGCGCGTCGTCGCCGCGATCGCCTCGCGCGAGACGAACGGATTCACCTCCCGCGACGTCGTCGCCTCGTCCGCGTCCCTCGACGTCCACGCGCGCGCCTCGGACCGCGTCGACATTCGATGAATCGACGCTTCGATTCCCTCGCGCGCGTTCGAGTCACCGTCGTCGTCACCGTCGCCCGCGTCGCTCGACGACACCGATAAACGCGCGCGTTTCACCATGGCGCGCGCACCGCGAGACGACGATCGCGCGCGTCACCGTCTCCCGCGCCCTTGCACATCATCATTCATTCATTCATTCATTCATTCATTCATTCCAAAATTCAACAATCTTCACTCATCGGCGCGTCGTGCGCGCGCGCGCGGTCGCTCCCGAGACGAGGACCGATGAGCACGAAACACCTGCAACTGAAGCGCGAGATCCTCCGCGCGATCGCCATGCTGGAGGATTACACGTCGTCGGCGACGGCTGATAACGACATGGAGATTGGATCCGAGGCGCTGCGCACCGCGCGCGGTGTCGCCTTCCTGACGTCGTACACGGTGGGATTCTTCGGCGGTGGCACGTTCACGCACGGGGTGTTGATCGCGAAGAAGCCCGGGAGCGAGGAGTGGGGCGCGCCCGTGGCGCTGAGCGGAGGCGGGGCCACGGGCATGTTCGGCGTGGGATACAAGGAGGACTCGCAGGTGTACGTCTTGGACACGGATGAGGCGGTGGAGACGTGTTTCAGCGAACAGAGCGTCAAGGTTGGACTCACGGCGAGCGTGAGTCTCGGACCGTTGGGTCGGTCGATCGATGGGAGCGCGTTCATCGGCATGGACGCCAAGTACGTGGACGGGCGAGAGGCGCGCAAAGCCGTCGGCGTGCACCACTACTCGTACTCGAAGGGCGTGTTCCTCGGCGCCGGGGTGGAGGTGACGTATTTCAGCACTCGAGACGACGATACGAGAGATTTCTACGGTCTCAGCGACGCGAACGCGCCGGAGGCGCAGTTACCGACGGCGAGGATGATCGTGCGAGGCGAGGTGGCCATCGACACGACGGCGCATCCCGAGGTGGAACAGTTGCTCAGCGCCGTGCAGTTCGCCGCGGGAGACGATCGACCGGGGGCGATGAACACTCGAGGTACCAGTTGGTCGACGATGATGTGAGGTCGCGTTCGCGTCCATCCCGTTGTAATGTAACCCACGCGCACGTCTCTCGCGCGCGCGTCCCGGAGTCGCTCGGCGCGCGTTCATTTCATTTCATTTCATTCATTCATTCATTCATTCATCCTCGGAAACGACGTCATTCGACGACGCGCGCCATGTCGCGCGCGACGCGGCGCCCGCGGCGCGTCACGTTCCGCGGGTTCACGCGCGCGTGCGTCGCGGCGGCGTGTCTCGGCGTCGTCGCGGTGTGTACCGCGCGACGAGACGCGCGCACGATGATGACATCGTCGTCGTCATCATCGACCCACGGCGACGCCGTCCCGTCGACGTCGACCGCGCGCGCGTCGTCCGTGACGCCGTCGATGCGTTCGCGCGATGAACTGCGCGCGCCGACGGCGTGGACGTCGCGCGTCGAGGTGCCGAGAGACGGCGCGCGCGCGGGGACGTGCGCGCCGCCGGGCGCGCGCCGGGACGCGCGCGAGGACGTCGACGCGCTCGAGACGACCGAGGCGTGCGCGCGTCTCGATGCGTTGCGACCGAAAGATTCGTCCGAGTACGGGGTGTTGGTGATCGCGAGAGGTGGGGTGAAGGCGCGAGTGGAGGCGGCGAAGGCGGCGAGGGCGCGCGCGGTGGTGGCGGCGGCGACGAGCGCGCGCGAGGCGCGAGAGATTGAAGACGCGGGCGTGCCGGTGCACTTACCGAGGGAGAGAGCGGATGCTAACGGTGATGGATGGTTGACGGTGGCGTGGGTGCTCGAACGGGGGCACGTCGCGGTGTTGGCGTCGTCGGAGGTGCGATTTAAATCGAATCCGTTGGTGGCGCTGCGCGACGACGGCGCCGACGTGAGCGGAACCGCGCGCGGCGATGGACGGCGGTCGGCGCGCGTGCAGGGAATGTCCGATCCGAAGATGGGATGGTCGCAGTACTCGCAGTCGATGGTGGTGCCGCTGATCAGAACGTCGTTCGTGGTGTTGCGTCCGACTCGAGCGTCGCGGTCGCTCGCGGAGTGGTTGGCGTCGAGCGAGACGGATTACGACGCCACCGACGACGCGTTCACGGACGAGGTGCTGTTACCGGCGCACGACGCTCGACAACGCGCGGGTGTGTCGTTTAGATTGCTCAACTCGGAGTGTTTTAGCGAGAACGGAGACGTCGTCGCCGTGCCGGATGGGACGACGAGGTGGAACGGCGAGAGAACGGGCGAAAACGCCATCATAGCGGAGAAACCAGACTTTACGACCGCCAAAGCGCACGTGACGCGCGACGAAAAGTGCGGCATCGCGAAAAGGGAAGCGAGGGTGGGTCCGGAACCTCGACCTTTACGATACATCGCCGATCCTAAGGGTGATTACCCAGTCGGGTGCGATGAGTTTCCGGATTTGTGCGACGTCGTGCGACGAGTCGCGCTCAATCGCGAAGTGCTCGCGGCGGTGAGTAACAAGAATATTTTTTACATGTTGGGACTGTACATAGACGGATTGAAGAGGACGAACATCACGAATTACGTCATCGTCGCCCTGGATGAGGAGACGGCGGAGTGGTGTAAAGAGCGCGACGTGCCGTACTACCATCGCGAGCTCAAGTCCATCACGGGGTCGACGGATAACCACGCGACGTCGGGATTAAAGTTTCGCGTGCTCAACGAGTTCGTCTCCACGGGAACCTCCGTGTTGCTGTCCGACGTCGACGTGGTTTGGATGCAAGATCCGTTCGCTAATGGATTGAACGCGAAGAACGAGCGTTTGATTTATCGAGACTCAGACGTCGAGGGCATGACTGACGGATGGGACGACGTCTCGTCCTACGGATTTTCGTGGAACGGGATGCGACGCTTGATCGCGAGAAATAGTGGATTGTTTTACGTCGCCGCGACGCACGAGACGAAGGCGATGATGACGAGGTTGGCGGAACGCATGGCGACGGAGAAACATCTATGGGACCAAACGGGGTACAACGAGGAACAGGTGTACTTGTGGGGACAACCCGGACGAGGCGCATACGCGGGCGTGAGTCAGCGTATCATGAATTACATTTGTTTCCAAAACTCCAAGTACTTGTTCCGCTTCATGCGCGAGGACGAGGAACTGTACCCGGATTTCCGACCGGCGAGCGTGCACATCAACTACCATCCCGAAAAACCCGATCGCATGGTATCTGTCATCGCGCAGTATTGGAAAGGGGAGGAGAACGCCATCGACGTGTGGCATTGGGGCGAAGGGAGGAGAAACTTTGACGAGTGCACGCGCCGCGAGGATGACGACGGAATAGCGGAATCGGCGCTCGCGCGCGCGTTGGTGAAACGAACGAAAACGACGCCAGGCACGTGGGGAGGTGCGTCTGGATTAAAGCTCGATGAAGACGGGACGCTCACGACGCCTTGGGGCCGGGGTAAGTGGGGGATCGTACCGTCGAAGGAGGGTTCCGTGTACATGGACTTTATAGGCGCGGCGCACACGCTCGAGTTAACGAGCGGTTCCGTCGAGGACGAGAACGCGGAGTTCACGTTCAAATCCACGCGGTGCAAGGATGGAGATGAAGTCGAGGTGCGCGTGTAGACGTGTAGACATCAGTAGGTATTCATTAATATCGCTAGTTAGTTATACACTAATTCTTCTTCGCCCTCTTCTTCTCCTTCCTACCGGAATCGTCGTCCGACTCCTTCGCCCTCTTCTTTTCCTTCTTCTCCTTCTTTCCCTTCTTCTCCTTCTTCTCCTTCTTTTCCTTCTTTTCCTTTTTCGCCTTTTTCGCCTTCTTCTCCTCGGCGACGGGCTCCGTCTCCGCCTTCGGCGGCGTTCGGCCCGGGTCCTCTCCAGCCGCCCTCGCGCGCGCGCTCCTCGCCTTGGACTTATGTTTCTTCCCATTCGCGTGACCGATGAGCGTCTCCTCACTCGTACACGTCACCCCACAACACGAACACGTCCACGGCGGCCTCGTCGCCAAAAACTCGTCCCGCGCGCCGCCGCCGCCGCCGCCGCCCCCCTTCCCATCCGCCCCTCTCGCCCGCGCCGCCGCGAGTATCCCCTCCCCCCCCGGCTTCGTCGCCGCCAACGCGTACTTCTCGTGCTCCGTCACGCACGACACGTGTCCGTGCACGCTCCACCGATCGAACGTCGCGCTGCAATCGATGCACGAAAACGCATCGGCGGCGCATCGATGGGCGTGCGCCTTCACTTTCGGTTTCTTGAGCGTCTCCCCGCACGATTCGCACATGAACCACGGCATGACGACCGATCGACCGCCGCGCGACGACGCGAGACCCGGAGACGCGCGCGCGCGCGACACTGCGGACGCGCGCGCGGGCGCGAGCGGGCGCGTGGGATGCGAATGATGATTGATTGATTGACCGGTCGTGACTCGTCAAGGAGTCCCTCTCGTGGTCGGTCGAGCCGAACCGACGCGCGTGGGCACACGACCGCGCGCGAACGCCGAGGCTCGCGACCCGCGCGCGCGCGCGCGCGAGCGCCCGCGATGGGGTTCATCAAACGTTTCTTTACGCGGAGCAAGAGCTCGAAACGCGCCGAACGCGCCCCGCTGGGCGCCTCGCGCGCGGATGCGCGCGCCGTGGTGTCATCATCGCAGTCCGCGTCCGCGTCCGCGTCCGCGTCCGTCGTCGATGGACTCGACGCGGGGAAGACGAGGATGGGTGGTTCCTCTCGCGCGCGTTTCGTCGCGGTGAGCAACGACGCGAACGAACATCACACGTACGCGCGCATCGAGTGTCCCGATCGCGTCGGGCTCCTGAGCGAGATCGCCACGCGGTTGTGCGCCGAGGACGTGTGCGTCGTGCAGGCGGAGGTGATGCGGGACAGTAAGCGCGTGTTGTACACGCTGTACGTGTGCGAGGAGGAGACGAGGTGTAAACTGAGCGAACAGGCGGGGGAGCGAATCGCGGACGCGTTGGAGGATATCGTGGGTCGAGACGCGACGGCGGCGGGCGGCGGCGGCGGCGGCGGCGGCGGCGAGAGAGAGGGAGGCGGCGAAAGAGGCGAAAGAGGCGACGGAGGCGCGCGCGCGGAGACGCGAGGAGATGCGAACGCGGTGCACGGTGAAGACGGTGACGTGGTGACGAGGCTCGGTCCGCAACCGGAGGAGGATAGAGACGAGACGTTTACGTCCAAGGAACGAAGCGTGCACGGCATTTCCTTTGACGACAGAGACGTCGAAAACGCCACCGAGATTAAAATGCAAGTCTTGGACAGACGAGGATTGATGGCGGATTTTTGCAAGGCGTGCGTCGCCAAGGGCATAAGCGTGATTCGAGGAACGCTGTACACGGTGGGGGACACGGTGGAGAATTGTTTCTTACTCCTCGACACGAAGACACACGGCAAGGTGAACGAAAAGGATTTGGCGTACATTAAATCCGCGCTTCTCCTTCGACGCCAGCGCCGCGCCATCTCGCAGCGGTTGTCCATCCCTCGAGACGCGGATTTCGTCCCGCTCGAGAAAACGTTACCGGGAGGAAACGAGGATTTGAGTGGGATTCAAAACACGCAATTCATCGACGCCGCGACCCCGATGCAATCGTGGGAACTCGAAATTTTCGCCTCGGCGCTTCGTTCGATTCCCGCCGTGCGACACGCCGGGTTGGCGGGATTATTGGTCGAGTCGCTCGGCGCCGCGGCGACGAGACTCGTGTTTCCCGAGGGTGAGACGGTGTTGCAGGCGGGTGAGGGCGCGGATACGTTTTACATTCTCATCGACGGCAAGGTGAACGTGAGTCCCGACGGCGCGACGTTGAAATCGGGCGACACGTGGGGCGAAGAGGTGCTCACTGAACCCACGCCGTCGTCGTCGACGCTCGTCGCGGCGGAGGAATCCGTCTTGCTCGGCATCACGCGAAAGGCGTTCGCCAAGGTGATTCGAGACGTCATGTCTCGCGCTCGTAAGGCGGCGTACGACACCGTCATGGCGTGTCCGGTGTTCAAACCGTTTGAGCACGCGAGTTTGGAGGCGCTGAGCGAATTATTGGTCCAGCGCGGTCGACGCGCCTATCGCGCGGGCGAAGTCATCTATCGAGACGGTATGCAGGCGAAGATGTTCATGGTGATGGACGGGGAGGTGGAGCGACGAGACGACGGGACGTCGACGAGCGAAAAGACGAAAATCACGAGCGGTGGGTACTTTGGGGATGAAATTTTAACCGGAGAGACGACGCTGACGGGAGTGTACATCGCCGTCACCGACGTCGTCATCTTGACGTGCACGCAAAACTTTGTCTTGCAAGTCATCGGCGTCGATTCCGTCAACGCCGACACCAACAGACAATCGTCAGCCGGAGGTTCGAACGATCGTTCGGGTGGCGTGAACATTCCGGGCGTCGATGGACGACAACGAGGATCGAACAGCGCGTTGGCGGGACTCTCGCTCTCCGCCATTCCGAGCGCGCCCAATCTCACGGGAGTTTTAGGCGGATCGAGCGACGAATCGAGCTCGAGCGGCATCGTGTTCAAGTCCGTGTCCGCGACGGAGAGAAAACCTCCGCGTGCACGCAATAGTTTGCTTCAAAAGACGAGCACCTACGCGGGATCGACCGGGCACTTGCCCGCGTTGGCGGAGCATCCGTCGCCGCCGCGCGCGCTTGGACGCTCCGCCGCGGACGCCGCGGGGACTCCTGATCCATCGCTCAAAAAGGAGAAGACTGTCAACGTCACGTCGTCGCTCAGCCCCGCGCTTCGTTCGCACAGCCCCACGCTCGGACAGTTGCAAAGCGCCAAGACGCTCGATGAATTCGACGTCGTCGACGTGCTCGGGCAAGGCATGGTGGGTCTCGTCTTGCGCGCCAAGCACAGGACGTCGGGTAAAGTGTGCGCCATCAAAACCATGCCCAAGTCGCAAATCATGGAGCACGGGGAGGAGGAACACTGCATGGCGGAGGTGCGCGCGCTCAAAGAGCTTCGACACGCGCCGTTCGTGTGCAATTACTACGCGTCGTTTCAAGATCCGTGGGCGTTGTATCTCGTCATGGAGGATTGCGTCGGCGACATGTTCGACTTGTTCAATCAGAGCGGTCTGCCCGGGATCGGGCAAATCAAGGTCTACACCGCGCAAGTGTTGCTCGGCCTGGAGTACATTCACAACGCCGGGTACGTGTATCGCGACATGAAACCGGAAAATCTCCTCTTGCGATCGGACGGATCCATCACCATCGGCGATTTCGGTTTTGCGAAAAAATTGGAAAAGGGCGAGCGCGCGTACACAATCTGCGGAACGCCGGATTATCTCGCCCCGGAGCTCATCCTCCACCAAGGGTGCACGCGCGCGGCGGATATATGGGCGTTCGGGATCTTGGTGTTCGAGATGATTGCCGGCTTCCCTCCGTTTCGCGATAGAAAGAGACGCGAATTGTACAAGCGCATCGTGCGCGCCGATTTCGCCGCGGTGCCCGTACCGCGACGCATGGACAACGACGTGCACGACATGTTGATGCAGATATTCGTGCGCGACGAGTCTCTCCGTTTGGGCATTCGCGCGCCCGGCGTGAGCGCCATCAAGGGCCACGCGTGGTTCGAAACCATCGATTGGAACGCGGTGATGAGCGGTCAACTTCGACCGCTGCACTTCTTACCAGACCAATTGGGCGACCGCGACCGCGAGGAGTCGGTGTCGAAAATTCGAGACGGCGCCACTGGAAAGTTTACGTGGATGACGACGACGAAGAGTTCGCTCGCGACGGAAAAAATATTCGCCGACTATTGAATTTCTTTTACAATGCTGCTACAAGTACGTACAAAAACAAAAATTCCCTACGCCGCGCCGTACGACGGCCTCGACGCCGCGCTCTCGTTTCGGCGATCTTCCTCGCGAAGTAATTCGACCCAATCCGGTTCCGGATGGTCGACGTTCCACTGCGCGAAAAACACGGTGGGCGGCGGTTCGTCGTCGCCGCGCTCTCTCGCCTCCATAGTCGCGCGTTCAAAGTCTCGCAACATTTCCATGAATCGCTCCTGCCGCTTCTCGTGCACCCTCGCCCCCATACCGTACCGCGGCCAACAGTTCCCGCAGCACCCGAAGCAACACGCCAGCCAGAAAAACATGTGCACGACGAGATAACACAGAAACAGAGCCACCGAGACGAGCGCCGCGCACAACGCCACCACCAAACACAACGCACCGATCAACTGTCCCAACACAGGCGTCGCCATCGCCTTGATCAACCACGGCGGCAAGTGCACCGCCGCCGCCCCTTCTTTACTCTGCCACTCCCCGAACGACTCCGCCTTGGCGTCGCGCACGTCCACCCTCGCCGCGTACAAGTCATACGCCGCGCGCAGCGCCGGCGTCGTCAGCGTCGAGTGCGCGCTCGTCACCACCGCCATCGCCTCCGTCGCTCGCGGATCCCGACACTTATCCGGATGCAACACGCGCGCCAAGGTTCGATACGCCCGCTTCACCTCGCCCGCGCTCGCCCCGCGAGAGACGTCGAGGACGCGATAATAATCGCGCTGCTCTCTCAGCACGCGGGCGCACGCCTCCGTCCCGCTCTCCGCGCGCTCGGTGTCGGACATCACGGACGTCGATGGTCGTTCGTTCGTCGACGCGCGAGCGACGCGTCGACGAATCCGACGAATCCATTCATTCATTCGTGTTGGCGCTGCGCTCGGCCCGCCCGGACACGACGACCCATCACTTTTGCCGACAAAGCATGCACACAATATTTAAACCACCCGTACTCC
>MDTE01070769.1_pt1 | contig 35221 bp, 38 predicted proteins | sample 811231 | NCBI WGS metagenome assembly MDTE01 (sample SAMN05326651, study PRJNA326480) | marine metagenome | isolation source: seawater | place: Indian Ocean: Red Sea | collected 2010
ATCAAAAATTCCTGCAGTAACACATGTGGATTATTCAGCCAGAGTTCAGACAGTAAGTAAAAATACCAACAAACGTTATTATGATCTGATTTCAAAATTTAAGGAAAAAACAGGTTGTCCTATACTTGTAAACACTTCATTTAATGTCAGAGGCGAACCAATAGTCAATACACCAACAGATGCTTTTAATTGTTTTATGGGAACCGAATTAGACTATCTTATTATTGGCAATTGTATTTTAGATAAGACAAAACAGGACTTAAGTCTAAAGAAAAACTATAAAAACGAGTTTGAATTAGATTAAGATATCTTTTGAGACTAATTTATTTAAACAAAATAATTAATTAATAAAATTCTAAAGAGGTGTTATTATAATTTTATCTTTAAGACTCTTGATTTGTGTTTGTAATATTGAATGTTTAGTCAAGATTATATAAATATCGAAATTTAAAAAATCTTTTTTAGATGTTATTAATCCATTTTTTGTTGCTGAGTTGAAATCTATTAATGGATCATATCCTTTAATATATTTGTCTTTTAAATTATTAAATATTTTTAATGATAGGGAATTTCTTAAATCAGCAACATTTTTTTTATAGGTTAAGCCACAAATTAAAACTTTTTTATTGTTATTCGGATTAATAGAGGCTAATTTTTTTTTAATTTTTTTACGAATTATCTCTTCCATTGAATCATTTATATATCTACCCGCCAAAGTTATTCTTGTTTTAAAACTGTTTTTTTTACTAATAAAGGAAAAATAGTATGGATCTACTGGTAAACAATGACCACCCACTAAGCCTGGATCAAACTTTAGAAAATTCCACTTAGTTGAAGCAAGATCAATTACATTATTAAAATTTATATTAAGTTTTTCACAAAATAGGTAAATCTCGTTAATTAAACCAATATTTACATCTCTTTGAATATTCTCAATTACTTTTGCTGTTTCTGCTTCTCTAATATTTTTAGTAAAAATTATTTTTTTTGAAATTAGTGAGTAAAGCCTTAATAATTCTTTTTTAAGGTATAAATATGGGTAAGCTAAAATTTTATCAATTTTTTTTAAATCATGTGTATTATCCCCAGGATTTACCCTCTCTGGACTATAACCAACAAAAAAATCTAAACCTTCTTTAAGTGAGTTTTTTTTTTTCTAATAACGGTATACAATAATTTTTTGTTAATCCTGGATAAACTGTAGACTCAAATATATCAATATCTTTTTTTTTAATAATTTTAGACAAGTTATTACACACATTTTTTAAATGTTTTAAGTCAGGTGTCTTATTTTTAAGTATAGGAGTAGGTACAGTGACTATATATAAGTTAAAATTTTTTATTATTTTTAATGAGTTGGTGAATTTAATTGATTTATTTAAAAGAGTTTTCTTATTAAATTCATTAAATGTATCTATGCCTTTGGATAAATCATTTATTCTTTGAGAATTATTATCAAAACCAATACATTTATATTTTTTAGATAAATTAATTAAAATTGGGAGACCTACGTATCCAAGGCCAATTATACATGGTTTAATCATTTGTTGTTAAATTTAAATTAATTTTTTATATATTTCCATTTTAACGGTGTTGCAAATTTTATATTTAATAACGATTTTTTACCCAAAATACTTCTGTAATATTTTGGTTCTAAACCTAATCCTGGTCTAATTATTTTAGTATTTGACCTAGAAAATCTTTCACCTTTTTTTATATCCTTACTAACATATATCGATCTTCTAAATTGTAAGTTAGGTAATTCATTTTTTGAAGGACCATAATAAATCTCTCCTCTCGATAAATATGCCTCATTTATAGATTTTTTTAATTTTGGAATATCCTCAACTTCTAAAGAAAATTTTGAATCTATTCCTATTTTTTTGTTTAGACAAACGTGTTTTTCAATAAAAGATGCTCCATGATGAATAGCTCCAATCGCTGCATTAAATCCTATTGTATGATCTGAATATCCAATTTCACATTTAAATTTTTTTCTCATGTCACTTATTGTATTTAAATTTAAATCATTTGAGATAGCAGGATAAGAACTAGTGCATTTTAATAAAGCATAATTTTTACAATTTTTTTTTTTTAAAAAATTAACTAATTCTTTAATTTCTACTAGATTGCATAAACCTGTTGAAATTAAAATCGGTTTTTTTGTTTTTATCACTTTCTCTATCAGAGGAAAATGCAAACATTCAAATGAAGCTATTTTATAAGCTGGAACTTTTAGCTTTTCTAAAAATTCAATGTCCCTCTCATCAAAAATTGAGGTAAAACATTTTGATTTATACTTTCTTGCAACTTCAAAAAGTTTTACGTGCCATTCTTTGGGCGTAGTTCCAGATTTATAAAGTTGATATAAATTTTTCTTTTTCCAAATACTTTTATGATTACTAATAAAAAACCCTTTTTTTTTAGAGTTAATTGTCAATGAATCTGCGTTGTAAGTTTGAAGTTTAATCAAATCAGATCCATTCTTTGCAGCAGACTTTACTAATTTAATAGCATTATTTAATTTTCCAGCATGATTTGCTGAAACTTCTGCTATAAGTTTTGGTTTTTTTTTAAGATCAATCTCTATTTTATTTATTTTTAACACTTTAAATTTCTAAAACTGGTAAATATATCTATTTAATTTTTTTTCCAAGTATTGTATTTCATCATCTAATAATTCTTTTTTAAAAATTGAACAATTGTTTTCACATCTTTTAAAATCAAAGTTGGATTTTTTGTAATCATAGTTTTTAATGTTTAGATGATTTAATATTTTATTAATCGAGTCCTCTCTGTTCAATACAAAATCTTCAAAATTTATAAATAAAATACTTTCGTTTTTTTTATCCTCAATGTTTATTTGTTGCATTAGATTTTCATACCAACTAGAGAAAATTTGTAAACTATATCCAGGAAACTGATATCCTTTTCTTTTTACCTCTGTGTAAATATCTCTTGGATCTCTTAAAACACAAATATTTTTACAATTATTATAAAATTTAGTTGTTTTTACTGGATTAAATAAAGTTCCTCCTTGATTTAATAATATGTTTTTATTTTCTATATTTTTTTCATAAAAAATTTTTTTCATCAATTTTTGTACTGCAAAATTAAAATCATCAATATTATTGAGCATATATAATTTACCAAAATAAGATTTTTTTTTTAAAATTTTATCAATTTTGTAAAGCAAATTTATTCTTAATTTATTTAGTATTGTTGTATTAAATCTAAAATATTGATTAAATCCTAAATAATTTAAATTATACACCTCATCTATAAATTCAGAAAATGCAGTTTCAAAATACTTTGTTTCATCATCAAAGTTTTTTCCATAAGAAATTCCTGTTTCTCGAGATGTATAGTAACTTAAAAGTCTTTTTGTTTTATGATAAATTTCAGTTGAATTATTAATTGAAAAATTACTAATCCTATTTTCTATATCAATTAGGCCACCTGGATCATAACTTAGAGAAAATTCTTTTTGAGGGAAAGGATCAAAAAAAATATTACTGCACGAAAGAAATTCATAGATAGCTCCAGATCCACTCATTCCTGATCCATTAATACTAACAAAGCTAGGTAACATAATTTTTTAGGAAATTTTTTTTTTCATCATTTTGAATTTCTTTTTAGCTTTTATCCAATCATTTATATTGTTAATATCTTGAGCGTACATCTCTTTTATCAAAAATATATAACTTTTTTTTGAAATAATTTTGTTGCTAGAAATCCAATTTGCATTACTTGACCAATAAAATTGACCAGCGTCAAATGCAGTATTTTTCTTTATTGAGCTTAAATATATTTTTTTTCTATAAAATTTTTTAATTTTATAGGCTACATTATAATTTGTTTTATTTTTTGTATTCTTATTGAAAGCTGGAAAGCAAAAAGCTTTTTTTTTTTTTGAAATATTTAAACACTTTTTTATAATACTTGATTGCAAGAGTGGCGAAGCTGGATATAAACAACAAACAAAATTATATTTCTTGTAAACTTTATTTTTTAAAACATCTTTAATAACTGTAATAGTTTTAACTTTATTATCCGATAGCTTATTTGAACGATCATGTAGAGCAATATCACTATAATTTGTTGATATAAGTTCTTTTATTTTACTACAATTAGTGGAAACTAATATTTTTTTAAATAATTTAGATTTTTTTGCAGCGTCTAAAGTATAATTTATAACAGGTTTTCCATAAAAACTTTTAAAATTTTTATTTTTTAATCTTCTGCTTCCTGCTCTTGCTATTATTATACCTAAGTTCATGGCTTTACATACATTTTTTGTAAGCTTTTTTTTAGTCTTACTTCTCCATATGATGAAGTGCCTCCCCAAATATTATGTTTGTACCATTTATTATTTTCTATCCACCATACTTTTGGACTCCTAAATGTATCTGCTATTTCCCAAAATTCATCCTCCTTCATATTCACATAATTAAGCCAGTAAAATAAGTCTGAAGAAACTACATGATCGTATTTTTTTACCATCTTCACTCCTTCATCTCTTGACATATACCCAGTCCGTATATCTTTAGACGCATGATCAGTGGCTCTTCCGTAGCCAAATTTAATAAATTTTAATAAATCATGTATTCCATTTTCATACCTATCATCAAGATTAGACATTAGTCTGTATGTTCTCTCGAAAGGCTTGGTACTTTGCTTCCAATCATAATTTTTCTGAATCATTTTGGTATGCTCATTAGGATCCCATTTAAAGTAATTTCCAATTGGTATTCCTCTTATTTTATTTTTTCTATATTCATCATCTGTTGGAAACTTCGCCCAAAGCATATCTTTTTCTGAAAGTGTAGAGTTTTTTATCACATCACTCCACTCAAAACCTCTTAAACAATGCTCAGTTCTCATTCTATTTGTAAATTCAACCATATCATTTACATCGTACATTCCGCTAATGTCCCAAAATGTCTCTCCCCAAATAATAAGTGGAATTTCAAATTTTACAGCAATTTGAAATGGATAAGTAAATATTCCGCAATGTGCATGCCAATTCATATCTCCCATTATCTTGAAGCATTGCAAATTAAGATCTACTAAACTTTTAACACTTGGTCCAAAAATTAAATGGTCAGCATCAAAAACTTTTCTCATATTGTCTCTGTTTATTATTCCTTCTGGTAAATAATTATTACCATCATAAGTTACTAATAAAGGCTTTAAATTAAACTCTTTTACTATTTTGTGGGTTTGAAAATAACTATCTTTTCCTCCACTAACAGGGATAATGCAATCATAATTATTTTGAGATTTATTTTCATTAATTATTTTTTGAAATTTTTTTTTTCTTATCTCCCATTCATCGTCAGTAATTGACTGATAAACTTTATGATACTCACATGCAGAACAAATATTATCCTCGTTAACAGACAAAGCTACTGAATTTGTTGGCATGACACAACTTTTACAAAATGATACGCCTTTATTCATAGAAGAGCATACTATCTTTTTTTAATAAAACTTCTAACCAGTTTTGAAATTTCATTATCACTTTTATATATTTTACTCATTATTTCTAAGGTTTGATTAGGTGCTTTTTTGTATGCTAGTCTTAAAATGTCCATCCAATTAGCATTATTTTTCGATCTAACTTTTTCTATTTGATCAATAAAACTGATTTTTTTTATTTTTTTTTTCATTATTATTTTTTTAATAAGAACTCTTTTTATATCAAAACCTGCTTTTTTAAAAAGATAAATTGAATTTTTATTATCTTTTTTAACTTCAGCTATAAATTGACAATCATTATTAATTTTACTTTCCAAACATATCAGAGAATTAATTGCTAGTTTTTTTTTTCTATGTATTGGATCCACCGCAATTGAAATAAGATAGTTATCTTTTATTTTATTTGCTCTCAAATAACCACAGGATAATTTTTTATATTTAATAATGAATATTAAATTATCCTTTTTTTTTAATTGACTATGAAACCATTTTTTATGTTCACTAAATTCAATCTCCATAGAACTATTTGAATACTTTCTAACTGATTGCAAATTTCTTAAATTAAATAAAAATTTTGTATCTTTTTTTTTTGCTTCTTCAAGTATCATAAATTAGATTTCTGAAAACTTAGGTAATCTAAATTTACTAGATTTTTTTGATAAATATTCTTTTGCTAGATATACACTATGTTCAATATGATGAAATATATTTGCTGCAGCAATTCCATCACATCTAGTTTGCTGAAATAATTCAAACATATCCTCCCATGATCCAGCTCCACCACAGCCAATAACTGGCGCATCTACCTCATGTGTAAATTTTTTTAAGTACTCAATATCATAACCTAATTTTTTTCCATCTCTATCAACAGAATTTATAAATATCTCCCCTGCACCACTTTTAATTAATTCTTTAGCATGTGTTATTGGATCCAAATCCAAAATATCTTTGCCTTTTTTTACTACTCTAATGGAATTTTCAAAAAACAAATAATCTATTGAACCGATAATTGCCTGTGTCCCAAAAGCATTAGATATTTTTTCAACCTCATTTTTATTTTCAATTCCCATTGTATTAATAACAATTTTTTCAGCTCCATTTTCGATTCTTTTTTTAGCATCCTCATAATTATTTATATTTCCACCTATCGCTACTGGCATAAAAGATACTTTTGAGATTTCTTGAAGTATATTAATTATATTATCCTTAAATTCATAATTCATGTCATTTCTTCTTTTCTCATAGACATCATTTTTTGTAATATCTAAAATTATAATTTCATCAGAGCTAAATTCTGAAAGTCTTTTAATGGTTGGAATTGGATGTCCTATATTTTTATATATTTTAAAATTTGTGCTTTGTACAACCCAACCATTTTTAATAAGAATTACTGGAATTAATCTTTTTTTTTTCATTTATTTTAGATTTAAAAAATTTTCAATTAATTTTACACCTGCGATTTGACTTTTTTCAGGATGAAACTGAGTACCATAAATATTTTGATTTTTAATTATTGAAGGGAAATTTACTCCATAATCTGTTTCAGCAATTTCATTTTCAATGTTTGATGATTTGAAACAATATGAATGTGTAAAATAAAAATCACTTAAGTTTGGTACGCCATTTAAAATTTTATCATTTAATTTAATTTTAATTGAGTTCCATCCAACATGAGGTAAAATTTCTTTTGTGGGTAATTTGCGGACTTTACCTTTTATCCAAGATAGACCTTTGAAAACTCCATTTTCACTTCCTTCATCAGATAAAATTTGCATACCTACACAGATACCTAAAAAAAAAATTTTGTCCTTGAGAATTTTTTTATTTAAAAGTTTTAAATTAACATTATATTTTAATTTATTTATTACATCCCCATAACTCCCAACTCCTGGCAAGAAAATATGAGTAGATTTATCAATATCCTCATCCTTGCAAGAAATTAACAAGTTTGAATTTTTTTTAGAAATAATATTTTTTAACGAAAGTAAATTTCCTGATCCTATATTTAAAATTAATGGTCTAGTCATTCTTACAATGATTATTTTTTTGCTATATAAATTAAGTTGTTACTTAGCTTAAATATTTTGATTGAATTTTTAATATTTAAAATTTTTACAAAATTTTTAATATTATTTTCTACTTTATCAATCTCTATTTTTTCATTTTTATGTTCAAACAATTTTTTTAGATATAATTTATTTTTCAGAAAAAGAATAGATGTGGATATAATACTTTTAAAATATTCGTAAATATTTAAGAAAAAAAATATTTTTATATTATTGTTTTTTTCAAAGAGAGTATTTGTCAATTTATTTTCATTTCCTAATTTTTTCCAAACTTTAACTATTTTTTCAGAGGAAAGCTCTTTAGCTAAAAAAGCCATTCTGTTATCTACTAGATTTTGTTTTTTTTTTAAAATTTTATATTTTTTATTTTTAATTAAACTCAATATTTCTTTTTCATTGTATAAGTTTATGCCAATTTTTTTTATAAATTCTCCAAAAACTTGATTTTTTGAGTTTATAGGAAGATAATTTATAATTGGAACTTGTCTTATGTAACTTTCCATAGCACTTGTGCATCCATTTTGAATTACGACATCAGCTTTGTGAATATAATTTGAAATATCTTTTTTATCTTTAATTAAAACATTTTTTAAATTTTTGAGGTTTTTACTCCAAAAATCTTTTCTTTCTGTAGGGTGGGGTCTCACATATATAATTCTATTTGGAAATTTTTTGGAAATTTTTTTTATTAGTTCAATAAACTTCAACATAGTTTTTTTTTGATATTTATAATATCTTACCTCTTCCTTCTCTAATGCAGGTGATCTTTTATAGTAACCCTCCTTTTTTTTTCGGCTAATGATTTCTTTAAATGAATAATAATTATTACAAAGACTAAAGTTTGAAATAAATAATATATAATTGCTATGTTCTACATGGTTGTTTTGCCAAACTATATTAAATTTTTTTTTCCACAAATCAACTCTTGGAGATCCTGTTTGAAAAAAAATACTAGTCTTTTTAAATTTTTTTTTTAAGTTTAGAAAATCAAAATTACCCCAACAAAAATATGCATCGCAAAGTTCTAAATCTTTTTGATTAACTCTCGGCTTTATAAACAAATCGTCAAAGCTACCAGAGTCGATTACTCCGTGTTCCTGGTCAATACTAGTGATTATGAATTTTTTTTTTTTAAGTTTTTTGTGAAAATTAGTTTTTTCAGATCCATGTGTTATACTTTTCGTATGAAAAATTCCAGGCTTTAAAAGATTTTTTTCTAATAAGAATTGGTATACTTTACCTGTTCCAATATATACTTTAAAATTTTTATTTGAGGCTATTACAGATAATAATAAGTTGCTTAAAAATTCTCTTTTAAAAAATTCATAATAAATATAAATATTTCCACTCATAATTAATATCTAATTTTTATACATATTTTTTTATTAATTTTCTGAGCTCATTAATGTTTAAAAATTTTGTATTATTATTACTAGAGTATTCAAAATTTTTTTTAACTAATTTACATTTTTTTTTTTTGCAGTAACTTTCAATTGAATATTCTTTGGTTGTTGGTAATATTGCGTAATATTTTCCAAGATCAACTGTCCTTGTGCTATCGTCTTTAGTAATTAATAATTCGTGTATTTTTTCACCAGGTCTTATTCCTGTAAATACTATTCTTGACTCCTCACAAATTGATTTAGCTAAATCTAACAATCTATAACTTGCAATTTTGGGAACAAATATTTCTCCTCCATAAGAATTTTTTATAGACCAATCAACCATTTTTATTGCTTCATCTAATGTAATATTAAATCTAGTCATATCTTTATGGGTTAGTTTTAGTAATTTATTTTTTTTTTGCTCATTAAATAATGGGATAACTGAACCTCTGCTACCCATTACATTACCATATCTAACAACTGAAAATTTCATTTTTTTTTTCCCAATGAAGTTTTGAGCAGATGTAAATAATTTATCTGAACAAAGTTTTGCAGCTCCATATAAATTAATTGGAGATGCAGCTTTGTCGGTTGATAGAGCAATAATATTTTTTACTTTATTATTGATTGCTGAAGAGATTACATTTTGAGCTCCAAGAATATTTGTTTGAATACACTCAAAGGGATTGTATTCTGTAGCTGGAACCTGTTTTAATGCTGCAGAGTGAACAATTATATCCACATCTTCACATGCAAGATTTAGTCTTTCTTTGTCTCTCACATCTCCAATAAAGTATCTTAAGTTTTTAAATTTTTCGATGTTGTATTTTTTATTCATCTCGTGTTGTTTGAGCTCGTCTCTACTGTAAATAATAATTTTTTTAGGCTTTAGTTTCTGTTTTAAGAGAAACTGAACAAATTTTTTTCCAAAACTTCCTGTTCCACCTGTAACAAGAATAGATTTATTTTTATAGATGTTGCTTTGCATTTACCTTACCTCTTATAATCAAAAATTAATTAAGTCCACAATATGTATTTAAATTTGTTAAATATCAAAATTTTCTTGTTTTTTCTATAATGTTCAAGTATTGAACGAAATAATGTTTAAAATGTGAAGTTAACAAAATTTATATAAAAAAATAATTTAATATTGATTACAATTAAAGGTATTTTAGGTTAAAAGATAAGTGTTATTAATATTAAAATTGTGAAGTCATAATCAATGATAAAAAATAAACAAGTTTATGTGGGTTTATCGGTAGATATATTACATGAGGGACATTTAAACATTTTGAATAAGGCAGCAAAATTAGGAAAAGTAACTGTAGGTTTATTGACTGACGACGCTATATTGACTTACAAGGATTTACCTCATTTTGACTTTGAAAGTAGGAAAAAAATTTTACAAAACTTCAAACAAATTTCAAAAATTGTTCCACAAAATACTTTGGACTATACTGAAAATTTATTTAAACTTAAACCAGATTACGTCGTTCACGGTGATGACTGGAAAAAAGGGGTTCAAAAAAAAACTAGAGCACAAGTAATAAAGACTTTAAAAAAATGGTCCGGTAAACTTGTAGAAGTCAAATACACTAAAGATATTTCCTCGAAAAGTCTTTTCAAAATCTTTGAAAAGGGCTCTTTGCCGGATGTTCGTAGATCAAAATTAAAAAGAATAATTAATGCAAAAAAATTTGTTAGAGTATTAGAGGCTCATGATGCTTTAAGCGGCTTGATTGTAGAAAACTCAAAATTATTTGTAAATGGAAAATTGGAGGGATATGATGCAATTTGGTCGTCTAGCCTTGCAGATTCTCTAGTTAAAGGTAAACCAGATGATCAATCTGTTGATTACTCATCCAGAATTTTAAGTTTAGATTCAATTTTAGAGATTACAACTAAGCCAATTATATTCGATGCTGATAATGGTGGTAGAATAGAACATGTGCCAAACTTGGTTAGGGCTTTAGAAAGAAACGGTGTTTCTGCTATGATCATAGAAGATAAAAGTGGATACAAAATAAATTCACTATTTAAAAATCAGTCAAGGTCAACACAAGACAGTATAAAAAATTTTTCAAATAAAATAAAAGTTGCTAAAGAGGCTGCATTTTCTGATGATTTTATGGTTATTGCTAGAATAGAAAGTTTAATATTAGGCAAATCTCAAAAGGATGCAATAAATAGAGCTCAAAGTTATATTAAAGCAGGTGCTGATGCAATTTTAATTCATAGTAAGTCAAAAAATTCAAACGAAATATTTAAATTTTCAAAAATATATAAAAAATTAAATTTGAATAAGCCTTTAGTTTCAGTGCCATCCACATACTCAAAAACTTTTGAAAAAGATTTAATTAAAAATAATTTTCAAATAGTAATTTATGCAAATCATTTAATAAGAGCTTCCTATAAAGCAATGAGCGAATCTGCTAAAGAAATTCTTAAAAATAAAAGATCTAAAAATATTGAGAAAAAAATTTCAAAAATCAGTGAAGTTTTAACATTAATCAAATAATTGATTTATTATAAATATTCACATTAATGCAAGCAATCATTTTAGCCGCTGGTATTGGTTCTAGATTAAAAGAACCACTAAATAAGTTACCTAAAAGTTTACTTAAGTTTAAAAAAAAAACTATTCTTTATTATCTTTTAAAATATTTAATTTCAAACAATATTAAAAACATTAATTTAGTCACAGGATATAAACAAAACTTAATAAAAAAATATGTTATAAAAGAATTTGGTAAAAAAATTAAATTTAGATTTATTTATAATAAGTACTATAAGAAAAGAGGAAATATATATTCTGTTTTTCTTAGTGATAAATTTATCAATGAAAAAGTCATAATTTTTAATGCAGATATTATTGTTCCAGAAAAAATCTTAAAAAGATTTATTTTGAATTCATATCAGAATATGTTTTTAGTTAATCAAAATAAGTTCATAAATAAGGACGACATAGTTTTCGAATGTAATAGTAAAAAATTAGTAAACAAAGTGTATATAAAATCTATTTTTAAGATAAATAATAAAAATCTTTCCCCCTCAGCTGGAGTAGTAAAAATGAGCTTAAATACATTTAGAAAATATATTCATATCTTAAAATCTTTAGATCTTGATAATGAAAAATATTATGAAAAAGGATATAAAAAATTAATTAAATTAGAAAAATTTAAATTATATAAATCAAACAGCAAAATAATCGAAATTGATACCAAAGAAGATTATGAAAAATTATTAATTAATCTTAGATGATCATAGAAAAAATTAAAAGAATATCATTAAATAAAATTAAACATAACAAAATTTACTTATACTCTGCTGGTTTCAATGTGGATAGAGAAATCAATAATAAGTCTAGAATTGATGAGGAATTAAATGATTTAAAACTATTATTAAAAAAAAAAAGTAAAAGTTGGAATTGTTTCACATCAAGGGTCGTTCTATAAAAAAGATACAAGACATTTAGATTTCTTAAAAAAATACTTAGAAAAAAAATTAAATACAAAATTAATTTATTTAAAGAAAATAAACTTTAAAAAAAAGATTTTTAATAAGATTAAAGAGGGACAAATTCTATTACTTCCAAATATAAGATTTTTTAAAGGTGAAGAAAAAAATTCAAAAGCTCTTGGGAAAAATTTATCAAAAATAGCTGATTTTGTAATTATTGGTGGTTTTTCAAAAGCACATAGAAAAAATTCTTCGAATAATAGTGTCTTAAACTATATTCCAGGATACTTATCAAATGGTATTTATGCTGAATTAAGAAAATTAAAACCTTGGATTAAACCTAAAAAATATTCTGTTTGTTTCATCGGAGGGGAAAAAAAAGAAAAAATTACTACTGGTCTTAAATATTTAATAAAAAGTTATAGCTATGTTATACCGTGTGGAGTTGTCCTAAATTCTTTTTTAAAATTTTTAAATTATAATATTGGTTTATCTAAAACACATAAATTGGAAGAAATTAAAATCTTAAATACAGTTTTTAAAAAATATAAAAAGAAATTAATTCTACCCGACCATTGTATTGTTACTTTAAAAAATAACTTTAAAAAAAGAAGGCTTAGTAAAATAAATCAAGTAAAAAAAAATGAGTTAATTGCTGGATTTAAATTAAATTCTAAAATGAAAAATATTTTAAAAAAATGTATCTCAAAAGAAAGTCATATATTATTAGCTGGAACTCCCTCAATGGTTAGCAATAATTTCAATGAACCATCATTTGAAATTTTAAGATATATAAAAAAAAAATAGAACTAAATCACTTTTATTAGGTGGAGATACTATTTCAGATTTACCTTATGATGGAATGAAGTCTTCAGGAGGTGGTTCGGCTTTACATTATTTATCAAATAAGGACTTGCCAATTATTGAGGGACTGTATAAAAATCAGAAGAAATTTAATGTTATTTAATTTTAATACCCCAACAGAAGTTGTTTTTGGAAACGAAAAATTTTCTCAAGTCTCTAAACTAACTGAAAAATTTGGCAAGATACCACTGGTAGTATGTGGAAGAAATTCTATGATCAAACATAAATATATTACAAAATTAAATTCAAATTTTAAAAAAGATAAAAAAAAAACTATAATTTATAACAACATTTCACCAGATGCTAAATCTGATGAGATAAATGAAGCTGTTAAAATAGTAAAAAAAAACAAAGTTGATTTTATTATTGGTCTTGGTGGTGGAAGTGCTATAGATGCTGCTAAAGCTATTGGTGTAAGTGTAAATTTTAAAAAAGTTGAAGATATAATAGGTAAAACTTTACATGATAACGTTAAAAGTTTACCAGTTATTGCAATTCCTACTACATCTGGCACTGGGTCAGAAGTTTCAAAAGGAGCTATAATAACTGATGTAGTAAGGAAATTTAAATCAGGAATTCGTGGAAACATGATATTTCCAAAAATGGCAATAATTGATCCATTATTAAGTTTGACGATGCCAAAAAATGTTCAGGCAGAAACCGGTTTTGATGCTTTCACACATTTATTAGAGTCATTCCTAGCAAAAAAATCCTCTGCTATAACTGAAATATTATCTGAAAGAGGTTTGTCATTGCTTTTTAAATATCTTCCAATGTCTCTTAAAAAAAGAGAAAATTTAAAGCTTAGAGAAAAAATAAGCTTTGCTGCTTATTTAGGAGGATTAAATGTTGCAAATGCAAGTACTTGTTTACCCCATAGACTTCAGCAGGCGATGGGATGTGTAAAAGAAATTTCGCACCCACATGCAAGAGGTTTGGCGTGCCTTTATCCTGCGTGGCTAGAGGAAGAATATAAATTTAGCAAAAAAAAAATTGATAAAATTAAGTCCAATATAGGTGCAAAAGGAAAAAGATTTGATTTTATTCTTGATTTTATGGATAAAATAGAGGTCAATAATTCTTTGAGAGATTATGGCGTAAAAAAAAGCCATATACCTAAATTTATCCAAAATATTTCGGGAAATATTGAAAATGATCCAATAAAAAATATAAACAGCAAGCTCATAGAAAAAATTTATTTTAAATCAATTTGATAAAATGAAAAAAAAAATATCTGTAGCAATAGTTGGTGCGAGTGGTTTTACAGGTGGAGAGATTTGTAGAATCTTATTAAACCATAATAACATAAAAAAAATATATCCAATTTCTAGAGACAAAAATAACTTTATCAAAAAACATCCAAACTTAATTAGCTCAAACTTAAATTTTTCTAATATAAATTTTTTACGTAATAATTTAAGTAAAATAGATTGTATATTTTTATGTACAAAATCTACTGAGTCTTTTGAATTAGCAAAAGAATTACTTAAAAAAAATAAAAAAATAATTGATTTAAGCAGTGCTTTTAGATTTGAGAAAAATGAGAATTTTAAAAAGGCTTATGGCTATGATATTACCAAAAGAAAAATATTAAAAAACAAGATTGAATACGGTCTTTCCGAATTTAATAAACCTTCTATTAAAAAAGCAGATTTAATTGCAAATCCTGGATGTTACGCAATAACAGCTCTTTATTCTTTAGCCCCTATAATTAACAAAAATTTTATAGATACAAAATCACCGATAGGAATATTTGCTATTAATGGCACCACTGGCGCAGGTAATAACCCAAAAATTGAGGTTTCACATGCTAATGCAACAGAAAATGTATTAACATATAATGCTGATGGTCATAGACACGGTCCTGAAATTGAGGATAAAATTCAAAAGTTTTTTAAAAAAAAAGTTTTCATTGATCTAAATACTGCCCACGGAAACTTTAGAAGAGGAATTTATTTACGTATCAACTTGAATTTAAAAAAAAATTTCAGGAATAAAATCAATAGAGAAAAAATTATAAATGTTTTTAAAAAATATTATAATAATAGAAAAAAGTTTAAGTTCATTCACATCCTTGATTTTAAAAAATTGCTTAAAAAAAATGAAAAGGAATATGATATATACCCCTCAGTGAATAGTGTTGTTGGCTCAAATAATTGTATTATAGGCATTGATTATGATGATGCTTTGGGTTCAATTAAAATAATTTCTACTACCGACAATTTAATCAAAGGTGCAGCAGGGTCAGCTATTCAAAATATGAACATAATGTTCAAATTCAAAGAGGAAGAAGCCCTTTCAAAATATGGAATATTTTAAAAAAAAAATACTTGTAGTTAGTCCAGTTCATTCAAGTTTATTAAAAAAATTAAAAATAGATTATAATGTAACTTATCATCCCAAAATAACATATAAAGAATTAGAAAAAGAAATATTAGAGAAAAATTTGGTTATATTAAGGAGTGGAATTAATATAGATAAAAATATTATAAACAAATCTAACAAACTTAAATTTATTGTTCGAGCAGGCACAGGACTTGACAATATTGATGTTAAATACGCACATAAGAGAGGTATCAAAATTTTTAATTTTCCAAATTTAAACTCTACTGCTGTTGCGGAATTAGCTTTTGGTTTAATTATCTCTTTGTACAGACATATTGTAAATGCGAACAATGAATTAAAAAAAAATTTATGGAATAAACAAAAATTTTATGGATATGAATTAAAAAATAAAGTTCTTGGATTAGTAGGCCTAGGAAATATAGGAAGAGAAATTGCTAAATTAGCAAAAGGATTTTCTATGGATTTACTTGCAAATGTTAAAAATAAAAAGAAAAAAAGACCAAAAAATATTAAAATCGTTTCTTTAAAACATTTATTTCAAAATTCAGATATTATAGTTTTGTGTTTACCACTAGTTAAGCAAACAAAAAACCTTGTCGATTTAAAAATGCTGAAATTAATAAAAAAAAGTGGAATTTTAATTAACTTATCGAGAGGTGGTATAATTAATGAGAATCATTTGTACAAAATCTTAAAAAAACAAAAAATTTTTGGTGCTGCGACAGATGTATTAAGTAATGAAGGGGAAAAAAATAGATTATTTAATTTAAAAAATATTATTGTAACTCCTCACATAGGAGCAATGACTAATGATGCTCAAATCAATATTGGAGTAAAGGTTCATAAATTGGTAAGAAAACTTTTGAAATAACTTTAAGAATTTATTAATTCTCCATTTTTTAATTCTATTATTTTATTACAAAACTTTAATGTATTTTGTTTATGTGAAATTATTATTATTGTTTTTTTTTCTTTCAATTGATCAATAGTATCTAAAATTTTATTTTCTGTATTATGGTCTAAAGCACTAGTTGCTTCATCAAAACATAATATTTCAGGATCATTATATAAAGCTCTTGCTATACCTATCCTTTGTGCCTGCCCTCCAGATAGATTTCCTTTTTCTCCAATTTGAGTGTGAACACCCTCAGTTAAAGATTCTATATAATCATTTAAATTCGCTAATTTAATTGCATTTTCTAGTTTTTGATCATTAACTTTCTCATTAATTTCACCCAATGCAATATTTTGTTTTATAGATTCGTCTAAAAGAATAATTTTTTGAGGAACATATCCTATCTTCGCTTGCCATGCTGCACTATTTAAATGATTAGTGAAGTCATTACCATCTATAATTATTTTACCATCTTTAGGCTTTAGAAGGCCTAAAAAAATATCCAAAAGGGTGCTTTTGCCCGAACCAGTAGTGCCTGTTATTCCAACTACATCATATTTTTTAATTTCAAAACTTAAATTTTTTAAGGTTTTTTTATCGGATAAATTATAATCATAATAAATGTTTTTGAATTCAATTTTATTATTAAATTCTATGTTTTGTTTTGAATAATGATTTAAATTTTTTTCTAATTTGAAGAAATCAAGAATCTTTTTTTGAGGTGTTTTGCTAAATCTTATAGTTTGATATGAGATTGTTATTCTTGTAAAGCTTGGTAACATTCTTATTACAATTGCACCAACAAATACTAGATTTGTAAAAAGATCTTTACTTATTCCATTAGTTTTAAATGATATAAAAAAGTATATTATGAAGCATCCTATTATAAGCTGCTCAATTAACAATCGAGGAATAGACTTAATAAATCCTGACATAAAAGACGCTTCTAATGTTATACCGGTATTATGTTTATAATTATTTGTGAATACTTGATTTTTTTTAGATAATATTATGTCTTTAATGTTATTAAATGACTGTACTATTAATTTAATTCTTTCAGACTCATAAGTAAATCTTCTAGTTCCCCAATACGAAAGGTAGTTTTTTGTAAATAAAGATATAAGAAGAACAATAAAAACCAATCCTATTAAGATAAAAAAAACTATCAATCCATAATTAAATAATAATAAAATTAATAAACCAGAAAGAATAGTTGTTTCCATAATAATTTGAATAAATGGAAAAAGTACACTTTTAACTAAACTGTTAGGCTCTGAGTTGATATTTCTAATTAATTGCGGAGATTTTGTATTAAAAAAAAATTCATATGGTTGATTTATAAAAATATCGAATAAGGAGTTACTAAGGTGTTTTGAGACATCTTTGGCAAAACTGAATTGATACCAATTAAAAAAAAGTAATGTTAAATTTTTAAAAAGAAAAATTAAAAAAAGTAATATAAAAGAAAATAAAACTAACTCAGAGTAATCCTCAAATATAAACTGTTCAAAATTTAAATTAATTAAATAATTATTCACAATATTAATGTAATTTTCATCAAAGATAACTGTAAAAATGGGTAATATTAAACCAATGCTTAATAGCTCTAAAAAAGCAGAAAACATCATTGCAGCGAACAAAATATATACTTTTCTTTTTTGTTTAACAGTGAGCAGGTTGTATATTTGAATTCCTATCATTTTTTGTTAGGCTAATTTTTTAGCTTCATATTAATTTTCTTTTTCAATAAAATTATTAATCAAATTAATGACTTTTTTCTGGTGTGTGATTTTAAGACCATAATAAAGTGGAATACTTATTGCTTCTTGATAATACTTTTCTGCTTCAACTAATTTTTTTTTATAACCTAATGAATCTTGATAATATGGGTGTTTATAAATTGGTATATAATGAAGTTGTACACCAATGTTATTTTTTCTTAAAAATTTAAATAACTTTAAATGAATTTTTTTATTAACTCTTATAACAAATAAATGTCGTGCCGAGATACTATTTTTATTAATTTTCTGAAACTTTATCATCTTTGAAAGTTTTTCCTCGTAAATTTTCGATAAAATATTTCTTCTTTTAACAAATAAACTAATTTTTCTTAATTGAGTTCTTCCTAAAGAGGCATGTAATTCTGATAATTTATAATTATATCCTAATATTTGTTGCTCATTCCACCAACCTGGTGAATTTTTTCTTAAATATAAATTTGAATTTTTTTGTACACCACTTTGACGAAAGATTTCGTTGAAATTGTAATCTTTTAATTTATTTGTAAAAATCGCACCTCCCTCTGCTGAAGTTATTGATTTGACTGGTCCAAAACTAGTAATAACCGCATCACTATATTTTGGATTTCCTATTCTTATATTTTTATATTTTGAGCCCATAGCATGTGATGCATCTTCTATAATTTTAAATTCATACTTTTTTGAAAGTTTATAAATTTTTTCTAAATCACAGGGATTGCCAGCAAAATGAACAATAACTAATATTTTTGGTAATTTTTTATTTTTTTTTGAACGAATTAATTTTTTTTGTAAATTATCAACACTTATATTGTATGTTTGTTCATCTATGTCTACAAAATCAACTTTTGCATTTTGAATTAATCCACAGTTAGATGAAGCACAAAAACTATTGGGAACCGTCCATAATAAATCATTTTTTTTTAGACCTAGAGATGCACATGCAGTATGTAATGCTGATGTACCACTATTAACTAATGTGACATAATTTGAGCCTGTAAATTTAATTAACTCTCCCTCAAATTTTTTAAGAATTGGTCCTTGAGAAATAAAATCTGATTTAAGAACCTTTTTAACTTCATTAATATCAATATTGTCAATATATTGTCGTGAATATGGAATATAAATATTTTTAAGTTTACTTGTCATTTATTCTCAATTTTGTTCTAAAAATTTAATCATTCTTTCTCCAGCATTACCATCACTATTAAAAAAATATTTGTCTATAATATCTTTTCTAGCTTTTTTTTTTGTTCTTGAATTATATAAGCTATAAAATTTTTTATGGTCATTTATAAAACTTTCAATATACTTTTTGAATTCCAATTTTGAATATAATATTTTTGCTCCACCTTTAATATTAAGACATTTATTCCAATCTACTTTGCCATCAAAAAAAGGTAATAAGACTAATTTTTTAGCTGCCATTGCCTCAATAAGTGTAGATGAATTGTAGCTTAAAACTATATTTGAACTTGAGATAAAATCATATGCCGTTGGTGATGCGTAACACTTAAAATTTTTTGGTAACTCTAGCTTATTTAGTATTTTTGGAGAACTATATACATTTTGTCTCACTTTGAAAATAACTTCTATATCTTGAGGATATACTCTACATAACTCGACTAACGCCTCAATACATTTTTTCTCAGTCTTATCCCAAAAAGTATCAGGTACATCATACCAATTTCTTAAATTTTTATTTTGATAAATTATATTTCCTCTTTTTTTTGTATATTGAAAAAAAACAATTTTAACTTTTTTATCTACAAAATTACGACCTATATTAAAAAAATAATTCAGTCTTGGCGAGCCTACAACTGTTATATTTTTTCTTTTAAATATACCAGCTTTTATAATTCTCTTTTTTTCATCAAGATTATTAACACCTATTTTTTCTCCTGAATACTTTTCATTTAAATATCTATAAATTTTTACAGAGTTTCTTGACTGATTAGGAGTTTGAATACCCTCTTTATGATAAGTTATAAATCTTATATTTAATTTTTTACATATCTTAGACAATTCAAAATCTGACTTATAAAAAATGTTAAAATTTATAATTCCATATAAATTAGTGCTTTCTTTTAGTTTCCTAAAGATTATTTCTAATACGTCTCTGTATTGTTTTTTTTTCTCATCATGATCTTTTAAGTAAGATTTATAATTATAATCTTCTAAACCTTTCAAAAAATGATTGCATATAGTCTTTAATGTACTTCTTCTCAACTCATAATAAACATGTTTGGAGGTTTTATTTTTATAAGCATTAATTATTTCTTCTGTTCCATTAGATTTATGTAATATGAAATAAACTTTACCATTTTTATTCTGTTTAATGGGTTTAATTTTTCTAAGTGATATCTTGATTAAAAAAGCAATTTGTTTGTAAAATTTGAATAAACAACAAAGATAAATTAAAAAATAAATAATGTTAAATAGTATAATTTTAATTTTCCATTTCATTTAAAACTTTATCCTTTGATTTTTAACAAGACTTATTGAAGCTTCTCCCTCGTTAAATAATAGGTCTAAAATACTTAATCCTTTGACAAAATTATGACTTTTTAAATTAGATTGGAAATAATACGGATGTTTAAAGTTATGTGGCCTCATCTTAATTTTGTTTTTATCAAAAAAAGAGGCATCAGCATATTTTGTCGATCCATCATTTGCTAAATAATTAGTACTTTTACTTATTTTCAGTAAAGATAATATTAAGTACTCTTTTTTTTTATTTATTGAAAATTGCGAGCATTTTTTGAAAGTAAGATTAATACCTAATAATTTGCAAATTTCTTTGATTATACAAATATTTATTTCGGAAAGATTTTTTTCAATATTTTTTTCTAAAATTTTAGAAAATAAGTCAAAATAATCTTCAAAAAATTTAGTATGTCTGTAGTTTTCAAATAATTGATTTTTAAAAATTTCTAAAGAATTTTTTGACAAGAACACTTCATTAATTTTAAATTTTCTAGAAGATTCTCTCAGCGGCATTGTTAGCCATTTTTTATTTAATTTCTTAGAGTCCATTATATAAACTCTATTTTGCCAAGACCTTCTATTATATTGTACATTGTCTAAAAAAATAAACTCATCACAATTTTCAATCATATTAAAATATCCTATCCATGGAAAAAAATGCGGCTGACAAATCGATAAAATTTTCATTTCAATTTATTGAATATATCTATTACTTTTTTTGGTTGTTTATTAATTTCTACGTTTTTAATCTTAGAGGCAAAATATTTAATTCTATTTAAATCAAATCTAGTATCCAGGGTTAAAAACAAATTAGGACAAAAATATTTTTTATTATATTTCTTAAGAATTTTAAATTTATTTTCGTTTTCTATAAAATAATTATCTACATGTTCCTTATATTTTTTTTTTAATTTTTTTTTTGATAAATCAATTAATTTTTTTGACTTAAATAATGTAGATGAATAACCAAATGGAATTTGATTTTTATTAAAAGGTGAAAAAAAATCACTATTTGATTTTAAAAAATTATTTATATCTAAATCAAGAATAGAGGGCATGATAAGGATATTATCAGAATTGCATCTGACAATAACTTCATATTTTTTATTTAGATTTTTATATGCATCTACCATTCTTTTTAATACATTGTTTTCACTTCCCCTAAAAATTTGGATGTTTCTTTTCTTTGCAAATTTTTCAAAAAAGTTATCTTTTTTATTTTTTGTGGTAGCTATAATGTAATCATCTATATTTTTACATTTTAATAATCTATCAAGATAAAATTCAAAAAAAGTTTTTCTTTCAATTCTTAATTTTAATTTATTTTTTAATCTTGATGAGTTGCTTCTGCATAATATTATTCCAACTACTTTTTTTGAGGGATAGGTCATTCCTATATTTCTTTTATTTTTTCAAAAATATTTTTTAATCCATTTTGAATAAAATATTTTTTATAAATTTTTGACTCTAAACTTCTTTTTTTAAAATTAAAATTTTCAATCTTTTTATCTAAAGCGTTAATTTTTGTCTTATCTATGTATTGAGTTTTGAATGTTTTTTTAAAATTTTTTAGTAAATCTAGCTGATGTTCATGAATTGGTATAGAGATTTGGGGTGTTCCCACACTAGCTACCTCAATTTTTGTATATCCCCCTCCCGATATTACAAGATCACTATTAAAAAGAATCTCTGCTAAATTTCTTGGTAATTTTGAAATAATAAATTTTTTATTTATTTGAAGAAGCTTACGTTTAAATTCTGCTTTAAGTTCACCGCCTAATATAAATCTAACTCGATTTTTTTTTTTCAATAACTTAGCAATTTTATAATTTATTTTTTCATAAGAACTCCCACCTAGAAAAACAGTTATGTTTTGAATATGTTTATTTATAGTTTTTTTTTTTTTTAAAAATTTATTAAATTCATCATTAAATGGAAAAAATTTATATCCTGAATGGAAAATTGTTTTTTTTGAGACCGAAGGTTTTTTTGATGTATTTTGGCATGAAATTAATAAGTCAATTTTATATTTATTTTCTAAAACATCATCTAAAACTATTACCCTCTTAGATTTTTGCATATAAAGATTTTGTAATTTTAGATTTGGATTAAGCATCTCGATAATGGTTAAATCTGATTTATTTAGACAATCAATTTTTTTTTTTTCAAAGTCAAAATTTCTTTTTTTTAAATAAAGAAAATTTATTTTCTCTTTCATTAAAAAATTTTTTACTTTTTGATTTGCTTGTACAATTAAAATTATTTTTGATTTAAATTTTTTAATTAAATATTTTCTAATAATAAGAATTCTGAACAAATTTCCCCAGCCTTCATTTCCTCCGGCAGAGCATCGTAAATAAGTTAACATTTATTCAGAATATTTTTTAAAATCTCGCATGTATTTTTCAGGGTCATTTTTTTTAAAATTAGGTGAGTACATAACGTTATAAACGTGTTCTAAATCAAATTTAATTTTTTTTACTTGTTGTGATGTTACCGAAAAAAAATTATCAGATAATCTATATTTAGGATTAACAGTAAAATGTTTTTCTATAATTTGTGCTCCTGCAGCTGCGGCTAATGGAGGTATGTTGGTTCCAGGAGTGTGATCTGAGTGACCTATGGGACAATCAAAATTTTCTTTCAAAATATTTATCTTCTCCAAGTAGCTATCTTCCTCATTTAAAGGATACGAAGAAACTGTATGTAAAAGGATATATTCAGATTTTGACTCCTCAAGAAGAGATGTTGTTTTTTTTATTTCATCAATATTTGTCATCCCACAAGAAATGATTATTGGTAATTTTGTTTTAATAATTTTTCTTATTAAATTTTTGTTTGTTAATTCAAATGCAGCTACCTTAAAAGCTACTGTTCCAAGTGAAACTGCAAAATCAATACTTTTCTCATCATATACTGATGTAAATAATTTAGCTTTTTTACTTTTCGCATATTTCCAAATTTTAGTTTCCTCTTTTTTGGAAAGTTGCCAATCAGTTAACAGTTTTGTAAACTCATCATATTTTGGATTTGATTTTTCATATCTATCTTTTGCTATATATGTTTGTAGTTTGAGGAAGTCTGATCCACCTTCTATTGCTTTATCAACCATTTCAATTGCTCTATCAAAATTGCCTAAGTGATTCACACCAAGCTCTGCTATAAATGGAACCCTTTCTCCATTACCAATAGGTATATCACTAATATATATTTTTTTTCTTTTCATTATTTACTTTGTAAAATCTGCAATCATACTTCTCAAACCATATTCAATCGAAAAAATTGGTTTCCAATTTATTTTTTTTCTTAATTTCCTATTATCTGGAACTCTTCTTAATATATCTTGATATCCTTTGTATTTTTTAAGTTGATCCGATTTTAAAATTAATCTTGATTTAGAGCCTGTGATTTTAATTACAATTTTTGCTAGATCTTTAATTGTCAATTCTTTGTTCTGACCTATATTAAAAATCTCTTTGTTTATATTTTTTTTGTAAATTCCATAAAAAGCTTCAATACAATCATCAACGTAAAGAAAAGATCTTGTTTGCTTACCATTTCCATTTACTAAAAGTGGTTTTTGATTAATAGCTTTCTTAATAAAGTTATCCACTACTCTACCTTTTAATCCTGGTCCATATACATTGAAGAGTCTAAAGATAATATAATCTAATTTTTTGTCTGAACCGTTGGCTATAATTAAATGCTCTACAAGTGATTTAGAAGTACTGTAGCACCATCTCGAAAAATTTGTTGATCCTAGAAGTCTGTCATCATTTTCCTTAAATGGTATTTTTGTAGATTTTCCATATACTTCAGAAGTTGATGTAAAAAAAATTTTCTTTTTATATTTTACACACAACTCTACTATTTTAAATGATGGTTTTACAGTTAAGTTGATTACTTGACTTGTATTAGTTAGATATAATTTTGGTTCTGCTATTCCTGCAAAATGACAAACAATATCAGATTTTTTAATAAGTTTTTCAATAATACCATATTCATAAACTGAATTTTTAAAAAATTTAAAATTTTTGTGTTTTATATTATTTTTTTTTATATCAAGACCTAAAACAGTGTGACCTTCATTTAAAAGCCTCTTACACCAATGAGTTCCAATAAACCCCATTGCACCTGTAACAAAAAAAATTTTATTTTTTTTATTCCTCTTCATAAATTACTCTCTCAACTAAATCTGCATAACTTTTTTTTGTATCAAATGGCCAACTTGTATTTTTCCAATCAGGACATTGTTTACAAAATTTATTTGAAAATTCACAATTTAAATGTTGATTTCTTAAATCTTGATAAAAACTATTTTTCCAAACATTCTCGATAGTGTTATCTTCATAAGAACAAAGTTCTGATTTAGCATACCAATCTGTAGGACAAAAAGCTAATTTGCCTCTAGCGTTTAGTATAACCCTTTCCCAAGGATATAAGCATGGTCGTCTTTTTTTTTCTGTATTGTCATTTTCATCAATTTCACCACCAAAATTTGATCCACTATTTGAATGCAATTTTCTAATTAAAACTTCATCAACATCTTGATTGTCCCAAAATTTTTTAAAATCATCAACCTCATGTAGGTTTTCTTTTTGTTCAACAAAACTAACTATAATTTTAGTCTTTGCCTTAACATCTTTTCTTAATTTTAAAAGTTTTAATATATTTGATTGAGTTATATTTAAGTCTCCCCCAACTCTAATTTTTTTATAAGTTTCATTTGAGGCGGCATCAGTACTAATGTCAATCATATGTAAACCTGTTTCTAAAAGCTTTGACATTCTTTTTTCGTTCAATAATGTTCCGTTGGTTGTTAAGGTTACCTTGGTATGAGAATTCTCAACAGCATCTTGTATCATATTATATGATTTGGGATGTACCAACGGTTCTCCGTTACTTGTATATCTGATATATTTTGTTATTCCTCTTCCAATTGTTGAAACTTCCTTAATCATTTTTGTATTTAGTTTTGGATCCAACATTCTTTTTCCATAAACAGTACTTCTTTTAAATTCTGGATGGGTGCAATGTATGCAAGCCAAATTACACACCTCTGTCATATCAACCATTACTTGGGAGGGAAATTTTTCTGATAATCTTTCAAAAAATCCATAATTTTTATTTTTATTCATATTATTTTTTTAAATTTTTATTATTTAATTCTTTTTTAAGTTCATCGTATTCTTTCATTTTTTTTTTTCATAAAATTTATTGTCAGTCTTGTTTTTTCCGAAATACCTGTGGGAGTTAAAATATATGCATAACTTAATTTGTTTGGATTTTTTTTAAAATTTTTTGTTTTGATGTATCCCTTCTCCTTTAGAGCTTTTAAACAATAATTTAGCTTCCCCAAACTAAAATCAAGCTCCTTAGCTAATTTTCTCTGTGAAGCCATTGGTTCTTTTTGTATTTTTCTTAAAACTTGAAAATGATCTTGACTTTTTTTCATAGATGTTCAAAATTTGAACATATATATAATTTTATAATAAACAAGTAAAGACAAATTGATCTAAAACCATAAGATAAAAGGATAAAAATTTTAATATGGCGATAATGTTAAATTTGGTCTAAAAGTTAATTTACCTTATATTAAATTTGGTCTAAAAGTTAATTTACCTTATATATGACTATTAAATTTTAATATTAAATAATGACTAAAAGAGTAAAATTAGAATGTATAGAACCTTTAAGAAAAAAAGGTGCTCCAATTATAATTGTTGCTGCTGTAAGAGAAGCTGAAGCGATAGCTAATGCATGTAAAGAAAATGGAATAAAAATTAGTGCTTTTTGTGATACTGAAAAAAGAAAAACTTTGGAAAAATTTTGTGATTTAGATGTTGTACATACGCCAAATATTCCAAACAAATATCCTGATGCTCGCTTCATAATTGCAAGCCACCACATAATCGATGTTGAAAATCAACTAACTGAAATGGGCTATAATGAATTTTACTCAGCATTAAAATTGTTCGAAAACTACAATGTAGAAAATTATGAATATAGGATTTCAAAATCTTATATGAAATCAAGAATAGACTCTTATAAAAAAACCCACTCAGCTTATTTTGATGATACCAAGCTTTATATGCGTAGTGTTGATATAATGGTAACAACTAAATGTTCGATGAAATGTGAGAGTTGTTCAAACCTTATGCAGTATTATAAAAATCCTCAAGACTCTGATTATATTAAAACCATAGAATCTTTAGAGATATTAAGAAGTCATGTTGATGATATTTCGGAATATAGAATTATTGGTGGAGAACCTTTGATGAATAAAAATTGGTCAAATATTGTAAATGTAATAATAGAGAAAAATCCCAAAAGAAAAGTATATATTTATACAAATGGAACAATTTCTCCTAAAGAGGACCAAATTAAAAATTTTAATGGTAAGGATGTCAATTTTATAATTACAGACTATGGAAAACTTTCTCGTAATGTAGATAAACTTACTGAGTTATTGAATAAAAACGAAATAACATATGTTAGGACACCTGCAGAAAATTGGTTAGAATGTGGAACTATAAAACAACATAATAGAACAGTGGAAGATCAAAAAGAGATCTTTAAACAATGCTGTGTAAAATATGTGTATACTTTATTAGATGGAAAGCTTTATAGATGTCCGTTTATAGCAAACGCAAATAATTTAAAAGCAATGCCAGACAATCCATCGAACTATGTCGATTTATTCTCAAAAACAGACTCAGTGCAAAATCAATTAAAAAGACTAATGAATGTGGCAAAATTTTTTCCTGGTTGTGATTTTTGCGTAGGAAGACCATATGACCCTACAAGTAAGATTGGGTACGATGGAAAAGGAATGATAACTCCAGCAAAGCAATCAAAAGAAATATTAAAATATAAATTGTATAAATAAATTTTAATTAATCAAATTTAGATGCGAGAAATTTCAGTAAGCATAATAATACCTTTTTTTAACTCAAAAAAATTTTTACCAAATTGTTTAAAAGATCTAAGTAATATAAAATTTGAAAAAAAATTTGAAATAATATTTATAGATGACGGTTCAAAAGATGATGGATGCAAAATAATTAAAAATTATAAGAAGATAAATAAAAGATTGTATTCTTTATCAAAAAATTTAGGTCCCAGCTCAGCAAGAAATATTGGTTTAAAACATTCTAAGGGCAGATATATTCTATTTTTAGACGTAGATGACAGGATTGATAAAAATATTTTAAAAGAATTATATGACAAATCAGAGAGAGAAACAGCTGACATTATTTTTTGTGATAGAAAATGGATAGAAAATTCAAAAAATTTAAGAAGATATAAATTTGCATTTAAAAAAAATATGTATTTTGGAAATAAAGAAATAAAGAGAGCTATGTCTAAAAGGTTTTATGACCCCTTGAGTGCTGTTGGCTTGTTTCAATTAACAGGTAGATTAATTAAAAGGACAATAATTGTTAAAAATAAATTAAAATTTGAAAAGAAACTAAGATATTTAGAAGATGAAGCATTTGAGTGGGATTTACTAGGTTATGCCAAAAAAATAATTTATATTCGAAAACAGCTTTATAGTTATCATCTTCATAACAACATTGGCACTGCTCTTGCACAGGGGATTTTATTAAATTTTCCAATTTTTAATTATGATATAGTTAAAACTCATATTAAAAATTCTCTTAAACAGAAAAGATTTAGTAATGAAAACATCAGAAATATATCCAACCAAGGATATATTTTTTTAATAGTGAGTTCTTTAATTTCCCTCACAAGATCAATTCTTTTAGGTAAAATAAATAAAAAAATTGGAATTAAAAGACTGGAAAATTTAATTAATAGAATACTTTCTAGCAAAAAAATAATGACAACTATTAAAAAATATAAAATTTCAAAAAAAGAAAGTTCAAAGATAATTAATTCAATTATTCAAAAAAATCATTTTAATTTGAAAAACGCTTGTTTAGAAAGAGCAAAAGAAATTATTAATTTAAGAAGAAAAAAATATTAAAAAATTTTATGCAAAATTTAAAAACAATTAATATGCCAAGAATTTATATTTCTGGCGCCATGAGAAGTGGAAGCTCACTTATATCTGGAATACTAAATGGTAATTCCAAAATAAAAATATTAGATAATTTTCACTTGGAAAGATTTATTATAGGTAAAAATGAAACTCTAACAAAAAAAATATTGCATTTTAAAGTTGAAGAAATGACTGCCAGGTTAAATTTAAGATATGGAATTAAAGTAAATAAAAAAAAGGTTATCGGCAATCTAAAAAACAAAAAAAAAATATCATACAATGACTTATATGATGAATTAATATTAGATCAACTAAATCAGATCAGCTCAATTAAAATTATAGGTGAGGATGCTCCAATGAGCTGGAGATTTATAGAAAAGTTTATCAAAATGTATAAAAAAAATGCAAAAGTAATTCATTTAATAAGAGACCCAAGAAGTGTTTTTGCTTCTTGGAAAAAAATAACTTATCAAAAAATAAATTACTGGGGTGTGATATTTAATTTAATAGATAACATGATTTATGCAAAATATTTGAGGAAAAAATTAAATAAAAAAAATTATATACTGGTGAAATTTGAAGATGTTTTAAAAGATCCAAATAAATATGCAAAAATATTTTGTAATTTCCTTAACATTAAATTAGAAAAATCCATGACTTCTCCAAAATTATGGCCAAAAATTTTCGAAGAAAAAGGCATACCTCTGGGTTGGTCTTCAATTGGAAATAAAGATGTAAAAGGTTTTTACAAAAACAGAATAAACACTTGGAAAAAACATCTAAATAAGGGTGAAATATTTATAATAGAAATGTTCATGAAAAAATATTTAATTGAAAATAATTATCAACTAAGCAAAATTTCAGAAAAACACAATGACGTAAGCAAAGAATTAGTAAAATTCTTAAGATGTATGAATGAAAGTAAATATTTAGATAATGCAACTAAAAAATTTCTTAAAAGTGAGGAAGGAACATATGAATTTGCTGAAAATCCTGTTGATCCAAACACTTGGGGCGGTGGAAGAAAAAATAAGGTTAAGTTTATCTCTACTCCTCAAGGAAAGAAATATGTTAAAATACTTAATTCACTCAAAAAAAAATATCTCTAATCTTTAAAAAAAAATTTGGTGTTATTTATATACTTTTTTCTATTGTTAAAAACATCAATGCATTTTTTTAAAAAAATAACACATTCAAGAGGAAATTTTCCAATGGCAGTTTCTGCTGCTAAAACAAGCCCTTTACATCCTGAGCCAAGTGAGGAATAAATATCATTACTTTCAGCTCGTGTTGGATTATTAGAGTTTATCATTGTTTCTAACAAATTTGTTGCAACAAAAACATCTTTACCACTTTTTTTTGCGTCACTTATAATCAATTTTTGAGCTACAGGAATTTTTGAAATTTTTATATATCTTGACAAATCACCCCTGTCTATCAAAACTGCATTTGATTTTTTTATAATTTGTTTTCTATTTATAAATCCATTTCTTGACTCAATTTTTGAAATTAAAAAATCATTTTTTGACAATAAAGATCTCAAATAGGAAACATCTTTACTTGAATTCGCAAATGATAAAGCAAAAATTTTGATATTATTTTTTTTTGCAATTACTATAGCCATTTTATCTTTCTCAGTTAAAGGATCTAAAAGAACATCTCTATCAAAGTGAACACCTTTATTAGCCTCCAAATATCCTGGCTGGACCACTCTACACTGAACATAGTCCTTAAAAACTTTCTTTACTTTAAATTCTAAACCATCAAATCCAACTTTTATTCTTGATGACTTTTTTAAATTAGAAAAGTTAAATCTTGGATAGAGTTGTATCAAATTCTTAATTGTTAATTTTTCATGTGATAAATTAAATAATAAATTTTTCTTTATGTATTTCTTTTTTTTTAAATAAACTGTTCTAATTTGAGCACCTTCAGTATCTATACAAATATTTTTAATTTTGTTTTTTTTTAAAATTTGAATATTTTTTTTTAATTGATTTAGGTTTAAATGCGACATGTTTAATCTAAATATATCTGTATCTTTTCTTAATTTATTAAGAATACTATTTTTTAATGTTGATGGTCCCACAGTCAGAATAATTTTGATTTTTCTCACAGTTTTTTTACCATTTAAAAAGTGTTGTTAAGGCTACATATCTTCCACTAGTGGAATTAAGATCTGGGAATTTATGTGGATCAATATCTAAAACACCATGCACAGTTTTTGCACTATAAATAATGACGTCACCAACTTCAGTAAAATCATCAATATTGATAATTTTACTCTGATTTATTACGAATCCACCTCCGGTTTTAAAATCTCTACCCTTTTTTGTCATCACTAAAAGCAAATTATAATGCAAGTTAAGTTTTAATTCTTTTGAAGCTCTAATTGCTCCGTCATCGATATGCGGAGCCAGAAATCCACCCCCACTTGGGTATTGTTGAAATCTTGATGCAACATACAAGCCATGCCTTGTTGGTTTTTTTTTTTTCTCATCTCCATAATTTTCTTCAAGATCGTAGAAATAATTTTGTAACTTATTTAATTTTAAAAAAATATTTCTTCCATTATAAATATCTTTGCTCCAAAGAGGGTTGTAAAATACTCTAAAATATCTTGGTGTTGTTTTATTTAAACCCCCAGTAATACCAAACATAAATCTTTGATAATTTTTTTTGATCAAATCATATTTTCCAGGTGGTCGAATTTTATCATTTTTATGTTTAAATTTTTTTTTTAAATTATTAAGAGTTTTATCAACATCAGTTTTTCTAAAAAGGCCTCTTAAAATTACATATTTATGTTCTTTTAAAGATAAAAGAATTTTTTTTTTATCAATATTATTTATTTTTTTTAATTTAAAAATATTCCTTTTTTCAAATTTCATTTTTTTTCAACAATAAAGTTATCAATTACTAAATAGTCTATATTATATTTAAAAAAGCAGTCGATTGCATCTTGGGGACTATTTACAATAGGCTGTCCTTTAATATTGAAAGATGTATTTAAAAGTACTGGTATGTTACTAATTTTTTCAAATTCCTTTAATAAATTATAAAATTTGAAATTAGTTTGTTTTGAGACTGTCTGAACTCTTGCTGAAAAATCAATATGGTAAACTGCCGAAAGAAAATTTTTAAATTTTTTTTTAATTTCACATGCAATTAACATATGCGGTGAACTTTGATTAAGGTCAAAATATAGATTTTTTTTTTCTTCCAGGACAGCTGGAGCAAATGGCCTAAAAGTTTCTCTAAATTTTACATTTTTATTAATATGATCCTTAATTTTTTTTGGATAAGGTCTAGATAAAATACTTCTATTACCCAGTGCTCTTGGTCCAAATTCTGCTCCACCCTGAAACCATGCTACAATTTTAGAATCATTTAAAATTTTTGATGTTTCTTTATATATATCTCTATAAAATCTAAATTTTATTTTTTTTTTGTTTCTATCTAAAATTTTTTGTACATGATTAGTTTTAAAATTTGATCCTAAGTAAAAATTTTTAAAAATAATTTTTTTTTTTGGAAAATGTTTTTTATATCCTATTATTGCGGCACCAATTGCTGTACCAGAATCCCCACTTGCAGGCTGAATAAAAATATTATCAAACAATTTTTTATTATATATTTTTCCATTCATAGAACAATTTAAGGCAACTCCTCCTGCTAAACAAAGGTTACTCATTTTTGTTTTCTTTTTTAAATTTTTAAGAATTTTAAGGAAAACTTCTTCTATTCTTTCCTGAAGCGCAGCTGCTAAATCTTTATGATGTTTTTTTATTGGCTCTTTATGATTTCTCATTCTCCCTACAATTCTGAAAAAATCTGAGCTAAACCACGAGTCTCTTTGATAATTATAAGAGATCCATTTAGTATTAATTTTATAACCTGTTCCATTATTATAAATTATAATTTTCTTTAATAGATCTTTATAGGTAATTTTTGAATTTGGAATTTTATTCTTTGAACTGCCATATGGTGCAAGACCCATTATAATACCTTCGTCATAAAATGGTTTCCATCCTAAAAATTTTGTGAATGCTGCATAAATCAATCCTAAAGAATTTGGAAATTTTATTGTTTTTTTTTTTTAAAACATTAATTGTTTGATTCTTTGCTGTAGCAAACATTGTTGTATCGACTTCTCCTAGACCATCTAATGATACCACCAAAGAATTTTTAAAACTACTTGGATAGTAAGCGCTTGCTAGATGACACATGTGATGATTTAAAAAATTAATTTTTTTTTTGAAATTAAGTTTTTTTCTTATTATTTTTTCTAAATCAATAATATATAAATTTTTCCTAAATGAATTGAACAAAAAATTCATCTTTCTTTTGTCCTTTACAGCAGGACCAATTAAAAACTCTTTTAAATATCTTGATGGAGTAAAACTGACGTTTATCTCCGATATTTGTGACATTTTCAATTTACTAATCTTTAAAGATTCTTTTATTGCCTCCAATGGAAATTCATTTGTATGTTTTATTTTATTAAATCTTTCTTGCTCACAAGCACTAACTAATTCACCATTTTTAACAATTGCTGCAGACGAGTCGTGCAACATATTTAATCCTAAAATATTTATTTTTCTTTGCATTTACATTTTATTTTTTTTGATTTTGTTTCTTATATTTGTTGCAGAAATTTTTTCAATTGAATTGGGTAGTTTTATATTTCTAATTTTATATCCAACTTTTCTTCCATATACAATTTCAGAAACAACTGGGATTTTTAAAATTATATAATTTTTTTTATATTTTACTAGAGCTTTATTAATTTTATTTTTAACATAATTAAATTTGTAAGGGTTTTTTTTATCTATTCCAAAAGAGTCCATAACTAAAATACAAACTTGTTTATTTTTTTGTAATGCATTTAAAAAAATTGATTTATGACCATCATGAAATGGCTGGAATCTACCTACATAAATTGCAGTTTTATTTTTCCAGCTAAAACTTTTACTCATAAGTTAATTTTTTCAATTACTTTGTTTGACGACACACTTATGGTTTCTTTGTCTGTGTTCACGATAATTTTTTTATACTTAGTTTTTTCATAGTTAATACTAGAGTTAAAACCTATAAGATTGGTAATAATATTTTTTTTAGCTTTTTCGTATAATTTTTTTGTATCTCTTCTTGTTAATTCTCGAATAGAACATTTTGTATAAACCTCAAAGTAATTTTTTCCAAATTTTTTTTTAGCGTATTCTCTAGTTTTTTTTAATGGAGAAATTACAGACACTATAACAAAATCATAATTATTGTGAATCTTGTCAATATAATTTATGATAGATAGATTGTTTTCAATAATAGATTTTTTGTTAAATTTTGTAGTTTTATTTTTTTTTCTAAAGATATCACCATCTATCTTTTTAACTTTAAAATTTTTTTTTCTTAATTTTTTTGTAATGTGATTTGAAATTGTAGTTTTGCCAGAACCTGATAAACCAGTTAACCATATAATTTTACTTTCCATAATTAATTGATATCTATATATATAATTTATATTCTTTGACCACACATTTATGATAGAAAGCAGTCTAATTTTAATTTATTTTTCAATTATAATTATTTTACAATCGATTATTGGGGTTGGTGTTTTAGTTCTTGGAACTCCATTTTTATTAATTCTCGGTTACGGTATGGTAGAAATATTTTTTATACTTTTGCCAATATCTATAATTACAAGTTTTTTAAATCTATTAATAATGAATTTTTCTTATAAAACTTTAGATAGGAGTACATTCAAAGAATTTAGAAAATTTTTTATTATATGTATTCCTTCTATTTTTGTTGGCCTAGTTCTTTTAAAAACGTTTGATGAATATTTAAATTTTAAATATTTAGTTGCAATTATAATTTTTTTTTCATTAGCAATTGTATTGTTTAAGGATAAAATTAAATTTAGGGTAAATTTTTTTAGAATATCTATTTTATCTATTGTGGGTGTGGTTCACGGTTTAACAAACTCTGGTGGAACGCTAATGTCTTTAGCTCTATCTGTAAAAAATAAAAAAGAATACGCCAGACTCAATACGTCATTTTTTTATTTAATTCTTGCATCATTTCAGTACTGTTTAACCACAATCATATTCTATGATCGTTTTTTATTTCCTAACAATTACAAACTAGTTGCAATTATTATTGTAGGTACTGTAATAGGTAATTTGATTAATTCTTATCTAGAAACCAAAATATACATATTGATTGTAAATTTATTAGCAGTTTTGTCTGCATTTATATTAATATTAATCTAAAAAAAATTTTTTTCAGTGCATAAATCAAGCCAATTGGGCTATTAGTACTGGTCAGCTGCACGCATCACTGCGCTTCCACATCCAGCCTATCAACGTGGTGGTCTACCACGGCCCTATAGGAAGAACTAGTTTTGAGGTGAGTTTCCCGCTTAGATGCTTTCAGCAGTTATCTCGTCCATACTTAGCTACCCGGCACTGCAGCTG